>WNFT01000483.1_pt1 | contig 66677 bp, 57 predicted proteins | sample 5400191 | NCBI WGS metagenome assembly WNFT01 (sample SAMN13153359, study PRJNA577476) | soil metagenome | isolation source: 80 cm saprolite under Madrone tree | place: USA:California | collected 2016-06-14 | reverse complement strand
CGGTTCATGGCAGCGCGCCGGCGCTGGCGGGCAAGGGAACGGCGAATCCGGTGGGCGCTATTCTGACGTCGGCCATGATGCTAGAATACCTGGGCCACAAGAAAGCCAGCGAAGCAATAGAGAAGGCCGTGCGCGAGTCCATAGTTAACAGCGAAACGACACGCGATCTCGGTGGCCAGCTTTCCTGCGAAGAAGCGGGCACGGCAATTTCCAAACGGATTACGGCAAACTAAAGCAACCAAGCAATGAAGCGATTATTTCAACCTGGAATCGAGCGCGTGATGAATCGCGACAACGGCAAGTTGGCGCAGAAGATTGTCGCCGCAGTTCTGGTCGCGGCGATGCTCGCCGCGGTTCGCGTTCCCACAATCGTTATCGTGGGCATTGTGGCCGCCGGGGTCCTGATCATGATCGCGCTGCAACGTTCACAGCGCCGCAAAACGGATCTCGTTTTTGCTTTTTATATTGCTGCCGATGAAGTGCTGTGCGATGAGGAGCGCAGATATCGTTTTGAAGTTGCAGACGCGATTAAGGCGGGTGAAAAGGTTGTGAGTTTGCTGCCGGATCCGCCGCCGCTTAGTAGTTTTGCGTTGGGCGCTTTGTATTACTCGGTCGACGATCATAACGCCGCGATTGAGCATCTTGGCTTAGCGGCTGAAGAACAGATACTTAAAGATAGCATTCATAAAAAGCCATCGCGCCAGCTAAGGCGTTATGTCGCCAGGTTGCGGCAAATTGAACGTGCGCCGCAACGCTTCGCGCGAGTTAATGCCGCGATTCATAACCTGGAGCGCCTGCATCGCGAGACTGGCGCGCGCTTGTTGGCAGAAAGCCAGCGTCATTTAAAGAGACTGGTCGAGGCTTATGCCAATGACACTGCTCAACAAAATAAATTGCCGCAGCCCGACGGCGGAATGATCTCGCCGGCGCGCCAGTTGAATTCAATCACCGCGCCACCGCCAATCTCACAAGTGCTGAATGACGTTTACCAGGAAGAAGCGACCTCTTCCTGAGAGCCGACACACCTCTTGCTCGAAACTCTTACAGCCGAAATCATCGCCATAGGGTCCGAGCTTTTGGCGCCCGACCGTAGTGACACCAACAGTCTTTGGCTCACCGAAAAACTCAACAGCATCGGAATCGAGGTCAAGCTAAAAACAATTGTCGGCGACGACGATGCGCGCCTGGAAGAAGCAATCAAAGACGCGGCGCGACGTTCGAAGATTGTAATCACCACCGGCGGGCTGGGCCCAACTGAAGATGATGTCACGCGAAAAGTTGCGGCGCGCGCGCTGGGTCGCAGACTTTCGTTGAATGAAACAATTCTTGAAGAACTGCGACAAAAGTTTTTAAGCTTTGGCCATCCAATGCCCGAGCGAAATTCGCGCCAGGCGATGGTTATCGAAGAGGCGGAAGTGCTTCCGAATCCTAACGGCAGCGCGCCGGGAATGTTTATTGAACACCAGGGCGCCGCGATTGTTTTGCTGCCAGGGCCGCCACGCGAGATGCGGCCGATGTTCGAGAATCACGTGCAACCAAAGCTCGTTGGCAGAGCGGGTTCGGTGAAAGTTTTGCGACGGATGCTAAGGGTCGCGGGTCTGGGCGAATCTGCCCTCGATGAAAAGATCGCGCCAATCTATACCAAGTATGAAAACCCGCAGACAACAATTCTCTTTAATCAAAGCGAAGTCGAAATTCACCTGACTGCGCGCGGCAGAACTGAGATGGAAGCCAACACGCTGCTCGACCGTTTGTCAGAACAACTCGAAGAGCGTTTGGGCAATGCTGTGTTTTCATTTGCCGGAGAGACGATGGAGCAGGTGGTTGGTCTGAAGCTGGCTGTGGGTGGCTACACTTTAGCAGTGGCGGAGAGCTGCACCGGCGGCTTGATCGCCCAGCGGCTAACGGATGTGGCCGGTTCGTCGAAATATTTCATCGAAGGCGTGGTCGCTTACTCGAACGAAGCCAAGTCGCGGACGCTTGATGTCAAACCAAAGCTGCTGCTCAAACACGGCGCGGTGAGTACTGAGGTTGCGGAGGCCATGGCGAAAGGAATTCGCAAACGTGCGGGCACGGATTTTGGTTTGTCGGTAACCGGAATCGCCGGGCCAGGAGGCGGAAGTGAAGACAAACCTGTCGGCCTGGTTTACATCGCGCTTGCAGATGAGGTGCAAACTAAATCGCGCAAACTGCAAATCCCCGGCGATCGGCAACTTGTTCGCTGGCGCGCGAGCCAGGCAGCGCTAGATATGTTGAGGCGCAGACTGATTTGATTTTCTGCTTGTTCGCGGCAGATCAAGAAACTGCTTGCAGCGTCTTAATCGAGCTGCTTTTAGCCATACTGGGGAACGTGCTCGGGCTTGCCGAATGACTCGATCGACAAGTTAAGCTTGAGATCAGGCCAATGGAGTTCATGATCATTCACTACCTGAACATTATGAATTTCTCCAACCGTGGCATTCCTGAACCGCGGAAATTTTTCGAACGACAAGAAGTATTCCTTATCATCAATCAATATCCAGATTCCCTGTCTATCGATTTGTGTGACTTCAGGTTCTAAAGTGCTCTTTCCATCGTGGTTTGATTTCATCGATGTTTTCCTCAATCAGTTGTCGAGCCACTTTTATTTCGTGTGATCTAATACCCCGATTCTGCGCCAATTCGATCTGGGGTTCAAGCCAAAACTTCGCCTGACCGCTGCCACAATAAACGTGCACATGCATTCGTGGTTCTTCGTTCGAATAGAAGGCGAACCTGGAGCCCAGTTTTCTGAAGATGGTGGGACTCACTCCAGTTGTTCCGGCCTACATTGAAAATTAAGAGAAGCTGGACAATGATAGCCGTCGTTATTCGGCGCGTCTGCTCCTATCAGCGAACTACCGTGTCAATGAAATAGCAAGAGCGCTTTCATCGAAAGGCTCCGGTGCGATCCTTACTCGTCATTATTCTTGCGTACCTGCTGGGTTCGATACCGGTTGGCTATTTGATCGTGCGAGCGTCGAAACGTGCCGACGTCAGGGAAACGGGTTCGGGAGGAACTGGTGCTACTAATGTGTCGCGGCGCGCCGGGAAAGCTGCGGGTGTATTGACGCTGGTGCTGGATGCGTTGAAGGGCGCGGCGGCGGTTGTGATCGCGAAGCTTCTTTTCGGGTTACCAAGTTTCGCAGCCAACGGTGGTCCACAGTTACATCGATTAGCCGACAATTACGCAACGATTGAAAGCGCATATTGGTGGGTAGCTGCGGCAGCGATTGCTGCGATCTTGGGACATATCTTTCCCGTTTGGCTTGGGTTTCGCGGTGGCAAGGGAGTCGCGACCGGCGTTGGAGTGTTCCTTGTTCTGGCGCCGCTCGCGGTTGTGCTCGCGGGCTTGATTTTTTTCGTGATTGTTTTGTTAACTCGTTACGTTTCCCTTGGCTCGATCGTTGCCGCTGGCACAATACCGGTGCTTGTCCTGATTCAGAATTACATTTCGCCGCACAGTGAATTTTGGCCGTTGATGACTGCCGCAATTGTAGGCGTTGCGCTAATCATTTTGGCGCACCGGGAAAACATTGCACGATTGATTCATAGAACCGAAAGTAAGTTCGAATAACATCGATGCGCATCGCCGTCATTGGAGCGGGTAACTGGGGAACTGGACTGGCGATTATGGCAGCTCGGGCCGGCCATGAAGTCGTTGTCTGGTCACGCAACTCGAAAGTAGTTGATTCGATCAATGGCGACCATACAAATCTGGTTTACCTTACCGGCGCGCAAATCCCCGAAACCGTTCGGGCGACCGGTGATTTTGCGGTGGCCCTAGTTGAGGCGGAACTGATTATCCTGGCCGCTCCGTCACATGCAACGCGTCAAATTCTCGAGGACATGATCTCGGTGCTGCGGCCCGGTTCGATCATTGTCAGCGCCACGAAGGGCATTGAGATCGAAACAGGCAAACGCATTTCGCAGGTCGTAACTGATGTGGTGAACAAAAGTTTTGCGATGCGTTTCGTTTGTTTATCGGGACCATCGTTCGCCAGCGAAGTCGTTGAGAAGCATCCGACTGCCATAGTCGCCGCGAGTGAAGATTTGGAAGCCGCGCGCGCCGTGCAGGCTGCATTGAGTTTTGAAAATCTGCGTATCTACACAAACGATGATCTGGTAGGCACTGAACTAGGCGGCTCGGTAAAGAACGTCATGGCAATCGCGGCCGGAATGGTAGCCGGACGCGATCTCGTGCTGACATGTACAGGGAACCTGTCGCGCAATCGTTTTGTGGGAGAGGAACTGGGAAAAGGTCGAAGCTTGGAGGATATTGCCGTGGGGATGAACGAAGTTGCCGAAGGCATAAATACGACGCGGGCCGTTAAGAAACTGGCTGATCGCCTCGGCGTTGAGATGCCAATCGCCAATGAAGTTCATGCGGTGTTGTATGAAAGAAAACCCGCAAGAGACGCGGCGACGGAACTAATGCGCCGGCCATTGCGCGTTGAAGCCAATTGGTGATTCTCTAGTCTGACAAACTTCAGTTTGTCATGAGTATGAAACGACAAACTGAAGTTTGTCAGACAATGTGATGCCAACTGCTATTGAATGGCCGAGTCCAGTTAAAAGAAGGTTACGTCGCCATACGCGAGGGCGAGGCCTGGTTGTTTAATGCGCACATTTCGCCTTATGCTCATGGCAACCGCGAAAATCACGAACCACTGCGGACGCGCAAGCTGCTGCTGCACCGGCGGGAGATCAAGCGTCTGGATGAGGCGATCGCCAAACAAGGCATGACGCTGGTTGCGACGCGAATTTATCTCAAGAATCGTCGCATAAAAGTCGAGGTCGCGATTGCGCGCGGCAAGAAGATGTACGACAAGCGTGAAACCGAAATGCGCCGCACGGTGGAAAGAGAGACGCGAGCGCAGTTGAAAGAGCGCAACAGATAGAGTTTTTATTATGCAGATTTGTAGGAGCAGAAACAGAACATGCAAATAGAAGTTGCCAGCGGAAGTATGCAAAAGACGGACGTTCAGGCGTTGGCCGTCGCGGTCTTCAAAGATGAAAAAGCCGACGACGGGTTTCTGAAGAAACTCGATGAGTCTTGTGGCGGGATGATCAAGTCGGTGCTCGACAGCGAAGAGTTAAAAGGGAAAGAAGGGGAAACCGCTTTCCTGCACCTGTCGGGAAGTGATAACGGCAAAGCACGCCGCTTGTTGTTAGTCGGTGTCGGTGAGCGAAGTGAGTATACCCGCGCTTCCGTTTCGGAAATGGCAGGAACAGCGGTGCGCACCTTGCGCGGAAAAAACGTCAAGTCAATCGGAGTCGTGGCTCGATTCGAGGGTGACGCGGAAGACACCGCTGCCGCGGCCGCCGAGGGCGCGGTCATTGCATTGTTCGATCCAGATAAGTACCGCACCGTCGAGAAAGAAGAAAGACAAATTGACCGGCTGGCGGTCTTCATCGACGGCGCTGATGCAGGAGCGATCGACCGTGGCATCAAGCGCGGGCAAATCATCGGCGAGTCTGTCAACTTTACCCGGGACATGGCAAACGAGCCGGGCGCTTATCTGACACCGACGATCATGGCAGACCGCGCACGCGAGATGGCAAACGAATGCGGATTAAGCATCGATGTGCTTGATGAAGCGCGCATGGAACAGGAAGGCATGGGTTCGTTGTTGAGTGTCTCGCGCGGATCCGATGAGCCAGCCAAGTTAATTATTTTGAAGTACAGCCCCACAAATGAACACGAAGACTCAAAAGGCTTGCTCTCATTCGTAGGGAAGGGAATAACTTTTGATTCGGGCGGTATCTCTCTGAAACCAGGCGAAAACATGGAGTTGATGAAGTATGACATGACGGGTGGCGCAACTGTCATTGGCGCGATGCGCGCCATCGGAAAGTTGAAGCCGCCTATTCCCATTCTGGGTGTCATCCCCTGCGCCGAAAATTTGCCCTCAGGCAAAGCGACAAAGCCCGGAGACGTCGTGCGGGCCATGACCGGAAAGACCATCGAGGTAATCAACACTGATGCCGAAGGAAGATTGATTCTTGCCGACGCCATCGCCTACGCGAAAAAACTTGGAGCCACGCGAATAGTTGATATGGCAACGTTGACTGGCGCTGTCTCGATCGCGCTTGGTGACGTCAATGCAGCCATCCTTGGCACGGATCAAGAACTGATAGATGAAGTAATCTCGGCAGGTAAGGAAGTCGGCGAAAAGTTTTGGCAGTTGCCGCTTGATAAGGAATACTCCAAGCAGATCAAATCTGATATCGCGGACATCAAGAACGTGGGTGGACGAAAGGCCGGCACCATCACCGCGGCGGCCTTCCTAAAAGAGTTTGCTGATGGCGTGGCATGGGCGCACCTTGATATCGCCGGTACCGCGTGGGGTGACGAAGCAAAGCCCTTCAGGTCAAAGGGCCCAACCGGTATCGCGGTCCGAACATTAATAAAAATTGTGGAGCGCGAGTCTTCGCAAGCGACCGGCAATTGAGCCCTTTGTGTACTCAACGGTAGACACCCGGAGTCTTCATTAATCTACAGTTCAACCAGTGACTTCTATCAAAATCCCAGCACTTGCTAGGATTCTTTCATCCTTTTGCTGTGGCATTAAACTTGATTAGTGAGTGGCAACGCCAAAGGGGTTAGCCACTCACAATAAACAACGTCCTCGCCCCCCTCGAAGGCCGCTCGAGGAATTAAGAGCCGCCCCTTTGGCACCCCCTCACAACGAAAAATTTCCTGCCCATCTATCAGCTCCATTACATCAGTCAGGATGGTGTTATAATTTACCAGCAGAACGACCCCGTTCCTGCAGGCATTGGCCAGTACTACTGTGACTGATTACTACAAAGTTCTGGGCATCAGGTCAAACGCCTCCAAGTCTGAGGTGAAGTCGGCATATCGCAAGCTTGCGCGACTTCGGCACCCAGACCTGAACGCCGGTTCGGAGAGTGCCGCGCGCGATTTTGCGCTCTTGTCCCGCGCTTATCGCGTGCTCATGGATCCGCAGGAGCGGGCCTACTATGACGAGCAACTAACCGCACAGCGTGACAGTGGCTATTCGATTCTCAACTCAAACAATCCGCACGCACGCCGCGCCCGAAATTTGACTGTACAAGCGCGTTGGGACCGAGTGGTGAATGAAGTCCTGGAGCGCGACCGTCGCGAGAATCGAGAACGCCAGCGGGCTGTGTTCACGACTGTATCTCTGTTCCTTTCAACATTTTTTGTTGCCATGATTCGTCCGCATTTGTGGGAAACCTTCGGTTACATGGGCCGTGCCATCGTGCTTACGTTATTTGTGATTGGCGTGTGGCACCTGGTAACTCGACTGCGCGAATACTTTGATCATTACACTTACAGTCCCAAATCCATCCGCAGCTCGATCATGGAAGATGGTGAGAAACCTGAGCAGCCATTCTCGCGATTTTCGGCTTATACTTTTTTGCTGGTCGGTTACGGAGTCAGCATTGCGATTGGATTGGTTGTTGGATGGCATGCGCAGGAGTTTTTCAGCGACTTGACTATGCTACTCCGGCACAAAGTTGAAGTGGTCCAATCGAATATGCTCTTTTTTTCGTCAACGGCTTTGTTGATTCCCGACCTCGTCGTTTATCCTCCCATTGCTGTTCTGATTGTAGATTCAATGCAGGCTGTTACTGCGCGAATTGACTAACCGTCAAAAATCCCGCGCCAGGATTTGGCCGCGTCGCAGCAAATGACAATATCTCAAAATCTACCGCGCGCAGCTTTGCCGTTAGTGCTTTTTCTCGTCGCCTTTGCTTCTTTCCAGTACGCCTCAGTCGCCCGAAGTTCGACTTCCGTCGCGGGACATACCATCCAGGGTTCGCTTACTCCGCTTCAGTTTGAGATTGAAAAGCAAGCAAGACGTATGAGTTCCGCGGAAACTGAGGAACGCCGGGACGCGGTTACGCGTCTCGGTTCAATGCATCATCCCGCAGCATCGCGCGCGGCACTGCCGGCGCTGCACGATTCTGTTGCCATTGTCCGGGCCACTGCCGCATCCGCCATACTCTCGTTGCCGCCGGGCGAGAGCGCTGGATACTTGATCCCGCTGCTTACCGATAAAGATGAATTTGTCAGGCGCGAAGTCGCGTTTGCACTGGGCAGAACTCATTACCAGAGTGCCGCGCAGCCGCTTGTCGAAAGACTTACCTCCGACAAAAAAGATTCCGTGCGCAGCGCTGCCGCGGTTGCTCTTGGCGAATTGAAGGAGGCGTCGGCTACCTTAAGTCTTGCTGCAATTCTTTCACCTGGATACGGAACCGCATCTCGCTCGAGTAAGAAACCTAAAAGGGGAAGAGACTTGTTTTTGTTGCGCGCGACTGCGCATTCGCTGGGTCAGATTGGCAGCAGCGCCGGACTGCCTGCGCTTGTGGCTGCGTTGCAGGATGAGAAAATGCCGGATGATGTGCGGAGAGAGTCTGCCTTTGCGTTGGGACTGATTGGCGATGCCGCCGCAATTCCAGCCTTACGTAGCGTTGAAGCAGCACGCGACCCCTATCTTGCGGAAGCCGCGCACCAGGCAATCCGCAAGATTGAACGTCAATCAAAACCAGTCAATGGCAATTAGATTGAAAGGCACTTAAAGCAAAAGCGCCGGCACTGATGAAAGTGACCGGCGCTTTTCGCATCTCAGAAAACCGCTATCTTAGTTTTCAGTCTTCTCGCTGCGGCTTTGCCCTTTCTTAGCAGCTTTGGTCGCTTGTGGGATCGGCAATCCGACGCCGCCAGACATCGACTCTAAAATCTCGGGCTCTTCCTTGGGCGCCGGCAAATCGTGTATCAGCGCGCCGCCTGATCGTTTCGAGAAGATTAGCTTGTGCGTGTACTCGTCCAAGTCGACATGCACGAGGTCGCCGAGCCCAATCTGTCCGGTTGCTACGAGATTCGAAAGCGGATAGACGAGAAAGCGCTCGACAGATCGTTTCAAGTGACGGGCGCCGTATTTGAAGTCCAGGCCTTCCTTCAAAAGCGTTTCTTTGGCAGTCTCAGAACACTGAAACACAAACTTGGTTCCGGCTGACTGCATGATCCGCTCCTGCACAGCTTGCAGTTCAAGATCCAGAATCTGGCGCAGATGATGTTCCTTTAGCGAGCGGAACACGACAACCTTGTCGATGCGATTCATGAACTCCGGCGAAAACTTGCGCCGCGCAGATTCCACTGCCGTGCGGTAGATTTTTTGATCTACTTCGGTGTCGTTCGGGTTTTTGGTGCCCTTGCCCGGCGCAAAGCCGATTCCACCAGAAATCAACTCTGACATTTCTCTGGCGCCGAGGTTAGAAGTCAAAACAATCATGCACCGCGAAAAATCTACGCGCCGGTTGTCACCCAGCGTGAGCGTTGCCTTGTCAAGAATACCCAGCAACAACTGCCATAGACTGTCAGAAGCTTTTTCGATTTCGTCGAACAAAATAAGTGAAAGCTTCAACTCGTCCGTGTGCATGCGGTCGAGATTTTCCTGCGTCAACATTGGCGAAGTCTCGCGATGGCCCAGATATCCTGGGGGCGAGCCGATTAGTTTCGCAATTTCATGCGAATGCTGAAATTCCGCGCAGTCGATCTTTACGATCGCATTCGCATCGGCAAACAGAGCTTCGGCCGCGGCTTCGATGACGCGCGTTTTTCCTGAGCCGGTCGGGCCGAGAAAAAGCATGGTGCCGATCGGCCGGTTGGGCGGGTTCATGCCGGCCAGGAATATCTGGTAAAGGCCGCTCATGCGGCGAACAGCGCGCTCCTGGCCCACGATGCGAGCGGAAAGCTGCTCTTCGAACTCCTGGGCGCGCGGACTTTTCTGATCGGGATCCAGGAAGACTGTGCCCATAGTGTCGTTTATTTTGTTTAGCTCCATTTCCGAAATCATGCCGTCCTCCTTGCAGCGCGACCCTTTGTTCGTAGCGCTTTTCCGGCTCGGGCCGATATTGGCCGACCTTTCTATTGCAAGGAACGATCCGCTAGTCAAATTGATGCACAAGTCGCCGCCTTCGTTTGCCTGCATGAAGTCGCGCACCTCGGCGACGCCGATATTGACCGATGCTATATATACGACACCGACGAAAATGTCATCACAAAATGTTGGGTTGATAGGAAAAGTGAATAATGTTTGCGGCGAACTCCTGCATTTCTTCGGTGACAATTCATGTCAGAAAGGTGCTGCCATTATTTGTTGGCTTAGGGGAACGCGCGTGCGGAAGTGCACGTTTTAGCGCAGGCTCCGACCAAAAGAAACATGAGCGGGTGACGTTTTGTACAGTGGTGATTCTTGGCGTCGCTTAGTCGTAGTATTCGAGTCCGAGGTGTGTGATCAGGTCTTCGCCACGCAGATAACGCAAGGTGTTTTTGAGTTTCATGAGCTGGATGAAAACGTCGTGCTCTGGATACAAGCCCGGAATCGTCTGTGGCGATTTAAAGTAGAAGGACAACCATTCCTGCACGCCCTTCATGCCAGCGCGTTGTGCAAGATCGAGAAACAACGCGAGATCCAGAACAATCGGCGCCGCCAGAATCGAATCGCGGCAAAGGAAGTCGATCTTGATCTGCATTGGATAACCGAGCCAGCCGAAAATATCGATATTGTCCCAGCCTTCCTTATTGTCGCCGCGCGGCGGGTAGTAGTTAATGCGAACCACATGCGAAAAATTCTTGTAGAGTTGTGGATAGACTTCTGGTTGAAGAATGTATTCGAGCACTGAAAGCTTCGATTCTTCCTTCGTCTTGAAGGATTCCGGATCGTCGAGTACTTCGCCGTCGCGGTTGCCGAGGATGTTGGTCGAATACCAACCGTTGAGTCCCAGCATTCTTGCCTTCAAACCAGGCGCCAGGATTGTCTTCATTAATGTCTGGCCAGTCTTGAAGTCCTTGCCGCAAATCGCCAGCCCATTTTCCTCGGCGAGTATTCTGAGCGCCGGAATGTCAACCGTTAAGTTTGGCGCGCCATTCGCGAATGGTATTCCGGATTTTAAAGCAGCGTACGCATAGACCATTGAAGGAGCGATCGCCTTGTGGTTTTCACGCATCGCTCTTTCAAACGAGTCGAGCGTTTTGTGAACCGGGTGTTGTTTGAGAAAGATTTCGGTTGAGGCCGCCCAAATCATTACCACGCGCGAGCAACGGTTCTTCTTCTTCCACTCAGCAATCTCGGCGATCAGTTGCTTAGCCAATTCAAACTTGTTTTTGCCGGATTTGACGTTCGTGCCGCTCAGCCGCTTAACATAATTTTGATCAAAGACGGCCTTCATGGGCTTGATTTTCTGAAGCGGTGTTTTTAGCTTGTTAAGCAGATCTTTCTCGAGCACGCCGGCATGCATTGCCGCCTCGTAAGCCGAGTCTTCAAAAATGTCCCAGGCGCCAAAGACGAGATCTTCAAGCCGTGCCAACGGCACAAAATCCTTGATTAACGGCACACGATTGTCGGTTCGTTTGCCGAGCCGGACCGTGCCCATCTGCGTCAAACTGCCGATGGGTTGACCGATACCCTTTTTCACTGCTTCAACGCCGGCGATGAATGTCGTACTCACCGCGCCGAGGCCAACCAGCAACACTCCCAATTTGCCTTTTGGCTCAACAATCGGCGCGCCCTTTTGAACTGCCATCTATAAGTCTCCTGTTAATTGTGGTGCTGCGAATAATACAGGTGTGAATCGTTGCTGTCATCTGGCGGCATTTGCCGGCGGCGAATCGCTTACTGAATCGCGCTGCTGAATCATTGCGGCCGGATTGTTTGTGATGAGCGCTTTTAGACCTAAACGCTGCGCTCGCTGGATCCAGTTCACAGCGTCGACGGTCCATACGACGACTGGCAATCCCAAGTGTCCAGCTTTTTCAACGACACGCGCTGAGACCAGCGAGTGATGAAGCGCGATCTCATCAGCGCGATGCTCAACTGCAAGGTCGAGCATCCTGAGGCGGCGGATGGTTGAAAGTGGGCGCGATAGTCTTGGCTCAAACAGCGCGGCGGTGGAAATCGCAGGATCAATCTTCTTGACCAGCGCAATTGCGGCGAGGTCGAAACTTGAAACTACTCGACCCGCTATTTGTGCATTATGAATTTCGTAAACAACCGTCTCAGCCAGGGCCTTCGCATCTGCCGCATCTGATTTCATCTCAAGATAGAGAAGAGAATTGGTTTGCTGGCACAACTCAAAAACCTGTGCAAGTGTTGGGAGAGTTCCAGCATATCGCTTGCCTTCAGTTTGAAGCGGGTTGAACCAACTGCTTACGTCGCAATGCTGCAACTCCGCGGCAGTGAGCTCACCGACCAAACGATCGATCTGTCCAGTGCGCTTGAGGCTTGCGTCATGGATGACGACCGGCACGCGATCGCGCGAAAGTCGGACATCAAATTCGATTCCATCCGCGCCGTCTTCCAGCGCTCGCGAAAAAGCGGCGAGCGTGTTTTCCGGAGCGACGGCCGACGCGCCACGGTGTCCGATGATTAAAGGAGTTGAGACCATGATGTCGTGAACTGTCCATCATAATCTCGCGTTAGTGATTGAATGAAATGCGGGAAGACAGGTGAAATCAATCGACCAGGACGGAACGAACGTTAGGCCGGCTTCCGTTGAGAATTCCCGACGATCTTTCGCAGCGTGATGTCAAACGTGCCGTATTCTGTTTTCAAGTGGGCGGCGACGGGAATTCGTTTGCTATCGCTTGTTAACCAGATTGAAAGCTGGCCCGGTTCTCTAACCATGCCGTCAGGTCCATAAAGACCGGGATCCAACCGTATAACTTCTACGCGGCCCAGCACGGTTTTCATTCGCTTCTTTTCCATCACTTTTACTGGCACGCGATACACGCGACCGGAGTCGCTGATAGTAACCGCAAGAGTCTTGCCAACCTCCAGCGGCTGCGTGCGCAGGAAATAAATCGCTGACAGGATGTCGTAGACCTGGCCGGTAAAAGTTGTGGTGACACTTCGAGCGCCAACCGCGGGGTTGTTTGGATCGCGCTCCACCCAAACCAGCTTGCCGTTCGCCTGATCGAAAAGTATTTCGCTTTCACGCAGCCGTTTGCCTTGTTCGTCGATGCGTTTTGTTTTTTGAACAGTGAAGGAGACAGGTTCGACGGTCGATTCCATTCGCTCATGAAAATGCAGGTTGAAGAGCCTGCTGAAAAACCCGCGGCTCGAAATATCGCCGGTGAGTTTCAAGGCATAAGCACTCGTTGCCGGTTGCGGACTGGCGCCATCTGACTTTTGACTTGGTTCGCGCGTGGCAGTGAAACGAAAGTCTGCGACGTCTACTCTCTTCAACAGCAGGCGAGAGAATTCTCCGACGTAAATCAACTCTTCGCTGGGCTCGAATGGATGCGCGTATTTGGCGGCGCGGCTCTGCGCCGAAACGCATAACGCGAACGCCGGCAGCAGAAACAGCAACGCCGGCAGCTGGAGTCTTGGAGGCAGTAATTTCATTTCCAGTAATACGCTTTGAAAACCAAAAGTCCCCACGCGATTAGGAGACCGAGCGCTGCCTCGTACTCGCGGTACCGCATGTAAAGGCTTGGATCGAATTCAGTCGTGTCGTCAGTTTTGCGATACGCAGTGAACCTGGGAAAGAACATGGGCACCGCGCGCGAATAGTTACGAAAATCTTCGCCAAAGTACTGGTCCATGGTCGCGGATTCGACGCGCATGACCGGCAAATAGATGCCCAGAAACAACACCCCGAACAGAACGCCCAGGAGCCAACGGCCGGCGCCGATGGTAAAGCCAAGGCCGAGTATGAAGCTTCCGAGATAAAGCGGATTTCGCGTGTACGCGTAGGGCCCGGAGATAGCAAGAGCAGAATTCTTTCGGATGTGACCGGCGGCCCAGGCCCGAATCAACAGCCCCAGGATTGAGACCCCCGCGCCAATCAAGAGCGTGGCCGGTAGGGGACGTGCGAATAAGATAAAAAGCGCTGCACAAAGAAATCCGAGCGGCACGCGCCAACGCTGAATCCATGTTCCGCCTCTACGCAATCGGTTTCTCCCTGAAGAGGCAAAAAGCGACGCAGTGTTTAGCGCCCCAAGGCATGACTAGCGAGGTCAAGTCTTTTCGGATTAGCTGTACAGATTTTTGGATTGCAAGTAGTCGGGGCAATGAACTTCGGATGGCTGTTGCTCGTTCGCAAGGGAACCCAAAAACACGACGCGCGCCGGAAAGGCGCGCTATTGCTGGCGATTTGGGTAATAAATCGAAGGCCGAGGCGCGAAGCCGACGTAACTGCTGGCGCGGTGCCCGCAGCGTCTCCCCAGACATCAACCCACGCCTCAGGGCCTTCGTGCCGACTTCGATGAGCCGAGCTAAAATCGGGTTGTCTCTAAAAATTTTTGCAGCGTGTTGTTCTTCAACCCGGAAAACCGATGCGCTGGATAAAGCGTTATGCATTGACCCGAGTACCTTTGCCGAAACAAAAGGGGACAGGCAGGAATGCCTGTCCTACTTGAAGCGCTTGAGCATTTCTGAAGTCGAATGATTTTTTGGATCGCCGACGATCGCTACGCGACCGCCAAAAGATCGTACCACATCGCGCTCTGGAACCGTTTCCTCGGTGTAATCCGTACCCTTCGCATGAATGTCAGGCTGGATGGCAAGCAGCAGTTGCTCGACAGTAGGCTCGTCAAAAATGGTTACCAAGTCAACGACTTCGATTGAAGCCACCAACTCGGCGCGATCATGGTCGGCAAGGATCGGACGGCCAATTCCCTTCAACGCCCTCACCTGCGCGTCGGCATTGATAGCCACAACCAGGACATCCCCAAGCTCGCTTGCACCCTGCAAATAGCGAATGTGTCCCGCGTGCAAGACATCGAAACACCCATTCGCGAAAACGATTTTTTGTCCTGCTTCTTTCGCTGCACGGATTCGCGCGATGAGGGAAGGGCGATCGAGAATTCGCGGGGCGACGTCCAGCATTCCGGATTCTTCGGCAGTCATTAGTTAAGACAATTCTGAGTGCAGCACAGAGTGCTCGAGTTCCTCACGCACGACGGAGGCAGTGCCGCGCTTCATGATCACCAAGCCGCCGGCGTAATTTGCCAGTCGCGCGGCGTCAGGAAAGGACGAATCAGAAGCGAGCGCGAGGGCATAGGCAGCAATGACCGTGTCACCTGCGCCAGTGACGTCGACTGGCTCATGAGACCCGACTGCGTCGATGTGAATTGCGGGGACGCCATCTTCCAACAACATCATTCCGTGGCCGCCGCGTGTTACCAGCAACGCGCGATATCCCAATTGTTCCCGCAACTCTTCGGCAGCCGATTCCAGTTCAGCAATGTCTCCAATTTGTTTTCCCAGTAGTTGTTCAACCTCGTCTTCATTCGGGGTTGCCGAAGTAAAGGCGGCAAAACTTGAAAGTCGAAAACGCGAGTCAGCCAGCAAAGGTATTTTCCTCGCCGCCACTACGTCTCTTGTAAACGCGGCCATCTCAGCGTCCGCGACGCCGTAGTTGTAATCTGAGACGATGACTGCATCCACTGACTGCGCCTGTTCGAGTACTGTCTCGCGCAGTTTTTCGCGCACCGAGGCGTCTGTCAGGCGTTCTCCTTCGTAGTCGATTCGAATCACCTGCTGGCGCGTCGAGTGTAATTGCCCGGCGAGTATGCGAACTTTGGTAGTTGTGCGCAGCGCGTTTGAGACCAGCAGTCCCGTCGTATCAACACCCGCACCGTTCAACTTCTCGGTCACCGCTCGACCCGCTTCGTCGTCACCTTTAATGCCGATCAAAGAAACCGCCGCGCCCAACGATGCAAGATTCATGGCGCAGTTTGCCGCGCCGCCCGGAAGTGTTTCGGTATGTTCGTGGCGCAGTATGAACACCGGCGCTTCACGCGAAACTCGATCGATCGCGCCATACACAAACTGATCGGCAATTAAATCGCCGATCACCAGAATCCTTCGATCGCCAAAGCGTCTGACAATACTTATCAACCGCTCCTGCAAGAGTGTTCGCTCAACGGTCAAAATGTTTTCCTCGAAGTGGACGTCGCTAGGTCATGATTACAAATCAAACTAACAGCTTCCAGCAAATCTTCCGCAACCAGGGCGGGCTGCATGGCCCAGTTGTCGCGTTGATGTTCCCATTCTCCGCGCCCATAACCGCTCAGCACCAACGCAGATTTCACACCGGCGTTAGCGGCTAATTCTATATCGCTATAACGATCGCCGACCATCCAGCTGTTTGCCAGGTCAATGTCTAAGTCGCGCGCAGCGCGCAACAAAAGTCCCGGCTTTGGTTTGCGGCAGTCGCAATCGAGTCGAAAGGGAGGTTCACCTACCGATGGATGATGGGCGCAATAGTAAATCGCGTCGAGCGTGGCGCCGCTGGCCTCGAGTTCTTCACTCATGCGCTTGTGAATGGCTTGAACCATCTCTTCGGAAAAATATCCGCGCGCAACACCGGCCTGGTTTGTGATGACGATGGCAAGGTAGCCATCTTCATGTAATTGCTTGAGCGCCGCAGCCGAATATGGAAATAAGCGAAAGCGCGACAGGTGGTTTATGTAACCCACTTCTTCAGAGATGGTGCCATCGCGATCGATGAAGACTGCTCGTTTCATTTTACTTGTCCGACAAACTTTAGGCTGTCGCTCTTCTGCACAGAAGAGCTTGAAGTGTCGCTGGCGGCAAACTGAAGTTTACCGGACATTATTTCGCGTGCGCGCAAGAAGACCTCATCCGGCGTAATTGCTGTCATGCAGCGATGATCAATCGGGCAATCGCGCAGCATGCACGGCGCGCATTCCGGCGGATGACGAATAATTTCGGCGAATGGAGAAAAAGGCCGCGTGGTCAAGGGATTTGTAGGTCCGAAAATCACCAGCGTCGGACGTCCCAATGCAGCTGAAATATGCGCCGGGCCAGTGTCGTTGGTAATTAACAAACTAGTGACGCTGAGCACTGCGACAACTTCAGCAATATCAGTTTGGCCGGTCAGCATAATAGGCTTGTTATGCATGCGATCGGCGACTTGCCGCGAAACATCCAGTTCTTCTTTGGAACCTATCAGCAGTATCTGCGCTCCCAGCGTATCGACGCAGCGATCGGCAAGGACAGCGTAGTTTTCCACGGGCCAGCGCTTGGCGCGACTGTTTATCGAGCCGGGACACAGCGCAATTACGGGCCGGTCTTCGTGGACGCCATGGCGCTGGAGAAGAGAGCGCGCTTCGTCCTTCCGAACATCGGAAACCTCGAGCGAAGCATCGGGTTGTACGTCGAGAAATGTTTGTTGCTGGGTGAACAGCCATTCGAGCTCGGCAACAATCCTCAAGTAGTAAAAAATCTCGTGCCTGGTGCTGCGCCATTCGGGCTGCTCAATCGCATTTGTCAGTAAACGAGCGCGGCCATCAGCTGCATATCCAATTCGTACTGTAATTCCCGCGAGCGCTGCAACGAGCGCCGACTGGAATGAATTTGTTAGCAGGATGGCCAGATCAAATCGTCCTTTGCGCCACGCACGCACCTGCTGAAAAAAGGAACGGATACCGCGCCCATCATTGATCTGCAATTCATCAACGAACTCCGCGCCGACAAATAAGCCTTTCGCCCAGGAACGTGTAGCCAGCGTGATGTGTGCATCCGGAAACAGCCTTCGCAACTCGCGCAACGCCGGCAGAGTCATCATCGCGTCGCCAACCCAGTTGGTGCCTCTGACGACTATGCGCTTGATGTTGTTTGCGTTCGGTTCGGTCATCTCTTAGAAATCAGAAGATTTTCCATTTTCCATTTATCATTTCTCATTTGCCATTTAAGCGACTCTTTTCGGCCAGCCAAGCAGTAGCGAGAAAACTTTTGAGATGGCTCGATGCGAGTTAGCGAATGAAAAATGGAAAATGGAAAATGACAAATGGAAAATCTCTCTTTTCTTTCTCGCCGTCGATGATTAATCTCGCGCCTAAACAACGACAGGCAGGAATGCATTTCCTGCTACAGCAAGCTGCGCAGTCCTTCCTCGATTCCTATTTGGGGTTGCCAGCCGAGCTGTTCGCGAATCTTTGTTATATCCGAAACATAACGAACCGGAACATTCGGCGGCAACGGTCCTTCGTCAACAATTCTCGGTTCAAGTTCAATTAGTTTGCCAGTCATATCGACCAGTTCTCGCAAACTTGTCGAGTTTTGTACGCCGCCGCCGAGATTATACAGACCCGAAGAGTGTGCGGAATCGATGAACGCCTGGCAGGCCCGGGAAAAGTCGTCGACGTGCAGAATGTCGCGGACGGGCTGCCCGTCTAATGGCAGACCAATGGTCCAACCGCGCTTCACTGATTCCACGTAATGGGTAACAAAACCTGATTCATTGCCCTCGGAAGTCCGCGCATAAACCGTAGCCATGCGGAAAATGCAAGCGCGCACATCGTTTCGTCGCGCGAAGTATTCGACGTAGCGCTCGCCAATGAGCTTGGACCACTCCAACGCTGTCTGGCCGCAGTAGTCAGTTGAACAAGTTTCCGGAACCAGGGGCTGCAGGTTTGCGTGTGAACCGTAAACGTCTTTGGTCGAAGCGTAGATAAAGGCAGCGTTGGGCTTGAGGTTCTTTACGACGTTCAGCGCGCCTTCAGCATTAGTGCGAAAACAAAGCTCAGCGGCCTGGGGGTCTTTATCGAGATGGGCGGCGAGATGAATTACGGCGTCGTAATCAGCCACCATTTTGACGTCTTCCTCGTCAAGAATGTCGTGGCCGGTGCGCCGCGAGAAATCGTCAGCATTAAAGAAGCGGCAAACGTGCGTGCCCAGATAGCCACTGCCGCCGGTAACGAGAATTTTCATCTAACAAGATCAACCGCCAGGCCCCTGGCCAGCGCGTCCAGTTTCATTAAGGATTCTGTGTGGCCAATGGCGATGAGAATGTCGCCGCTGCCGATGGCCGCATCGCCGCTCGGGTTAAAAAGAATTTGACCATCGGCACGCCGGATACTTACGACGACGATGTCGAGCTCGGAACGAATGTTCGTCTCGCTTAATTTTCTCCCCACCAATGGTGAAGCCTCGCCAACCTTGAGTTCTTCAAATGCAAGTTCCAACTTATTAGCTGTAATCGAGCCGATGAAATCGTCGACGGCGGGCTTAGTCAACGCCATTGCCATGCGGTGCCCGCCAATGATCGTCGGCGCAACAACTCGATTGGCGCCCGCGCGAATCAGCTTGGCTTCCGCCTGCTCTTCGGCGGCGCGCGCGACAATGTGTAAATTGGGATTCAAATCGCGGGCGGTAAGTACGACGTAAACGTTGTCTGCATCGTTGGGCAAGCAGGCGGCAAGCCCGCGCGCCACTTCAACGCCCGCCTCTCTTAAAGTCTCTTCAAGCGTCGCATCGCGCACCAACACGATCACGCCAAGGTCGATGAGGCCGGCAACTCTTTGGCTGTCTCTTTCGATGACAACAAAGTCTTCGTTGCTATTCAGCAGCGCGCGCACCAGGTGCGACCCAACGCGTCCCGCGCCGCAGATGATGAAATGATTTCTTAGCTTGCTCATTTTTCGCGACTGGCGCCGCTCGCCAAAGGTGGCGACCAACTCAGATTGAACTATCGCGTGCACCGTCGCCGTCAGCGCGTAAAGCACCACGCCCACCCCGGCGAGCATAAAAACCATCGCAAACAATCGCCCATTGCGCGTTGCTGGCGTAACATCGCCGTAGCCAACCGTGGTCACAGTTTGCGCCGCGGCATACAGGCTATCAAGTATCGACCACCCTTCGATCAGATGGAAGCCGATGGCCCCGCAGCCCATAGCAACAATGACGGCCAGAAGAGCAAAGAGGATGCGGCGATCGTTGCCTGTAAGCAAACGCGTTCGCGTTGGCAATAGACTCATAAGTTACGAATCGCATCTAAGGTGCAGCTAACTTTGGACGTTAGCTAAAGACAAACTTGCTGTCAATTAAGTGGACACCCTGAGTGCGAGAGGTTAGCATTTAAGCTACGAGGATGGACGAATGACCACAGCCCGAAGGACAATTGGACCAGCAAGGTCTATCGCCTGTCTTTTATGCCAGTAAGATACCCACCTGAAGGAAAGCCACCCGGAATCAGAGCGGGAAACGATTCTCGACAATCTCGCGTTGTAGCTTACACGCAACCGGATCCCAGTTTTGGCCGTCGCCTACTCCGCCGGCTTCTTAGCCCGCCAGTAATTATTCCGCTCGCCGCGATTGCCGTCATCGTCATTGGTTTCCTGATTTACTACTGGACCGTCTTTTCCGGGCGCATCGACAATCTACTGAAGGGCGAAGTCTTCACGCGCTCCGCCGGAATTTATGCGGCCCCAAAACAGCTTCATGTGGGACAGGCGATTAGCCAGGATCAACTGCTGGAACTCTTGAAGAGCTCCGGCTACGTAGAAAAAGCACAACAGGCGGACAAAGCCCGCGGCCGCTATACGGTCAGCAACGGCGCGGTTGAAATTGAACCAAGCGATAGTAACGTAGTCGATGGCCAGCGGCAGTTTCAGCACGTGCGCATCCAGTTTACGCGCACTGGAAAAGGTGTCACTGGAATCTCGGACCTCGACACGAATGCGAAACTGGATAAAGCGTGGCTCGAGCCGCAACTGATCAGCTCCGTAACAGGTCGCGACCGAGCTAAACGCAAGATAGTGGGCTACAACGATCTGCCGCCTCACCTGGTGAAGGCAATCGTGGTCACTGAAGACAGATCTTTCTTCGAACATTACGGAGTAAACCTTCGCGGCATTTTGCGCGCACTGGTGCGGCGCTACGACTCTGATCCCAATTCGCCGATCGCGCGGCAGGGCGGTTCCAGCATCACCCAGCAGTTAGTTAAGAACCTATTGCTTTCACCTGAGCGAACGCTGCGACGCAAGGTGGCTGAAGCCTACATGTCGATCATTCTCGAGACGCGGCTGTCGAAAGAGCAGATATTCGCGCTCTATGCGAATCAGGTTTACTTGGGCCAGCAATCGGGATTTTCTATAAATGGTTTTGGCGAAGCTGCGGACGCTTATTTCAATAAAGACGTGACCAATCTGACTTTGCCTGAATCGGCTTTTCTCGCCGGACTGATTCGCAGTCCCAATCGCTACAATCCGTATCACGATCTCGATACAGCCACTGCGCGCCGCAATCAGGTGCTGGATAATATGGCGGAAACGGGCGCGATTACCGGGGATGAAGCGGCCAAAGCCAAAGCCCAGCCGCTGCAAGTTGCCGCCACAAAGGGACGCATTGATATATCCGATGCTCCATATTTTGCAGACTACGTTCAGGGTCAGCTGGGTGACATCATTGCCGGGCCGGGCGCGGCGGAACACCTGCGCATTTACACCACCATCGATCTTGATTTGCAGCGCGCCGCTTACGCGGCCGTTACAAAACAGTTGGCGGTGCTGGACAAAATTGAAGCGAAACGCTTTGAGCCGGGAACGTTGCAAACCGCGTTGATTGCAATGAACGCGAAGACGGGAGAAATTGTGGCCATGGTTGGCGGCCGCGATTACGGCAAGAGCCAGCTCAACCGGGTCACCGATGCATACCGTCAACCGGGGTCATCGTTTAAGCCGTTCGTTTATGCGACGGCGCTCAACACTGCCTACGATCCCGTTCCTCGCGTTATCACGGCGGCGACCACTTACGTCGACGAGCCCAAGACATTCACTTATGACAATCAGGAATATTCGCCCGGTAACTTTGGCGACAAATATTCACACGCGCCCGTAACGCTGCGGGACGGGCTGGTCCATAGTTTGAACGTTGTGACCGTTGATGTGGCGATGGAGGTAACGATTGGTCGCGTGATGAATCTCGCAGCTAAAGCCGGTTTGCCAAAACCGGCGCACGCTTATCCGGCGATGGCACTCGGCACCAGTGAAGCCACCCCACTGCAAGTCGCCTCTGCCTACACCGCGTTTGCAACTCTCGGTACGCGTACTACACCCATCGCAATCAATCGCATCACCACCGGCACGGGTGTGACGATCGCTGCACTCACGCCGCAGAAGAACGAAGTGTTTCATCCGGACGTCGCTTATGTGATGACTTCGTTTATGAAGGATGTCGTGAATCGTGGCACAGCCGCGCCGGTGCGGGCGCGCGGGTTCAAGGCAAACGTCGCCGGCAAGACAGGCACGTCGCGCGATGGTTGGTTTGCTGGTTACACGCCGAACCTGGTTTGCGTAGTCTGGGTAGGATTTGACGACGGCTCACAACTTGGACTAACCGGAGCAAATTCAGCACTTCCGATATGGACCGACTTTATGCAGGTCGCATTGGCGCAGCATCCTGAGTGGCAAGGCGACTGGGCCATGCCCGCAGGCATTGAACAAATCGAGATTAATCCCAAGACCGGAGCACCAGCCGCACCGGATGATCCCGACAAGCGCGTCGAACTTTTCATTAATGGCACTTCGCCTCACGGCGCGGAGACTGTTCCGGAAGAGGAAGTCACGCCCGAGGAGTTACCGACGATCGAGCCCAGCGACGTCGTTCCTTTGCCGACCGTTGAGGCTTCGCCCAGTCCTTCACCTCACAAGCCAAAAAGCGAACTTCGTACTGGTGAGAGCGGACGATTGGAAGGCACTATAACTCTCGACATTGATCCAACTACGGGATTGATAGCGGTGGAGACGTGCCCGGTCATTCGCACCAAGACTTTTGTGCTCGGCACCGAGCCCAAAAAATATTGCGGCCCTGAATATCACCGGCAAGGCGCCTCGCCTCAACCGACGCGGCCACGCTTGACACAGCCTTGAAGTCACAATTTTGCAGTCTTCTCAAGCGCTGATCGAAGAGCTTCAATCGCTAGCGCCGCGGCGTGCTGTTTTCTTAAAGGTAGGCCACCGACCGCCTCGACAAGTTGCTTTCTGGTTACTTGTTTTGCTTCTCCAATAGTTTTGCCCTGAATCAATTCTGTTAACGCCGAGCCGCAGACCAGCACCGGTGGACAGCCATACGCCAGGAACCGTGCCGCTTGGATTGTTCCACCATCTATTTTCAGGGAAAGGCGCAGGCGATCGCCGCAAACAGGATTTGTTTCTTCGGCGACAACATCGGCGTCATCGAGTTCGCCACCGTTGCGCGGGTTGGTCAGGTGATCTTTGAAGATTTCGGAGTAAGGCACGAGCAGTTACTTAACGGCGACTGGTTCAAGTTTGCGGACACTATTTAGTGGAGAGAGTTGTCGAAGTTTTCCGACAACCTGCGGCAGGACTTCGAGCACGTCGGCAACATCCGCTTCAGTATTGTCTTTGCCAAAGCTGAATCGGATCGCGCCGCGCGCCAGCTCGTCGTTACGGCCCAGGGCGATAATTACTGGCGAAGGTTCCAGCGTTCCTGAAGAGCAAGCAGAACCAGTTGAAACTGCAATGCCCTGAAGGTCCAAACTAATCAATAACCCTTCGCCTTCGATGAAACGAAACGAAATGTTCGAAACGTGCGGCAGGCGTCGCGCAGGGTCGCCATTGAATACGATGTCATCGATGCGCTCGGTCACGCCGTTTTCAAAGGTGGTGCGCAGTCGCTCTTCATGTTCCGCGCTCTCGTTCATCTCCAGGCGCGCGAGTCTCGCAGCCTCGCCAAATGCAACGATGCCGGGCACGCCTTCTGTTCCGGCGCGTCGTTCACGCTCCTGGTGTCCGCCGAGGTTCTGTGGCGCCAGCCGCACCCCGCGCCGAACATAAAGCGCGCCGGTTCCTTTGGGCGCATAAAGCTTGTGCGCCGAAAGCGACAACAGATCGCAGCCCAGCGTTTCGACATTTAACTCGATGCGGCCGGCGGCCTGCACCGCATCTGTATGAAAGCAAAGTTTTCGCGTTGTTGGCTCTCGTTCCGCGCGCACTAACGCGCCAATCTCTTCGATGGGTTGAATAGTGCCGATTTCATTGTTGGCCAGCATGACGGAAATCAAAACCGTGTCAGGCCGCAAAGCCGCGCGCACGTCTTCCGCTTTCACAATTCCATTTTCGTAAACAGGCAGACGAGTAACTTCCCAACCGCGCTTTTCCAGTGCTTCACAAATGCCTCGAACAGATGAATGCTCGATGGCCGAAGTGATAATATGCCGCCCGTGTCCGGCGGTTGCTTCACAAACTCCGCGGATCGCCAGGTTGTTCGCTTCAGTGCCGCCCGACACAAAAACAATTTCGTTCGCCCGCGCGCCAATCAACGTGGCCACCTCGCGGCGCGCGCGGTCCACCGCCGCGCGGGCTTCCTGTCCAAAGCCATGCACGCTTGAGGCATTGCCAAACTTATCGGTCAGATAAGGCAGCATCGCCGCGACAACCCGCGGGTCCGCCGGCGTCGTGGCACTGTGATCCAAGTAGACTCTGCGATTTTCAGGCATTATTTGAAGTTGCGCGCGTCGCCAACCGTGCCAGTCGATTCAGCATCTGAATGCCGGCTCAATCACTGGCGCTGCGCGGCGTGTTTTGAGTCTAGGCGCGCACAAAAGGGCGGTCAAGCACGCTAACGACGCTTGTTTGCTGCAAGCGCAAACCAATTGGTCGCGTCGCATTGTTAGCGCGCCTTTGTGGTGGTAGCATTCCGATCGCACGAGGTTGGCTCTCCCGAGGACCCAGCGGCGGGCCTTATGCTTTTGGCGCCGTCAATCTTTGGAAGGAACAACAAAATGAAATATCTCAAGTTCTCGGTTCTGGCCCTGATTGCAATAGGGCTCATCTCATCTGCGGCGGTGATCTCGAACGCCGCACCGTCAGTTTCTCAAACGCAGTCAACCGCTCTTGAACGTGGTTATCGAACCGGCTATTCCGACGGTTACAACGCGGGCTATCGCGACGTTGCCGACCATGCCGCGCGAGATTATCAAAATAAGGACGAATATCAGCGCGCCGACCGAACCTACAATCAGGCCTGGGGCACGCTGGAAGATTACAAGGACGGTTATCAGCAGGGATTCGAAGCTGGCTACGCGACTGGCTACGATCGTGGCAACTTCAATTCGTCCATCCCAACCGGCCTCAGCCGCCGGGGCACCGTTGATTCCACGCCGGACAACACGCCGACGAATACGCAAAGTACACCAAGTACCTCCAGCTCAGCGCCAGTCAACAATGGTCCAGTGCTAATTCCGCGCGACACTGTGCTAGTGATTGAGTTGCAATCCAGTCTGTCGACGGATGTCAGCCAGCAGGGCGATCCCTTTCAGGCTCGCGTGACGAGTCCAAATGAGTTTGCCGGAGCAATGATCGAAGGCCGCGTGTCGCGGGTCAAGCGTGCGGGAAAAGTCAAAGGATCTTCGCAGTTGCAACTGACTTTCAATTCCATTCGGATGGAAGACGGCCGCACCAGTTCGTTCAACGCTACCGTGGTCGAAATCGTGGACATGGGTAACAGTGACAACAGGGGAACAGTTGATTCCGAGGGCGGTGTAAAGGGAAGAGACAATACGAAAGATGATGTCACCAAGGTCGGCGCCAGCGCTGGCGTTGGCGCAATAATCGGCGCAATTCTCGGCGGCGGGCATGGAGCGGCGATTGGGGCAGCGATTGGTGGGTCAGTCGGGACCGCTGGGGTGCTAACCAGCCGTGGCAAAGAGTTGCGTCTTGAGCGCGGTCAGCAACTTAAGATTCGCACGGGAAATGAAACCCGTATCCAGTGAAGAGCGCCTCGGGTAAAAAGCTAAAAGTGGGCGCGACAAAAGAGTCGCGGCAGACAAAGACGCGGAGACGTAGTTCGAAAGAATCAACTCTCCGCGTTGTTACGTCCGCGTCACGCAGGACCCGCACCAAGCCGCCGATTACATTGCTCACTGATTTCGGTACCGCCGATTACTTCGTCGCTGCGATGAAAGGTGTGATTCTTTCGCATAACCCTTCCGCGCGCATCGTCGACATCACGCATGACATTCCGGCTCAGGATATTGAAGCCGCCGCGTTTACTCTTTTCGCCGCGCGCTCATCTTTTCCCGCGGGCACAATTCATGTTGCCGTGGTCGATCCCGGAGTTGGCTCAAGTCGCCGCGCGATTCTGGTCGAAGCCAGCAATCAGTACTTCGTTGGGCCAGACAACGGAATCTTTAGTTATGTTAGTGACCGGATGCAGCCGCGAGTTTTTCATCTCAATAACCCAAAATATTTTCGCCATCCGGTTAGTGACACCTTCAACGGCCGCGACTTGTTCGCGCCGGTCGCTGCCGCGCTTTCAAGCGGCGTCGCGCCTAAAAAGTTAGGAGTTGAGATTGATGACTACGTACGGCTGTCATCATTGGAACCGGAGATATCTCACGACGGCGCTATTTCCGGGCGAGTAATTCATATCGATCATTTCGGCAACTGCGTGGCGAACATCACGGCAAATGAATTAACTAACGAGATGATTGATGCTGGCTTCCGCTTGACACTTCGTGAGCATCAGGTCGAGACGTTTCACCGCTTCTTTGCTGCAGAGACAAATGTAAATAAAGTCTTTTGCGTTTGGGGAAGCGCCGGCTTTTTGGAAATAGCTGCGAAGAATCAGTCTGCTGGCAAACTTCTAAACGTGAAACGCGGCGATTCCGTCGTCGTGACCATAACTTAGGCTCGCTTGTCACGCGCGGCTGTCGTTTGTTATCTTCGGCCCACCGAAAAATTTATGACTACAAAAGTAAACGCGCCGGCCGGCACCTCCGCAGCGGGACTCAGAGGAGTTGCCGCTGCCACTTCGTGCATCTCCGATGTGAACGGCGAAAAAGGCGAACTGATCTACCAGGGCTACAACATCCACGATCTCGCCGAACATTCGACGTTTGAAGAAGTCATATTCTTACTTTGGAACAAGCGTCTGCCTACATCATCCGAACTATCAGAACTAGAGCGATCGATTCGCAACGCCTACGAAGTCCCGAGCGAAATTATTGCGTTGATTAAGCAGTTTCCGCGCAAGGCTGATCCGATTGATGTGTTGCGGACCGCCGTGTCAGCGCTGGAGTTTTACGACACTGATGCGCGAAACATCTCACGTGAAGCGAGCGTCAAAACCGCAATCAAACTGACCGCACAGTTTCCCACGCTGGTGGCGGCGGCCGATCGCATTCGCCGCGGGCTCGAGCCGATAAAGCCGGATTCAAATCTAAATATCGCAGCAAACTTTCTTTATCAACTAAAAGCCGAAAAGCCTTCCGAGCGCGTAGCGCGCCTCTTCGACGTTTGCCTGATCCTGCATGCTGATCACGAACTCAACGCTTCGACTTTTACCGCACGCGTAGTCGCAGGAACGCTGGCCGATATGTATGCGTCCGTGACCGCCGCCATTGGCGCGTTGTCTGGTCCATTGCATGGCGGCGCCAACACAAACGTCATGAAGACACTGCTGGAGATTGGTTCAGTCGAAAACGTCGAACCCTACATTAAGAAGGCGCTTGCTGAAAAACGAAAGATCATGGGCTTCGGCCACGCTGTTTATAAGACCGAAGACCCACGCGCCACTCACCTGCGAAAGTTTTCGAAAGAAATGGGCGAAGCGGCGGGGAATTCTAAGTGGTATGAAATGTCGCGCAAGGTTGAGGAAGTGATCATGCGCGAAAAAGGACTTTTCCCGAACGTCGATTTCTACTCCGCTTCGACTTACTACATGATGGGAATTCCGCTCGACCTTTACACGCCTATCTTCGCAGTCAGCCGCATTAGTGGTTGGACCGGCCACATCCTGGAACAGTACGCCGACAACAAACTCATTCGCCCGCGCGCTGAATACGTGGGCCAGCGCGACCTGCGCTACATTCCGATCACTGAACGGTGACGTCACAAGATTGCGCCATCGGGGCGAAATTGCATCAGGGCGTGATTGAGATCAAAGACTTCGCTACGACAGGGTTTTCTTTTGAAGTCAACTCTTTCATTTCGTCGGTCGCCGAGATCAGGCGCGTGCGCCAAATAAAGATTGTCGAAACGATCAGCGCAATCGTGCAGGCCATTCCACCTTCGATGCCATAGCTGCCGCCAGTCAGCCAAGCCGGACCAAGATCAGTACCATGCAGGAGCGGATTCGGAGCGATCGTGGTTATGCCGCTGACTGGCAAACCGAAAAGAGATCCCAGCGCCCAGTTCCAGGCCCAGTGAACACCCAGCGGAAGCCATAGACTTCGCGTGCGCAAATACGCAACCGCCAGCCACACTCCGGCCAACGCCGTGTTGATAAAAGTAAATCCTTTTACCACGTTGGGGTTTTGCAAATGGACCGCGGCGAAGGGAACTGAAGTTAGCAGAATCGCTAACCACGCCAGGCGCGCGCGCGTTAGCGTTTGCAACGGGTAGCCGCGGAACAAAGCCTCTTCCGCAAGCGCCGCAAAAATAAAAAGCAACGCGGACAACAGCAGAGTCTGGACCACCGGCAACAGCATCGTGCGCGGCGAGGCCGTGAAGCGAAGTCCGCCTGCTGCCGCTGCAATCGCTGTGGCAAGCGCGAGTGACGCGACCCCAATGAGCGATCCGACAATCAAGTCGCGCCACCAGCGCGCGTGCAACGTCAAGCCGAGTGCCCGCCACGGCAAAACTTCCAACCAGCGGTTGCACAAATAACCCGCCAGCAATGCGGACGCGAGTAGTATCAGTCGAAAGATCAAGTCCTCGTTGAAGGCGCCGAGACTACGACCCGGAGCGATTTGTAAACCCACCGCATAGCCAACCCGCACCGCCGTGCTTAGCAAAAAGAGCAGGGCGATATAGACAAGTATAAAGATCAGCGCTCGCCAACCGCTGCGCAGGCGGCCCGTGTCGTTAATGAAGATCTGTTGCACGTCCATTGATATGTGCAGCCGGAGAGTCTTGAAGAGCGCGCAGATTCTAGACTAAGGACCGGAAATGTTCACGCTGGGAGACTGGTCGGGCCAGTCGAAAGCAGCAAATGAAAAATGAGAAATGAAAAATGGTAAATGGAAAATCGGTTCGGTCTCTCTAACCAGGAATCTTCACTCGTCCCGGACCGGCAGGAATGCCTGTCCTACTGGCCTATGTTAAACTTGGGCCCACTTCCCGCATGAGTAATCACCACGAAAATCGTGAAGCTTTAAAGCCCGCCAGGTTAAAACGACGGCGCAGAATTCTGCTCTGGGGCCTGGGAATAACGGTGTTGCTGCTGCTGGCGATCATTATTTCTCAGCAGTTGTGGCTATGGACCATTATCCCACCCGACACGGCCGCGGACACGGTCTTGCTCTATGCGTTGTCCACGCTGAACTTTGTCGCGTTCGTAGTTTTCTCTTTCATTTTCGTACGGAACTTGCTGAAGTTGCGGCGCGAGCGGCACGAGCGCCAGCTCGGTTCCAAGATCAAAACGCGTCTGTTGGTTTACTTCATCGCGATCAGTTTTCTTCCCATCATCGCCATGGCTTCGTTCTCATATCTCTTCCTTAATCGATCTCTGGAGAAGTGGTTTGGGAGTTTACCGGCACGCGTGGTTAACGAAGCGCAGGAGGTGCAGCGCGAAGCCGTCGACGCGCAGAAGCGCAACCTGCGCGATACGGCGTCGCTGTTGGCAGTCGTCTTGAATCCGCAATCAGACTCTGACAGACAACAGACGCTCGACCGGGTGGTGGCGAATGGACAATTGGCGGCGGTTGAGATCGTTGATGGCAGCGGTCAGGTGGTGGCGCGAAGCACGGGACAACTGACTGCGGCGGAGAATTCCGAGCTCGACAAACTTCTCACCCAGGCGGGTTCGTTGAAAGGCGAAGACGACAGTCTTGCCGATGGCAAAGACTTTGATGCGGTGACTATTCCGCTGGCTGACACACAGCAGTTGATTGTTGTGCCGGGGCGGCGCGCGACCAACGATTTGAACGAGACCATCACAGGCTCGCAAGGCGAGTATCGCAAACTGGTAGAGCGGCAACGCCGGGTGCGCCTGCTTGGATTATCCACGCTGGGATTGATGACGCTGATGTTGTTGTTTGTTTCCAGCTGGGTGGCCATTTATCTCGCGCGCGGCATCGCCACGCCGATCAAGGCGCTGGCTGAGGCTTCCGACGAAATTGCCCGTGGCAACCTCAGTCACCGCGTGAGCACGATTGCTGAAGATGAACTCGCGTTGTTGGCAGACTCGTTTAATCAGATGACGTCGCAGCTTGAAGATAATCGCGCCCGGATTGAAGCAGGCTCGGCCGCCTTGCGCGAAAAAAATCTAACACTCGAAGAACGCCGGGACTACATTGAGACAGTGCTCGAATCGCTCTCGACCGGAGTTGTTTCGCTTGACGAGAATGATCGAGTCACAACTATCAATGCCGCAGCGAAACGCATGTTGAGCCTGGAAACACCCGCCAATGGCGAACAGCGACTTGAGAAACTGATTACCTCGGAAAACTGGCGGGTGATGGATCGCCTGGTACGCCGCGCGCGACGCACGGGGCAGGCAAGCGAGCAGGCCCAACTCGCAGGTGCGACCAACGGACAAACGCTTCCGGTAGCTCTGACGGCGACGGCTTTGCGCGCAGTCAGCGCAGAAAAGCGGGGCGTCGTACTGGTAGTTGAAGATTTGTCGGAACTGCTTGCCGCCCAACAGGCCGCAGCGTGGAGCGAAGTTGCTCGGCGCATGGCTCACGAAATCAAGAACCCGTTGACGCCCATCCAGCTTTCCGCCGAACGCATCGCCAAGAGTTATCGTCGAGCCAGCGAACAAAATGGATCGCAAAATGGATCAGGTGCGGTCGAAGATCGCGCGGCCGAGGAGAAGCACGTGGCCGCAGTCATCGACGAATGTACCGAAACCATTACGCGGGAAGTTGCCGGCCTAAAAGCCATGGTCGATGAGTTCTCACACTTTGCCCGTCTGCCGCTCGCTCGACCCGAACTCGCGGATTTGAACGAAGTCGCGCGCCAGGCAGTTTCTCTCTACGATGATCGATTGGATGGCGTGACCGTTGAAACATTGCTTGATGCACAACTACCCGCCGCAATGCTGGACCGAGAACAGTTGCGCCGGGTCTTTGTGAACTTGATCGACAACGCTATGAGCGCGCTCGCAAATGTAGACGGCGAAAAGCGAATCACGATCAGCACGCGCTTTGATACGGCGCGGAGTATTTTGACTTCTGAAGTTTCTGATACCGGGCACGGAATTCGACCGGCTGATTTTCAAAGGTTGTTCCAACCATACTTTTCGACGCGCGGCGAAGGGACCGGCCTCGGCCTGGCCATTGTGCAGCGCATAATTCTGGAGCATGGCGGCCGCATTCGCGCTGAAGCAAACTATCCACGCGGCGCGCGGTTTGTGATTGAGCTACCGGTGGATAGACGGGTGACAGGTGACAGGTGACAAGTGACAAGTGACAAGTGACAAGTGACAAGTGAGTGACGAGCTATTGCTTACTGACTTCTGACCTCTGATTTCTGACTTCTGTTTTTATGCATTCAATTCTCATTGTTGACGACGAACCCGGCATTCGCGACACGTTGCGTGGCGTGATGGAAGATGAAGGGTTCGCTGTAGAAGCGGTCGCCACCGGCGAAGAGTGTCTCAGCGCTCTCGAAAAGCGCGCCTTTAGTTGCGTGCTGCTTGACGTTTGGCTGCCGGGCATCGATGGCCTGGAGACGCTGAGACGGTTGCGCGCCGCCGGCTCGGATGCCGCTGTCGTAATCATTTCCGGTCATGGAAATGTTGAAACCGCAGTTAAAGCAACCAAGCTTGGCGCTTTTGATTTCATCGAAAAACCACTATCGCTGGAAAAGACTTTGCTGACTGTGCGCAACGCGCTGAAGCAGCAGCGACTGGAACTAATGAACGCGGAGATGTCGGCCGAACTCGGACATGAGTACCGGATGGTTGGCGACTCGGTGGCGATGCGTGCTTTGCGCAAACAAATCGCGGTAGTTGCCCCCACCGACGGGCGAGTGTTGATTTACGGCGAATCCGGTACCGGCAAAGAGTTGGTGGCGCGCGCAATTCACGCCAAGTCGCGCCGCGCCGGCGATCCGTTTATTGAAGTCAATTCCGCTGCGATACCAGAAGAGCTGATCGAGTCGGAATTGTTCGGTCATGTCAAAGGTGCGTTTACCGGAGCCACCGCGGCGAAGAAAGGCAAGTTTGAGTTGGCTGACGGCGCCACGCTTTTTCTCGACGAGATTGGCGACATGAGCGCCAACGTCCAGGCAAAGGTTTTGCGCGTCCTTGAAGAACAGCGATTTGAGCCAGTGGGCAGCGGCAACTCAGTGAAAGTTGACGTGCGCGTAATTGCGGCCACCAACAAGCGTCTGGACGCTGAGATCGAACAGGGAAAATTTCGCCCGGATCTTTTTTACCGTCTGAACGTCATTCCGTTTGAGCTACCGCCATTGCGCGAGCGGCTCGAGGACGTACCGTTGCTGGTTGATTTCTTTAACCAAAACTTTTCGCAAGCTTACGGAAAGATTCCCAAGCAGTTCGAGGCGGAAGCAATTGAAGAGCTGCAAAACTATTTCTGGCCGGGCAACGTGCGCGAGTTGAGAAACACGATTGAGAGAGTCGTGATCATGAACCCGGGAATTAAGGTGATGGCGGCTGATCTGCCGCCGCACGGAAAAGACGAAGCGCCCGCCACCTCGTTCAGATTTCCCTCCTTTAAAGAGGCGACCGACGCCTATCATCGCGAGTTCATTCAAAGAAAGTTGGACGAAGCTGAAGGAAACGTATCGCGAGCAGCGGAACTAATGGGAGTCGATCGCAGCCATCTCTATCGCCGCATGCGCGCGCTGGGTATTCCCAGTCGCAGCGAACGCGCCGGAGTTTCTTAGCATCCTCAGTGGTGGCATAGACTTTAGTCTGTGATTGCTGAGAACGACACAGACTAAAAAGTCTATGCCACGGGAAACAATTACAAAACTTTTACACTCAGCAAATTCAGGTTACGTTAAAAGGACCTTATCTGTTAATCTCTGTTTCGCATCAAATGATGCGCATTAGTAATTGAGGTTTGAAATGGACTTTACGACAAAGGAGCTCTTGAAGCGTTACGCGAAGTTGGCGGTTGGCCAGCCGTTTTCGCCAATTTTATTGAACATTCTGGTGACTTCGGTCTGCGACATGCGGTGTACGCACTGCTTCTTCACGGACGAGTTGGACGACCGCCCGCGCAAAAAGCTGCAAATGAAGACGCACGAGATTGAAAGAATTTCCGAGACGCTGGGCGGCAATCTGGGCGTGCTGATTTTGGCCGGCGGTGAGCCATTCACGCGCAAAGACCTCCCGGAAATCGCGCGCGCTTTTTATACAAACAACAAGCTCGAATCGATCTACATCATGTCCAACGGTCAGATTCAGAAACGGATCTTTCCTGACATCACGCGCATACTCGAAGAGTGTCCCAAGCTTAACGTGACGGTCGCGCTCGGCATTGATGGGTTAAAAGATCAGCACGAAAAAATTCGCCAGAAGACTGGGTCGTGGGACATCGCCATCGATACCGCGCGCCAGCTCCAGACGATCAAGAAGGACTATCCCAAACTCGATATTCAAACGTGCACCTGTTTCATGAATTCGAATCAGGACACGATTTTTGAGTGGTACGACTTTTTGAAGTATGACCTGCGCCCGGACAAAGTTAATTTCAACTACATTCGTCCGCCGTCAGCCGATCCCATTGAGCTCGACATCGATCATTCGCGCTATGCAAAACTCGCCACGATGATTGATGACGACTCGCGTCACGCGGCGCTCAAGAACAATTACGGCGGCAATGCCGGCTTCTTCAAGGCTGCGATCGATATTTACATGCATGGCTTGATCGCAAAGACGCAAGAGACGCAGCAAGCGCAGCTGACCTGTTACGCAGGCACAGCCGGCGGCGTTATTTACGACGAGGGCACGGTTTCATCCTGCGAGAATCTGGCGCCCATCGGAAATCTGCGCGAGTTTGATTGGGACTTTCAAAAGCTATGGCTTTCGCCGGCCATGAAGGAACGCAGAAAGAAGGCCGCCGACGGTTGTTTCTGCACCCACGAATCGAACAGTTATTACCCGTCGTTGCCTTTCAATCCCGGCCACTTGATCCAAATCAAGAAGCTGGAAAAGGAAATGAAGAAGGCGCGAAAAGAGATGGATCGGTTGCGGCCTGAAGCAGAAGGCATGACGGTCAGAGCGTAGAAGCAGTAAACAGTAAACAGTAAACAGTAAACAGTAGACAGCGAACAGTAAACAGCAAGAACAAAGTACAAAGTACAAAGAACGATTCTTTCCAGTGTCGCAGCGCATTCCTAAGATTCTGATTATCTCGTCTGACACCGGTGGCGGACATCGTTCTGCTGCGGCGGCGATTGTTGCCGGCGTGCAGAAGTTCTTCGATGGCCAGTCGTATGCGGTGCGCGTCGTAAAAGCCGTCGAAGAGTCCCACTCCATCACGGCAAGGTTAGTTAACCTTTACAACTGGCTGCTGCGTAACCGGCAGCACTGGATGAAGTATCTCTACTGGTTCGTCAACCGCTTTCGGCCTGAGACTCGCGAGTTCTTTCATAAGCGCTGCATCGGATTTATCAAGGAGCTTTTTGAGCGCTGGTGCCCGCATGTCGTCGTCAGCGTTCATCCGCTAACGCAACACCTATTTGCGCGCGTGCTGAAAGAGTTGAAACTCGCCGACCGCGTTCCGTTGGTTTCAGTAGTTACCGATCCCTATTACGGTTTTTGGAAGGGTTGGGCTTGCGACGATGTCACGCTTTATCTGGTGGCAAGCGACGAAGCGCGGCGACAGTTGATCGATTACGGCATCAGTCCCCAGCGCATCAAGATATCGGGCATGCCAGTGCATCCAAAGTTTGCTTACCCAGGCGAAGAAGCGGCGCAGGCAGCGCGCAAGGCGCTTGGCCTCGACCCGGAAAAGTTCACGGTGTTTGTGAACGCTGGTTGGGAAGGCGGCGGCAACATACCGCAGATCTTTCGCGAGCTGGTGCGAGGGCAGTTGGAAGTGCAGGCAATTTTTCTGGCCGGCAGGAATGAGACGCTGAGAGCTGATGCTGAGTCCCTGGCCCGGGACGCGTCTTTTCCTATAAAGGTGATTGGCTATTCTGAACACGTCGAACAGTTGATGGGCGCCGCGAACGTCATGATTTCCAAACTTGGCGGTTTGACAACTTTTGAAGCGTTCGCCTGCCGCTTGCCGATAATCGGCGACGCGATCACCGAACCTATGCCGCAGGAAGCTGCCACTGCCAGTTTGATTGTAAAGCGTGGCGCTGGGGTGTTGCTGCAAAGGGCCGGCGATGTCGTTCCCGTCATTCGTCGTATGGTTGAAGATACGGCGCATTATTCGGCTCTGCGCGCGGCGACAATTGGCCTGGCTATTCCTAACGCCACGCGGCAAATTGTTGAAGAGATCACTGCCCTCATTCCAAGTTCGATCGAGGCTGAGGAAAAAGTCATTCTGGCTGAAGCCATCTCTGCCTGACCACCCGTTTGACTGTTCTCGCGTTTAAGAGTTTAATTCCCACGCAAACGATAAAGATGTTATGAGATCTCAAATTTGAGATCTGAGATCTCAAAAAAGGAATGCCCGCTTGCCGAATGAGAAGCGGGCTTTTTAGGAGACTAATCCGTCTGTGAGTTTACTGCTCGAAGGAAAACGCGCGTTCATTACCGGAGGCACACGAGGAATTGGCGCCGCGCTCTGTGAAGTGTTCGCGCGCGAGGGCGCTGACGTCGCCTTCAATTACAACAGCCGCGACGATCTTGCCGTGCAGATAGTCGCGAAAATTGAAAATCATCAGCGCCGTGCGCTCAGCTTCAAGATTTCGGTGACCGATCGCCTTGGCTTGAAAAAACTCACGCGCGAACTTGTGGAGCTGTGGGGTGGCATCGACATTCTGGTAAACAATGCAGCCATCAATCGCGGCGATAACTTCGCTACCACAACTGATCGCGCCTGGGATGAGGTGATCAATACGAACGTCGGTAGCCTTTTCGCCGTTACGAAACCCATCTACAAACAGATGATCCGGCAACGGCAAGGAAGCATTCTCAACATCACTTCAATCGGCGCAATGAGGGCCCTGCCGACCGCGGTGCACTATGCAACTTCAAAGGCGGCCATGATCGGGTTTACAAAGTGCCTGTCACGCGAGGCGGGCACGTTTGGCGTAAAAGTAAATGCGATTGCCGCCGGAATTTTTGATACTGACTTGGCCCAGGGGCTGCCGCAACGTTTGCTGGAGTTGCACCATTTCTGGGCTTCTGCCGGACGCGCCGGCCGGCCGGAAGAACTGGCGGAGTATGCCGCTTTTATGGTTAGCGACCGAAATAGTTTTATGAATGGTGAAGTTGTGATCGTGGACGGCGGGGCCATTACTTAGGGTTTCGTTCCGTAGGAACGAGATGTTTATAGTCGAGTGCTGATGAGAAAGCTTTGGCTTGGTTAGTTGTCGCTAAGGCGACAACTAACCAAGCCAGAGTCTTTTCGGGAGAAGCATCCTTCTATAAACATTTCGCTCCTAACGGAGCGATGAGTTGCAAGGATCCCATTCGGCTAAAGCGTTAGTTCAGTCTTGCTTGTCAAGCAAGCCTTCCAGTTTCCGTTCCAGATCCCTCAGCTTTCGCTGCATCTCACCTAAACGCCTGAACGCCGCCGTCGAGCGCAGCCAATCTTTGTTATCAAACGCAGGGATACCGGAAATTACTCTTCCCGAAGGCACGTCGTGACTGGTGGCGCTTTTGGCAGTGATGACAACATCATCGCCAATAGTCAGGTGACCGGCGACACCAGCCTGGCCTGCGAGAATCACGCGACTGCCAATATGCGAACTGCCGGCGAGACCAACCTGGGCGCAGAGTAAACTGTCTTCGCCGACGGTGCACGAGTGCCCTATCTGCACCAGATTGTCGATCTTCGTGCCGCGCCCGATGCGTGATTCGCCAACCGAAGCACGATCAATCGTAGTGCCTGCCCCAATCTCTACGTCGTCTTCAATAACCACTCGACCAGTCTGCGGGATTTTCAACCAGCGGCGCTGTTCGTCTTTTGCATAACCAAAACCGTCACAACCGACTACGACGTTGTTATAGATAATCACTCGCTCACCGATCTGGGAACGCTCGCGAATAACAACGCCTGAGTGAATAATTGAGTTCTTGCCGACGAAAACGTTTTCGTAAATCGTGACATTCGGATAAATGTGCACGCCGTCTGCGATCTGACACGATGGTCCAATCACAACGCCGTGCTTGATGAATCGATTACCGCTGATTCATGAATCAGGGCCGCAAAGGTTGGTTCGGGATGAAACAAGCGAAGCGCGCGTGTGTAGGCCAGATACGGATCTTTCGCGCGCAGCACAGGAATCGCCCGATCGGTAGGCGCCGCTTCGGCGAGATAGACCGCCGCGGCTCGCGTCGTATTTACTTTCGCTGTGTAACGAGGGTTTGCCAGGAAGCTAACGTCGGTTGGACCAGCATCGTCGAGCCCGGCGGCGCCGGTTATTTCGACGTCGTTGAAGCCTCCGTCAACGTTGGCCCCTGTCAACCTGGCGAGTTCTGAAAGTTTCATGCTGGAAGTCTAACGCATCAATTGGATCGGGAATAGCGTCGTCGTCCTCTTCTCGTGGGTCGAGGAATACAGAACCGGGAGCGGTAGCGACTGGGTCGGACTTGCGATAGACAACATCTCCGATTCATGGATTACCGAGAACGCTAGCTTACGATGACGTGGAACTCAACACTTCGCAGACCCAGTCGCATCCACCACCCCACGCGGGCTGCCCGCGCGGGGACCCCGGTCCGCTCCCGGTTCTGTATTTGCCGACCCCACAATGGAATAGACTCACTAGGCAAACTCATAATCCTATTGCGGGTTCTGATTTCGCTCTCTTCGCGTTTACGACTTTTTGTGTAATGCCCTCTTACATTATTGAAACTGGATCTATCTCAACATTAACGGAGCGCAGGTTGACTCCGTTATTTGCAACCGCCTTTAGCGCCACATCGATAACGTCGCGCAGTTGCTGGCGCTTGCGACCTTTGATTAGCAGTTGCATGCGAAACTCATTTTTCAATCTGGCGAGCGCGGCCGGCGCCGGTCCCAGGACGCGCACGATGCGATCCGGATTCGCTACGTCCAGTTCGTTTCGCAGTTGCAAAGCGTCTGATCTGACCTGGTCCAGCTTCGCGCCGTGAACCAGCAGCGATGCGAGCGCGACAAACGGAGGGTAACTGTGGTTCTGCCGGTGGCGAATCTCTTCTTCATAGAAGCCGGCGTAATCCTGGCCACTCGCATGCTGCAAAGCGTAATGATAAGGATGATAAGTCTGAATCAAAACTTTGCCGGCAAGATCGCCGCGCCCGGCGCGACCTGCGACTTGAGTTAGCAGTTGGAATGTCCGTTCGGCTGCGCGGAAATCCGGTAACGCCAGGCCGGCATCGACCGATACCACTCCCACCAGCGTAACGTTGGGGAAATCGTGTCCCTTGGCAAGTATCTGGGTGCCCACCAACATGTCGATCTGGCCCTCGCTGAAGTCCAGCAGAGATTTTTCAAATGCATGCCGGCGCGACGTTGTGTCTCGATCGATGCGCGTAATTCGAATCGAAGGAAACAGCGTTTGCAGTTTTTCCTCAATCTGCTGCGTGCCTTCGCCCACGTAGTAAATGTATTTGCCGCCGCAGCTGGGGCATTTTGCCGGCGCCGCTTCACGATGGTTGCAGTAGTGACAAATGATGACGCGTTCACTGCGATGATACGTCAGCGTCACGTCGCAGTTTGGGCACTGAATGCTTTCGCCGCAAGAGCGGCAGAGAACGAAACTCGAGTAGCCGCGACGATTCAGCAGGATGATTGATTGTTCGCCGCGACGATGCGTATCGTCAATGGCCTGCAACAATTCATCAGAAAAAATTGCCGGTCGGTGGTGACGCGCAAATGCCGCGCGCATGTCGATGATTTCGGCCACTGCCAGGGGTCGATCGCCGAGGCGATTCGGCAGTTGCAGATATTGATATTTGCCGGTGCTCGCATTATGAAACGATTCGAGCGAAGGCGTTGCGGAACCGAGCACGACCACAGCTGATTGTTTTTGCGCCCGCACGATCGCGGTGTCGCGCGCGTTGTAGTGTGGTGAATCCTGCTGGCGGTAAGTTGATTCGTGTTCTTCATCAACAATGACCAGGCCCAGGTCTTGAATGGGAACGAACACCGCTGAGCGGGTGCCGATAACGATGCGCGCCGTGCCGTTGCGGACGCGCGTCCATTCATCAAAGCGTTCACCTCTCGATAACGATGAATGAAAAATCGCGACCTGCTCGCCAAAATGCATTTGCAATCGCCGCGAGAATACGGGAGTCAGCGCAATTTCGGGGACCAGCATCAGCGCTGATCGGCCGAGCCTGAGGGCCACGCGCATCGCTCGAATGTAAACCTCCGTCTTGCCGCTGCCAGTTACGCCGTGCAACAAGAACGGTGCGTAAGTGTGGCTGTTCAAAGACTGATCGATTTCTGCAATTACCCTTTCCTGGTCTTCTGTCAATACATAGTCTGTTACCGCCGCCGCAGGCGAATTGCTTAATGGATCGCGACGAAACTGCTGCTCGAAAATTTCAACCAGCTTTCGTTTCGCGAGCGTCATTACGGGCGACGGGCCAACGTGCGCGCGCGCGAGCAAGTCGGCAAATCGCAATGACTCTTCGTTTTCCAGCGTCTCGATCACTCTTTGTTGGGCATCAGTGAGCTTCGCCGCGTTATCCGGATCGCGAACCGTGGGCAACAAGCGAACACGCCGCTCATATTTTGCCCGCACGGAATCCGTTCCGGACTGTTGTTCAATGTCTAGAAAGCCCTCACCAGCAAGTGCGTGGGCAACCTTGGTCACTTCGTCGCTTTTCAACTTATCGGCGACTGAAGACAGCGCAATCGTGTCTGCGTCCCTTACGAACTCCAGCAAACGTCTTTTGATGCTCTCGTTGTCCGCAGCAGAATGGTGCAATTCAGCGCGTCCTGCTTCGGTGATCGTCAAAAGGTGCTCTACGCGAGGGCTTACACCCGGCGGCAAGGCTGCCTTCAACACTTCGCCCCACGGCGCCAGGTAGTATTCCGAAACCCAGCGCGTGAGCTCTAAAATTTCAGCTGTAACAAGCGGCACCGCGTCAAGAATCTCGCGCGCTTCCTTGATGTCCTCCTCTTTCAGGCTCGTGCCTGACCGCAGCTGCGCGTGCAGAGCCACGATGTAGCCGGTAACAAGTCTTCTGCCAAAGGGCACAGCAATACGCGACCCGGGTTGCGCGATTGCTCGCAAAGTAGGGGGCAGGCGGTAAATGAAAGTGGTTAGCACATGGACGGGAACAGCCACTTCGGCATATTGAGGTAGGGCAGATGCAGGAGGCGAGTCCGTTTCGTGCGGACGACCAGGAGCTGTTGAAACTCTGCGAATTGATTGGGAGGTTTCGTGCACGCGTCAGAAGGTAACGCTAAATTTTGAATTGCAAAAGCGGCCGCGGGGCCATTCTATGACTTAACGCTTCGCGGTCGTTTCCAGATAGTCGCGCACCTTCTTGAGATCTTTCCATGTTTCTTGTTTCTTCGATGGATCGCGCAACAAATAGGCCGGATGAAAAGTGGGCATCACCTTGACGCCATGATAGTCCTGAAATTCTCCACGCAGCTTTGTTATTCCTTGCTTTGCATTCAGCAGATTTCTCGTGGCGGTGTTTCCCATCACCACGATGACTTCAGGCAGGACTGAAGAGATCTCGCGCAGCAGGAAAGGCTTGCACATCGTTACTTCCTCTTCTGTTGGCGGGCGATTGCCGGGTGGCCGGCAGCGATTGACGTTACCAATCAAGACGTCCTCCCGCTTAAAACCAATAGCTTCGATGATTTTCGTGAGGAGCTGGCCCGCGCGCCCCACAAAGGGTCGCGCTTGCGCATCCTCGTCCGCGCCGGGTGCTTCGCCGATGAACATCAGGCGCGCGCGCCGGTTACCTTCAGTGTGCACTATGTTGGTCCGTCCCTGATGAAGCGCACAACGTGTGCAGTCCCCGACGTCAGCCCAAATCTCTTCAAAAGCTTCAGTAGACTTCTCGATCTTCGCGGCAGGCCGCGTCAAATCTCCAAACAGAGTGTCAGTTGTGGTTTCAAGAATTTCTGCCGGCGACCGTCTCGGTTTCAGAAGGACGGCGGGTGTGGCCGCAGAAGGCTGGCCCAACGATGGTAGTGAGACCTGAGAATGCTCTGGAGGCGCCTCCTGAATAATGTCCGCTGGAGATGCTGCAACCAATTCGCCCGGCTGGGCCGCTTCAGGCGCCGCTAGAGTTTCAACACCGAGCTCATGCAGGTAAGAAAGCTGTTCGCGGACGCTGCTTGCTAGCGAAAGAAGCTCGTGCGAAAGTTCCGGATTCTGCATTTCAGTTGAATCGATATTTCTCAACTACGCTTTTTTTCGTCCGTTCGCGAGTCGTCGAATCGCAGCAAGGTTGACGCGTGCACGCAGGCGTACGACCTCGTCGAGAATGATGTTGGCCACGTTGGTCTTCGGCATTAGCGGCACGTGAATCGGAGCTTCTCTGTCTCGGCTGATCACTGTTACTTCGTTGGTGATTGTGTCAAATCCCACGCCCGCGCGGGTAACGTCGTTGGCGACAATCGCGTCGAGGTTCTTACGACGCAGTTTTTCGCGCGCATTGCCAAGAATATTTTCAGTCTCCGCTGCGAAGCCAATCACCAACAGGTCGTCTCGCTTGAGGGCTGCGACATCGCCGAGTATGTCTTCCGTTCGTTTAAGTTTGATGGTGATTTCGGTGTCAGTTTTCTTAATCTTTTGCAGCGCCGGTGCAGTGGGCCGATAGTCAGCAACCGCCGCAGCGCCGATGAAAATTGTAGCTCCACGCAACTCGTTCATGACGGCGGCATGCATTTCAGCGGCTGAATCAGCGCGAATAATTGCCACATCGACCGGCGGATCCGCGGTGGTAGCACCCGCGATAATAGTCACTTGAGCGCCCCTTTTTTTTGCGGCGCCGGCAAGTGCGAATCCCATTCGGCCCGACGAATTGTTGGACAGAAATCGTACCGGATCGATGGCCTCGCGAGTTGCGCCGACGGTGATAAGAAGCTTCTCGCCGGCAAGGTCTTTACTCACGGGCCCGTTCGTTGTTTGTAAAATCTCCAGGGCGGCCGAGACAATTCTCTCGGGTTCACTCAGACGCCCCGGTCCGATAGTTCCACAGGCCATCTCACCGTCATCAGGTTCGATAAAGAAGACGCCATCTGCTTTGAGTTGTGCCACATTTCGCCGCGTCGCGGGATGCTCCCACATTGTGGTGTTCATCGCGGGGGCGATAAGTACGGGCGCGGTCGAGGCGAGGTAGGTCGAAGTTAGAAAATCGTCTGCAATTCCGTTGGCGAATTTGCCTATGATGTTGGCCGTAGCTGGAGAAATGATGAGCAGATCAACGGTCTGCGAGAACGTTATGTGGGCGATGGGATCGGGGTTATCCGGCGCGTAGTCGTCTACTATTACGTGCTCGCCCGACAGGGCGCGAAACGTAAGAGGCTGGATGAATTCACAGGCCCGCGCGGTCATTGCAACTCTGACCACGCACCCGGCTTTTTGCAGCCCCCGCAGGACTTCCGCCGCCTTGTACGCCGCAATGCCGCCACTGATTCCGAGGGCAACCTTCCGGCTTGGGGGGATGTTTTGTGTAGCTTCGTGGGCCATAGCCAGGTAGTTAAATTAAAGATCAATGTAACACTGCTGAAACAGAGGCGCAACGGAGGGTTCTTTGCTCCCTGTTAGAATCCATGCTATCCAAGTATTCCTAAAGACGGCGCGATCAAGAAGGACCCAAGATGGCTACCAGACGACTAGTTACTTTCGGCTTGGCCGGATCATTTCTAACACTCTGTTTATGCAATGCAGGATCTGCCCAGACGTTTGAGGAAGACACTCAATATGGACCAGTGGTTCGGGCTTATCTGGGTTACCTCAAGAATGAACAGGAAGTCGTAGACGATCGTGCCAGCCGGCACGAAGTCACACCAGCGTACTATCGCCGGAATTCAAATCGAATCCGGGCCTTGCGGCAAATGGCAATGCGCATCGCACGCGAAACCAGAAACGATTACCTGCCGGAATTGGAGGCGGTCTCAGCCGACGAGTTTGGATCACTTTTTGAGCAACCCCCGCACCTCAACGCGCTAAGAGTCGGTGAGGTCTTTCGCACAACTTTTCGTTATCTCGGGATAGTGAGATCAGGTGAGGTTTTCTATGTATTTGCGCGACTCGACCCATACGAACAGGCAGAACTGATGGCGCGCGATACCAAGTCGAGTGCAGAAGCTCAGAATCCGGTGACTCAGCCTCAACTTTCCGGGACGAAAAGCGTCACCCGCGCCCGCCGCGTGAGTAATCCCTAACTGAATGTCTTCCTGGTTCGTTCGCCGCCGTCAAATGAATCGGAAGAGACGCTAAGTTTGATTCGCCGTAACGATCAGCGGGTCAGCTTGGTGAGAAAAGGTTGGACTCAAGCGCGCTTCTAGTGGTATCTTCTCGGCCAAAGCAAAAAAGCACAATTTCGTGGCAGAGTTGGCTAAATGGCTGTTGACAGAGTGCCTTCAATCGTGTAATAACAGCCGAGTGTTTAAGCTTTTGCAGACGGCATTTTGAATTCTCGGCAGCGGCTTGGTAACGAGGCGAAAACGGGTAACACAACCTGGGCCCTCACGAATATAGGCCGTCGCGGCACGCAATCAAGAATTTTGTTTCACAATACGGGAGGAAAGTTAATGATCAGCAAAACTTGGAGCCGCAAACCTATCGCGGCCTGTGTGGCAGTGGCCATTCTGAGTGTTTACTCAATGGTAGTGTTGGCGTCGCCGGCAGCAAAGGCCCCATCTGGAGAGCTGACGGTCTCCGGTAACGTTACGGTTAACGGGGAGGCCATGGTTTCCGGTGGCACCGTGTTTTCGGACAGCGTAATTACGACGGCCGAAAAGAGCACCGCAACTGTGAACCTTAGCAAGTTAGGCCGAGTCGAATTATCGCCGAACTCGAGCCTGCGAATCAGCTTTACAGAAAAAGGGATCACCGGCTTGCTGGACAGCGGCAGCGCTCATGTCTCGACTTTGAGTGGTGTTGTCGTAAATTTCACTACTAAGGATGGCACGGTCGTCGCAGATGGCAGCCAGGCTACTTCGTTTACAGTGAATGTCGTAAAGGGAATCACTTCTCTTACCACTCACTCTGGTCTCGCCCTCCTGCGGGTGGGCGATACGACGAAGCAGGTTGCCGCTGGTGAAAGCGCGACTGCCGGCACGCCAAATCCGAAGAATGATCCAGGCGACGACGACGACAAGATGAGCAGTGGCGAGTTGGCTGCCCTGCTTCTGCTTGGCGCCGGTGCGGTTGCCGGCATCCTATATGCAGCGCTGCACAACAACAACCTGAACTTCGGTGGCAGCAGCGTAATCGTAGTCAGCCCGTCCAGGTAAGCGGTCGATTGCATCTTTCAACAAAAACCGCAGCGCAGTAAATGGCGCTGAGGTCATGTACCTATAACTTTGCGGGTCACGCGACTCAGGTCGTGCTTGGCCCGCAAGCTTTTGCTTAACACTTCAATCCCTCCTTATTTTGTCTTAAGGTTACTTCATGCATATCGCGGTAATTGGTACGGGTTATGTTGGCTTGGTGACAGGCGCCTGTTTCGCTGAGTTTGGCGTCGATGTCACCTGCGTTGATATCGACGCGGACAAGATCGCCCGCCTCTCCGCGGGTGAAATGCCCATCTATGAACCCGGTCTCGAACAACTGGTTACTAAAGACATGCACTCGGGGCGCCTGCGGTTTACAACGGACATCAAACAAGCGGTGGAACAAGCGCTGGTAATTTTTCTAGCCGTGGGTACCCCGCCGAAGGATGACGGCTCGCCCGACCTTAGTTTCGTTGAAGCGGCCGCCACCTCCATCGCACAGTACATGAACGGTTACAAGGTTATCGTCACCAAATCAACCGTGCCAATCGGAACAGGTGAATGGCTGCGGAAGTTGGTCCGCGAAAACCAAAAGGCCCGCCTAAATTTTGGTATCGTTTCCAATCCAGAATTTCTGCGAGAAGGCGCGGCGATTAATGATTTCATGCGCCCCGATCGCGTGGTTATTGGCAGCCGCGACGAAGAAGCCATTGCAATCATGCGAGATCTTTATCGTCCGCTTTATCTAATCGAGGCGCCTTTTGTTATTACCTCGCTCGAAGCTGCCGAGCTAACCAAATATGCAGCAAATGCTTTCCTGGCTACCAAAATCTCTTTCATCAATGAGATTGCAAGCATGTGCGAAAGCATTGGCTGTGACGTGCATGATGTGGCGCGGGCCATTGGTATGGATCGCCGCATCGGCAACAAGTTTCTCCACCCCGGACCAGGCTTTGGCGGCTCTTGTTTTCCTAAGGATACACAGGCGCTTGCTTCAGTGGCGCGCCAGTTTGGCCGCGATTCTTTAATCGTCGACGCCGTTATCGAAGTTAATCGCCGGCAACGTCAGGCGATGGTGCCCAAGATTGAAAAGTTGGTTGGCGAACTCAAAGGAAAGACTATTGCTATTCTGGGTTTGGCATTTAAACCCGAAACCGACGACATGCGCGAGGCGCCAGCGATCGATATCATTAAAGGTTTGATCGCGCGCGGCGCAAAGGTCGTTGCCTACGATCCCGTAGCGATGGAGGAAGCCGCCCACGTTCTACCTGAAATCGACTATGTGGAAGATGAATATGTGGCTGTAACAAACGCTGATGCGCTTGTCTTCGTTACGGAATGGAATCAATTTCGCGCGCTTGATATGAGGCGCATCCACGATCTGATGAAATCACCACGCATCGCTGATTTGCGGAATATCTATCAACCTGAAGACATGCGCGAATTGGGTTTTGAGTATGTGGGCGTAGGCAGATAAACGAATCGCTTGTCCGTTTCAAGCAACACTAGCTTAAAACACCTTTTATTATGGCCCTAACAGGAATAGCGCTGGTAACTGGAGGAGCGGGCTTCATCGGATCCCACATAGCTTCAGGCCTGATTAGATCCGGAGCCAGAGTACGTATTATCGATGATCTATCAACGGGCTATCGTGAAAACGTTGAGGAGATCGGCGGTGATGTAGACTTTGTAGAGGCCTCTCTTGCAGATGAAACGGCGGTGCACAAGGTCCTTGAAGATGTTGAGCTCGTTTTTCACGAAGCCGCAATCCCTTCCGTACCTCGTTCAGTTGAAAACCCGCGTCAGACGCATATCGCAAGTGTTGATTCAACTTTTTCGCTGCTGCTGGCTTCGCGAGACAGGCGAGTCAGGCGTGTAGTCTATGCGGCTTCAAGTTCAGCCTACGGCGATCAGCCGACACTTCCAAAAGTCGAAACTATGTTGCCGGATCCGCTGTCGCCCTATGCCGTAGCCAAACTGGTTGGCGAGTACTACTGTCAGGTCTTCACACGCGTCTATGAGCTGGAGACAGTTTCACTGCGCTACTTTAATGTGTTCGGACCGCGCCAGGATCCCAGTTCCCAGTATTCAGGGGTTATATCTCGTTTTATCAGCGCACTTTTATCCGACCAGCGACCGGTAATTTACGGAGATGGGGAACAGTCACGGGATTTTACCTATATCGACAATGTAGTCGCCGCCAATCTTAAGGCTGCGGAAACTACAAAGGGAATCGGGCAGGTCATAAATATTGCTAACGGTGAAAGAGTTACTCTCAACCAGTTATTGGACCACCTCAAAAAACTGACTGGGAAGAATGAAGTGCAAGTAGATTATCAGGATCCTCGCAGAGGTGATGTGCGCGACAGTCTGGCCGACATTGCCAGAGCCCGCGAATTCCTGGACTTTGCGCCTCAGGTCGATCTGCAAACAGGTCTGAAGTTGACCATGGATTGGTGGAAGAACAGCCGCTTTGCAAAGCACTAAAACTTCGACCGCGCCCTCCACCTGGCTTTCAGTCGTGTGACGTCGCAGCGTTGCTACTGTCTGCCATCAACTTTCGCAAGCTTTCCGTATAAGGCGCCCTCGCCACGCCACGATCTGTAATGATTGCGGTTATCAAGTCGTTTGGCGTCACGTCAAACGCCGGATTGCTCACTTCGATCCCGTCGGGCGCCAGTTGCTGCCCGCGGATATGCGTTACTTCTTTACGATCGCGCTGCTCAATAGGAATTTCCTGGCCTGACTTCAGTGACAGGTCAAGCGTCGTGATTGGAGCGGCAACGTAAAAAGGAATTTCGTGCTTCCGCGCCAGCACTGCCACCATGTAGGTCCCAATCTTGTTGGCCGCGTCGCCGTTGGCCGCGATCCGATCTGCGCCCACTACCACCAGGTTGACGTCACCGTTTTTCATTACGTGTCCGGCCATATTGTCGGTAATCACGGTAACCGGAATGTTGTCCTTAGCCAGCTCCCAAGCGGTTAGGCGCAGCCCCTGTAAGAACGGCCTGGTCTCATCGGCAATTACGGCCACACGCTTACCTGCGTCACGAGCGCCGCGTATGACGCCAAGCGCCGTTCCATAATCGCCGGCCGTCGCCAGCGCCCCGGCATTGCAGTGGGTTAGTACTGTGTCTCCGTCGGCGATCAAGTCGGCGCCAAAACGTCCGATGGCGCGATTTGCTGCGATGTCTTCTTGAAAGATCTTTTGTGCTTCGGCAACCAGACTGGCTTTTATTTCTTCAACGCTATTAGTGTTAACCTTTTCGCGATTGAACCGATCCCGCATTCGCTCGATTGCCCAGAACAAATTAACAGCCGTCGGCCTCGTCTCACCCATCACCTGGCACATATAGGTGAAATCATCTTCCAGATCAGCGACGGACATGCCGACTGATTGACTAGCTCCAAGCGCAAGTCCCATCGCTGCCGAAACGCCGATTGCGGGGGCCCCGCGCACTACCATTTTCTTTATCGCTTCGGCTACCTCTTCCCATGATCGCAGCATGAGGTACTTTTCCTCCGTTGGAAGCAGGCGCTGATCAATCATGCGTATGCCTTCGTTGGTCCATTCGACCGTTTTAATCATTCGCGTATGGCTCCATTGTGATTTAGAAACGCCGCAATTTTACTTGACTGGAAAAAGCAGGGCAAAGTGCCACCTTGAAGGTTCCCAGGACTTGTTTCTATTTTCGCGCCATTCGTACCATAAACGCCTGCTGTCCCTGCGTTTGGGTGGAATATACGTTGCGAACCGCATAACCCATGTTCTCAAGCGTGTTAAGCGGCGGCAGAGTGTCATCCCAGCGCGCGGCTCGATATGCGATCCAAATCTCGCTTCCGTTTACTTGCGAGCTATTCATCACGGCGACCTCGTTGAACCGTCGCGGCAGGAAATAAGCGGGATCTTCCAGGGCCCCGGGAAAATTCTTGATGACCGTTACCTTGAATTGCTTGCGCTGAGAAGAATCAAAAGCGAACCAAAGATGGTAAGCGACCAAATCCTCAAAAGCATAAACGCGAACGTCTTCCGCCGCTTGAGGTTCATTCGCCTCCACTTGCCGGGCAAGTGGCTCCCATGCACACCAAATGTAGACCGGTGGACGCGTCAACGCCCATGCGCTTCCTGCAAGCAGAATCCAGGATCCTAAGATCACGTAGACGGCGATTCTGATCCAGTCACGCGTGAGCCGGACAATCGCAAGTGAAACCAGGATCGCGTATGGCGCAGTCACGATGATCAGGTGCCGAGTGCCCCAGATTGATAGTGGCAACAGCCAACTCAAGCCGAAGACGATGGCAACCGGAGCCAAGGCGAGCAGGAACAGCACGCGAATTGGCCGGCTGTCCGCGTGGTTGGCCTGATCACGCGACCGCCAGACGCGCACTGAAAACATCAGCAGAGGCACGCCCACGACCAGCAGCGCAAAGATAGCCGTAAGCAGATCGTAAGGTCGCGCCGCCGTGCTTTGAACAAACCAGAACGGTTTGTTCAGCAGTGCATATAATTGCGTTATGTCCCGGAAAGCCGGCCGCGACATCCAGCCGATGTTCTGCGCCAATCCCTTTCCAGCTTCCGGATTTCGAGTAACCATCAAAACCCAGGGCGCATAAGCGATCATCGTGATGGCAATGCCGGCCACGAACTGCATAACCCTGCGTCGTTGCCAAATCACGAGCGTTAAACCCTCCGTAATAACCACTAGCCAGCCGGCATAATGCGAATACACCAGCAACAAGTTTGTCAGAAATAACCACACGAGTTGCTTGCGCGAAGCGTGTTCAGTTTTGAAGAATTTAATGAAAAGCCACAGCGAGCCGAGCGAGAGAAACATTAGCAGCGAGTACATCCGGAGTTCCTGAGCGTACTTGATCAAATAGCCGTTAACTGCCAGCAGCAATAACGCCAGGTTTCGCTCATTTAGGCGAAGGTCCAGCTCACGACAAAGTAGGAAGAAGGGAATGATCGCCGCAATACCAAAAAGAGCTGGGAGCAATCGTAACCACAGCAGGGATTCGCCACCGATAGCAATCCAAATCTTGAGAAGCAGATAAAATAGAGGCGGATGAATTATGTCTGCAGCGACAAATCGCAAGAGCCCGATCCAGCCGTGGCGTGTCGCATGAATACTGAAGATCTCATCAAACCACAAGCACGTTCCCGATAAGCGCCACAGCCTTACTGCGGCAAACAAAATGACAACCGCCGCAAAGAAGATCGTTGTAAGAGATTTGTCGCTCGTTTTGTTCGCAGTATTTGCGGACGGCGCGTTTGGGCTGAAAGTCATAACGGAAGAGTTGCGTTTGGCAAGCGGCGGCAACGTAAAGTTGCAGCAAGATTCCTACTGACAAATTAGTGCGAGAGAGTATACATGTTGGCCAATTGCCTCCGGCAAATGTTTGACACCTCCACGAACAAGTGATAGTGTCCGCGTCGATTACAAGCCGATCTTTTTATGTGAAAGTGTCTGGGTGCCCCGACAAGGGGAGAATAGGGAAGCGGGTGAGAATCCCGCGCGGTCGCGCCACTGTGATGAGGCATTCAATTACTGCGGTAATTGAATTTGCTTTCTAAGCCAGGAGACCTGCCAGGATGCTTTGCAGCTTTCGAACGCTTCGCGGAAAGGCGTTCAGGCCGCACGGGGCTACCACCTTCCATTCGGTCCCGACGATCGCCTGTTTCCTTTCGCGAAACCAGGAGGTCGTCGGGACTTTTTGCAACTTCATCACCTTAAACCAAATCAGATTGCTCGCGCTCTGGTCCTTTCGTGCGCAGTTATCGCGCTCCTGAGTTGTTCCCAACGACAAGGCCCGTCCGAGTACAAGGCCAACCTCCAAACTAAGGAAGTCGTTGACGAAGCGGGACGAAAGGTCACGCTACCGGTAAAGATTGAGCGAGTGATTTCGTTGGCGCCAAATCTCACCGAGATTGTCTACGCGGTGGGCGGCGGTGACCGCCTGGTAGGAGACACCACCTTTTGTGATTATCCGCCTCAGGCAAAGAGCGTTGCCAAAGTCGGCGACACACTACAGCCGAGCATCGAACGCATACTCGCACTTCGTCCGCAGCTCGTACTTGTTTCGACTGCCTCACAGTTGGAAGCTTTTACCAAGCAGTTAAATGATCAGCAGATTGCGGTGTTCATCACAGATCCCCGCGATCTTGAAGGCGCTTTTCGCTCGATTTTGAGCGTTGGTGATCTGTTGAATCAATCCATTGCTGCCGAGGCATTAGTGAAACAGTTGCGGGCGCGAGCGGAAACGGTGGCGCACGCCGTAGCCGGGCGTCCGCCCGTGTCCGTTTTTTTCCAATTGTCGGGTCAGCCGTTGTACACAGCCGGCAAGAGTTCATTCGTCACGAATTTAATCGAACGTGCGGGCGGGCGCTCCGTTACCGCGGACGTGAATGAGGCTTGGCCACGATTGAGCGATGAAGCGGCCCTCGCTTCGCGACCAGAAGCCATCATCATGCCTTCGGGCGGTGCGATGGCAGCAGGAGCGAATACCCAGGTGGCAGCGGCACTTAGAAATTCGCCGGCCGTTCGCAACGGACGTGTTTATGCAATCGACGGCGACCTCTTAATGCGGCCCGGGCCGCGTCTTGTTGACGGTTTGGAGCAGATCGCCCGCGCGCTTCATCCGGAAGCTTTTAAGTGAAACACAGCTTGAACGAGAGAAACGCAATTACCGATCGTAATCCCGCCGCGGCAGAGCGCAATGCGCGCGCGACGCTGCGAAAAACCGTTATCGTTTGCGGTGTGCTCGCGATCTTGTTGGTCTTGATTGCAATCATCGCAGCGACCGTGGGCAGCGAACGACTGCCCGTTGTTGATCTGCTACGTGCTCTTTTCACCGCAGGATCAAACACTGGCGCCCTGACTGCCACTCAACGCGCGATTCTATTTGACATACGCTTGCCTCGTATTTTGCTCGCGGCCACAGTGGGCGCGTCTCTCGCGGCGGCCGGCGCAAGTTACCAGGCGTTACTGCGCAACGCGCTGGCCGAACCTTATCTGTTAGGCATTTCGAATGGCGCGGCCGTAGGAACGATGGTTGCGCTGGTCTTCCTGGGAGCAAACGAGTGGAGCCGACCGGTGCTGGCATTCGCCGGGGCCCTCGCCGCAACTTTCGTCGTTTATCGTTTGGCGCTTGGTCGTGCCGGAGCGACGCCGGAAAGATTGATCCTAGCTGGGGTGATCGTCACGACTTTTCAATCATCGGCAATTGTTTTCATCACCACGCTGATGGATGCGACGCGCATACGTTCTTTTACTTTTTGGTTACTTGGGGATCTGTCCCAGGCAACATCCGGCTCGCTTTGGATTGTCGTAGTTTCAACGGTTGTTGGGGTCACCGCACTGACACTCAAAGCACGTCCACTAAATCTCATGATGCTTGGTGAGCGCGATGCCTTTGATCTTGGAGTTGAGGTTGAACGGGTGCGCTTACAGGTTTTTTTGGCAGCCAGTCTCCTGGTCGGCGTTTCGGTTGCGTTGAGCGGTTCGGTTGGCTACGTCGGCCTGGTGGTGCCACATTTGGTTCGCATGTCGACAAGCGGCGATAACCGTTTGACGATTCCGGCGGCCGCGCTGGCAGGCGCATCATTTGTTGTGGTTGCCGACACGTTCGCGCGCACTGTGATCGCGCCGCGCGAACTGCCCGTAGGAGCGATCACCGCATTGATCGGCGCGCCGCTATTTATTTACTTGCTGAAGCGCCGCTGACACTGTTACCGGGATTCGGAGATTCGATGAGATCTGTTATCTACCGCACGCATATCTGGCTCGGATTGCTCGTGGCCATTCCCGTACTGGCCTGGACGTCGAGCGGTTTGCTTTACGCATGGCCCAATGCGGTAGAAGGCGGCACGATCGAAAGCATTGCACCGGAGCACGTGCGAGTCACACCCGCGCAGGCGCTGCAACGTGCCAACGATTTCGCGGGCAGAAAATTGCCGACGACTGCACTAACCTTACTGATGCGTGAAGGTCGCCCTGTTTATCAGGATATCGGAGGTATGGGCGCTGATTCATTGTTGATTGACGCGGAGACGGGACAAGTAATGAGAACTCCGTCGCCACGTATTTTGACCAGGTATTTTCGCCAGTCACATTTCTACTTTTTTGCCGGTAGTTGGCAGGTGGCGCTGCTCGTTGCGGTTTCGGGCCTTGCTTTTCTGTCGGCGTTCTCCGGCCTCTACTTGAATGTCACACTCTGGCTTACAAAGTTCAGAAAACGGCCAGCCTCTAGACAATCGTAGAAATCACTGCGACATGCTTGAAGCGAAAAATGTAAGCATCAACTATGGAAAGCGACAAGCGGTCGTTGATGTCTCGTTATGCGTCTCTCCTGGAGACATGACGGCTATCGTCGGTGCTAATGGCGCCGGCAAATCTTCCTTGTTACGTGCACTGAATGGCGCTATCCAACCTTCGGCTGGCGAGATCCTGCTGGATGGTAAGCCGCTCAGCTCCTTCTCGCGCCGGGCGATAGGCAGGCGCATTGCCGTTGTTACACAGGAAGCTTTGTTGGCTTTTCCGGTTTCGGTATTGGAGTACGTGCTTGGTGGGCGTTATGCGTGGTCAGGATCGGGCGCGTGGGGGTGGGAATCAGAACGCGATTTGGAGATCGCTGCCGACGTGTTGCGGCAAACTGAATTGGAAGATTTCAGTGCGCGTCTAATGAATGAATTATCAGGAGGCGAGCGGCAGCGCGCGGTCTTGGCGCGAGCTCTCGCGACTGAGGCTGGATTTCTTTTGCTCGACGAGCCGACGGCCAACCTGGACTTAGCGCATCAGGCTTCAATGCTTCAATTGGTGCGAGCGCACTGTGACGAGCGCGCGACGGCAGCAGTTATTGTTACGCACGACATTAATCTGGCGGCGGAATTTGCCAATCGCGTCGTGCTGCTGAAAAGCGGGCACATGATCGCAACCGGCAAGCCGCGCGACGTTTTGACGGAAGAACTCTTAAGTGAGGTTTTGGAAATCAAGGTTTTGGTGGACGCGCATCCGCTTTCGGGCGCGCCACGCATTACACCGGCGCACGAACTGCGGCGGTAAACGGGAGCGGCAGACAGTTTTGCCTGTTTGCTTCCATCAACCCGGGTGACGGCTTAGGGAAGGCGGTCAAAATCCGCCACTGCCCGCGCAACTGTTGGCGACGAAGACGCTCTGAAACGTTTTAGCCACTGTTCAAAAGAATGGGAAGGCTGGCCGGAGCTGAGTCGCAAGTCAGGAGACCTGGCCGCCGTCCTTTCGTAAAGCTCGCACTGCGACGGGCAGGAGACTCTACAAATGAAAACTATCCGAACCAACCTTTCCTGTTTCAAGAACACGCCACTCGGCATTTTAGTTCTGCTAATTCTCTTCAATGGTTTCGCTAGCGCGGTGTTCGCGCAAAACAGCGCAGGCGGAGCACAAATCAACGTACGCGTAACCGATCCGCAAGGTGCAATTCTGCCGAACGCAGAGGTCACTCTTTATACCCGCGACAGTCGCATTCGCATCAATGGGTTAACCGATAACACCGGCACGTGTCGCTTCGAACGACTCGCGCCTGGCGAGTATTTGATCGAAGCCGAAGCAACTGGCTTCGCGCGCGCAGCCACGCGCGTTGTGCGCATTGAGCGAAACAGCAATGCCTCGCTTGATATTTCTTTGCCTCTTGCCGGTGTTAGTGAGCAAGTTGTCGTCACCGCACAAGGCACGGCACAACCGGTTGATGAAGTCTCTAAAGCGGTTTCGGTCGTGGATCGGCAAGAGATAGACGAGCGCGATGAGTCGGCAATCGCTGAGTCCCTACGTACCGTGCCCGGCTTGCGGGTGCAACAGCTTGGCGGACCAGGCTCGTTCACCTCGATCAAAACACGCGGCTTGCGCAACGAAGATACGGCGGTTTTGATTGACGGACTACGCTTTCGCGATGCTGCAGCTCCGCAGGGCGAGGCTTCGGGTTTTCTGGAGGACTTGATTGTCACGGATGTAAGCCGGGTCGAGGTTCTTCGCGGCTCGGGCTCGTCGCTCTATGGCTCTAACGCTATCGGTGGCGTCATCAATCTTGTCACTGACGAAGGGGGCGGCCCTTTCCACGGTAACCTGCTCGGCGAAGGTGGCGGGTTGGGAATGTTTCGTGGCCGTGCCCAACTGGCCGGCGGCGCTCGCAACAACAGCATTGGCTATAGCGCCGGCTTTTCCCATCTTAACGTCAGTCGCGGTGTAGATGGTCAGGACGAGGCCCGCAACACAAGTGGACAGGGGCGACTCATTTTTCGTCTGTCACCCACCACCACGCTTTCGGGGCGCATCTACGCAGCCAACTCGCGCGTGCAGCTAAATAACAGTCCGCAGACCATTGGCAATCTCTCGCCGACCGGCATAATCGAGGCCATCCCGCTGGCAACCGCAGAACAGCGTCGTTTTGAGGCAGGCGTTCCCACCTCGCTCTTGAATGTTGGCACGGCTACTTTCATCCCCGCCGCAAACGATCCCGACAACCTGCGCAAGGCAAACTTTTTTTCCGGAGCGGTAGAATTTACGCAACGTCCGACCGAGAAGTTTGGCTACACCATCAGCTATCAGGGTCTGGCCACGAACCGCAGCGGTATTAATGGACCACGAGGCGTTGGCTTTCAACCGTTTGGCGGCACCGATCGATCGGATTTCAACGCGCGGGTCCATACGCTAAGTGCACGTTTCGATGTGCAGGCCGGACACGCCAACTTCATCAGTGGAGGTTACGAGTTTGAAAGTGAGAACTTCAAAAATCCGTCATTCCCCGTCGATCCCGCCGGCAATTCCAACGTTGATGTTACGCAAAGAAGCCACACGCTCTTTGTGCAGGATCAATTGCGCTTCAAGGATGACCGCTTGCAAATCTCAGGGGCCTTTCGCTCACAATTCTTCCGACTGCAACAACCGCTGTTCACGCCTGCAGCTTCTTCTCCATACGCGGGCCTGACTTTTCTGTCACCGCCAACGGCCTACACCGGCGATGGGTCCGTCGCGTATATGTTTCGATCGTCGGGTACTAAATTGCGTGCCCACGTCGGAAATGGCTACCGGGCGCCCTCGCTTTTTGAACGCTTCGGCGCATTCTTCGACAGCTTTTTCGGCTACACCCCCGTGGGTGATCCGCGGCTGAGACCGGATCGTTCAATTGCCTTTGACGCGGGGATTGATCAGACGCTGTACAAAAACCGCTTGCGGGCTTCGGCGACTTATTTCTACACCGAGCTTCAGAAAGTGATCATCTTCGATTTTTCAGGCTTGATCGATCCGGCAACAGATCCCTTCGGTCGCTTCGGTGGGTATGTCAACACGAAGGGCGGAATTGCCCGCGGTATCGAGTTGAGCTTGACAGCGACACCAGCGCGCACGCTGAATATCTCGGTCGCTTATACGCTTACGAAGAGCCTGCAACGCAGACCCCAATTGCCGGGTATCCTCCGTTCGCTCGGGATTCCCGATCATCAATTCTCGCTGGTTGCTACGCAGCGCATCGGCCGTCGCGTTCTGGTCAATTTTGATCTGTCAGCATCGAGCGATTACCTGGCGCCGATATTTAATCCCGTTACCTTCGGCAGCCGCGCATATCGCTTCCGCGGATTAGCTAAGGCGGATCTGGGCGGGAGCTACACACTGCCATTTGGCGAATCACGCTCCCTGCGTTTCTTCGGTTACGTGGACAATCTGTTTGACCGGGAGTATTTCGAGGGCGGCTTTCGCACGCCAGGGCGCACCGGTCGGGCCGGTGCCTCGTTTAGCTTCTGATTTTGTCTTTTGGAGTGAGCCGGCTTGACGGCTTTGGTCGCCCGCTGCACTGGCATCCAGTTGAAAGCTCAGACCTAGCGGCGTCAAGCCGCCGCTGAGAAAGGCGGCGACAAGCCGCCGCACTCCAAAAGCGCTGCGATGAAAAATAAGACTGCATTGATGTCGTGGAGCGGTGGCAAAGATAGTTGTCTTGCGCTCTACGAAATTCAAAGGGCGCAAACCCACCGCATCGCTGCGCTGCTAACAACTGTTACGCGAGACTACGACCGGATCAGCATGCATGGCGTGCGTCGGGTGCTACTGGAAAAGCAAGCCACCAGCCTGGGCCTGCCACTTCATCAGATTCTCATCTCAAAAGGCGCGACCAACGAAGAGTATGAGGCGAAGATGGTTGAGGCATTTTCAGAGTATCGTGGGAAAGGAATTGATTCTGTGATATTTGGCGATCTTTTTCTTGAAGACATCCGAGCATATCGGGAGCAGTTTCTCGCGCGGAACAACATGCGTGGTCTGTTTCCTGTGTGGAAGCGTGATACTGCCGCTTTCATTCGAGAATTTCTCGACTTAAAATTCAGAGCAGTTGTTACTTGTGTGGATGCGAAAGTTCTGGATCAATCGTTCGCCGGCCGATTAATCGATGAATCTTTTCTTTCATCGCTGCCGGCTCAGGTCGATCCTTGCGGCGAGAACGGAGAGTTTCATTCGTTTGTGTTTGATGGACCTGGGTTCTCAGCGCCGGTAAAGTTTTCGCTTGGCGAAACTGTTTTAAGAGAGTCGTTCTGGTTTTGCGACTTATTGCCGGAATGACTTCAAACGGTTTAATAAAAGATTAATCTGCGGAGCAATGCTTTCGTTCCTTCAAACTATGCAGGAATCCAATTCCGAACCCGTCCTACCAACCGCGCAACAGATTGTTTCGTTTCTGCCATCGGCCACGGAGATGGCGTGCGCTCTGGGTCTGTCCGACCAATTAGTCGGCATCACGCATGAGTGTGACTACCCGCCTGAAGTACGAGGGAAGGCGATAGTTGTTCGCAAAGCTCTTCCGATCGAGAGGATGAGTCAACGCGAAATTGATGTCGCGGTGAGCGAGAGAATGCGGGAGGGACGGAGTCTCTATGAGGTTGACGAAAAGCTCTTGCAACAACTTGCGCCCGACTTAATTCTGACTCAGGACCTATGTCAGGTCTGCGCGCCTTCTGGGAACGACGTATCACAGGCTCTAAATCTGCTGCCCAAAAAGCCGCAAATCCTCTGGTTGACGCCAAATTCCCTGGAAGAAATATTTGCTAATTTGCGTGAGCTTGGAGAAGCAACAGGCCATACCAAAAAGGCTGAGGAATTAGTTGCCGAGGGACGCGCCAGGCTACACAAGATACAAGCGGTCACGAAAAATCTAATCCTCCGGCCTCGTGTCTTCTGTATGGAATGGCTTGACCCTGTCTATTGCAGCGGCCACTGGGTGCCAGAGATGGTCAAAATCGCAGGCGGCCTGGACGCGCTTTCACAGGCGGGTGCGGATTCCGTGCGCATTCCCTGGGAGGAAGTGGTCGAATGGAAACCTGAGGTTCTGATTGTTACCCCGTGTGGCTGTGACCTGGAGCAGACAATTGAACAGTCGCGACAGCTTTTCACTTATCCGGGGTGGTCCACTCTTCCGGCTGTTCTTAATGGCCGCGTATATGCGGTGGACGCGAACTCTTATTTCGCCCGGCCCGGCCCCCGAGTAGTCGATGGTACGGAGCTTTTGGCTCACCTTATTCACCCCGAGTTGTTTTCACGGCATGGGTCGAAAACCGCATATCAACGCTTGGAGTTCTAACCATATTTTGTTGTCGACGGTCCGCGCGCTCTTATGGGGCTTACAAAACAAAAGTGCTGCTCAAACTGTGGCGATAGCTTTATCTGTGGTCCGGAAAAGGAAAAGCAATGCTGGTGTGAGCACCTGCCTCATGTTTCATTACCAGCTAATAAAGATCAGGATTGCCTTTGTCCGAAATGTTTGTCGGCTGTCATCCAGAAAGCAACTCGGACGACTGATTCACAGCCGGATGACATTGGATCAACTTGAAATGCCGGGTTACCAAAAACGATCCAGGTTGCAAGGTTTTGCGGGTTGATGGGCGCAAGTGCGTCCCTTACAACAACCTGTCCTTGCAACCTGAAACTCGTTGGCCGCTTGTATGTGCGCGGCGAAGTTAAGGATTTTTGGTAAATAAACCTCCCGCCAGAAAGATCGCACCCACAATCAAATGAATGCCGTGATCGACTTTGCCTAACATCAAAGGCCCAATGTGCAACTCTCCCATGGCTAGTCCCAGGATTCCGAGCAGCAAATAGACCAAACCAAAGATAATGCAGAAGCCTTTTGCGCCGCTGAGCGACCCGGAAAACCCAAAGTAGAGCGCAATCACTCCGGTAAGAATATGTACGAGATTATGCGCGGGCGAAAGATGGGCGCCGAGGGAATCCAACACGTGAGTAAAACCGAGCACGCCAACCAACAGCAGCACCAGGCCCATAATCTTAGCAACAGTTTTTGCCATGATTACTGTTTCTTCTCCTCTGTGAAAGGTTGACTACCATGCGGCCGCCCCGTTAATGGAAAAGCAACCGCGCAAACCAGCGAGGATGATGTCAAACGGTGGCGAATGTATATCAGAGTGTCCCGTTTCTTGCAAAGGTTTTTTGCAGGCTGAAGCAAGAAATCGCTGCACCATTCCGGGCGAACAAATCAGAGTGCTATACTAAAAACCATTCTCCCGCTTAAACGGTCTTTTGAAGATTTGGAGTTGAAGTATGTGGAAAATCTGTCAGCCAAAGCAGGCTATAAAGCGGCTCGTCTTGAGCAGCGTGCTTATTCTTTCGTTCGTTTGCGCGGTAAGCGCATACACCGTTGTCATGCGCGGCGGAAAGCGGATTGAAATACCGTCGAAATTTCTGGTTACCACTACGACGCTGACCTATGAAGCGGGGCCGGGAATTCAAATCACGTTGCAACTCGCAGCCATCGACATTACGGCAACTGAGAAAGCGAACAACGAAACAGCTGGGGCCCTTTTGCGGCGTGTTGGTGCTGCAAACGAAGAATCGACTGCGCAAAATCGGGGCGAAGTTGAAAAAACCAAGGCCTCCCGAGTGCGGCGAACGATCACCAATCGCGATCTCGAAGCATCGACGGTGCGCCGCCGGCAAAGCGAGCTCGCTTATGAAAAGCGAAGAAAGGAACTTGGCTTGCCGAGCGTGGCCGAATCGCGGCGTCGGGCAGAAGTCGAGTCAGTTCAGATTCGAAACGAGCTGGCAGCGACACGGTCCTCCGAAAAAGAGTCAGAAAGTTACTGGCGCGCGCGTGCTTCGGCTCTGCGTACCGAGATAGCGGCTATCGATGCCGAACTGAATTACTTGCGCGTGCGCCTGGAGGATTCTCCGTTTCCGTTATCGAGCGGCTTTACTTCAATTAGCGTTGCGCCGTTTATTACATCAGGTATTTCATTCGGCAATGCCGTTATCGGCGGTCCGTTTACAGGCGCTGCCGTACCACATCCTTTTCCAGTATTTGGCGCGCCGCAATTCGGAACGCATTTGCAGGCGCGTCTTGGTTTCGGTGGCGGCGACACGCGCGGACGAGTCTTATTGAACAACGGCGGCTTTCGTCATTCCAGATCGCTTGGCTTCGGGTTTCCATTTCCGGTTGTTTCGAGCGTGGGTGTTTTTGGGGCCGGAATTCAGTCTTACGATTTCAGTTACGAACGCAGCGCGCTGATAACGCATTTCAACGAGTTGGCAACTGCGCGCGCCGGACTCAATGCCAGGTGGCGCGAGCTTGAGGATGAGGCGCGACGCGCCGGTGCGCCGCCGGGTTGGCTGAGAACGCAGTAGGCAGAAGGCAGAAGGCAGTAGGCACAAAGCACAAAGCACAACTGACCACTGACTACTGACAACTAACGAATGACCAACACTTGGGAAACAATTATCGGCTTAGAGATTCATGCGCAACTGAGCACTGAATCGAAAATCTTTTGCGGGTGCTCGACGCGCTTTGGAGACGAGCCCAACGCGAACACCTGTCCAGTTTGTCTGGGCTTGCCGGGAGCGTTGCCTGTTTTGAATCGACGCGCAATCGAGCTTGGCGCTCGGGCTGCGCTCGCGCTTGGCCTGCACATAAACAAGCGCTCGATCTTTGCGCGCAAGAATTATTTCTATCCTGATCTGCCGAAGGGTTATCAAATCTCGCAATACGACCAGCCGTTTTCAGCCAACGGTGAACTGGAGATCATGACTGCCGAGCGCGACGAGGCCGGCCATCCGCTTCAGTGGCGGCCAAAAAAGATCACGATCACGCGGCTGCATCTGGAAGAAGACGCCGGCAAGAACGTGCATGAAGGACTGCCCGACATCGATCGTTATTCTTACATCGATCTAAACCGCGCAGGGACGCCGCTCGCCGAAATTGTTACTGAACCGGATTTCCGTTCATCCTGGGAAGCCTACGATTACGTAAATCACGTGCGTCGCGCGCTGCAATGGGTTGGCGCGTCTGAGGCAGACATGGAAAAGGGGAACTTGCGCTGCGAAGCGAATGTGTCAGTTCGCCGTCGCGGCGATCAAACGCTTGGCACCAAGGTAGAGTTAAAGAACCTGAATTCAGTTCGTTTCATGCATCGAGCAATCGAGTTTGAGGTTGAGCGCCAAATTGGCGTTCTGGAAGCCGGCGGCCGCTTGCAACAGGAAACGCGGCTTTGGGACGAGCGCGCGGCTGAAACGCGCGTCATGCGTTCAAAAGAAGAAGCGCATGACTATCGTTATTTTCCCGAGCCCGATCTGCCGCCACTTGAAGTTTCCGATGAATTTATTGTTGAGGTGCGCGCTGCGATGCCTGAATTGCCGGAGGCGCGCCGCAAACGATTCATGGAAGCATATGGTTTGGGTTTCGCAGACGCGTCCCAGTTAACGTCTGAACGATCGTTGGCTGATTACTACGAAAAAGCAGCGGCAGCGTCGGGCGATCCGCGCGCTGCCTCGAATTGGATTCGCACTGAGCTGTTGCGGGAACTGGATGCCGCGGGTCTGCTCGCGCAAGCTTCACCAGTTTCGCCCGAAGAGTTGGGAGCGCTGGTCCATCTGATCAATGACGGGAAGATAAGCGGCAAACAAGGCAAAGAAGTTCTGGTCGAAATGTTCAAAACTGGTAAGACTGCCGCGGCTGTTATTGAAGAGCGTGGCTTTGTGCAAGTAAGCGACACAGGCGAGATTGATCGCATCGTTGATGAAGTGATCGCCGCTAACCCATCCCAGCTTGAACAATATCGCGCGGGCAAGGAAGCGCTGTTTGGCTTCTTCGTAGGCCAGGTCATCAAAGCTTCGAAGGGCAAGGCGAATCCGAAGATTGTTAACGAGCGACTGAAGGCGAAGCTGAACGGTTGATCTTCGCGGCTTGCCGCAGCACAGTGCGGTAAGGCTCTGCCTTACCGCAAGCCACCGTAAAGTTTCTTTCCCGTTGCTTCGAGGCTCGAGCCTCGAAGCAATGGGAAAAGGTCTAGAGACACTTGACGGAAGGGCAGAGCCCTTCCGCACATCAGTTGAGGCGGCAAAGCGTAATGTGAGAGGCGCGGCGCACTTTCGCTTGACATTCTTTAAGCTGGACTTTTCATGGATCTTCAAAATAAAACGGCAATCGTTACGGGCGGCTCGAAGGGAATCGGCCGCGGCATCGCCGAGGCATTGGTGGGCGAGGGAATCAATGTCGTTATCAGCGCGCGCAGCCGAAATGAGATCGACGAAGCGGTGCTGAAACTCAATGCCTTGCGTTCCGGCTCAGCCACCGGCATCGTTGCCGACGTTTGCAACTATGCACAGGTGCAAGCGCTGTTTGAGCGGGCTGTTGCTGTGTTTGGTGGCGTCGACATTCTGATCAATAACGCCGGCATTGGTATCTTCGGGCCAGTTGAAGAAATGGCGGTCGAGGATTTCCGCGCGGTGCTCGAGACAAATGTTTTCGGCGTCTTCCATTGTTGTCGCGAAGTGATTCCCTTGATGCGCGCGCGTGGTGGCGGCTACATCATTAACATTTCTTCGTTGGCTGGAGTTAACGCCCACCCAAAAATGGCCGCGTACAATGCATCCAAGTTTGGCCTGAACGGGTTTAGTGAAGCGCTGATGCAGGAAATAAGGCACGACGGCATCAAAGTCAGTTACATAATGCCGGGCTCGGTGAACACGGAATTCGGTGGTGATTCGCCCGATGAATCAAAGGCCTGGCAACTGACGCCCGCGGATATCGCCAAAGTTGTTATCGATCTGCTGCAACATGACGAGCGCAGCCTGCCGAGTCGCGTAGAGATAAGGCCAAGCAAGCCGCCGAAGAAATAGATGCGAGCTGTGGTTCAGCGCGTGACGCGCGCCAAAGTAACAGTCGAAGGGAAAACAATCGGCGAGATCCAAAAAGGTCTCGTCGTTTTGCTGGGTGTAGCGCGAGATGATTCGCAAACTGACGCAACCTACCTCGCAAACAAGATTGTCGCTTTGCGAATCTTCGACGACGAACAGGGCAAGATGAATGTGTCACTGAAAGATACCGGCGGTGACGCTTTGGTGGTTTCGCAGTTTACGCTTTACGGCGATGTGCGGCGCGGACTGCGGCCTTCCTGGATCGACGCGGCCGCACCGGAAATCGCCGAGCCCTTGTATGACTTCTTTTGTAACGAAATGAGAAAAGATTTGGGTGATGTAGCTACCGGCAGTTTCCGCCAGATGATGCAAGTGGAATTGATCAACCATGGGCCGGTAACGATTCTGATCGATAGCAGAAAACTGTTTTAGTTTCCGCACAAAAAGAGCGGGGGCAAGCCCACCTTCCTGACCCCGAGCTAAATAGAATTGAGGTTATGCTCGGAGCCGGAAAGCCTTTCAACGTGGTAGCGATCGCGTAAGACCAAGGGTCTCGAGGTCGGAAGGCGGGCTTGCCCCCGCTCTTCGTCGGTCCACTACATTCTTGCAAAGCCTGGTTAAATCGACTCCTCGTCGGCCTTTGAGTTTTCGTTCAGCTCATAGCGGTCGCGGTCGCGACGTTCTATCTTGTCAAGGAAATCCAGCTCTTCATTATCTTCAAAATTTACGCCCACCGCGTTCGCATTTTCCTCCACCATCGATTGATCCGGAGTAGGGTTATCGCCGCCGACAGACTCCGACCCGCTCTCATTCACGTCTTCCCAGGAAGCGTCCAGGTCGCCGCCCGCGTCTTTTGGGGAAGCGGCGGTGTTGTTGCGAAGCCGGTGCGCTAACTGGTCCGGATCCTTCGGCGCGCGCGCAATCTCTCCTTCCATAAACTCTTCGATTTCGGGATTAGGAATGTAATCGGGATTATTGCTCAAGTATTCAAACTCGTCCGCCGGTTTCTTGGTCATGGAAGCTCTCTCCTCGCCTGGGATCATCGGCTCCTAACAATCGTTGAGATTGGCTGAGATTGATGACCGGATTTCAACGACTGAAGCTCTTACAAAATGTGGGGGTGGCAAAACTATAACAAATGCCACGAAAACTGACCAACATCTACGCCGATTCGTATTGAGTCAGTTTGATGTCCGATAAGCTTTAGCTTGTCGTGAGGTCGCGACAAACTAAAGTTTATCGGACACTTCGCATTGAAAACTGACCAACAACTGCGCCGCTTTTTCGGTCGAAAGCGACGAAATACCTCGCTTGACGATTAACCAACAGGACTTTACACTGAAGTTGCTAAACAAAAACTGTAACAAATTCGTTCCCGTGATTAATGGCCAGCAGTTAACCACGAAAATTTGCGGTTTCTATGCCACAAGCTCCATTTAATTGTCTCCGAAGTTTCAATCCCGGCCCCGGTCAAACTGCAAAGTATTATTCGCTCCCGCAGCTCGAACGGGAAGGCGTCGGTCCGATTTCAAAACTACCGGTGAGTATTCGCGTCGTACTCGAATCGGTGCTGCGAAACTGCGACAGCCGCAAAATCACTGAAGACAATGTGCGGGCGCTCGCAAACTGGCAGCCGAACGGCGAGCGCAAGGAAGAAGTACCGTTTGTAGTCGCGCGCGTGCTGCTTCAGGATTTTACCGGCGTTCCTTTGCTGGTGGATCTGGCGGCGATGCGCTCGGCGGTGGCGCGCTTGCGAAAGAACACCGGCATCATTGAACCGTTAGTGCCCGTGGATCTGGTAATAGATCACTCGGTTCAGGTCGATTTTTCCAGCACTAAAGACGCGTTCGAAAAAAACATGGCGATGGAGTTCAAACGAAACAACTCTCGCTATGTTTTTCTGAAATGGGGCACGCAAGCATTCGACGGTTTTGGCGTTATACCTCCCGGCATCGGCATCTGTCATCAGGTAAATCTGGAGTTTTTGGCGAAGAGCGTTTCGGAGCGCCACGGCGTTTACTATCCCGACACGTTGGTCGGGACAGATTCGCATACCACGATGATCAATGGCCTGGGAATTGTCGGCTGGGGTGTCGGTGGTATCGAAGCCGAAGCCGCGATGTTGGGCCAGCCCGTTTATTTTCTAACTCCGGACGTCGTCGGCGTGAACCTGACCGGCACTTTGCGCGAAGGCGTTACTGCAACTGATCTGGTATTGCGCGTGACGGAGATGCTGCGCTTGGCGAAGGTGGTGGGAAAGTTTGTTGAGTTTCATGGCGAGGGTGCAAGCAGCTTGTCGGTGACCGACCGCGCCACGATTGCGAACATGGCGCCCGAGTATGGTGCGACGATGGGATTCTTCCCAGTGGATGAACAGACCTGCGTTTACTTGAAAGCAACTGGACGCACTGAGAACCAGGTTGCAGCTGTGCGAAACTATTACAAGGCACAGGGCATGTTTGGAATTCCAAAGTCGGGCGAATGCCAATACAGCGCCGTCCTCGATCTCGAGCTCGCGTCCATTTCGCCAAGTGTAGCTGGGCCAAAGCGTCCGCAGGATCGCATTGAACTTTCAAATCTCAAAGATCGATTCATCGATCTGTTGCAGAAACCGGCGAATGAGGGTGGCTACGGAAAATCAAAAGCAGAAATGGACTCGCGCTACTTCACGCGCATCGGCACCGTAGACATCGCAAAGAAGCCACTCGGCGGGGGCGGTGAACAGCGCCCAACTCCCGTGCCGGTCGCGGCTGGCGGTGTCGTAACAGCGCAGAACACGTCGGTGTGGACCGAGACCGAGATGGTGAATAACCGGCCCACGCCTGATCGTATGGAAGAAGTGCATCCCGAGGAGTTTCCCCATGCAGAAGTGGATCTGGGCCACGGCGATGTGCTGATCGCTGCCATCACCTCGTGCACCAACACATCGAATCCAAGTGTGATGCTGGCGGCGGGGTTGCTTGCGAAGAAAGCAGTTGAGCGTGGATTGACGGTTGGAGCATCAGTTAAAAATTCGCTGGCTCCAGGTTCGCGAGTAGTTACTGAGTATCTTCAGAAGACAGGCCTGCAACCGTATCTGGATCAACTCGGTTTCAATCTGGTCGGTTACGGATGTACTACCTGCATCGGCAATTCCGGGCCGCTCGATCCAACCATCGAGCAGGTGCTTAGTGAACACGATCTGATCGCGGCCAGTGTGCTTTCCGGTAATCGAAATTTTGAAGCCCGCGTTCATCAAAGCATCAAGGCAAACTTCCTGATGAGCCCGCCGCTGGTCGTCGCGTTTGCAATTGCCGGACGTGTGAACATTGATCTTTCGCGCGAACCGCTGGGCAAGGGAAGTGATGGCCGGTACGTTTACCTGCGCGATGTTTGGCCTAACATTCAGGAGATCAACTCGTTATTGGCGACGGCAATGGATCCGGAAACTTACCGGCGACTCTATAGCGGCTTTGCCGAGCAGAATCCGTTATGGAATGAGATTCCGACGAGCACCGGCAACGTTTATGAATGGGACAATGAATCAACGTACATTCGCGAGCCGCCATACTTCGATGGTTTCAGCAATGCAGTTGAAGAGTGGCAAGACATTCGCGGCGCGCGGCCGCTGGCAATCTTTGGTGATTCGGTTACTACGGATCACATCAGTCCGGCCGGCGCGATCAAGGCCAGTTCCCCGGCGGGGTTGTATCTCCAGGAAAAGGGCGTTCAGATCGAAGACTTTAACAGCTATGGCTCGCGCCGCGGCAATCATGAAGTCATGGTGCGCGGAACGTTTGCAAACGTGCGCATTAAGAACCTGATGGTGCCGACGGTGGAAGGTGGCGTGACTATTTATAGATCAGAAGGTCATCAACCCCATGGCGAGCGCATGAGCATCTACGATGCGGCAGTGAAGTATCAGCAAGAAGGCGTACCGTTGGTTGTAATTGCCGGCCAGGAGTATGGCACGGGCAGCTCGCGCGACTGGGCCGCGAAGGGCACACGGTTGCTAGGGGTGAAGGCCGTCATCACGCAGAGCTTCGAACGAATTCATCGCAGCAATCTGGTCGGCATGGGAGTTTTGCCTTGTCAGTTTAAGGAAGGAACCAACGCGGCTTCGCTTGGTTTAGACGGCAGCGAGACTTTTGCCTTGCTCGGTCTCGAAGATGGCGTGGCGCCGCAAAAGGAGCTAAAAATGATTATTCACCGGGCGGCAGGAAAAACTGATGAGGTGCCGGTGACGCTGCGCATCGA
>WNFT01000053.1_pt1 | contig 66719 bp, 48 predicted proteins | sample 5400191 | NCBI WGS metagenome assembly WNFT01 (sample SAMN13153359, study PRJNA577476) | soil metagenome | isolation source: 80 cm saprolite under Madrone tree | place: USA:California | collected 2016-06-14 | reverse complement strand
GCGGCAACCTGTCATTGGTTGCTGAATTCCCAGACCGTGAGCCAGTCGTGCTGTCCGGCATTGCCGAAGCAGAACCGGAGCCTACGCCGACCCGACGGAAACCCGCTCCTTCCCACGCGTAACATGGGGTAAGGGGTTGAGGCGATCAGCTTGGCTGAATCTGTCCCGCCTCTTCGGGAGCCACCGGTAATGGATAAGAGCGAACTCGAGCTGCCAACTGCCTAAGGTGCCACTTGGCTACATCAATGAGTGCGACCACACCAGGAGCAAGAGAACCGACCCGGCATTGAAGGTTTCAGCTGAGGCATCTGTCACTTGAAGAGTTTCTTTGCCGCGATGCGACGCAATTCTTTGCCGTTGGTCTCCTAAACCCTAAGAGTTCTCCGCCCTCCAACTTTCCGCGATTACCGAATTTTGGAAGCTTACATTGCCGAAAGTGCAAAGAGGAAGTAAAGTCTTGCCGAAAGTTCAAACCGATATTATCCACGTCACATTCTGCTCTTCAGGCACGATCTTAAAGAGTGATCGCCCCTCTGACCTCCGCATTGCGAAACGGACTCTCGGCAAAAACGTAAGTAATTGCCTTTTCTAAAGTTGCAGCCACCAAGAGATATCAAGGGTTTTCCGGTTCTTTCCCATTCCTTCCATCGCGTACCCGTAGTGTGCAGTTGTTTTTGTCCACGTATTGGCCACTTGGGAAAACGCGAGCGGAGATACTCGAAGTGTTGGCTGCGCAAGCGAAATTCACACCAACAAGTTCTCGATCTTGATCGGTAATTCCCGTACGCGAATGCCCGTTGCATGGTGAACCGCGGCCGTGATCGCGGCCGCTATACCAGCGAGCCCGATCTCGCCGATCCCGCGCGCACCGAGCTCATTGATCTCTTTGTCCGGATAGTCGAGGAAGTGCACGTCGATCGGAGGCGCGTCCGCATTTACGGTCATTATGTAGTCGGCCAAGTTGCTGTTTATGGGCGCGCCGCTCTGCGGGTGGTAAGTTGTGTGCTCAAAGAGAGCCATACCAATTCCCATCACGACTGCCCCTTGAATTTGATTACGTCCGGTAAGCGGATTCAAGATCCGACCAGCATCCATCACTGATACAACCCGGCTCACCCGCAAACGAGCGATCTCTGGTTGCCAGGTGACCTCGGCAAAGTGACAGCCGAACGAGTGCATGGAAACCTTCGGGTTCGGAACAAAAGCCGTCTGTTCAGAACTGCCGCTGCCCGTGACGAGCCGTACGTTCCCTTTGCGGAGCATGTCGCCGAATGCCACTCCTTTCGCGACTCCTTCGGCTTTTACGAAAATGCGACCGCCTTCCAACGCGAGATCTTCAGGTTTGTGTCCGACGAAAGGTGAGCCGGGCGTTGTGACTGCTACTATCATCAGCGAAGTAATTGCCTGGTCAGCAGCCTTAAAGACGGCTGGGATCACGGAACTAGTGGCCAGCGAACCACCCGATATCGGCCCATCTGGAAGCGCGCTGTCGCCCAGATCAACTTCGATCTTGTTGACGGGCACTCCGGTCTTCTCCGACGCGAGCTGCGCCAGGATCGTATACGTGCCGGTGCCGATATCCTGTGTGGCGCAGGCAATGCGCACGGTGCCATCGTCACGCAATTGCATGTTCGCTTCGGCTGCGAATCGCCCTGCTACCCATGCCGCACCCGCCATGCCCCAACCCAGCGTCAGGCCGTCTCGCTTCATCGAGCCGACGACCGGGTTGCGTTTCGACCAGCCGAATTTCTCCGCGCCAAGATTCAAGCACTCCACGTAGTGGCGTGATGAAAATGGCAGGTTGAGTGACTCGTCGATTTTAGGCTCATTGAGGAGGCGAAAGCGCACCGGATCGATATTCAGTCGATCGGCCATTTCGTTCATCGCCGATTCGGTAGCGTAAAGTCCGGGTACAGCGCCGGGTCCACGCATATCAGCGGTGGCGCCGATGTTGCGTCGCGCGCGTCCGAAGGTCACGCGCAGGTTGGGAACGCTGTAATGAAACGGCGTGGCTTCACCGCAGTCCTCGTGGTAATTGTCGATCATCGACATGTGGTAGATGTAATCGTGGTGCAGCGATAGAAGTTTGCCCTCACTCGTTGCGCCCAGGCGAATGCGCTGCTGCGTGCGGGCGCGATGCCCGACGGTCTGGAACATCATCTTGCGGCTGACGACCAGCTTCACCGGTTTGCCTAACTGACGTGCCGCAGCGGCGGCGAGCGAAACGTGCGTCCAGGGATAGAGCTTCCCCCCGAATCCAGAGCCGAGGAACTTCGCGATAACGCGCACGTTCTCCTTAGGCAACCCGAACATCTGCGCGAGAACGCTGCGCAGATTTACCACTCCTTGCGTCGAGTCGTACAGCGTCAGCATCTGACCCTCCCAGATCGCGGTAGAGGCGTGCAACTCGAGCGGATTGTGCGTTTCAGCCGGTGTGACGTAGGTCTCGTCGAGCTTGACAGGCGCATTGGCGAACGCGGCTTCTGCATCGCCGCGGTGGCTTTGCAGTCGTGCCTGTGGTCCGTAGGCGGTAAAGACGACCTCGGGATCGTTGCCCGCTTCGAGGCGGGACTCAACATTGGGTTTTTCTTTGGAGTATGTCGCACGAACTGCATCAGCTGCGGCCTTGGCGGCCTCGAAAGTATCGGCAACAGCTAGAGCGATGTACTGGCCGTAATATCGGATCACGTCATCTTCGAATGGGGGCCGGCGCTCCAGGCAGACGCGATCGAAGCCAGGCGCAGGAGTGGAACGAAAGATCTTGCCGATATTCCCTCGATGAAAAACCGCACGTACACCGGGCACCTTGTCCGCCGCCGAGGTGTCTAGCGACAGCAACTTGCCATTCGCGATCGTGGCTTCCACCGGCACGGCGTACAACATTCCGGGGAAATTGAAATCTGAGGTGTACTGCGCCAGGCCTGTGACTTTGCGCGGGCCGTCGATGCGCTGTGTGTCGCGTCCGATCGGAGAAGAAGATTGCTGTGTTGTTGACATGGGTGCTCCTGAAACTCAGTTAGCAGCGGCCGTGCGCAAGGCATGCGTCAGGCATCGCTTGGCCAGTTCGATCTTGAAACCGTTCTCACTCTGAGGCTTGGCACCTCGCAACGCGGCTTCTGCGGCTTGGCGGAAAGTCGCATCGGTTGCGGCTTTCTGGGTCAATGCAGCTTCCGCTTCCGGCGACCGCCAAGGCTTTGTACCCACTCCGCCGAGCGCGATACGGGCTCGCGTGATCTTGTCGCTGCTGATCGTGAGTACCACCGCTGCCGATGCCAGAGCGAATTCGTAAGACGCACGATCGCGCAGCTTGAGATACAGCTGCTTGCTTCCGGCGATTGGTGGCGGCAGCGTGACGTGGGTGATAAGGTCGCCCGGCTCCAGCACGGTTTCTCGATGTGGCGTGCTTCCCGGCAGGAGATGAAAATCACCGAATGCGATTGCGCGTGGGCCTTTCGGACCTTGGACGTGGATTTTTGCTTCCAGCGCTGCCATGGCCACGCACATGTCTGAGGGGTTGGTGGCGATGCAATGCTCGCTTGTGCCAAGAATGGCAAGCGTGCGGTTGCCGTCGGCGATGGCCGGGCATCCGCTGCCGGGTTCACGTTTGTTGCACGGCATCGCGGTGTCGCGGAAGTACATGCAGCGTGTGCGCTGGAGCAGGTTCCCGGCAACGGTCGCCATGTTGCGAACCTGTGCTGAGGCTCCTTGCAGGATGGCTTGCGAGAGCACAGAGTAATCGCGTTGCACACGTGGGTCATACGCTAGATCCGAGTTACGAACTGTGGCGCCGATCTTCAGTCCGCCATCGGGCATGAGTTCAATCTTGTCGAACGGCAGGCGATTAATATCGAGCACGCGTGCCGGAGTCTCCACGTTTAACTTCATGAGGTCGATCAGGGTTGTGCCGCCACCCATGAATCGCACGTCCGCGCCTTGCTGCGCCGTCTTTGATTGTGCGGCGGCGGCGATGGCCGCTGCGGAATCTGTTGGCCGGATGAATTCAAAGGTATGCATAGCTTCTCCTGCTCTGTGGGTTAAGCGCGTTTTCGAACCTGTTGGATTGCCTCGACTATGTTGGCGTAGGCGCCGCAACGGCAGATGTTGCCGCTCATTAGCTCCTTCACGGCTGCGTCGTCGGGACCGCACGGCTCGTTAAGTAGCGCCACTGCCGACATAATCTGCCCTGAGGTGCAGTACCCGCATTGATAGCCATCGCATGCTACGAATGCTGCCTGCATCGGATGCATTGCTTCCGGTGTCCCAAGGCCCTCGATAGTGGTGATCTCGTTTCCGTCGTTCATCAGAGCGAGGTTGAGGCATGAGAGCACGCGCTTACCGTTCACATGCACTGTACATGCGCCGCACTGACCGTGGTCACAGCCCTTCTTCGTTCCGGTCAGCGCAACCGTCTCACGAATACAGTCTAATAGTGTGGTCCTTGGATCAATGCGAAGTTGGTGGTCCTTGCCATTAATACGCAGCGTGATCGGGATAGCGCCCTCGATGGTCGGCCCTGTTTCGGTCAAAGCCGAATCGTTCTCTCCAGCAGTGCCATTCGCGAGCGCCGGTACGTAAGCCGTAACCAGGCTTGCTGCCACACTGCTTCCCGTGGTCAGAAGAAATTTGCGGCGAGTGGGATCGGGCGGACACGATTGGGGATCGTCGTCTGACATAGAGCCTCCGTTCGAAGCAAAATTGTCTGTTGAAATTTCACGTAATTTACACCCATCTTGCAGCCGCGTCGAACAATTCTCCTTAGTTGAGAACGGTCCGGTGTATGTTTATTCGCCTCTTGATCCGGCGCGGTACTGTTCGTCGCTGACCTTTTCCATCCATTCAACGACTTTGCCGTCGAGCGCCTCTTGAATCGCGATGTGCGTCACAGCCGTCGTCGGCGTGGCGCCGTGCCAATGCCTCTCGTTCGGCGGGCACCAGACCACGTCGCCCGGACGCAGCTCAACTTTTGGTTGGCCCTCGCTCTGTACCCAGCCAAAGCCGGACGTGACGATCAAAATTTGCCCGAGCGGATGTGTATGCCAGGCCGAACGCGCGCCCGGCTCGAACGTCACACTCCCGCCGCGCACACGCGCCGGATCGGGAGCCTCGAACAGAGGGTCAATGCGTACGGTGCCGGTAAAGTACTCATCTGGTCCTTTGCCGGAAGGCTGTGAGCCATTTCTTTTGATATCCATTTCTGAATTACTCCAGTTGATGTAGCGGCACAATCATGACACGAAAGTTTTGGATGCATTCCTATCCGTATCAGGTGAGGCCATACTGCCATATTGTTTTTGCGTACGTCGATCCGACCTCAGCTCCGTTACCGTTCCCCTCATCAGGTGACTTCGGCGATACTGCTCATTGCTGCTTCCTGAAAATCTCCTTGGCGACTGTGATAGCGGACATCGCCTTGGGCCATCCGCTGTAGAAAGCCAAATGGGTGATGGTCTCGATGAGTTCGGCCTCAGTGACGCCGTTCTCCTTGGCCCGTTGCAGGTGGAACGGGAGCTGCTCGGAGTTGCCGCCGGCAATTAGTGCGGTCACGGTAACGAGGCTGCGATCGCGCTTCGATAGTTCCGGACGCTCCCAAACGTCACCGAATAGAACGTCGTCCGTGAGCTGCACCAGCTTGGGCGAGAAGTCGCCGAAATTCTTCTTGATTGCGGAAGGTTCTTTGTTCATGTCCTTTGCTCCTTGGGACGAGGCCGGCCGATTGCCGTATTGCTCGTCGCTGACCTTTTCCATCCACTCGACGTTTTTGCCGTTGAGCAGTTCTTGTATTGCGATATGCGTCATGGCCGTCCTCGGCGTCGCACCGTGCCAGTGTTTTATTCCCGGTGGAATCCAGACGACGTCACCTTCTCGGATCTCCTCGATCGGGCCTCCCCATTGCTGAATCAAGCCGGTGCCTGCCGTGATGATCAGTGTCTGGCCGAGTGGGTGGGTGTGCCATGCTGTCCGGGCGCCGGGCTCGAACGTCACCCTCCCGCCGGTGGATCGTGACGGATCGTGCGCATCGAAAACGGGCTCAATGCGAACCGAGCCAGTAAAGTTCTGGGCTGATGCCTTACTAGATTGTTGCGAGCCCCTTCGGGTGATGTTGATCGTCTGCGAGTTCTGGGCCGACGCCACCTGACTTAGACAGGGAGAGGCCAGCAGAAAAAGCGACAGGACCGTCGCACTGAGTAGTTTCATTTCCGTACCTCCAAGTTATTGCCTGCTGGTCGCATCCATGTCGTGCGGACCCTTCAGCTATACCATGTTGAAGACGAAGCGATCGCGCATATCTTTGTTAACCACTCGCTGAAGTTCTACTTGACCGACTCAATTGTCACTTTCAAGGAACCGGGCACATTGAAGGCTGCCGCGTCACCGTCTATTTTTCCGAGGATGATGAGTCCGTTGGCATACTCGGCGTCTTGATAAAATATCGCCAGGTTTCCCCACGGCGCATAAAAAGCAATGTCACCGACAGACGGATCACTGCCCGAAGGTGCGCCCTCTGTCGATAATCTCTTTGGCAGATTACTGATCTTTTCAGTCGATGCGTAGTCTTCGAGTGTTAGGGTCAGCGGCAATTGGGAAACAAAATCACGAGCGGTCTTGCTGTCTCGCAAAGTCGCCGTAAGGACCTTGTCCTCGAACTTTATTCTTATCTTCATGTTTTCTACCTGTTCGTTTGATACTTGTGATACTTGATTCGGTAAGTTCGCCGGGCCGTTTTGAAACCCAGAGCGGCTGGCGCCGCAAGCGGGCTGACTGAGACATATCGCTATTACCAGAGCGAAAAACCGCATTCCCTTTATACGAGTCCACGTCAAAACCGTTGTCACTCCTCCTTACTGTCGCCGCACACTTTAGAAGTGCACTGTTTGACTTTAGCCATTGGTCTCGCGCGGCGTCGCCTTTACTGTTGCGGATCGCGCGCGTGCGCTAATCATCGGCGGTAGATACGGGCTGCCACGGTACTTCGCCTGGTAGGCGTCGTCTATGAGGTCATTGATGGCCCCGTTGACCGGCTCGAAGGTGACTTCTTTCGTCATGCCACCCGCTATGATCCGACCAGCCTTCTGCGCTACTGCCGCTTGGTACCAACTAGACTTCTGCCCGTTGTAACCGCGAACGTAGAGTTCATCATCAACGACGACTGACCAAATCCACGTCGGAGTGCCGTAAGTCTTCCCGTCCTCTCGAAACGGTGAGATGTGAAGATCGTCCGCCTCAGCGATCTTGCGCAATTCATCTTTCGACCATGTACTCATTTGTGAAGCCTCATTGATTTACGGACGCAGCATAGTCTTGATCGCGCGGCGCTCGTCCATCGCGCGGTAGCCCTCCGCAACCTGATCAAGGGGCAAGGTCAGATCGAAGACCTTGCCGGGGTTGATCTTCCCATTCCACACCAGGTCGATTAGCTCGGGCAGGAAGCGGCGCACCGGCGCAGGTCCACCATGCAGATGTACGTGTGAATAGAACAACTCTTCACCGTTGAGTTCGACTCCGTGCGGCACGCCGACGTAGCCCACGGACCCACCCGCCCGCGCGGCACGGATCGCTTGCATCATCGATTCCTGGGTGCCGACGCATTCCAGCACCGAGTCGGCGCCGATTCCATCGGTCAGCTCCTTGATGCGGGCCACTCCTTCGTCACCGCGCTCTGCGACGATGTCTGTCGCGCCGAACTCGCGGGCGAGTCTCTGCCGCGTCTCATGACGGCTCATGGCGATGATCCGCTCAGCACCCATCTGCTTCGCGGAGAGCACACCAAGGAGCCCGACGGCGCCGTCACCGACGACCGCGACTGTCATGCCCGGCTTGACGTTGGCTGCGGCGGCAGCGAACCAGCCGGTGCCCATCACATCGGAGACCGCCAGTAGACTCGGGATCAGATCGTCAGAGGGAATATCCGGTGTGGCCACCAGGGTGCCGTCCGCGAGTGGAACACGCAAAATCGGCGACTGAGCGGTGCTGATGATCTCCTTGTGTTCGCACGAGGTCTGATAACCGGCCTGGCAGTGGGGACAGGTGTTATCGGAGGCGAAGAAGGAACCGATGACGAACTGCCCAGGCTTGATGGAAGTGACTCCGCTGCCGACCTCCTCAACGATGCCGCAGTACTCGTGCCCCATCGGGGTCGGCTCGGGAACCGGATTGATTCCACGGTAAGGCCACAAGTCAGACCCGCACACGCAGGTGGCCGACATCCTGATGATGGCATCCGTCGGCTTTAAGATCGTCGGCGTGTCGCGCTCCTCGAAGCGCACGTCTCGCGGACCATAGAGAACAGTTCCTAGCATGATATATCTCCTTTCAGCTCGTCCTCACCGTGCGGTGTATCCGCCATCGACAACGAGAGCGTGACCGATCACGAAGCTTGCGCCAGGGCTGCAAAGCCAAAGAACGGCAGAGGCGATCTCCTCCGGTCGACCAAGTCGGCCAATCGGCATGTCTCTCATGATCTCTTTCATAGCGTCTGGTTCCTTAGCCAACATCTCCGCAACCATCGGCGTATTGATCGTCCCAGGACACACTGCATTGATGCAGATTCCTCTGGAGGCATATTCGAGCGCGGCACTCTTCGTCAGTCCGATTACTCCGTGCTTGGATGCATGGTAGGCTGCGCGACCGGCGATGCCGATCAGACCGCCAATCGAAGAGTTGTTGACGATGGCGCCGCTTCCTTGCTCACGCATCTGGCGTAGCTCGTACTTCATGCAATTCCAGACGCCGCGCAGATTGATCCCGTTCACACGGTCGAACTCTTCGCCGCTGACATCAGCGATTTCCATGGCAGGAGACTGTATGCCTGCATTATTGAACGCCGCATCGAGACGCCCAAAGGTGGATATCGTCTGCGCGACCATCGCTGCTACTTCAGCCTCGTCGGCGACATCGCAACGGATGCTAATCGCCTTGTGACCGGCGGCGACCAGTTCTTCTGCGGCAGAGCGAACCGCACGCTCATTGACGTCTGCTAGCGCCACCGCAGCTCCCGCCTCCGCGAAAGCTGTAGCTGTCGTCAGACCCATACCAGACGCAGCGCCAGTAACGAGTGCGACTTTGTTCTCAAAGGACATGTTCATAAATAAACTCCTCGTTCACATCTTATGTTCCGGTTCTTGTATAGTTTCTCCCGGTTCAATCGACCCTCTCGACCCAACCTTGAGGCATTTCCCAGATTTTCGCTTTTGCATAATTTCTACAGATCTTGTCTGTCAGCTTAAAAGTTCAGTTCTTGCACCCTCTGATTTATCCCAATACTAAGGGCTTGCGGATAGTTATCGGTATGACGATTCTGGTGAATGATTGTACGTTCCTGCAAAACCCGGCGCGGTGGGGTGTTTTTTATGAACAAGAGAGATTAGTATGAAGGCATGAATCAGGAAGCTGTACGCAATGCGGGGAGAATAGAGACCGCAAGGGAGGAAATCGTCGAGCGAATGAGTCGCCTGCTCCCCGAAGACGGGAGGATCGACTTCGTTCCGGGTCTGCTCCTCATCAAATCTTCAGTACCGGCTGAGCCGGTGCAGTCGCTTTTTCAGCCATCCTTTTGTTTTGTGGCCCAGGGCAGAAAACGAGCGAGCGTGGGCGGGGAGGTTTTCTTCTACGATCCGTTTCATTATTTGATTTTTACGGTCGACTTGCCCGTTGCATTCGAAATAGAAGCCCCATCAAAGGAACTGCCTTACCTGGGAATGAGCCTAAACCTGGATTCCGCCCTTGTCGCTTCGGTCATTGTTGAATCCGGCATCCGGATAAAAAAGGGTGACGCCAGTGTTAAGGCGATGAACGTCAGCGCGATAGACGCCGACTTGCTTGACGCTGTTGCTCGATTGATACGCATCGCCGAAACGCCTGCTGAGAGCAAAGTCCTCGCGCCGCTCGTTATAAAGGAGATAATTTACAGACTGTTGGCCGGCGGTCAGGGTGCGCGACTTGCACATCTGCTCACTGCTAGCGACACCCGCCGCATTTCGAAAGCAATCGGCCACCTGCGAGAGCATTTTGACGAACAGTTGAAGATGGAAGAGATCGCGCGCGAACTTGGGATGAGCGTTTCGGGCTTTCACCATCACTTCAAATCCGTCACGGCGATGAGCCCCTTGCAGTTTCAGAAACAGATAAGACTCCAGGAAGCACGCCGTCTCATGCTCGGCGAAGAACTAGACGCTGCGAGCGCCGGATTCCGCGTCGGCTACGAGGACCCGTCTTACTTTAGTCGCGATTACAAGAAGCAATTTGGAGCGCCCCCACAACGCGACGTTACCCGTCTTCGCAATAATCTTGAAGCCTAGTACGCTATTGGCTTACGCTAGCCTTCCGCATTGCGCGTGCGGCGACCTACTGAACACAAGAACGGGATCTCGCCTTGCACGTGGGCATTTTTGAAGATCTTGGTTGGACCACGCAGAGAGGATTTCAGGTGCGAAAGGCTCGTGCTAAATAACTGACACAACTGTCTTTGGTGGAGCAGATGGGACTCGAACCCACGACCTCTGCGTCGCGAATTAGACACCCGGCAAAAACCTAAGTTCCAGAGAGGACTCTCTTCCCCCCAATTTGGTGTCTCAACTAAGTCTCAACTAGGGGTAAAAAGTGAAGAAAGTTTGAACAGTGTAAAACGGGGTGCGAGTGAAAAGGCCAGTAAAAATGAAGAAACCGCATTTGCATGCGGTATCTTGATCGGTGGTTTGGTGCCGAAGGGGGGAAGGGTTAGCTTAATTCCCTTATCTTACTTTACTGAGCAAATTGCGAAATGTGAGCATTTCGTGCGTCCTTTTCATTTCACATATGGTCCATTGAGTTAACCCACGCCACACAGTTGGGCATTAAATGGACACTAATTAGCTGCAACTGAGAGCCTTTTCGCGACAACATTCAACGGGGAATTGCTCAGATACTTTATCACGAATACCCAACATTGAACCGTCTCGACACAGACAAGCGTGTTCGCCTTCACATGAACAACTCCGGAAGTGGAGGTGGTTTTGGAATAGGCTTGACGGCCGCCTTCATGGCCCAGTAACCGCGTCCTGACCGCGGAATGTTTAACTTTTTGAAGACCTTCGAGAAGCAATGTGAAACTGAATTTTAACGCGTGTCAATATTTTCTGGATTAAAGCCGTCAGGCCACTTCGGCTCCACGTTCCAATAGACATTGACCAGATTCGCCTGGTCGAGATGTCGAGCGCCGCGGAAGTCAACGTCTGATATAGTGGCCCATTCAAAATCTGCCCCCTTAAGATCGGCATTCTCCAGGCTCGCACCCATAAGATTCGCGGATCTCAAATCCGCTCCGCAAAGGATAGCCCCCTTCAGGTTAGCTCCGATGAGATCTGCCTCAAACAATTTGGCATTGGTCAGGTCAGGAACGAACTCGCCCAATACTTGTCTCGTCATGTTCCAACTAATCACACTGTGCCTGAGGAGGTTGACTAAATACTTCCTTGACAGTCGCCGCACTCTGACTTTTGCAGGCTGCTTTGTCTGCTGCCGTGAATCTGTTAGAGAACTCTCAACTGCGGATCTCTTCAGGATTGCTAGAAGCTTGTCTCTTGTCGTGAGTGGGAGCCTTTCCCCTATTCCAGGATCGACATAGCCATATTGCCTCAACAGACTTACAACCCCGGGATCTCTTTGCTCGGGAGGAATCAATGCCCAGCCGCGATATTCCATTGCTCGTACATCAGCCCCGTGTTCCAGCAGTATTCGAACAACCTCAAGATGGCGATTCGCGGCTGCTGGAAATAACGCCGTACGGCCAACGTTGTCCTTCAAATTAACACTGGCGCCAGCCCTCAAAAGCTTTTGTACTAACTCCACATTTCCGTACAGTGCCGCCCAGTGAAGCGCTGTCCCTCCTCCCTGCCATTCGTTTGTCTGACCTCTGAAATTGACGTCTGCTCCTGCGTCGATAAGCTCCGATGCTTCTGCAAACCTCTCCATGTTTGCTGCCAAGAATAGTCGTTTCCCCAGTTCTTCCCGGTCTCGCGTTCGCCTAGTCAGCGCGAATGGTTCGCGGTAGTTCAAAACGTGTTCGTATCCAGTAATGGAATCGGTTGTTGATGCTGCTTTCGTTTTCAACTCCAGCAGCGCGTCATAAAAATCGTCGTCCTTTCGATCGGGAAACATATACGAGGTGGAGAATTCTTGTGCGGCGCGAAACCCGGGCTGTAGAAAAATTGCGTGCACGACATCTTCCGCGCACGCATTGAATTGCAAGCCCCAACCGCCGTGGTGCAAGTATGCAGCTTGTCTGTCTGGTCTAGGTGCTTCCGGCAAAGGAACCTCCTTTTGCAACGCTTCCAACTGCCGCGGCAGCCAGGGATCAACTGCTATCACGTAAATAACAGGCCGCTCATCCCCGTCCGACGACCAGGAATCACGCGGTTGGTACCAGTGACAAACCTGATCGGAAAACACATGTGCGAACATCTCATTCAATGCAAACCACACGGCAACATCAATACTCGCGGTGAGGTCAAGACCGTGTGTAGGTATTCCGTAATGCTGTGCAAGTCCTGCTGCGAGAACATCCCATTGTGATTCGCAATACAATCTGTTCCATGTCCTGTAGATCATGGTCAGGTAGTGATGTGCGAAGGGACTAAACGAGCGACGCTGACGTTCAGCTAATTGGCTGAACACGTCGACGGGAATGTCTCGGTACAGCAGTCCCTGGAGTTGGAGTTGGAACCGGCCCAGGAAAGAGTCAAACGCAAACCCACTGCGCGAGGCGGTGGTATTGAGGGAGAGTTCGTTCACGTCCTTGTCGCCATAAAGAAATTCGCAAACGCGTGGAGTGCGAAATACTCTGTGGTGCCTGGATTGACCTCGATATAGCAGTGTCTTACCGGGTAAAGAATTGCCAATCTGATCCAGGACTTCTCCAAGTTCCTCGAATGTGCGCACGGTTGAAACTGGAATGCGTTTGTGCCTGGCCCGCATCGAGGATCGCTTGAGTGGCTCTTCCTCGCTGGTAAACCGCCCGTACAGCCCAGCCGCGACTAAATGCGAAGGTAGAAAAGTGGATTGATAGTAGCTATCTACAAAGAGTTCCGTTGGTGGGTCAAAGACATTCTGCCGATACAGATCATGATTCGCAGTTGAATCTCTCGGCTCGGATGTATAGTCGTCGCTGCTGTCGAAAAGATATGCGCTTAAATGTTCGCCATAAAACTCGTTTGCTTCGACACGTCTGATACCGCTTTTATAAATCTCTTCCTTCTCCTCGATGGTTATCCGCGACTCAATCGGTTTTCTTCCCATCCCTCGAGCCCTAGCGACAGCGTGGCTGTCCACGTCCCAGGCATCTTCTGATTGCGTTAACGAAGAATCGAATTTATCAAATAAACGAGGTCCGGCGTGACGCTCGATTCCACCGATCTGGCGTGCTCGTCGTGCCCAAGCCGCATGTGTGGGAGAAAACAGTCGTGATGGGTCGACATACGAAAGATGATAACCCCAGTCGTTAGGCGGTAGGAGCCTCATTCCCTCAGGAATGGTGGTTGGGTGACCGCGACTCGGATCTCGCCTTGTTCGCGTCGCTATATGCATTTGAAATTCAACTATCCTGGTTACGGACTTGAGCAGAAGTTGAAAGAGAAAAATAGCGCCGTGGAAAGTGCCGTAAAAATCTGTAATACCTAGTTCCTCCCCCTCCGGCTTAAACTCAAAACTTCCCCCGCAGAAGGGCGGGATTCTGTTCATTCCGTTTTGAATGACCTGAGCCAAGTCAGCGCGTCCGAATAATGGGTTCCACGAAAGTTCTCGCTTGAACTCCGGGGTTAGCTTGAACGCACGGGAGAATGCGATCGCCTCTCTACCACCGGCAAAAACCTTAGGCACTTCGTTTGGTGGCACCGCACCAAACTGAAAGCCGTATGAGTTGTCAAATTCATCAGTCTCATCTGTCAGGATGCTGGCCAGAAATTGAAGGAGGTCTATATGAAAGGCGGCATCGGTTGCGTAAGTTCGGTGTAAAGTCCCCAGTATTCGAGCGAAGACTGATTCATGGTCGACGGAGTTCAGTAACTTGTCGCTCGAAACTTGGACCATCTTCGCGATCTCGTTTGCAGATCCGGCGGAATTGGCGACGTCCGTTACGATTCTTCTCAGGGCATCCGCATAGAGTCGGGGAATACCATTCTCAAAGATCTCAGACCATCCGGGAGCATCAAGAAGATCAATAACCATGATGGCTGTTTGCAGGAGTTTGATGAAGTACAGCTTTGTAAGTTGCGTATTTTCTGCGCCGCCACTCAAGACAATTGGACCAACCAAGACCAGCCTTGCGCAGAGCGCGAGTGAGGTCGTACAAGCCCCGAGCGCATATGTTGCGCTCTCCTCATTCGAGATTGATTCTCGCACCCGCCGCATTGCGTGGTCGATCCGCTTTGCAGTTGCACGCGACTGACGCATTTTTTGTTCTACGTGCTCAGCTGAAAGTTGTTGAGAGGAAACATTGTCACGACTGAGCAAGTCGAGCGCTCGATCAAATTCCTTCAGAGCTTCTTGATCAGAGCCTCGGGCTGCAAGCACTCGGCCGGCGTCGTCGATGCTTTTGACTAGTTCCGCGTCGATGTCGGGAGGAACTCTTGCCAGTGGAACTTGGAGACTTTCGATGAAGTAAGAGTGAATCTCCTGGTGCAATACGCCAGCGAGAAAAGCGTGGTGGAGATCTGAGTCGGTAGGTTCAAGCATTACGTTGAGAGGAACGCGTAGCGTGTCCTGGTCTTCGTCGAGACAAATGTTCATCTCGATAATTACCCATTACACTCTCACAAACAACAGCTGGCTACAGTCTACTTGAAGGTTTAGTTGTCATTACTAAGTAGCTCCGGAAGCGCTGGCTGTTTCGGAACCGGCTTGCCGGCAGCCTTTTTGGCCCAATAACCCAATCCCGGGCGCGGGATCTTCAGCTTCTTGCAAATCTTTGCAAACCCAACATCGGACATGCCATATCTTTTCGCGACGTGCTGCATGGGTTCAGACCAGATCTCATCATAGATCTTTTGACGACCGTACCTCGCCGCAAGGTTACGAAGGATCCATTGGCGATGTTCTTCTTCCTGTCGCTTCTCCTCTACTATCCTTTCCTTCGTCCGAACATCGAAACCCAAGCGAGCGAAGTTTCCACTCACCGGCACGAGGTGTTTCTTAATCGCCGGCGTTTCTAGAAGGTTGTTCAATATGTCTTGAGTACATGCTTCGTGCTTGATCATTTGTTCGACTAACTCCAACGTCACGTCCGGTTCGCACTCAAACAACCCTCGCCGTGCCTCTGTCAGTTGGTACTTGTCGTCAGGCCTCCAGAGAGCGCTTTGTTCGAGGAGAAGCTGCACAGTCTTTAGCCTTTCGGACACCTTATATTTCGATGCCTTGGACCTTCTTCCGTAGTCTGTGTGGTAAAAGTTAATCGGGGCTTCATATCGGAAGCCTCTGAGACAGTCGTCAAGAGCTGATGATCCGCCGTTGGGTTTGTCATTTGGTTTTGCTCCTAGTTCCAACAGATATTCCACCAGACTCGCACGCCCACCGCCGGCGGCATTTGGGAGCAGCGTGTCAATATCGTCTCTCTTTGCGTCTGGCTTTAGGCGTTTTAGGATTTGAAAATCCTTTGAGTATGTCGCAGCGTGGAGGGCCGTTATGTAACCAGCGGGATCATCCTCATCGTCATCGAACATAGGTCCAGCTGAACGAGGATCTGCGCCCGCCCACATGAGCAAACTCACCCACTTCAAATCTCCTTCGAAGCAGAAATGCCGCAGCGCCCGATCGGCCTGCTCCTGGAGTTGAGCAGCTACATCCGAATGCTTTTCTCTACACTCCCGCCACGGACGAAGCGCGGTTCGAATTTTTTCGCGGAATGCAACAGCAACAGCAAATGGGGAATCTGTGATGAAGTCGGCGCCGTGATTAAGAAAGTAACGAATGATGTTTGGATCCCAAACGTAAAGCACTTCGATGAATGGGACGGAGCTTACTTCACCGCCATGAGAGACTAAGAGCTCAATCAAGTCCAGACCTTTCAGGGAAACCGCCTGCTGCAGAGCCCGATTCTTCACGTCTTGGCTCTCCTCATTGCGAACCAGCAGTTCGACAAGACTATGGAAACCGGTGTCGAGCGCAACCTTCAGCGGAGTGATTTTTAGTTCGGCCGGTACACACAGTGAGTTCCCCGATGCGATCCAGTCCTGGACCTCAAACAGCTTTCCGACTTTGCACAGTCGGAGAAGATGCTTAGCCTCAATGGTAGATAGAGTTCTGGACACGAACAATAATATAAAGCACTTAAGCCTGATTTCTAGCGCGTCACAATCAATTGACTAGAGGTCTATCACCTCCATGCGCCGAGCGGGACTTTTTTCCGCTCCCGCATACTTCATCCGGTCGAGCAGAACCGAGACGTTCGTGTGTTTGTGCTGAACCAATAATGAAGGTGCTTATTCACTACGAGGTCTGGGCGCGTTCTTCTTCGATAGCATCAATCCAGAGTTGTAGAGTTAGACTCTCCCGCTCCGGAATGGCTAGATATGGTTTCAGTTCATTCTCAAAGCGACGTCTTAATAGTTCAAGATCAAAAGGGACCACACGCGCGAGATGCTTAACATCGTCTCGATCGCGCTGACTGTTGCGTTCGATCTTGGAGAGCGCAAGGTCGTAAGGGTCGAGCGCAAAGAGGCGAAGATGTTTGAAGGTACCGGCGAACATTTCCGTCAACCTTGACTCATACCCTTCGGATATTGTCGCGACACCCACTACTTGGAGATAAACACCGTACTTCTTATGAAGTTCGGACCCTTCTACCGCCAGGTTTATGACGGAGTCGATTTCATTGTTGGACGCGATCGGAAGGACATCCACATCTGAGGTCTCGCGCGGCAGGTCGTAAATGACTTTCGCTACAAACCCACCTAAACAATGCAGCGCCACTTCTTGATTTAAAGCTGCATCTATCTCGGCGAAGAAAGACTTCCATGGGTCAAGAAGATGTTCAGGAGGCATAGCTAAGGTGCTCTGGCGCGAGGTCTGTTAAAAGTCTCCAATACTTCGCTTCGGCCGGTCGAGATTTCTCAAGCCATTGTCGTTCCGCGTTAGTTAGCGAATCGTGGCACAGCGTGTCTTCAAGCACCAAGCGAGATCGCTCCAGAGTTGATTCCATACTGCGAAGCCATTCGGCCTTCTCGGTTTCTCCTCGCCTCTCAGCGACTCTACGGGCGACCGAGGTTAGAAAGCCAAGCCTGTTTTGCAGGTCCCTAACCTTGACCTCCTTAACTAACGATTGCCAGTCCAAATCGACGTATCTAAGCAGTAACCAGGGTAGCGCCTCGGTAAGTCGACTATTAAGGTCTCTGGCACTCAACGCGGAAAGCAAGACTGTCGCGGGATTCTTCTTTCGGCCGGCTTTGACGTGAGAAAACCCGGGGTACCCCAAAGCTGCGAGATCAGCTGCTAGAGCAGCCTCGTTTTTGAGTTGGACGGTATTCCAACCAGTCTCAACTGGCAATGTTACAGCGGACAAACCATACGCAGTCGCAGCCTTCCGAGCCAATTTTTCAGGCACGCGTCGCAGTTCTTTCTCCAATAAAGAAAGGTAAGGCTGAGACACACCTAGTCGAGAGGCTGCCTCCTCCTGAGTCCAACCTTTCCGTTCTCTTCCCGTTCGTAGGTGCCTACCCGTCATTAAACCTCCTGACAAAGAGTATTACACGGTTTGTAATATTGTCAAAATCAAACAGAGTAAATAGGGCGGACAGCGTCCCAGCGATCAAAGGAGAAATTCAGAGGAGAAGAAGAAATGAGATTCTTGCTTGGAGTACTCGTTGGCTACAGCATGCGAGGCAAAAAGAAACTACTAATCACAGTCCTTGCGACCGTGGCGTTGATTGTCTACATCGTCTTGCCGGCAATCATGCTCTTAGCGCTCAGTTTGGACGTAAAAAAGGAGCGCCGGTCGAGACCAGCTCAAACCAGAGTTCCGGCGATCAAAGGATTGAGTTATGAAAACGCCGAAACCAAACTTCACAACTCTAACTTGAACATTCGACTGTTGGCGACACGTGGCGACCTACCACCTCAGCCCGGACTGATTATCGATCAAACTCCTCAACCTGGGGAGGAAGTTGTTTACGGTTATCCTGTGGGCGTCACCATTACTAAAGCGGATTCACATGGTCATAGTCCGTAACGGCAAAGACTCTTACCTCCACATGGTGGTCTTGATCGAACTTGAAATCGAGGTCTCCTTCATAGCGTTCAACGGTCCTACAGTTCGAAAGCTTTGAACTAACCGTTCGGGCATCGAGCGACTTGCCGGTGGCATTGCGGCGGTTGTTTGACAGCCAAAAGCGAGAAGCGTCTTTCTTCATAGTTATCGTCTGTTAGGATTTCGAGTCTGCGGGTCCATCGTTTATATCAGCTGAGCCATTTCCAGATACCGACAAAACGCATTCGCCAATTCGATCTGTCGTGGCGTCTTGCATTGCACATCGAATAGTGCCGGGTTCGCAACGAGTACGGTTACACATTGCGCGCGCGACGTAGCCACATTCAACCTATTGGCGCTGTACAAGAATTCCATTCCACGAGGTGCATCTTCAGGAGTTGAGGTTGTCATTGAATACAACACGATCGGCGCTTGCTGACCCTGAAGCTTGTCCACGGTGCCGACGCGAGCTTTCGGCAACCGGTGGGTGAGCAACGCGACCTGTGCGTTGTAGGGCGCTACGATCAGAATGTGCTTGCGTTCAAGAGGCATTGTGACACCTTTTTTATTGGTCCAAGTCGCGCCACTGCTCAACAGCCGCTCGATCAATTCGGCTATCGCTTCAACCTCTTCCGGCGAATCACTCTTGTTACCGCCGTGGTCGATAGGTACAAAACGAAGACCTGTTCCATCGAGCGATCCTGCAGCGTTGAGGCGTTGTTGCGCATTCTCGGGCCTCGGTTTTAGCCGGTCCTCATAAAAGACTTCCGAGGTAAAACTGCAAATGTCCGGGTGCAACCTCCACGACTCGCCAAGAAACAAGCCCTGCTCAGGTTCGATCGTAGCGCGGCCGTTCAAGAGATGGGCCAGCGCTGACACTTCAGCGCCGGGTGGATGGACGCCTTTTTGTGGTTGATCGAGTTGCTGCGGGTCGCCGAGCAGCACCACGCTCTCAGCTGCAGGCGATATTGCCAACACATTTGCCAACGACATCTGACCGGCTTCATCTACCAGCAAGACATCCACGGAGCCGGCGAATTCTTCGCGTGACCACAACCAGGTAGTCCCCGCGGCGATCTGGGATTCGCCGCTTTGTAGTTTCTCCAGTACCTTTCCGTTGTCATCTGTCTGCGTCACGAATTTGTGCTCGCAGCCGTCTCCTTCGTTCGGCTTCTGAACAATACTCAATTTAGTGTGAGTTTCTTCGGCGGCCTCGCATAACGCCGTTAACAGGTTGCTGATAACCTTGTGACTGTTGGCTGCAATACCGACACGCTTGCCGGCGTTCACCAACGCAATGACCATGTGTGCGCCCGTATAAGTCTTGCCTGAGCCTGGTGGTCCCTGAATCGGCAATATCGAACGATCCAGACTGAGAGCGAGTTTCTTTGCGGCCTCGAGGGGTGATGAACCCTTAATCGCGGTTTCAATGGTTCCTCCGGCGATGCGCGGCGGTCGCCGAAGCAGAGCGTCGCGTGCTGCCTGAAACTGTGAGTTACTCCTGTTGTCTATCCCGTTATCGGCCACCCACTTTGCAATTCGCATAAGGCTGGCGACTTGTTTCTTGCTGTTAATGTAATTGTGCGGAATGAGCGCAGTAGGGTGAGGCTTATCTGAATTCTTACCTCGTTTTAGATCGATCGTCAGATTGATCTCGTCGACCGTAAAATCCGAACAGGTATTTTGTTCTGTCTCGGGATCGTGCACTTCCAACGCACGATCAACCGTGTGATCCTGAGGTGGAAACGAATATCGATGAATCAAAGATCTCTTTGTTTCATCCACTACTCCGAGATAAACAAGGCCTCCCAATGCGTTCTTATCTTCAATCAACTCATCATCCGAAAGGCTGCATAGACGGTAGTATTCCCACCACATCGACTTATCTTCGCGTCGGTGCCATTCCAGCAACTGCGCGAGGAGCCAACACGCTCGCTGCTCGTTGGACCATTCATCCTCTTCATCCGGCAATCCCGCGATCAAACGATCCTTGAGAATACCTATCTCAGTAAGTTCTGCCTCTAGACCTTCGCTCGCCGAGCCCGCCTTCAATGCCGGACGCATTATCGTTTGCCCAAGTTTCGTTTCCAGCTCACTGCGCAACTTTTCCAGCCATTCGCGCAATTGCCATGTCGAAAGACAGTCATCTCGATTGTAGTCAGCAATCGTGTTCAGTATCTCTTTCGCTTCTTCGGGATTGTCTCGCAGCGCTAGCACCGATTCGAAGGCTTGCAGTGAAGAAGTCGCATCGCGTAAGGCCACTGTCCGGCGGAACCCATAGAACGATTCCATCTTCTTGATCGAATAGCTCTCAACTGAAGCCCGGAGTCCCTGCCGAACCACTCGAAAGAGATCGACGAAAACTCCAGCGCGCAGCAACTCATCGACGTCGTCCGCGCAAACCCCGTGACGCCCCGCCAGATGTTTGATCGCAGTCGGCTCATACGGTGCGTAGTGATAAATATGCATATCCGGATTAACCACGCGAGCTCGCTTGACCTTCTCGATGAACTCGATGAAAGCTCGCTTCTCCGACTTCGGATCGAAGGACCATATGGATTCGTAGATCGGTTTCCCATCTTCCGCGAGGGTTACGGTGCCGATGAGATACTCGAGGCCTTGATCAAAAGCGAACGGATCGCCTTCGAAATCGAGAAATAGATCACCGGCCGAAGGTGATGGCAATGCAGCGAAACCTCTAAGCGCTTCGCTCTTTTTCTCAGTCTCGCCTCCTCTCCCAGACCGTCTTTCCCTTTTGGCCTGATCTCTCTCATCGGGAATGATGAACTCAACAACCGGCTCCCCTTTTTCGCGGCCTTCAACTTGCACACGCGCCTGCTCGCGTATGCGGAACAGTGGAGCGGAAGCAATGCGATCGAGTTTTGGAGTGATGGGAAGGTGGAGAGCCGCGAGCTTCGCCATGCTATCTACTTCGCGCGCGCTCAACGCCTCGCGCTGGTCGCGTGTGATGGAGGCCACTAAAGAAAGATGATCGTCATCATGCCAGCGCTTGTCACAAACAGTGAACCAATCGCAAATTCCGCAATGCTCCACCGGCTCGGGATATGTGGCCGAGTTCGCCGCATAACCGGCTTCAAAATCCCGCCTGATTTTTCGGAAGTACGCAAGATAATGATGTACAAGAAACTTCTCCGGTGCCGCTCCACCGCCTAAAACCACGTGCATGAATTCCGGCACTGCGCCTTGAATTTGTGAAAGTAGATCTGAGTAGAAGCAAAGCTGGATGATGGCACGCACCTTAGTAGATCGCGCGAGCTTTGCTTCCACGACTTCGTAGGAGAATGATCCAAGATTGCTCGGCCTATCGACGCGAATCAGGAAGTCGGCGCGCCCGTACCACTGATCGTCAAGAAATGATGCCTGATAAATAACCTCAGCGCCGCCGCGGATGGCCTCAACTGTTCTCGCCGCTGCATCTCGACGCGAACCGTCAGTCGGTATTTCTTCAATTCTGAGTCCTTGTTCAGTTAAGTGAGTCAAGTACGCTTGCTCATGCGCTTGTCCAAGTTTGATCAGGAGATCCAGACCCGGATCAGCGAAGAAAGGTTTCTTGATGTCGCCGGCAGCTTCGGCCCGATTCAGCGCAGTGAGATGCTGACAGGCGAGGAAGTTTGCGATGGAAGTTGGTGAGAACATGCTGATTACGAAGGACTCCTTACGATTCGACGAAGCTCGCCGTATGAACAATTGGCCTCAGAGCCTCGGAGTTGAGTTGGCGCGCCGAAAAGCACCTGATCGACGCTGAACTCGCTCTTGCGTCAACACTAGATGGAAGAAATATGGCTTGCTTGAGCCGACTGAGATCCAGGTTTTCAATGGTTTCCGGTTTCAAACAGCTAAGACAACTTTTATTTGTTTGATATCTCAGCCCGAACCATCGCTACGTACTGCCGCATCGCAGACTTGTAATTCGTAATTGTCTTGGGTGATCTACGACCTTCCATGCTTCGCGCGATCCTTTCCACATCTTCTTCGGTCGAGAGAAGTTCTGGCGAGATGTCTTTACGTATTAGCTTAGAAACGCTATTCAGGTAGGAGATATAGGAGTCCGGAGATGACGCCACTAAGTCATTCGAACCAACCCCTCGAGACTCGATCCATGCGTAGTACTCACTCCTGTGAACAATCATATGCTTTTCGCGAAGTGCTATTCAGACGAACTATTAGCGGGTCTCCGTCAACGCAGCCCGTTGGCGATGCTGTCTACCCATCCGCTTATTGAGAGCGTAATATCCCAAACCGCTGTTGGTACTCCGTACCGCAGAGCGGACTCATTACGAATTCCTACTTCATTTCCCTTCGCGGCCTCGATCAATTCAGTGGTTTCGCTGGTGTAGGTACCGATGTTCGTAACGATGTGAGATAGGACGTCAATATCTGCGAGCTCCCAGTCCTGATCGAGTTCGCTCTCGGGAATACTACGAAGGTCAATAACACAAAGAGCGTAACGGTCAGTATTCTGTGCTGCATGCGCCGCTTGTGCAGGCGTCATCTTGACCTCACCTTGCGTTGTCGCTTTTACCTCGAGGAAATATGGGCCTATCTCCAGCATGGCCAGATCAGCCTCATCAATCTCGCTGTCATTCTTAACTAGAACCTCGAAGTCGAATCCGCGATCGATCACCTTGACCTCCAACCCATGGCTTTCAAGAGCCATTCTTACTGCCTCCTGAAAAGCTAGACCGAGTCGCCGCCATCGAGCAACATCGCGCTTCCGAGCCTCGCGAGCCTCAATTTCATCTACGAATTCGGAAAGCGCGGCCGGATCGCTCTTCGCAATATCTACTAGCTTAGCGAGGTTATCCCTCATTTCTTGGCGTTTGGCGGGTTCAACTCCCAATAGGCGGGATTCTAACGAATCAAACCCGAAGCACTCACTCAATAACGCAACTCCATCTTCGTTATTGATTAGCCAGTCCGGCTCAAGGAGGTCCTTGAGTGTTGCTGCGCTCGCCAATGCTTTGCTGCTCGCCTCTTCACCTTCGATGGGCACCCAAGCTCTAGTCGTCAGGTCCGCTATCCACAACGCGGCGCGAACGGTAATGGAAACGTCTACACGATCTTTACGTCCGCTAACTTCACGCCAAACTCGCCACTGGGCATCGTAAGTAGCTACGTATTTGAGCAGGAGGCCTAGTAGCTGCTTTGCGTCACCGACACTCTCCTGGCATTTCAAAATCACCGCGTCGTGCAACAATGCGATATAGCTAAATTCAGCTCCATTTATTGTGATTCCCTCGGTATCGTCACCCTTCTTGGCAAGGCCTTGAAGCCGCTTACCATTGAGTTCCGGAGAGCTTTTGGTCAGGGGATCGGCGATGGCAATGCCCCATGCGACCAAAGCCGATGCCACATTAAGATCTTGATCGCCGCCTGAATAAATTGGTGAGAGTATCCTTGGCGGCGGATAAGCACCGGAGAACGGTCTAGCTTCTGGGTGCCAAAATGCGACTGGGGCCATCATCATTCTCGTGCTCGACCACCTAGTGACCATACCGTCCGACGCAATAAAAGGACACCGCTTTGCTACGACCCCAGCGGATACCCCTGCAGTGTTCCAGAGGTAAGAAAGGAACCTACAGCCACCGTTGAGTAGACCAACATCATCTGGAGCCTCTCGATCCTCAATTAACTTTTGATTGAGTAAACTAACGCAGCGTTCAATTAGGTCAGCTTCACCGAGCGTTTCCGGCAATATAATTTCTAGAATACCTGAAAGATATTGCAGTCCCGTACCGTCTGCAGAGTCAGCTAATTTCGTCTCAAGTAGTTGGGAGCGAATGTTTATTCCTAGAGTTTCGGCGATGTCCTTGAGAGCCTCTGATATTCCGATATCTCTTCGCAGATCCTTGCGCGAGTGGAGCTTACCGAGTTGATCTGGTAGCAGCCCATCAAGGGCAGCGGCATGCTCGCTTTCTCTTTTGATCCAACACTCCCCTACTACATCCAAGAAGGCGGCTAGCCAAGCAATTTTATCTCCGGTGATTGGCAATTCCGACAACGTATCGGCAGTCTCGATCAAGCGCTGAGCGAGATCCTCTAAAGCGACTAAGCTTAGGTCCAAACCTAGCTCAGCCCAATCCTTAGCAATTATGGTCCAATCCTCACTTGTAACGGATTCTGGAGGATCGAGAATTTCTAAAGAGTTGAAGAGAGGCCAGACACGTTCAAAAGAGACTTCGCCTCTGACAGACGAGCTGTTTAACTGCGGCAAGATAAAATCAGCGGTCCATTCGGCATCTTCACCCAATGCTGGTCCAAGTCTTCCCCGGGATCCAACGAGCGGCATGATCGCCACCGCAGAAGCTACCTCGGTCAGTCTTTCCTTCCACCAAGCGAGATCCTCTTCGCCCGAACTCGCGGATGAAGAAGGCGCTCGAAGGCGGGCAAGAAAATGTCTTCCTACCCAGTTGTCCCGGTAGGCAAAACCAATAGCAGCCGGAACGTTCTGAAGCGCTTCGTGCAGCAATGCTCTATTCTTTTCGTTTAACGGAACTCTTTGTCGCTCTTGGTCCACATCAAAAGCACCGTCAAGCACAGGTACGATTGGCAGAGAATGAGACTGAATGGGAAAGCGGCGGAAGATTCGCGGAAAACCCTGTTCCGGTAAGCACACTTGCCATGTTCCCTCACTCTCTTGACCTATTATTATCGCAGCTGGCGACCCATCACCGCCGCTAGAGACAGCAATCGAGCGATATTGATGTTCCTCGTCACTCTGTCGTAAGAGAAGTACGTCTTTGATTCTCCGATCTTCATGTTCATGCCAAAGTGTCTCCTTTATGATCCACGTTTCGGTAAGGCCGCTCTGATCACGCAGCAGGAACCTCCCGAGCTGAGGGCATGTGGCAAATAGGTAAGGCAGGGCTTGGCGAATGACAGCTAATCCAAGTGAGGCGGCGCTAACGTTATCAACCAGGTACTCAAAACGAGCTGACTTTTCATTAGTCACGGTTGCAAACGGAACAGCTTCGCGGACAGACAATTTGGACTTCTCTATGTTTTTGATAATAGCTTCCTCATCACCACTGCGCTCGAGTGCCAAGACAAATGATTCCATAGCATCGCCGTTCTTCAGAATCCCTTGTACTCGAACCTGAGTGGCTAAGACATGAGTAACTAAGAAGCCGGTGCCGAACCTGCCGGTTGTTTCCTCCGATTCGAAATCTTTACTAGAACCTCCAGAAAGAAGGGCCGCCAATTCTCTTACCGCGAATGGCGCTCCGTCGTGCTCAAATACTAGCTTCGTTCCCTCGGAGGTCTGCTCTAGGATAATCGACACTTGCACTGACTCGCGACCAATGTACGGCCCGGTATCATGAGCATTCTGCAGTAGCTCAAACGGCCACCGCCGGCCTGCGTTTTCCGGGCTGTTTCGAGCATCGTTAATGCCGCTTTTGATACGACGCGCCTCTGTGCGGATTAGTAGCTCAGATTGCTCTTCGTTGAACGTTTCGTAGGCTGTTTCTGACATTTACTTATCCAAACGAAGCTTAGTTTGCATCCCCGGCATCCTATTCACTTCTGAACAACTTGATACCAGCAGCTCTCTCGAAACTGCGGCACAACAAACGCGTTCGCACTTTCAAAAAGGACCGGTAACCCCTAGTGATCGTCATGTCCCAAAGGCCGCTCTTTTGATCAAATGGTAGTAAGTGGCTTCGCATTACCCGTGCAAAGTATCGTTTGCGCTGGAAGTCTTCCAGATACTTAAATGGCTTCTTAGAGCCAAATTGGCTGTTTTCCTCTCCACATATAAAGCAGAGATTAACAATACTGTTGGCCCGCGCCAGCGAAACATTTTGACGTGACAGCAACGCTCTCGGAAAAATGTGGTGCTTGTGCTTGCGGTTTGCGGGACTAGCATATTCTTCAACTAGCATAGTACCGCCGTTAGCCAGGTAGGCTGGTTTCTGCGAGATGAGCAGACAGTACAACCCATCCGCAATTGATGACCGCCTGCCATAGCTGGCTCGCTGAAGATCAATAGGGTCAACTCTATCCTCAAAGCGAAATCGGGCAGTCTTGCCGCCGCGCGCAAGTTGTTCGAAGAATTTGGCGTCACGAAGAATATTGTCTCTAAACCCACGCCCCGAATATCTCTGGCCCACGGCTGTTGCCCAGAACCATTTTTTGATCTCAGTTTGTTGCCTGGGTGTCGGAAGAGCCGCATGGTGATAGAAAAAGACTGCGAGCGTTGAAACCATGTTCTCAGAAGGCAGCAGTCCGTCATCCACTACGAAGAAGTCCTTCTTTAGACAATCGATCGCTCTGAAGGTCGCCTTGCTCTGCCGGTCCCACATCCTGGTGAATTGCTTTTTGACCGAGGGGTCTCGTTCGATCTTGCGGTCCCACTGCTTCGCGACTGCCTCGAACGCGCGTTCGCCGACGTCACCTACGCCGTCGAGAAGAGCCCTTGTCTGTAAGAACTGTTCGTTTCTTAATCCCTGAAAGCTTGAGGGCAGACGTTGCCACGTGTGATTTGAAAGTTCACGCAGGTCGAATCTCGAAGCGCGCGCAAACGCGCGATCTGCCGCCCCTAGCGGTGTTCCGAGAGAGTTGATTCGTATGAACAACTCGCGTGCCTCTTCCAGATCTTCGGTAGCGACTCTCACCAGTGGGACTGGATAGCCTTGCAACCGCCGGCGGCATAGCTCCGCTCGATTCAATTGGCCCGAGGTTAACTCTCGCGTTCGGCTTCTCCAGTTTGAGGCGAGCAACGAGCGAACCGATATCCATTCACCGACGACTGGTTTTCGATATTGAAATCTGGCCTGCTCGTTCCCCTCTGTGATGCGAAAGACAATGCGATTAAAGTCCAGAGTTTCGCGTCCGCCACTATCCGCATCGCCCTGGTCGAACACTCGATAGAGTACGGACAGACGTTGTTGGCCATCCAACACGAACCAGACGCGCCTATGTTCCTTGAATTGCGGGAGGATATGGAGGGTATGCCGGAGGAGATTCTTGTTTCGGTTGCTGGTGTCCCAAATAGTCAACGATCCGATCGGCATGCCCCGATAGATACTGTCCAGCAGCATCGCGGCCTTTCTACCATTCCAAACAAAAGCTCTCTGCAGTTTGGGCACAGCAAACTTGCCTTCACAAAGCTGAGTATAGAGTTGCTTAGTTTTAGTTGTGTAGAATGTTGGGGAGTTCATAGGGTAATTACGAGTCGCGGTTTATTCACGGCCGTTGGCCTCTGGGAATCGTCATCGGGTTCCGCTCAATCAACTATTCTGCGGCCTCCTCCAACACTTCTGGCACGGTCGAGGATCTCCAACGACTCGCGCGGGGGAGCGCGTAAACTCGAGTGGCCGGAAATAGCATTGACGTAGCGGTTAGTCATGCTTCGTAGGAATCGAAATTACTCTTACTTAGTGGGCTCTTGGGTGAGAAGCCCGCTTTCGACGTTATTTTGCGACTCAGTTGGCCAAAAAGTGCCCGAAATGCTGCGTTTTTCTATATGGGTAGATTTCTCGAATCTTTACCCATATCAACTTACATATGTGTAAGTTTTCGAATTCTCTACTCACATCGATTCGATCAAAGCCGTTTCGGTCGCGGATTCACCTTCGCGATGTGCATTAACGAACAAATCGAACAACGCTCATTTAGATAGAAATTGCTGCGCCCGATTTTCAGCAGTTTCAGGTAGCCTTTTTCAATTGCTTCAGGTACTGGCTTCAAGATCGGCCAATCTGAATTGCAGGTCATGCCATCGTTCAAACGTTGTGATTCATCCCACGCTGCTCAGCATGAATAAATCGCGAACGCATTTCCGGCAAATTCCGGCAAAAATCAATCGGAGGAGAATGCTCCTTGTTTTCCGAGATGCTACAAGATCTCACCAACTTCATTCTGATCGTTATTAGTTACAGCAGCTAACAATCTTGCGAGACCGTTAGAATCGATGAATGGAACCTGAGCGAAGACGATTCCTGATTCTCCTTCAAGCTTGGCGGCGAGATGACCCTTCCCTAAAAGACGCTCAGCGCCTTTCTCACCGAGAGCGATATCCGAGGTACCTTCGCCATCTACTCGAAGAACTAGACGATTTCCGAGATTAGCCCTCAGCTGCATTGGCATAACGTGCACGTCGGGACGCTGGGCCGCAAAAACCAGGAAGATTCCAGCGGCCCGCGCCTTCACACCGAGTCGGCTTACGACTTCTGAAACCGCTTCGCCGTATTCCGCAGTCATCATCCATTCGGCGAACTCGTCATGTATTACCCAAAGAAAGGGTAGCCGTTCAGACGCGTCTTCTTTTGCGTTCAAATCAAAAACGTTTGCGACCTTGTTTTCCTTCAGCACCTTGTAACGTCGATCCATTTCAATGATGAGTTGGTTAAGCGCCGAAATAGCGGCTTCTTGATTGTCGATTACTCCCTCACGTAGGTGTGGTAATCCTTCGAACGCGAAATAATCTACTCCCAACTTTGGATCAATTAGAATGATGCTGGCTTGTTGAGGGGTATTCGTACAGGCAATACTCAAAAGGATGTTTTGCATCAAGACCGACTTGCCGCTTCCCGTAGATCCAGCGATCAGAGTGTGAGGTGCGTTCGACTTTGGCGATAAGAATAGGAGTTCGCTATTCTCTTCCTTTACTCCAATGAGGAGTTCGTAATTACCTTGAGAACAATCGGGTTTCCACCTATCCCATACCTCCGAGAGTCGAAGAATGCGTCGGTTAGGTCGGGCAATCGATATCGCGACTAAACCGGGCTCGGCTCTAACGGAGATCACGTTCAAGCCATGTGTGGTCAGGAACTCTGACCGACGCCTCAACACCTGTTCTACAGTTAGATTGGCGCTGCCTTGGAATTTCAAGAGGGCCGCGTTCGGAGTAAGCGTCTTACTGACAAGTTTGGATTGCAGTTGAAACTGCTGCAGGGCTCCTCTGCATCGGCTCTGAACCTGCTTCAGCCATTCTTCCTCTGCTTCATCATCTCCACTAGCACCAGAGGATTCATTCAACAATTCTGTTATTGCTGGGTAGGCCCAACAACTCAACGGCTGAACAGGCTTCAATTCGGTTGGACCCTTACTCGATTGCTCCGGTGCCAATTCGACGGGTGCCAGCGTTGTCTTGGATTCGGCGGACGGGGTAGCCTTTGGCATTGTCGCATCCGACTGATCTTTAACATCGTCAGCTTTGCGTTTAGTAACTAGTTTCAGGCGCGAAGACGGGGCGCGGTAGATTCGTTCTTTCCATACGTCATCATCTGTATTGGCTCTCCTAATAGTCATCGGATCTGAGTCATGCCAATAGCACAATACGAGGTCGCGTGTCCGTGCACGCGAGAAAACCTCTTGGTACGAGTGCTCTGCGCCAGCTACATTGACAAAGTCCGAACAGTCGGGCGAGTCCGGGGGTCCTGAAACGAAGATGTGCGAGTAACCACGCAAGTAAATGGCGCATTGGCCATCGCGAACAGCCCTCCTCCAGGCACCTAAGTCGATTGGTGCAGTAGCGGGAAATTGAATTCCACTCAGTATTAGGTCCGAGAAACGTGAAAGCCAAAGATCACGGTCAAGCCTTCTCGGATCGCCAAAGACGGCATCGTCGATTCGACGAATTGTGTCCCGCAGTTGTTTCTGCGATTCCTTTCGCTTGATGGCCAAATTCGCGATGTCAATGTATTTCGATTCGGATATGACCGAAGCTAACTGTAGATTGCCTTCTGATATTTCAGGAGAAAGAACAAGAAGATCAGCGATCTGTTCTTCTCGTTGACCCAGCCACTCCGCATAATCGTCGAGGAAATACCAGCCGAAGCGGCGATCTCCGCCGAGTTCACTTCGGATCAGGTATCGACTGAGGACCACTCCTATGAGTTCGCTGGCGTTGCGGCCTCGCTTGGCTGCGCGCAGCACTATATCGCCGGAAATCTCATTGGCATGATTGATAAATTTTTCGGTAAGGTTCCGATAGTCAGCGTCACTTAGGCCGAGATTGAGGTCCTTTAACCGCCCGAGGATCATCGATCTAAGCAAACTCAGCGGGGCAGTCGAAGACACCAGTATGTTTCGGCCTTGAGCTGTGCCCTGCTTATATCGGATGACCTTAACATTTTGGTTTAGCAGTTGACGGCGATCGAGCAAACCGTCGTAGTTAACGACCCAGTTACCCAGGTTATGGATCTCGCTGAAAATGTTAGCCGTGAGAGGATCGTTAAAGTCCAACTTGCGCGCAGGTAATAAACGCTTGTTTTCGTTACCGTCCCAGTCTCCTTCAATAAAGGTAGTCAGTGCGGTAATGAAAGACCATCCTTCTGCGCTTTGCACAGGACAGCACAGGTAGACGACTGATTTCATATCATCGGCGGCAGAGGGACGGCGCCGAGACCATCGAGCAGGTACAAATGTCGAGAAATCGACCGGATCGGATGTTTCGGAATACCAACCTACAGTCGCATGTCTAGCGATCACATCTTCCAAAAACACGATATCTGCGGGTGGCCCATCTTTGAGATCTGGCACTGGAGCCTGATCAGCCATAATCCCTATGCGGAGGCGGGCCATGAAGTCCTTCGAGGCTTCGCTCGAAACGAAGGAGTCCGCGTCTGCGTCTGAGGATTCGATTATTTGCTCATAGAGTTCGCGAAGCTTTTGGCCGTCACGATGCCGAAGGATTATTTGACAGCGGAGATCGTCCTCGTCTTCATGGAGTTCACTCATCTCATCAACGAGAGCATACGGGAGTCGCGCTGAGTCGCAGTTATACAGAACGACCGATAAGTTGGCCCTCTCATGTGGATATAGCAGAAGGTATCGTTTCGTAAGATTAAGAAGTAACTCGGACGTTTCAGAAGGAGTCTCATTCGTATCGTCGAATCCGTCGTTACTAATGACAGGAGTTTCGTGAAGACTATAATCGAGGTATGAGTCCGTTAGTGCTAGGAGTTCGGGTTTTGATTGCTGCCAACCAAGAACCACTTCTGGGTAATAGGGATGGGATAGTTCCCGTTCGAGCTCCTTGAAGAAAAGTGCGGCATCACCGAAGACTACCGTGTCCGTCGTGAGAAGATGCCTCACGAGTGAGCCAACTTGATTCGCTTTGTTGGCTATCGCAGCTAACCGAAATGGATGCCATGGAGCAACTAGCGCTGTGACGCGGCCACCGTCAACTCTGACGGTCCCAATCTCAAGCAGAGGCCTTAGAAGTAGTTCACGATTGCGGTCCCCCTTAGCATCTCTACATACTGCGCTTAACAAAGTACTGTAGTCCTCTACCTGGTTGATGAGAGAATCGCTAGCCAACCCTGCCTCGCCAAAACCTGTGATTGCAGCTGTATAGCTCTTTAGAAAGTTCTGGAAGAGCAGACTCAATTGCTCTGCTGTCCCCCTTGACACTAGACCATCGATGGTGGCCTTCGCCAAGTTGGCAGACCAGATACGCGATATATCATCATCCTTCTTATAGACTCCAACAAAACTACCCCTGTCCTGACCGTAAGCTGCATAAAGCGTCTGGACATTTCTTAAATCCAAAGACTGAGGGCGACCTTTGCTGCTCATCGGTTCTCGACTTACGCGGCAATAGACCAGAGGCCTTTCAGATAAACGTGCCCAGTCTCCCGGAAACTCGCTAGCAATAGCGATCGGAGCGTATTTCCATACCAGTTGTTTGTGATACGTCTCGGCAACGCCCGTTGACAACTCAACTTCTAACTCAAGGAGGAATTTCAGTTGTAAGGCCGATTTGGCAGTTGATCTGTTCACATAGGGCTTAGACGCTTGTCGCCAGAGATTACTTAGAGCTTTGAAATTCATTAGGTCGCCGATGTCCCAAAAGACCTTGTTACCAAAAACCTCTTTGACTCCTCGATACCGATGGGCGAAATAGAGCCCAGCGTCAATATTGAGTTCTTTAAGATCCTTCTTTGTGCGCCTATCGCATGTAATCCTCAACCTCCGCTTAGTAGAAATTAAGTCCTCGTCGAAAAGTCTTCTCAGACACAAAGCAATCCCGGAAAGGAAGTCTTCGGACTCAATGGGACTACCAAAAACAAATCGATCCCACTTTGCTTTGAGCGATGGCTGTTCTTTCAGCTCGTTTCTATGTCGACCATAGAATTCCTCATCCTCATCCTGGGCTTCGATTCGCTTAGCGGCGCGTGAAAGCCTCTCAAGATAGTCTCGGTCATCGTCGCTCAATAACCCCTGTTCGCGTTCATCGTAGAATTCAAGAGTCGCCTTGCCCAGATTAAATTTCTCTCTTTTCAGACCATCAAAGAGCGGTTGGACCAACTCCCATTCGCATTGAGCAAGTGCAGATGATTGCAGGTTCCAACTACTACTTGCCTTAATGAAATCGTCGATGATGGGGTGAATCTCGTCAGGTATTGCGTCTTTGACTTTTTCAAATGCGGAGATTAGATCGTCTTCAAACAATGGCGTTTGCGTGGGCGTCTGTTTGACTAGATAACAGGCCCGCCTTTTCACTGCCTGTGAAAAAAGCGCTTTCCATTTAGAACCGTTACCGGCGGTCTTCTCGCTTAGACTTGTGAAATAAGTCGTATCTCTCGGAATCCTAAGAGCTGGCAGGGCAAAACCGAGCGCGTGAAGAATGGGATGACCGTCAGAAATCGCCCGTTGAGTCCGTAGGATGTAGTCTGCATACGTATCGAGTGAGAAGGATCGAACATCGAGCAAACTTTGTAATGCCTTCACCCACCATTTCTTATGTTGATCTGTAATTGGCAGGTCCTTAGAAGACGACGCCACCCATAATTCGGGTTGCCCTTGAAGCTGAGAGCTACCAACCGGCATCAACTCCTTTAGCGACTGTTCTTCATCATCACCGGTATTCGCCACTAGCAAGGCAGATCTTTCGCAGTCGGCATTGCGGAAATATGTGGTTCTCTCCTTAGTAAGGACCTCCGCAGGGAGCCCCTGATCGCCGACAAAATGCAAAGGAAGCTTAATTTCGATCAGGTCTGAAAGAGTCTTGTCCGCAAGAATCACTTTTGCTATCGCCGCCGCCTGGCTAGCAGTGAGAGAGTCGAGTAGAAAGCGCGCCACTCCGTCCGACTCATCGTCAGATAGCCGATTGCGGAGGTAGACCGCAGCGACTCTTCCAATCAGTTCGTCACCAGTCATAGCATCTCTGTCCAGTACGGATTGATAACATAAGCGCACCCGTCAGAAAGACGTCTAAGCAATCCCAAGCTCGAAAGCCGTTGTTCCAAGCGACGGGAGTTTGCTTGAAACGCCTTCTTATCGAGCTGGTCACTTGCAAGGACCTTCTCAGCTTCCTTGTCGCCAAACACGATGCCGTAGCGCTGATAAAGTTTGTCGAGAAACTGATGAAGTTCGGTACGCTTTGCCACATTGGCAAACAAAAGCGTCCGAAGAAGAGAGTCAGTAGGGGCGTAACGGAGTCTAACGGTGCCTCTCTTCGATACGAGCCCAATCTCCCTGCCGTAATTCCGGTGGATGTTTGCCACGTGTTGTCGATGGCGCTTCATTGCTGCCTGTCGGAGAGCGGCAATTAGCAGGTGCGAGTCCCTTTGGCCCTCATAGTCCTCGCCCCATCGTGCCTCTTCAAGGAGAATGGTTCGACATTTTTCAAAAGAGTCGTTCTCGGTCAATGCCTTTTGCCATTTTGGTGAGTCTTCTATTTTCGAAATAAACACCTCCACAGCCCGCGCCGGCAATTGATTGTTCTCCTGATATAAGTCGCACGAAACCTCACGCACAAGAGTCTTCCTCGGAGCGACAACCTCACAAATCAGACGCACCGGCTCGGTAAAGCCTAACAATTGTCGAGCAACTGATAGTTGGTATCTAAGCAGGTGTAAGCCAACAAGATTCACCAAGTGCGGAAGGACATCGAATCCCGGCATGCTCAATTTCAAGGTAGCAAGCCAGTCTTCCGCTAACTCATCAAAGCAATCATTCTGTACATAGGGTAAAAAAGCATTGGCGCGATCAGTACTGATCTGATCCTCATCTGAAGGCTGAAGACACCTAACTATCGTATCCCAGGTAGTATCAGCTTGTGCCAACTTCTCCTTAAGAGCCTTTAACAACTCTCCCTTGCTCGCCGCACGACAAAACATTAGATAAAGCATCTCTCCAGTTCTGCCAAAGAACCGGCGATCGTTAGTGCCAGCATTCTTATCCAAGTCTTCGTACAAGCAATCCTTGCCATACGGAAACACGAACTTCGATGTCCATCGCTTATTACTGTTCACTTCAAGACTTGTTAAGCGGATCAAAGAAACCACCTCAGAGAAGTCGTCGAAAGTATGAAAGCGATCTTTCAGATAATTGAAATCGGGGTGTGCTATCCCTTGAGCAGCCTTCATGCGCTTGAGCCACTCATCCCATCGACTATTATCCGAGGGAAAACTTTTCAGCACCTCAGGTAAATGCGGGTTGTTGAAAAGAATGTTTCGCAAATAAAGGCGATGAGCGGCACGATACTTTAGGGTGTTGAAGCCATTCGGCTCTTCAAAGGCGCGCTGCTTGTCAAATTCGTAATGAAATATATTCAGGAATTCGAGCAATACCATCCAGGGCAATTGCTCGTCGTAGAGTCGGTGGCCCCAAATGGCCTCATCGACCCACATTGAGGACGATTGGTCGAAGCTCTCAGGAGGAGGCAGGGGTTGAAGAGAAGAAGTCATTGCACGATCTCGACGAATCTAGGATCAGGCATTCCCTGATCGGTTAAGGAGAGCAGGCTTAAGGATATCGTGGAACGTGGTTCTTGCTCGGCCTCTTGGCGCGTTGCGCACGCTGCAATTAACTGACTCTTAAAGGCGAGAAGGTCCTCGTAGCATTCCTTCGAAAAGCTTGCGGGCAACGCCCCCTCGGAAGCGATCCTGGAAAGAAACTCATAACGAACTAGGGTTAGGTTGAAGTCTACGAATGCATCTGGTGCGAAGTAGACTGAGAGCAATACTCTGGAGTTTGAATGATCAAAGCGCAGTACGATCTTTTCTCCCTTACTCGGGTCGACAGAGACTCGCTCCAAAAGAATCCGGCTCACTTTTGATTGAGAATAATTGCCACTAGTAGCAAGAAAGAGTTCACGGTCGCTGTTCATGAACATGCCCGTGAATACTCTGTTGAGGCCCTTCACGAGTCGCGAAACAATCGGTCGCTTGACTGCTTTGTTTAATCTGAGGACTTCAACAACGGAATTTAGATATTCACCGGCGAATTTGAATACGGTCAATTCCCACAGTTTGAGTTCTTCCTCCGACTCCTTTGGGATCTTAAAGAATAGTCCACGCCTTTGACTCACCAGCATTTGCAAAAAACTTTCCGCGCGATCTTGGCTCTCGTCTGTGCCCTCGATGTATTCACGTTTCGCGGCATAGTAGGTCGAATCAGCTCCGTAGAAAGAGTCACTCGCAACGTACTTGTCAAAGTAGGGCGAAAGATTTTCATCGCCTTCGCCAAAAATCAGAAGATTATCGATGCGATTAGAAGTTTCGTAACCAATCTGAAAGCGTTCCAAGTAATCGAAGATCGTGATCGTCTGCCGATGTAATTCAGACAGGTTCCCACCGAACACGTTGTTATAGAGACTCGCCTTAAAAACTGTACCCGCCGCGATCACCTTTGGCACATCCCTAGGAACCATCAAGTGCTCTTTCACATCAGGATGTCCAAGTACCGAATTGGTCAACAGTATTAAGATCTGTCGAATCGGAACATGGAGTCCGTTATAGTCGCAGAGTTCTAAGAGTGCGCGAATGCGGGACTGAACCAATGGCGTCTGCAGCAGTTCGTAGTTTCGCCGAATGGGACAGTGCGGACCAAAAACTTCAGTCTCTTTGTGAGTCCCTTGCTCAAGTTCCTGCCAGCCAGGGTGCGCAAGAAACCCAGTTAGCGCACGATCAAAAAGCTCCGTAGAATTGATTCGGCTGAGGTTAAAGAATTTCAGTCGCACGCCTAGTTGTTCTTGACGATCTTCGACAAGTAAATCCTCAAAGAGTCGGCGTGCCTTCTCGACTTCTTCTGTGTGACTCAATCGTCGCCAGGATTCGATAAGCTGACCATCGTTCGCCGCTATCAGGAAGACGTCATTAGAATTCGGATCGAACATCGACTCGCAGAATTTCTGAAGTAACCTCTCCTTCTCAGGCTCCCACTCTGCACCCTGCTGGGGAGCCCAACCGCTTAGATCGCGCAAAAAGTGCATATTGATCGTTTGAGAACCGTTTTCGGCTTGCAACCCCACACTTCGATTCTCTCTCAATTGGATATTGAGCTTTAGGTAAGGATTATCTGAAGCCCACTCCTCGTCGTTTCCATTGAGCGCTTCCCAGACCTGTCGGCAGAGATGGGTTTTTCCATCTCCTGCTGTTCCAGTGAGAATTACCGACACTGGTTCTACAGTTTGCTTGAACAGATTGACGAGACGTGCCTCGATCGGATGTTCAAACTTGATCGGCGCGATCCCTGATCGGCGAGCCGATCGTTGAATCGTCTCGTCATACATGTTGTCATTCTTGGGCACCGGCCCGTAATGACGGAGAAACTTGAGCCAATGCTGCATTAGATTAAGGCTGTTCCCCGAAACAGGCTCGCGTGAATGTCTGTCTTCATCAAGGTTAAATCAGTTTGAGAAATGACGGGTGTGAGTTTCAAGTCCATTGTAACGTTGCGAAACTTAGCGACTGATCGATCGTTTAGGCGGAGGGCAACTTAACACTCACAGAAATTGAGGAGTAAATATCCATGAGACAGCGATATGCGCGGAGGCAAGCGTCTGCCCCAGCCAGCGAGTTGTGCGGTTTTGTCTCGGGCGGAAGACCCAGGTAAACGCACAGAGATTCCAACGAGAAGCGCGATAGTGACTGAGACTTCACCAACGGCCATGCAAGGGATTCAGTTCCAATCCAATGATGGTCGAGGCCGAGGTCGATAATACGTTGGTCCGCTGCGGAAAGAGATATAAACGCTCGCTCAAACGAAGGATTGTGACAAACTGGGACTGCGCCTGACACCGTAGTGACAAATTCCTCCCAAAGCTCCCTTGAAGAGATTTCGGTAGTCCAACTCTCCGGCGAGAACCCGTTCAGATTCTTTGCGAATGGAGTGATTCTTTCCGGGTAAAGTGGAGCAATTTGACGATGCCATTCGATGAGAACGTTCTCAGCCTTGGGACAAGTGCGGATCACCCCGATGTCGATTATTTCGTGGAATCCTATTAGCGCACCGGTCGTTTCCAGGTCAATGAAACAAAGGTCTCTTTGATACGTTGCTAAGCTACCATCGGATTTCATAATGAAATATCTCCCGTCCTTCTCGCATCATTGGCTACATAACTTGGTACCTTCAAAGAGTTGTCCCTCGGAGTAGCTTGAAATTCAGCACCAAAAGATTCGGAGAGTCCTCAGGCCATTATTCGTTTAAGCAATATGTTCAGCCAGACTGCCTGGTCAGATCCGTTCTCAATTGCGGAAGCTGATTTCCAAAGCTTTATCAAACTCAGTCGACCATCAGCTGTGTAAAGATCCTTTGTCTCAATTTCAGTATAGTACTGAAAGAATCGACCATCATCTTCTTCCTTTGCTCCTTCGCCCTCCTTCAAAGAGATGAACATAATGCCTCCGGGTTTTAGGGCCGTCGCTAAATGCGAAATGGTCTTTGTTGCGTCTGATTTCATCAAATGAACAAGTGACGCGTTCGCCCAAACCCCATCGAACTCCTCCTTGAAATTAACTTCATCAAAGGACCGCTGAATACAGTATGCGTGAGGATACTCTCGGCACTTCTTAACCATCTCAATCGAGACATCGAAGGAGATTACGATGTGGCCCTCCTCGATGAAGTGCCTGGTATCTCTTCCGACACCGCAACCTGCGTCAAGTATTCTCGCCGAAGCTGGTAAAAACTCACCGAATGGGTCATATAGATGAGGCAACAGACAAACCATCGTCCGCCGCGCATAAGCGTCGACGTTATCGTTGTAGTACTTGATGGTGGGGTTCAGAGCTCCGGTCACAGCACCTGCAGCGTTTACGGGAGTTTCTACGCCAGCCAATTCCTTCAGTTTATCCTGGAGACGAAGAATTCCACTTTCTATAGCACTATCCGTCTCCCTGGGAAACACCAAGTCGGCGAAAAGGTCTGAAGGGCCAGTTAATTTACCATCGCACGCGAGCTGGAGAATTCGAATATGGGTTGCAACCATTCCCAATAATTCTTGCAGTTCAACCTTATCAACCACACCCGAACGGGTCTCAATAAGAATTAATGTCTCCTTTCCTATGCGCAATATTTCGCTGAGAATTTCTGCGTCCTGCCCAACAAACTGTCTGCCTTGGAGCAAGTATTCAAGCGTTCGAAAACGCTCTCCTCGCTGCTTGGCTTCGTCCCGTAATTTTGTTGCGAACTTGCGATAGAGAATCTTCGATTGAGTTCTTAACTCCTTAAACGGACCATAAAACGTGACCAGCTTGCGATAAATCTCTTCTCGTTCTTCCTCGGATCTCGCCAGTTCGTATTGCTTTTTCGCAACCTCTCTCTGGTGATCGAATTGTTCACGCACCGTTTGAGCCTGTTGCTCAAACTGTAGTTTGGCAAGATTGTACTGACTCTGCGCGAGGTTGTTTTGTCTGTTAAATTGATGTCGCTGCCACCATATTAGAATGAACTGAACTGCGAATGCAGTAAGGACTGTTAGGAAACCGACAAGTATCGGCCCCCAAGCTTTGACTCTCTCTGGATCAGCCGAGCGCATCCAGTCTAGGAGCCGTTGAATCTCAAGGTATAGCCACATCACAGGTGACAAATTAGGCATGCCTTTGGCCCGTCATCTTCCTCTTCCATATCAGCAAGCACTTCTACCAGTCGGCGATTTCCTCTTTTCTTACGCCTACGCCCCTCATATTCCTCGTTTCGGCGCTTGATCGCTTCTACATTCTCCGGCTTCTGAAGTTCAGTTAGTGGCATCCCTTGAATCCAAGTAAATGTCTTTCCAGGATCGTCACTAGTTTTTTCGTACTTCTTCGCTTGCTCAAACTGCTCTGGGTGATGTTCCAATAAACGAACCCACTCAATTGGACGCTGGAAAAAGCAGAAGTAGCAGCCCGAATGCGTACGCCCCCACTGAAGATATGGAGGCAGACCAATGCCGCTGTCCTCCAACATCTTCATCACGCCGGCCAGATCAATTCCTTCTTCCTTGAATGGGAACACTGCCCTTATGTTGGATTTAGTACTGATGTAACCGACCCGGTCTTCATCGGCGCGAATACCCACATAACTCACCACTGGTTGCTCGCCCACGTATTCCTCGAATGGCTTCAATTTCAGCATCTTTGTGCACCAGCGAATGCTCGGCGACGGCAGGTAGCCGCCGTAAACATCCAACCAGTGATCGAAACCTGCCTTGGCGTTTAACCGCACAATTTTCTTGCCTAAGAATGCTTCAACCCGATTGAGATATTCGTAGGTTTCAACGAGCTCTTTATCAGTGTCGCAGAAGACATACTCCATGTCTGCCACGCGATCACGCATGAATAAAGCTAGCGCCGTACTGTCTTTGCCGCCAGACAAACACAGAATGTGTCGAGTTGTTTCACTCATCTTTCGGCTCTCCTCCGTGTTGCAGACCTTTCCAAATGGATCGCGAAGCCGCAGCTAACCCTAGTCGCATATTGCCGGCTAAGAGTGCATCAAACTCAGTCTCAAGCTGAGCTAGTCGCGACTCTTCGTCGACCGTGAAGTGAACGACCTGTTCATGCTCTAGGCCACTGGAATGAGTAATCGCTAGCCGTACTCCTATCGAATTGCTCGGAGCGTCGTTTGCCCTAAATAGGATACTCTCTACGCTATGAAATCTTCTGGCGAATCCTGGAAGTTCTGCATTGAAGAGGTCTTCTTCTGCATCATGCCACTTGGCAGGAGGCTTGAGAGCAACATGACTGCAAAGAGAATCAAGCCAATCTGATTCAGTTAGATTGTTGTCCATGAGCCGGAGGCAAAATGCCCTGAGTTTCGGTTCTGTGACTGCGAGCAGGAGATGTTCCGCGCGAGCCGAAAGATTAGTTCTAAATTCTCGGAATGAACCTGGCAATATGAATGCTTCTCTGAGTCTTGTTCGCAATCGTTCTTGTAGTTCCGGGTATGCGGCGCGCAATTCATCTAACGCGGCCTTCAGCGCTTTGACGAATCGTCGATCGGGCTCTTTTGCCGTCTGCTTATCTTTGACGGGCTCAAATCCACACGCAGACGGTAAGTCGTAGAACAGCAATTTCGCCGGTTCTCGGGCGTTAAGAATCGTTTCGCGTACCGCCAGCGCGGTCGATGATAGCCTCCTAGTGTTTAAGACATAGGTTGGTAGTTGTGCAACGAAGACACAGAGCGGCTTCACAACATCCAAGAGTTTAACTGCACCGTTCTCAGTTCGTTTCAGTTCCAATAGAGCTACTAACTTTTCGAAAAGCGCGGCTCGGACGCCCCCAATTTTGCAATATTGAATGTCGAAGCGTTCGGGTGCTTTGGTGAGTACAAGCATGTGTTCCCCGGTCATTTCACGAAGAAAGGTGCCATCCTTGTAGAAAGCTATGTCCTTGTCATGACCAACGGCGAAGGCGGCGATTAATAGTGGAATAATACCGTTTCGTACGCCGTACGGTGGTTTTCGAAGTTCCTCAATCACCAACTCAACGCTGACGCGAGAGTCCGGTCTTTCTTTCACGATGTCATGAATACGACGGAATACGGGAAGGACTCCGCAAGTATCATTTCGATAGTGGGGCTCGCCAATACGCCAGAATCCGCCGTGTTCACGGTGAATGCCCGTACGCTTCAAGGCCGACAAATACATCGAGATCTCTGGAGGCCGCCTGGCGGGATTCATTCCCAGCAAGGGAGACTGGGCATTACTAAACATCCGCTCAATCAACCGCATGCGTGCGGCTGCTGCTGCCGAGCTTAATTCATTCCGGTTTACTAGTTCGTTCTGGATCTTAGGAGCTAGTGAATAGATATCGTCGAATATCCGCGACAGCGAAGAAAGCAAGTCTCGGCTATCGTTGATCTTCAGCGTTCTCCCTTTATGGAACCATTCAATCGTCGTTTGGACTCCAAACTGCCTTATTCCGACCAGCGTTTGAACGCGTCTTTCCAACTGCGTCCGCGCAGCCTGTTTCTGCCTGGAAACCTCCTCACGGGCGTACTTGTCCGCATTCAATTCCGGTACATTCGTCGCTACCCAGTCCCAACGCTGAACTTCCTGTACTAAGCTTCGCAGACCACCGAGCGGCTGCGGCACTCCAATCAGCCAGTTGTTCCGCTGTCTCAGTTTCTCTGACTTTGCAAATGCCAGTGCACGCGCACGCTCGCTCTCCGTTTCGCAAAGCGGAACGATGATTAGACCATCCGAGTCTGTTGTCTCGATCTCAAACAACTTCGGTAACTCCGCCACCGCCCAATAACAAACGCTGTAGTAGCGCAGATTACCCGTTTCTATGTAATGCCGGCGCGCAACGAGAGGCCGACTTTCGAGATAGTCCGTGATTAATGGGGCTACATTCTGCTGTGGGCTGATCGCGCGACTTGCATTCTCATAAGCCCTCTCTAGATCGACAGAAGTATGCGGCCACAAACAATACCCGCGCGCCTTACCTCGATCGTAAAGAACGCGCTTCTCCTTATGCAGTTTTTGAAGTGCTGTTCTGACTCGATTTACTTGTGCAGCGTCGTGGCCAGCTACTGAACAGATGAGAGCCTCTTCACTGGCCGGTAGATCCGTGTCGTTCAATAGATTCAAAATTCCTACCGTCTTTAGAATCTTGATCTGCAATTCGTCATCGGTTGCGAAACTCTCGACGACAGCGTCGATCAAGTTCCAATGGCTGCGATAAGTCTGGACTGTCAAGCGGTGCCCGAAGTTAGTTCGCACATAATCGTAGAAGTCATGGAGTGAATAAGGCTCGCTGCGGTCAAGCCGGTTGTCGCAAAACGCCTGCAAGCCAAATGGTTCGCTTGAGAGGAGGAAACTGAAAAGTGACCTTTCGTTTTGCCCAAAACGTCTGAATGATCGAATCAGGACAGGCAGCACGGTTGGATGTAAGGGATAAAGTTCCAGCGCCAATTCGATTAGCTTCTTTGAGGCTGCGGGTCCGTACCAGCCGAGAGGCAGGGCACTCTGCATCGCTTGCTTCATTCCGCGAGCCTTGGCTTTCGGAACCATGTCAGTGCGGACATTGAGAGCTGATGAAATAAGTTGTGCAATCTGTTCGATGGGCTGGTTGAAGACAATCTCCTCAAGGCGTCCAGCGACCTTTTCCCACTCCCGTTGCGCGGCTTGATTTAGATGGTCTGCATAAGCGCTGAAGCCTTGGTGCAGCAAGCAAACAAGGAAGAAGGGCTGCTCGCCACTTCTACACGCCGTTTCGGCCAGACGTTGCAGCAGAAATACGTCCTGTCTTTCGGGGTTAATCGCCGCGAACTCCAGAAACTTTCCTAGTTCGTCAATAATAATCAAGAGACCGCTGCTTCTTGAGTTGGCTATTACAGAGGCATTTACTTTCACCACTAGATCAAGGACTGCGTTCTCGGCAGGTTCTTCTTGTGAATCCAGCAATCCTCCAACTTCGCCAAGAAGCCTGCTCCTATTACTGAGTTCTGTAGCCTGCATCAACGCTTCGCGAAGCGCCGCGAGAATCGATGTGGTTAACGGCTGGCGGCTGCACGTAACTAGAGCTGGTAGGAACTTTCGACTCGGAGGAACTTGCCGACGCCCTTGCGCAGAACTGCGGATCTGTCGGGGAAGGATTCGATCATGCCCGGCAAACCAATGAGCGATGAGCAACGCGAAGCTTGATTTACCGCTGCCGTAATCACCCGTTAGACGCCACGCTCGCTGCCCTGACGTTGGCTTTAAACCCTCAGACAAACGAGTGAGGCAGGACCGCGCGAAATCGGTGACGACGTATCCGGAGAAAACGTTTGGATCTCGAAAGTCTCGCTCAAGATTAGCTGAGCGCAGGAAGCGACTCTTAGTACGCAACAAGTCCGATAGCTGAATTTCAGTTCGCGCGTGCATCTGATTTGTAGATTCTCCTTAGCAACACTGCGTCATTCACGTTTTCGCGTCGTTGAATTTGCTGCAGGTTCGCAGAATCGACGTAGCTAAAAGGACTACTTTCTTCTCGACCAGTGATTTCGAGCCGACTGCGTATGTCATCCTCTGGTAGCTTAAATATTTGCCCAGGACTACCATGCCCATGGGCGACTTCACGGAATGAGAGCGTGGCTTCGTTTGGGTGTTGACGATGCCAGAAACTGTTCAGGCAATAGACAAAAAGTTCTTGAGTGATCTCAGGCTTCTCTTCGCGCCGAAAGGCGTAAATTGATTCACGCCTGCCCAACGACCCGTTTGACTCAAGCTCACCAACTTTGACGATCAGGGCAAGTTCCACAAGCGGACAATCGAGGTTGTCTTCCTGAACCCGGCCCTTCCGTCCGCGAGTTGGCACATAAGTATGTAGGAACGTATCAAAATGCTGCTCCAATGTTGACGACGACGCCTTGTCGTTGTGCTTTGCGGCTTCCCTTTGAAGCGCCGCCACGGCGGTAGACGGGACGATCTCAGGTTCTTGCCAGCAATTCAGAAGGAAATCCCATGCTAAGAGCGGGTTGGGCATGTTTGTAGCCAATTTCCAGTGAATGAGCCATAACGTTCTTATGTCTTCTAGAAACGGATCGAAACCGCGATTTCCAAGTAGTGTCTTGCCGAAACTAGTCAGTTGAAGTTTTCCGTTTTTGCCCGTGCTCTCCACAACGCCCGCAGCTTGCGACCAAAATCGGATACTGCGAACCATGTTCTTGCCGACACCGAGCTCAACCATCGCCTCCTCATCCTTCGAGAGCAGTTGGTCATCACGCTTAATGCATTGCACGACTTTGGGCAGCCATGTGTATCGACAAGTAAAGCTTTCGTGCCCTGATATGCGATAAGTCATTTTTGCGGAGTGATACGCGCACACAATACTCGTTGGGCGGTGGTTAGAGTTTCCCTAGCGTTGATTGTGCGTGCGCCATTTCATCACAACATTGACAGAGATTCAAATTTCCTCTCCTCAATGAAGCGGTTTGACAGGGACTTCTTTGAGTCTGCGGCTAGCACACATCGTTCCCACAGGCTGCAGCGTTGGAATTGGATTTAGACGACCTCTAACTCAAGAAAGCACGCCAGTCTTACTCGAATTCTTGGATGAAGTACTCGCCGAGCGCCATCGCGCGGTCCACAGCGGTTCCGGTGCCAGCCACTAGTAATCCTCCCACCACCAAAAATTAGGCGGAAGACAAGGCAATAGACACTTTCGAACAATCGAGAGGTCAGGGAGAAATCGTCTTCCAAATACAAAAGTTCGAAACAATGAATGAAGTTCTCATCTGAGAACTCAGCCTCGAGGGCCAATGTCAGTTCATATTCCCTATACCAACCAATGCAGGGTCATCAAGTTTCCGCAGCGACAGCGAGTTGCGAGCGACGGCTTTTGTCGAGTTAACAAATATCGACCCTGCCGAGTTTGCGGAAAACCTGACTGGTGCGGTTACTCCACCGACGAACAGACCTCCATTTGCATGCGGATCAGTAGTGGCTCCAAAGGCACTTCGCGCAACGGCGGAAATATCTTCCACCACAGCCGTCTCTTCCTGGTTGCCAGCCCCAGAATAGCCAGAAAGCAAGCGCCACCTCCAATTGAAATCGCTCCAATCGAGGTTCGCAATGCCGTGTACCAGGAATTGATCCGAAGGTCGCCGGCTGTCAAGTACTATTCCCAGTTGATCGATGGACCTACCGGACTCTTACCAAGAGGACTGCGTGAATCAGACACACACCACTACGGTGCCCTTCCTCGTACCCATAAGGAGCGCGCAAGTCTCGCTCGGGCACTGAACAAGTTTGTCACGGTCAGGTTTCCTGACTACGTAGCTCGACGTACTCACGCTGCCATAATCGGTGTGCCAGGATTCTGGCAAGACGAAACTGGCAACATTCAACTATGGTGCCCTCGTGACTACATCATGCCGTTGTTAGTCATCCCCTACCGCGATGACCGGGGTCGGATCCAAGCCTGCCAACTCCGGCTGCACCGAAACGATCTTCGCACCGGCGAAAAGAAATACCGTTGGCTCGCATGCCCATTTGAATTTCGTGGCGCGAGCTCAGGCACGCCAATCCATTTTACCTTCAAGCCAGCAACTCTGCCGCCGGGACGAACGGTCATCATTACCGAAGGAGCCCTTAAAGCTGAGGTTCTTGTAAGTCTCAGACCGACTGCGCGCGTTATTGCCACGAGCGGAGTTAGCTGCTCCCACGCAGAAATCATTGACACCGCCCGGCCATACAACGCGCTGATCGCCTTTGACGCGGACTATAAGACGAATCCAGCGGTCGCTCGGCAACTAGCCCGACTCATAGCAGCCAGGGAACAAGACATCGCCGCCCACCAGCTCTCAACCAATACGAGAATCGTCTGCTGGCGAAGATACAAAGGGATAGACGACGCCGTGCTCGCAAACGTCCCACTCGAGACAATGACCATTCTCGAATGGATTTCAACGCTCGAAGGAACAATGCTCAAGGAAGTCCGGGCAGCCTGGGACCTAGTGAAGTATTCGCCTCTTCATTAACAAAACTTGAAGGAATTAATCAGGTGAGTTAATTTCAAGCACTGGCTGAATTGGCACTGGGTGAAATTCACCCACCACCAGGAATCGACCGGGCGCGATCAACCGTTAACACTATCCAGCTTAGGCCACCATGATGTCGCCTGCTGGTAAGACCTTAAATCCGAGCGAGCCATAGTGCTTTTTCAGCTTCGCTAAACTCCTCTTACGATCCCTGCTGAGCTTGCCGAACTGCATCTCTCTGCGCCAAGCAGGCTCTCCCATTTCCGCACACTCAAATTGTAACGGAAAGCATTTTAGGGCCACGACCCCACACTCACGAGCATATTGTCGTAAACACCATACCAGGGACGCCAGTCCAATCTTCTTCCCTCTAAACTCCGGAAGAATTTCAAGGCGGTCAACGATCAATACATTCGAGTCGCAGATGTACTCGCCAAGGACTTTTTCCAAGTTTGGTTTGAAATCCCCAGTTTCATAATCGATGAGTGCTGAATAGAAAGGTGCAGTTTCTGATCGAATATCAAAGAGATCATGAAGACTGTCGTTTGTGTCGAATACGGCATCTAGATCCAAATAGAAAAGTCGTACCTTTCCTATGACTCTCTCGTTTCCTTTCTTGTCGATGCAGGTTACAGCGACTTCAATACAGGTTGAATATTTATCCATCCCGTCCCACTTGCTCGTTGACGAACTGAACCTTATCTGCACGCCAGAAACAGTCTTCGTTTTTGTTGCCGCATCACAACGCATTTGTTTGTTTCTCCCGTTCGAATCGAACTCTCAAGAGCGCCGGCTTAACCGGCGGGGATGAGTCAGCACATTCTGTGCCACTTCATCAGATCCAAACTGACGGTCGAGAAAAGATGCCGATTCGCCGGAAAAACTGAGAGTGACATTGAACAATGATCGGAAAAGGAAGTCCCTTAGGGTTATTTGCCCTAACTGCCAAACAGCCTACTTCCTAGATCAGGACAATTAGTCTCAGTGGCGGCAAAGGTCGAGCGACCCTTCCGATAAACCAGAAGATCCTCTTCTCAAGTGCCGCACCCTCAAACAGCCAACAAAAAAAGGGCGGGTGGCTAAATCCGACTTTCAAAATTAGCCAGAGAGGTGAGGACAAAGAGATGAATGAATCGCTTCTTATTAACTTTGAAGAGGCCGGCCGGTTGCTCGGAGGGCTACACCCAAACACTCTGCGCCAGCGCAAGGCCGGCACGGAGAACCTTACACACGTTACAGGTTTCGGGCGGCGGGTGATGCTGCTTCGGGAAGAAGTTAATGCCCTAGTTGAGTTGAAGATTGCCCAAGCGCACGCGGCGGAGAGAGATCGCCGGAAAATGCTTCGTCTGGCGAGCTAGTCCCAGGAGCAGCTACCATGATCAAACAAGTCTATTCACGTCGCCTCAAGAAAAACGTCTACCGACTTGATACACGGCTGACTAACGGGATCAGGTTTCGCAGGTTCTTTCTGAAGCGTTCCGACGCGGAGGCCGTTGCCTATAAGATCAAACACGACGCGACAACGCGGCGCTTCGGACTGTCCGTAACATTAGACCGCCCGATGCTTTCCGAGTTGGCAAAGCGATACGCCGACGACATCCAGAATTCACGCGAGCAAACAAGGGCGAGGCGGGTTCTGGCGGATTTCTGTAGCCTGCTCACGTCTGGTCTCTGCGTTGATGAGATTACGAAAGCTGATTGCAAGAGATACATCGACAAGCGAATGCGGGATGAACTGAAGCCGCAATCAATCGATCGTGAACTAAACATTATTGTTGCCATGTTCAATCAAGCTGAGAACTACTTTCCTGCCCTGGATCAATGGCGGCCGCCACGAGTACCCAGGCCAAAGATCATCGATGGCCGGAGAGAAAGAACTTGGAGCGAGCATGAAATCAAAGTGGTCCTGGGCGAACTCTTCGCACCGAAGCGCGACGATGAGCAGGTTCAGTCAGCGATTGCTCGCTATAAGGTTGGCCGTAAGGTTCAATTCTGTCTCTTAAATGGGGTGCGCCATAGTGAAATGAATCTCATACCGAAGACGGGCATTAACTGGGAAGCTCGCCAAGTTCGAATCAGACAAGGGAAAACAGGCAACTACAAAGTCATCGGACCGCTTGGGCCTACCTCGATGGAAATTCTTCGCGAGTTTTTCGACGCATCGAAAACAGACCTCGTGTTCTCACGTAGCGGCAATATCGCACCAAAGTTTTATCGGATTCTCCGAGAGGCTTGTGAAAGGGCGGGAGTTCCATACGGTCGTGGCACGCGCGATGGCTTAGTACTTCACGATGCCAGACACACGGCCACCACCCACCTCCTTGAAAGCAATGTCAGTCCGAAGACCGTTCAGGAGTGGATGGGCTGGTCAGACAAGGCTTTCGTTCTCTATTACTCACACGCCACTAAGCGATCAAGGGAACAAGCCGGGCAGTCGCTGGAGAGGCTCGCGGGTCAAAAGACCGCGTGAAAGGATCGCCGGGGGTAAAATTGCGCAGCCGGGATCGTTCTTCCGTGACGATTTCGGAGATTTGACGATCTTGCTCTGTCATTGAGGTGATGCTCGGCGGCTCATCCATCCATTACTGTAGACGAACGGCAGCGGGAAATATTGTAGAGTGGTGTCGGGAAAGGCGGTACTGGCGGAAGCGGCGGCCCGATGACCCGCCCACGCGGCAAGTTGAACAGTAATATCCAGGAGAGTGAGGATGTGATATGTGGTTCGATCTTGAGCCCCTTGATGAAGAGACGCTTCGCGACTTGCAGGAAATAGAGATGCTGCGCGCCACCGCTCGACGCAAGGAAGCCTTGCAGCTCTTCTTTACGCTCCGCAAAGACTTCAGCGACGCGTTCAGCGACTTATACATTGTCGTGCTAAAGCCGCTCTGCGCAAGCTGCGCCGTCCAGCGCTCGATCGCGCTTCCTGGGTTTGGGGCAGAGAAGGCGACGATCGTCGCGGTGTTGCCCGGATACCGGCCCGAGCAGTTTCGGATGTACGACATGACGAGCCACCATTTGCACTTCTTCCCCTACGAACGTGACGAGGACGAGGAGCGTTTCGCGATCTCGTGCTCCCACTGCGGGGACCGGGTCGACCAAGGCAACGAAGATGGAGACGAACTCATTGCCGTGGAACCAGAATCGTTCTGCGAATACTTCGGCGTCGAGGACGAAGGCCCGGAGAAACCCCACGGGGACTTGCGTGAGGAGATCCGGGAGCTGTACGGCAATCTATGCTACCGCTGCGGCTCGACGAAAGAGGTCACGATAGACCACATCATGCCGAAGAGCGCGGACGGTCGTGGCGTACCGACGAACCTCCAGCCGCTCTGCAAGACGTGCAACGAGGAAAAGGCGGACCAACTCCCGGAGAAACTTATCCTCGCGCTCGACTTCCTGATGCGACCGGCGCCATGGGACAGCTACGAGGGGCTCATCTGGTAATCCTTGTTCGCGGAGGCTTCACCTTGACAACTGAGCCCCGAAACCGAGTTCAGGCCCTGACCCCGATTTCGCAGACTCACTAACCATTTCGCGATGGACGTTTTTGACCGATTGTTCGGGCCGGCTCTTGGACCCGATTGAAGCCCCTAGCCGACATTAGTAGCCCTGGTGCTAAGTGTCGGAGCCGATGCGAGTCGTTCTGCTTTCTTTCTTATTCGGACAATAGCAGATCGCAGTGAAGCATTTCCAGCACGGGCTCGATTGGGCAAGCAAATGTCAGAGAACTGCTAGCACCAATCACTAGTCCCAACACCGTACCGTCATCCCGAACGACAACCGCACCAGTATCACCGGGTCTCGAAAAAGGCTTCGAATCTGACCCGGATATTCCGAATAAGCCGTCAAACCAATAGTTTCCGCCCCGGCCGGAAATTGGGCATTTAACGGCGACGGCGTCAATTAAACCTCGAGTAAAGCCACTTCCAGAGCCTACTTTAAATACTCTTGCACCTACCAATTCAAGCTGATCTTTAGTGGATGATCTGAAAGCTGATTTTAGCGGTGCAGCATCCGGATAATCGTTCCCAAACCCGGCGTCAAACCTGACATTGGGAAGAAGGGTCGCTACGGCTGCATCGATGGTATTGATTTCGACATTACCGGAAGCCAGGCTAGAGCGCGGGCTACTTGCGATAAGCACAACGTAATTGTCCAAAGTCGCTATCATATTCGCCTTATACACGCGCTCGCCAACGCAGATACGGTCACCCAACTGTGCTAAATCAGTTCGCAGAGCAGCTCCTGTCGTTAATATCGCGGGTTCCCCACTATCCCTTAACTGCACGAAACAACCCAGCGTTCCCCGACCTTGGGCCCGACTGTGAGACGCATTCATGATGGGGAGGCCACACGTGATCGGAGTATACGGCCGCTTAGTAGGCTTAACTCTACGGTGTACATGCCGTACCGGCCGGTCGAATCGAAAAGGAATTCCATTAAACGAGATCGTGGATAGGTCGACCAATGAATCATCAATTTGCTTTGGCTTTAGCGTATAAGTCACTTCGCCGTGCGCCACCCCGACACCGAAACCATCATACCTAGCCAGATCGAATTGCTCCTTAGCTGCCAGATGACTATTTGCGATAGCATAATCGAGTCGCACCTTGTGTTTTAGGGCAACAAGCTGAGGTATGGACAAAAAGTCGATCGGGTACAACGGTTCACGCGTGGGATCGTCCAAATCATCCGGCCCGGGGCGACACGCCTCTGCAATATCCTTAGGAAATAACCTATCAATGATCGGAATGGGACCATGGCGAACAACAACTTCATGGACCTCCACGTCCTCTGCAGGAAACTGATCATGTCGAAAAATGACACGATAGGGTTGACCTAAGGACGTGGGAAGCACTTCTACTTCACCTGCCCGATATTTTAGACCCCCATGTTGGCGCAAGAGGAAAACAACGAACCGATTCAAGATGGACGCTCTGAGATTAAGCGGGGAAATACTAGGGCTGTTGAGAAAGACAACTGTGTCATCCCGAAGCTGTTTCGTTAGCATTCCAACCAGTTCCGGGGGGACTTTGAGACCTCGGTACTGTTCCTCAAGGAGTTCTCCTTCAATGTCCTCACGAATACGCTTCATTACCTTTCTTTCATCGAAGTTTGTGACCGAATTCTTCTGCGTCTTCTGAGTGCGCTCGTAGACTCGTTCCTGAATTCTTAAATCCTCCCTTAGTCTTTGCCATACTCTCTTGTCTATTTCGGGAAGCTCCTTTTTGAGTTCTTGCAGACCACCGACTCGGGTGAGTTTGTAGACGAACTCGGCATGGTCGAAGGCATTAATGCGGAGTCGTATGGCGTCTATAAGCCCACCATCGCCACATCCTGTTACCAGATAGCGACGCGGCATAGGCCCCGTAATCAGAGGGCGACCGAAATTATCATTCTCCCAATAAGAGAGGAAAGGAACAGTGGGCAGAGGCCGTTCTAACCCAAACCCAACCGCGAGAATCAGTCGATCACAAACCTGATCGTAATTGTCGACCGCGCCTTCAGCGAAGACTCTAGGCTGTCCACCAGACGTGTCTATTCTGCGCACTTCATATCCGTAAAAAGTCTTCACTGTATTCTCGATTTCTGCCCACTGCTCCAAAATCGTGTTGGAGACTTCAGCGGCCATATCGGCTCCCCAATTCAAACACGGCAAATTGGTTATATGGGTTGCTGAGATCGCTTCTGGCCAATCGAGTATGTAGGGATGGATAAACCGCAGTTGGCAGCCTCGCTGCAAATGTAGCGGAACTTTCTTGCTTTCGAGGAGTGTCACCGAGGCCCCGAGGTGCTTAGCTGCAAATGTCGCTGTTAATCCAGCCAAGCCAGCGCCTACGACGGTTAACCTAGTTTCAGGCGTGAGGTTACCCGTTTCATGGAGCGCCCAAATCAGATTTAAGGCGCGCTGCTGTTGTGAGAGGAATGTCAGTCGCAGGCTCTTTCGGCCCACCCAAAACACATTGGGATGATTTGGTATGCCGAGCCGATCAAGAATGATCTTAGGAATTGAAGACTTATCAAGTTTAGCCATGGAGTAGACCGAGTACAAAGATTACCTCAAAGCTTACTCGGATTCCGGGCCTAAACTAAAGTGCCAGCCGCGATTGCGTGTGCTTCATCAATTCTTTATTCTCTCTGGTTGTGGCAGTTTCGCGCGGCAACCTGACCTCTGACGCTCGGCGCCTCGCGCTAAGGGAGACACTATATTCTGTCAGACTCCATGAGGGCGTTAGCCGATCAACTTCGCTCAGTTCTAGCTGAGACAGGACGAATCGCGCATAGTGGGAACAAAAGGTGGGAGATCCGCGAGGCTCGTAGTAGAACCCGAAACCGGGGTCAGGCCTGCGATGCTGCGATTTTCAATAATCAATGTTCCGAACTCCGAGTAATTGATCTTTGCGGTTGATCAATGCAAAAGGTGGCCGAGAAAATCTTATCACCGCTTAGCATCAAGCAAGATCGCAGAATCGCATCAAGCCTGACCACGATTTCCGTTTGGTTGAGTGTGGTATGATCGTCACGATTTCAAAAACGAGGTTTGTTGAAGATGGATTTAGATAAGTTACTCAAACTCAGCGCGGATCTGGACCGACCTCGCTCGGCTTTTGATCAGTTGCACGAGACGGCCCTGAGGGCTTCGGGAACTAGCAGCGCCTTCAAGTTCCAGGAAGAAGCATTGAAAGCGCGAACAGCTCGGTTGTTTGATTCGACTATTGAGTTGAGGCTGTCGCGTCAGATCGATGACCTGGAGCAGAGTTTTGCCCAGAGGGTTCTACGCGAACCTGTCTTTGGTATCGCAAAAGAGAGCCCGTTTCTTGCAGCGCAGGCTCGGATGGAGCAGAGCCTACAATGTAAGTTGACTGAAATCGCAACTGGGCTTTCTGCTCGAAGTGCGTCGGCGCAAATAGCCGAGGACTTCCTGAGTCAGATCAAGGGCAACATACTGCCAAAGTTTCACTCCTACCTAGAAAGTGAAACCGAGTCATTGAGACGCGCACTTAGAGTGGCGGCTGAGCATCCGTCAGCCTCAGCTTTAGCCTCGTTAACGGCGACGATCAACGCCACGTCATTCATTACTGCCGCCAACTGGATGCGTGGATTTGATGTCGACACTGGAATCATGAAGCAAATCTTCGAGCCCAGCGTCGCGTATGGTCACTTTGCGGCACGCACACTCGAACAGCTTAGTAATCCGATAAGTGACTTTCGGCGGGCAGCACTCAGTGGGTCATTGTTGTTGGCTGAAGAACAAGCCATCAGGACTTCCACCCTGCTTACACCACTGGCCGACTATTCAGTCGGAGGCGCTGAAGCCATTTCGCCACCGCTCGTGTTAAGACGTCCAGTCATCAATCGGTATCGGTTGCAACGCGAAGAACTTCTGAGTCGAGAGGAGGAAATACCGGACGACGCTGACTACGAGACACTGAGCCCATTGGCGCCTTCGGTTGAACTGTACGACATCGCTCGCAAATGCATGGAACTGGTTGGTTTGTGCGATGAGACCAACGAGACTTGCACCGGGGAAACCGTTTTCAAACTGACCTCGATGCTCCTCATATCGTTCTCAAGTTTGCTTGGCACTGTCGCCCAGAATCGGATGACTCTCGCTCAGGTTGTGGAGAGCCTCTACATAGTTCTGTACGAATCGGCCGGTAAAGACAAGCTTCGGTATCTGGAGCGAAACTATTTGACACGGGAAGAGTGCGAACTCATCTGGAAGATTAAGCACCTGCGCAATAAGTGGCTAAGTCACGACGCCGATCATGGCAGCGAACGAGACATCAGAGAGTCTAGAAGGCTTCGCTTAGAGGCCTTAAACTGGCTGGGCGTCGAACGAATACCCACGCAGCGAGAAGAGTATGCACGTATCCAGCGATTGCTTCTGGAACGGGTTGAAGAGTTTCTCGCGTTGTTGCTGCGACGAATCGCGGGCGCAGATGACTCAATAAACTAGAACGGACTCACACTTGGGAAGTCGTTAGAGAACCGATGCGAACACTAAGAACACCCTCCTTGACGGTCACCGTCCACTGGTATTCCGTTAACGATGGACAGGACTCGCGTTGGGGCGCCATGACCTCGCGTTGTACGCGTATCTCGCGCCCGTAAGGCCCGAGATCTTCTACCTTGGTAAGTGCGACCGATCCACGGTCCGCAGACGGGCCTGCTATAGCGCGAAATCGTCGACCTAGGAGCGCATCAATCAGCGCAGCAAGGCACATCGACTTATCGTGGCTGAAATCGAAGTAGACCGGCGATTGACCCGGGACTTGCTGGCAGACATTGAGAGTTTGATCATTTACTCAATCCAGCCATCTTGCAACGTTCAACATACCCGCTCGCGCGGAAGACTTAGCCGGCCGGGTATGAGGGTGGAATGTCGGGGAAGGGCTTGGCCTCTTCAGCGCAGAGTATTTTGGGATGAATGAAGTGACGCAATTCAAGATCGGTCGTCAGCGCCTGCGCAGGTTGCTTCTGTCTTTCTAGTGACCCAATTCCATTAAGCAAACCAAATTTCTCCGCCGATCCAAAGTGCAGGGCAACTGAATGTTCCTGGAAAGCCATTCGAAGTGTCCTGAGAAAGCCGGGCTTACTTGAAAAGCCAGGGAGTGCTTAGTTTTGGATCTTTTCCCAGAGATCCTTCTACAAAAATATATACTCCTGCGCGGCAGCGAAAAGCTGTTCGGCAAGCGCCAGATTGATGCCGGCTACAAACAACAGTTTCTTCTGAGACCCGCTCTTCGGATCAACATAATAAGAAGGATACGTGAGAGCATCCCTGACACTCTTGCCGTAACCGGCTAGGTCGTGCGCGAATTGGCAACCGGAAAGGTCGAGTTGAATTCCTTTCATTTTGGCAACAATTACCGGATAGCTAAACAACTTCTTCTTGAACGCGACATACTTGGTTCTTTTTTCCGCACTGTTCCACTCACTCAATAGATCATGATCATCAAGGGACCGTCGATCATGATGTGAATGAAAACAATCATAGGCTAGCCCGTTCAGATAGGCCTCCAGGAAGTGAAATATGGCGGTCGTCGCGGTGCGCAAATAACTCTGTAATATTTCTTGGTCTTCCGGCGAACGCTTGCGAAAGTCATCAATGTCCTTGTGTGCTTCTCGTGCACGAGCCAACAAGACCTTAACATCATCAAAGAGCAGCCCCTCTACTTCGAGAATGTTAAGGAGATCCTCCATCGTGTTTCCGTCAAACACTACGAGGGCGTGAAGCTTGACGTGCGGCCAGCGAGTGAAGACTCTGTCATAATGTAAAAACAGCTTGGAATCTATAAACAGTTTGGACAGGTACGCCCTTCCTGCCTGTTTGCGCGCCGCAGTGAGCAGCTTGCGATATTCGTGGTAATTCGCTACAGCTCCTGATTTGGTGCGAATGCTCTCGATTTCCGCACTTAATTCGTCCATCGTTTTCAATTGGTCTTCACGAGTAAGTCGAGCATACTCTGCGCGGATCATGGCCAAACGTGCCTGATTGCTCCCGAAACTCTTTAAGAGAAAATAGAGCGCCTCCAAGGTCTCGACAGAAGTAACAATTTGATTTGCGATGTTTATCAAAAGTTAGATACTCCAAAAGTACGCGGCTCGGCGGCGAAGCGCACCACCATCGTTAATGACTGATCGCAGTTGACTCGGCGAGAACAGTAGTATCCATAATGGGCTCGGCTACTTAAATTATTCCACAACAGATTTTGTGTCTAATCTCCAGCTCATGAATGAGTTGGTAAGAGGTTAATGTTCGGCTCCCCACGCGGGCAGCCCGCGTGGGGTGGTCGATAGGGAGAGCTATTTCAACTGAGCCCTCCCTGACGGTCGGGCTAGTGCACCAGCCACATGGCGGCCGGAAGCCACCACCTTAGGATCACGGTGAGCACCGCGAGATTTGATCCACTCGCTTATCAACTGATATCGAAGTCCTCAGCACTCGGCTCAAGCCGCTTACTCAGCCTTCCAGGCGCAATGCTTCATCCAGCGAAACCGATGTTGGCAGCCAGATACCATGCAGGTCTCTTCCGAGTCCCCCTGTAAAGGAATCGATCGGATGTCATGTGTACCCTCTGCATTATCTGCATTGTGTGCACCCGGCAGTCCACACCCCTGGGCACTAAGTGGACACTAAATTGAAAACTGTGCTGATTTGCTGAGGAAAACTGAAGAAGTATGGTGCCGAAGGGGGGAATCGCATGGCCCTATGTTTTACAGTGTTTTGCCACTATTTTTCAAAATCCTCAGTAAAGTGACACTTTCTGTTTGTGCTTACTGTGCTCTTGGTGCTTTTCGTCCTTTTTCGTGTGACTCGGATGTGACACCAACCTTTTAGCCGTCTTCCAACAACGATAAGCGGTCCCTAATGCATGGTCCAAAGCAGCCGAACCAAATTAACGCCACCAAAAGCTTACGCAGCGATCTAGCGGCGTTATAAACCATCCGCACGTCGTTCGCTGAGATTCCTCTAAGTGGATCACCCCTGTTATTCCACCTTTGAAGAACCAACGCAAGGATTCAAAACGATGAGCTCTGCATCATCCCAAATGGGCGACAATTAGTATGTTGAGTCTCAACAAAAGAAGTCTAAAGCCACCCGCTCGCGACATTCCCACAGTTCCCACAGCCCCTCCGAATTACAGTAGAAGAGAGGACCCATTCTTAATGAGGAGTCCAGAACACTTGACCTGCTAGGCCGAACCATGGCCTTGCCCATCCAAATCCCCACAACAGATTACCTCCCCTTCTTGAGTATCAGCACAGAGTGTGAGCGCTGTCGTGGTTGCGCAAAAAGTATTGCTCAGCAACGTATCTCAAGTCCCTTACGATGATAAGTCTACTTCATCCATTCTGAGACAGCCTGCGTCTCCCAGGCAGCATAGTTCGACGAGTCCGCTTCGAGCGTGCGCCAAGCCAAATTTAAGATAGCTAGTGGGGTCGTGGAACTCGTGACTGGCCCTGGGTAGTTGATCTCATCATCGCTCGCGCGTCTGGGCTCGACCTCGGTGAGCATGTCATCAATCGTTCGTTGTAGGTCAGGATGAAAGGCAGCGTCGTAACAGCCGAAATAATCCTCCTCGATTCCCAACATGGCTGCGATATTTTGCCAATCATTTTCAATCTCATCAGCTAGATCCTTCCAGCCCATAGTGCGAGCGCGATCGGCCAGCAATCGCACTCTCAGCCAGGTTACTGGATGGCTGCTGTGCATTTGATCAGCAAACGATCTCTGATAAGCGTCCTGTCCGATCGCTCGAAAGTAGAAGGAGAAAGAATGCGCAAAGGCAGGCCCGCACATTACCAGACCGACTGCATCGCAAAAGAACTCCTGGGTCCAATCATACCAGCGCTCTGCTATTTGTTTTCGCTTCCGTTGTTCTCGCTGCGCTTGCTTGTCGTCGCGCCGCGAAACGGGTTCGAGTCTCCGTGAGATAGCCTGTTGGAGATCCTTTACCAAGTCATCCATTTCGTTTCGATGACAGGCGTAAAGCAAATGCCCGAATTCGTGAAAGCACAACGGCAAATGCAGTAGCCTTTCCTGATCTCCGGGAGGAATCACATACAAGGTCGGCAATGATTCAACGGGCCATGAACCAAATGAGCCATCAGCAAAAGCCACCGGAAGATCACAAGTTCTGGGATGTTCACGGTGCATCCAGGCTAGCAATCGCAGAGATAGGCCATCACTACTCCGCGCTCGCAGTAAAGGGCCCAAGTAGCGATCAGTAAGAAGGAACACCTCCCTAGTTACGATGCTAGTCTGATCCAATACTTCCGGTAAGATGTCAACGCCCGCACGGGTCAGATTTGCCAGATTCCTCTCGATCTGACGGCCAAGAACCCGCACCAACTCTTGAAGCCACTCGCGGTATGGCTCCAATTCTTGCGGCACAGGCGCGGCCGCAATCGATTGCATGATTCCAGAGACTTTGCGCCGGAGATCCTCGTTTTGAGTGCGCAGCTGCTTCTGCACCCCTAGAAGCCTCCTACCAAGGCGCGCGTATCTGTTTCCAAGTGCTCGTCTAACAATCGGCGTAGATCTCTCAGACCTAGCAGGAGCGAAGCACGGTCCTCCGGTTTCTCCGACTCCAGAAGTTCAATCATTTTCGTGAACGATCTTCTTAGGAGCGGAGAGCCCCCTTTGGGGCTGACCCGCCTGAACTCCGCCAAGCGCTGTGCGAGTTGGCGCATACGGGCATCCGCTCCTGTCACTGGCTCCCGCTCATTCTGTTCGGCGGTCTCGAGCAGTGGTTGCAATCGTCTGAGGAAGTCCGCCAACCTTTTCTTTCCTGCTTCGGCGCGCTCAGTCTGCTGCGCGTCGGCGATCCCGGCCGCTTCCAGCTTCAAGTGAATTGACAGTTCGTTGATCGCCGTGAGCAGTTCCTGACTGCGATGGAAGCTTTGAATTGCCATCCAGTCTGAATTCATGGTCACCATTCTCCTTTGCAATGTCCCAAGCCTATCGAATCCTTCTAACCTCCTGCGCCATCCGATGACTCAATTCATCATCGGTACGCTTAAGCTCAATCGGCAGACGCTGGGCGACGGAAGGAGAGGCCCAGTTGCACTGTCCTAAGTCAAACTCGTCCTCCATGGCGCGAAGCGCATTACCTGACCGCGAAACTGCTATCACCGGTTCGGCAGTGCCCTGATTGAGAGTGGCGGCCCCAGTAAATTGGGCCACCACCACCCGCTCGCTCAGTCGTACGGCGCTGCCTTCAATCGCCTGATGCACCTGACCATCGCCGTCCCGCTCCCAGATGCGGATTCCCTTGACGCTGTTCTTATAGAAATCGATATCATCGATTTCCGCGCTTTGCTTGAGAAAACCACAGCTTTCCATCTCTGACCGCGCATCCTCAAAAGCGTTGGTTTCGTCACCGCATTCCTTTCCATCGCGGACACTGAGAACAGAATTGATTCCTTTGATCCCTGCCTGAGCCGCCCGTTTAGCCAACTCGACACATACATCCGCCAGAATCTTCCGGTTGATCTGCTCCTTCTTGAAGTCGGCCTTGCCGCATACTTTGGTGTCCGCCCAGAACTGCCATTGCTCGCCAACGCGGCGCCAAACAATCAGCGAGACCGCAAAATGTCTCCGTGTGTGGCCTACGTCTATTCCAAACCTCGCTTCATAGCTCGGCGTCGAAGCAGGAATGTAAGGTATGCACTCCAGCAACTCCAGGACGTTTAGGGCACACTTGTCGACAAATGTCTCCCAGCTCGATGAGCCAGTCTCTGCCGCATCGTCAGCAGGTTCTTCGTCAGGCAGCTCCGCGGCCTTCCGGGCAAGCTGTCGCTCAGTAATGCGTTTAATCCGCCATTCATCTAACTCGTACTCCAGGTCGTGATAAGTCGCCGGATCGTTGTCCGGGAAAACAATTACGGCCAAGCCTGGCTCGGCAGTCTGTCTCAATCTCTTCTTCAACCCGTCCAGAGAGTCGTCAAAGATCATTGCAACCTTGATCTGCTTCTTGGTCCACATCGAGAGGCGCTTCTGAATTCCCAACGCCAACCATGACGCCGTTACCTCTCCGCAATTCTTCCGTATTGCCAAATGGATCGTCCGCAGTACGGTCTGGGGAACATACCAGCACCCGTACTTCGCCAAACATCGCTCGCGATGGCGAAAGTTTGCTCGGATCTGATTGATGCCATCGGTCTCAGGAGGAGCCAACACGTGACCGCTTCCGAAATGCAGCGCGGGAATGCGCAGTCGCAGAACTCTCTGACTGCTGGGGCGCCAGAAGCCCCTTACTAAGTCTGGAAATGCGTCACCGAGTGGATGAGAACCCAGCTTCTTCCAGAACGCCTCAATCAGACGGCTCCGGTCCGCCGGGCAGATTTTATCAACCTGTTTTAGTCGACCCGGAACTGAGTCATTCATCACTCGAATCTGCAACCATTCCGCCGGCACTTTCTGCGTTCCCAGTCCACCGAATGAAACACGCGCGACTGGCGCATCCGGGCTTAGATTTCGCTCACACTCAGCGGAGGCATAATCGTAAAGCGATCCATATCTGCGGCCGCGAACGTCCATAGACCCGGTCGTCGCGCAGGTCATACCGTTACCCCATTCCTCGAAATAACACTTGTACTTCCCCTTCCCATTGTCGTAGATCAACGTGCCTTTCTGTTCCTGCTGTCTCGATGTCAACCGGTGGAATTCATGCTCTCGATTTCCGTTAGCGCCTTTGACAAAATAGTCAGCTACGCTGTTCCTGGTAATGAAGGCGGTCCCGACGTCCACGACTAAGCCAATACCTTCACCCTCGATCACTACGGCCGCCAGCTCATAGCGTCTCCAAGCCGCAATCCCATTAGCCGCGTCGAAGGAGTCTCGCTCATACCAGATTCGTAAACTGTCAAGGGTCCACCAGGCGTTGAAGCTGTTAACTTGCAGTTCCAACTGCCGCTCTAGGAGGTTTGCCAAAAGCATCCGATCACCTGGAGTAGAGAATCTTAGTTCGCGAACCCGACCGGTATCGCGGATCACTATTCGCTGGCCCTCTTTATTGCGCTCCACCGTTCTTACCGGGTCGGAAGTCAAAGCCAGAAGTTGGCCGCCGGATACGACCGACGCCAGGCCGCGATCGCGCCTTAAGAAACTGACGGCTATCTCACCCGCCTTGGGCGAGCCTTCGCTGCCTTCAAACTCAAGCACTCTTGTTTGCAGCCGAAGATTTGTTCCTGTCTCTACAATCCGAATATTAGTTTCCAGCATTCGCCTTATTCCTCCTCACCTAGCCTCACTTCCAGGACAGATTCGCTGATATGGACACAAGCGGCATACCCTCGGACTGCCGGTAGGAGTGAAAGCCTCACTGATCCTTTGCTTGCCATACTTATGCAGATCAATCATCAGCGCCGTGTCTTGGGCCATCCTGGCTTTTGCTCTTGCTGCCTCCTGTTGATTGACAGTCAGCGGCACAACTCGCCCGCTGCCCAACTCGACTCGAAACAGATCGACTTCATCAAGCGCACAATCAAAGCGATGCTGTACGCCTAGAGCGTAAGCAAGCAATTGCAAATCTGAATCGGCACTGTCGCGGTCGCCACTCTTCCAGTCGGCAACCGTAACCCGCCCGTTTCCCCGCCACGCCAGGTCGATCAGTCCTCGCATACGAAAGCCCTGACCTTCGACCAGAACGCGCTTCTCAATTACAGCATCCTCTACCAGACCGCCTCTGCGGAAAGGGTCCACACTGGGCAGAGTCAAGAACCCGTGCAGCGCCTTTTCGAGCCTCTGGCCGGCTTCCGACCACATCTTGTTCGCCGTTGCATCAACGAAGATGAACTCCATCAACAGTGCCCGTGTGGGCATCTCTGAATAATTGCCGCTTCTCGCGAATTGAACTGACGACTCCCTGACCTTCTGCCATCTTTGAGAGACCTCGTTCACGAACGAGTTGGCTTCTACCATGCCACCGCCCCTCCAAATCCCAAACAGTTCTTTGATTTTTTGGTGCAGGAGAATCCCAGCCAACATCCAGGAGTTGGTCAATTTTCGATAAAACCTAAGTGACGCTATCTGACCAGCAACGATTTCTAGAGGGTCGGCGTAATATTGGTAGTAATAGCGCCTCGGACACTGTTCCAGTTGGCTTCGTTTTGAGGGGGACCAGTCCAGCAGTTCACTCTTCGAGCGTCTTGCGCTGCCAACGTCAAACCCGTCAAACAGTGATTGCTGTATCACCTGCACCATTTCAACTCCTGATTCGCTTCAGACGACCGGCTAGCTTTTGCCACTCCTTATCGGAGAGATCCATTGTCCGCGCTTCACGCATAAAGTCGCGAGCCCCTTGGCTCTCAACCAGCATTTGCCGCACTTCTGTGGGGAGCTTGGTTGTCATTCCCAGTAACTCGTCATGACGGACGCCAAGCTCGTGGCATATCTTTTCGATCGTGTCTGCCGCTGGCGGAGGCAACCGATCATTTTCAACCTTGCTTATGTAGGAGAAATCAACCCCCACACGCTGCGCTAATTCTCGCTGACTGAGACCTTTCGCTCGCCTGAGCGACTGCAACTTCGTCCCAAAAGTATCTTTCATTTGTTTCTCCGGAAAAAGGGCATTGTTCAGTAACCAAAGGGAGCCTAGCACGATGTTGAGTTGATAGTCAACTCCAGTTTAAACAAATCCTCCTGGTCCTGCCCAGCTTTTATCTCCCAGCCAACCTGCTCTAACTCCGCTTATTCACGAGTCCGATTGTTTTGGTCCATTCTTCCAATTGGGCCACCTCTCTTTCCGGCATCTACGTTTGTCAAAGGAGACCTGTTTCTCGGAACTGACAGTCGCCACCATCGGGGCGATGACAAGCATACAGACCTGGTGCGGAATCGCATTTCCATTTGCGCTGGCCTTGCACAATCATCAGCGCCCGAGGATGATACTTAGTGTCTGGATTTGGTAACTTGCAAAAGGCGCCGATGTTTTAGACCAGCAATCGCTTGCTGTGGCCCATGCGTGAGGCGGCACGACATCACACCTGATGAGTGCTGCAAGGGAGTCAAAGACGTATGACTTCCCGGCGGTAACAGAACGCAAGGCCAAGCTAAAACGAATTCGTTTTAGCTGTCGATCTCCCAAAAAGGCTTCATTGCCATCAGGAGGACCATCCTGATGGGAAAAAGCCGACGATCGAAGCCAGCTCGTCTGACAGAAAAACTTCTTCAGATCCGCACACGTCTTGGACTCTCACAAAATCAGATAATCCGCCGCCTGGGCCTAAGTGAAGAACTCTATCAGGCCAGCATCTCCGGCTATGAACTCGGTACGCGTGAGCCGCCGCTACCTATCCTTTTGAAATATGCGGAGGTCGCAGGCGTGTGTATGGACGTGCTTATTAATGACAAGTTGGATCTGCCTAAGAAGCTGCCGAGCACTCCAGATCACAAAGCGTCCGCTCGCGCGTTGGCTTCTCAAGCACGACGAAGGCACTAATTGAGGCACTCGACGAATCCTTGAGTCCAACTCTCGCGGTCCGTGCTGAAGCTATGCGCAGGTCAAGCTTAAGTCGATCATCGCTTCGGCCCGGAAATCATGTCACGCTATGAATCGGGTTTTTGGCTGCTTGCCGCATGAGGAGCACACGCGTCTCCAGCCCCAACTGCAACTGATTCACCTGTCCAAGTGTCGAGCAGAACCTTATCCTCCAGTCGATGAAGCTAATCGAAACGAGTTTCCGCCAGAAGTTGTTCCGTTCCATCCGAAATCCTTCGCGTAATTGATGGATTGCTGAAGCTACGGTTGCTTTTCGTTGCCAACGCCCTTGTCTCTACGTCTAGAAAAAGAAGCGGCCCGCATCGAAGAAAACAATCGGCTAGGGACAAGAGTGTTACCTAGTACTCTTGAATCTAGATTCACGTGTTGCTAGGTGGAGAGCTATCAACCGCTACTCTAGGACCAAAATGGAACCACAAAAGCTCTCCGCCAGTCAGCATCAAAGTTCTCAAAGACTAGTCCTGTCAAGATCCCTTCTATTGGGCCAGTTTCATTGTGCTCGAAAACGGGATGTGAAGGTCATCGCGATGAAAATGGTCGGTTTTCAAGCAGTACATGCCGCAGTCAGACCATCTCTGACTGCTCAAGAAGCACGCCCCTAAGAAAACATCAAAAATATTCGCTCTCCAGCCGAAAAAATGACCTCCTCAAACGCTTTACATATAGAGGAGCAAATAAATTAATTCTTCGACGAGTAGGTAAGAGCTGAAGCTATCGACTGGCCAAACGGCTGAAATAAGAAAAATTCAAAAATAATTGCTCTCCAGCCGAAAAAACGACCTGCTCAAGTGTCTTACATATAGAGGGGTAAATATATAGTCATTCTTGAGCAGGTTGGCGAGCCAACCACAGGGGGGTCCAGTTAGAGGGTTGACCGATCTAACCCCCAGGGACCCCACGGCCAGAGGATCATGCTTCTTCATCGCTTCCGGAAGAAGGCCACGACCGGCGTAACGGCAGAAGTGTGCGTTGAAGCCGAATTCCTTGCGTTCCAACGTTCGCGCATGGGTTTTTCGCACGGCGCACAACATCGCGAGCAACCGACTTAGGAACGATCAATTCATCGAGTTGCTTGATGAGACGGCTTGGGAGGATCTGAGACAGACATTAAGAGACTCGGCAGCCAACCCCGAGCAGAAGTTAGCGGAACTGGAGAAATTCAATCGGCTGCGAGTTGCGATAGCGCGCCTGACATTGGCTGAACGGCAATGTTTGCACCTGCGAACCAAAGGGCTCCGCTACAAGGAGATTGCAGAAATTCTCGGACTGGGCACCAGCACAATCGCCGAAACCTTGTACCGAGTAATCGACAAGCTGACTCAAGAGAATAATGGATAAGATGTTTCAAAATAATTCGGGTGAACAGAGCGAGCATCCGCCGCGCGAGATGTTGCTGCTCTTTGTAGACGGCGAGTTGCCGACGAAAGAGACCGCGCAGCTAGAGACGCATCTGGAAGCCTGCTGGCCCTGCCGTGTCAAGACCAAGAAAATCCAGGAAGCGATCGCGGACATCATCGAGTTTGACGAACAGGTGCTTACGCCCCGACTCAATCCGCCTCAAGGCTGGCGGAACTTTGATCGACAACTAAGGCAATTGGCTGCGCAGAGCGGCCATCAATCATTGCGGTCAAGGCTCTTCGGAAGGTTGAATCGGTTCTTTCCGGTGTCGCACTTCTTTGAGACTCCCCATCCATGGTTCAAACCAATGGCGCGAGGGCTGGCTGCCGCGTTAGCTTTGATACTTGTCGTAGCTTTGGTGATCCGTTTCAGGCACGAGCCTACTGTTTCGGCGAGTGAGTTACTGCAGAACGCGACTGAAGCTCAAGCTGCAAGAATCCGCTCGAACGCTGAGCCTGTGATCCATCAGAGATTGCGGGTGCTTCGCAGAGGCCAAGCGTCGGCGAGTGAAGCTTCAGCCACGTTAGAGATTTGGAATGACACTAAAAACGCTCGGGTTCGCGAGTTCACAATCGACGAAAACCAAACGGTCTCTTTACGTGACAAGGCTGCCTCGCAACTACCGCCTAGCAGTCCGGTGATTGACGAACTGGCACAGTTGCTCGCGGCCAATCACATGGACCCGCAGCGTCCACTCTCCGCCGCTTCTTACCAGTTATGGCACAACACGCTTCAGCGCCAGCAGGATGAGGTCACTCGTTCAAAGCTGCCCGGCGGTATCGATGCTCTAACGCTTCGAACCATTCCGGCCAGTCCAGTGAATGTGGGTCAGATTGCAGAAGCGGTGTTCATCGTACGTGCTAAGGATTGGGAGCCTTCTGAACTGCGCTTGAACGTGCGCGCTGAAACCGGAAACCGTATCTATGAATTGGCCGAAGATCTCTCAGAGGTGTTGAACCTCGCTCAAGTTGATCCGAAGATCTTTACTAACGAAACGGTGGCCTTGTCGCCCACGCCAAAGGCTTCGCCTCAAACAAGTCCTGTTGCTTCTCCGCTGGCTAAGCTGAACCCAAGCAACGTCCCGCTCGTGACGCAGCCGGTCGCAAGCGCCGATCTAGAGGTTGAAGCGCTCCAGTTATTGAATCAAGTGGGAGCCGATCTGGGTGAGCAGATCAGCGTCAAAAGAACTCAGGAAGGAACACTTCAAGTCAGCGGCATTGTCGAGACCGAGCAACGCAAAACAGAGATCCTCAATGCGCTTGCTCCAATCAAGAACAATCCAGCAGTCCGCGTTGAGATTCAGACGGTAGCAGAAGCGGTCGCCAAACAAACGAATACGCCGAACCCTTCACCAAGCACGCGGGCCGTTCAAATCGCCGGCAATACAATGGCGGCTGAGCCGGAGTTGCGAGCTTACTTCGGTCGCGAAGGCGGAGACACGGATGCGGCTATACGACGATTCGCGGCCCACATGGTCAGTCTATCGAATCAGGGGATGGACCATTTATGGGCCATCAAGCGGTTGCTCAATCAGTTCTCGCCAGAAGAGCAGCGCGCGCTCACGCCTGAGGCGCGCGCCAAATGGCTTGGCTTGATTCACGCGCACGCACGCTCGTACCAGCAGAGTAGTCAATCGTTGCGGCGAGAACTACAGCCCGTCTTTTTCTCTGGTCAGTCCATTGCTGGGGCTTCTGCGGAAGGAGCAGCGATTGCCGATACGAACGAGTTGAGTCGCTCCATTGAGCAACTCTTCGAATTGGGTTCGTCGAATGACCGGGTGATTCGCTCGGCATTTACTACTTCGACAAGCGGAGTAATGACGACAGTCATCAAGGCGCCACAGTTCTGGCAATCGTTGAAGAATGCCGAAGCACTAGCAGCGAGAGTTTCATTGAGCAAGTAGTCGGCGGTTGATCCGCTGAAGATGGAAGAGTCGCAAAAAACCAAGTAGAAGAGGACACGTCAATGACACCATGTTACCCCCTAGCACTCGTTAGCCGCAGGTTACTGCTTGCTGTGCTTCTGCTCATCGCTTTTCACTCATTGAAAGTAGTTACTCTCGCGCAGTCCTCAACGGCGACTCTCAGCGGCACGGTTACCGATGTAAACAGCGCCGTGGTCGCAGGAGCGCACGTCACGGCCACCAACACCGGAACGGGATTGAAGCGAGAAGCGACCACGGGCGGGTCCGGCACGTTCGTTATTCCACTGCTTCCTCCAAGCACTTACACAGTCTTGGTTGAAAACCAGGGCTTCACCCCGGCAGAGATCAAAGATGTGACACTCAACGTTGGTGACAATGTGGCGCTGAACATTCAATTGAAGGTGGGCCAAGTCGGTGCGACGGTTCAGGTAATCAACGAAGCGCCGTTGATTAATGAATCGCCCGCGGTGGGCACGGTCATCAATCGTCAGTTCGTTGAGAACATACCTTTGAACGGTCGAAGCTTTAACAC
>WNFT01000617.1_pt1 | contig 66995 bp, 55 predicted proteins | sample 5400191 | NCBI WGS metagenome assembly WNFT01 (sample SAMN13153359, study PRJNA577476) | soil metagenome | isolation source: 80 cm saprolite under Madrone tree | place: USA:California | collected 2016-06-14 | reverse complement strand
CGTATACATGCCATCTGCTGCGTTGTAAGTTGTTGGAACTACGTTAGAGCGGGGATTCGATTCCTTCCGTGCTCACCATGCATAGCTCGCGAAAGTGACCAGAAACCAGGATCAGGTCTTCATCGGCAACACAATACGGAAGACCGAGCCGCATCCAAGCTGGCTGGTGACGGCTATCTTGCCGCCGTGAGCCTCGACGATTGCCTTTACGATCGCCAGTCCCATTCCGGTGCCTTGCACGCGGTAGCGCTGATTCTTGCCGCGATAGAACTTGTCGAAGATCAGGCCTTGCTCCATATCGTCAATGCCGACACCTCGGTCGGCCACGCTTAGTTCGAAGTTCGTGTCTTCTTTTTGCAATTCGGCCTTTTGCATTTCGGCGGTAATGCGGATGGGGGATTCGGGCGGTGAATATTTGCCGGCATTTTCCAGTAACTGGACCAGAACTTGCTTCATGCGGTCTGCGTCAAGGCGCACAGTGATGTCTTGGGGCACGCGGATTTCGACCGGATGCTTGCCCATGACCTGTTTCACGTCCTCGACGGCGGCTTGCACAAGGTCAATGACGCGACAGGTCTGGAGATCGAGTTGAAATTCGTGGGACTCAAGTTGGGCGACCTCCGCTGCTTCGCCGACCAGGCGGTTCAGACGATCGCTTTCTTCATTGATGACGGTCATCAGCTCGCGGCGATCGTCCACGCTCAGGCTCAGGTTGGACATCAGGCTGGTGATCGAGGCTTTGATCGAAGTGAGAGGGGTTCGAAACTCGTGAGTTACCGAATCCAGGATGGCGGAACGCAGTCTTTCGCCCTCGCGCGTGGCCTCTGAACGAGCGAGGGTTTCGACTGCATTGGCGCGCTCGACCGCGATCGCGATCAGACCTCCCATGGCGTCGAGCGTCTGGCGGGACAGATTGCCGGCAACCCCGATTGCGCCCACTGTCCTCACGCCCATTTTGAGCGGGGTGAAACTCAGATTGCGCTCGCGGTCCATCATGGGTTCGCCGCGCGCGATAATGGACTTGAGTTGGTCGGAGTCCAGATCGGGGGCTTCGATCCCCGCACGATAGATGTTCCCCTTTTCCGGGACATAGACTGCCGCGGCAGAAACGTCGAAAGACTCGATGACGTGGTGGGGGACGGTGTTCAGCAGTTGCAGAACGTTATCCGCGGTCAGCAATTGCTGGCTGAAGCTGTAGAGGCGTTCCAGTTCGCGGCGGCGGCTGACGGCCTCCTCCGTCTGCTTTCGCGCGCGGTCAGACAATTGACTTGCAATCACCGCGGTGGTGAGAAAAGCGACCAGAGCGATCCAGTTTTGCGTGCCCGCGATCGTGAACGTGCCAATGGGAGGAAGAAAATAGTAGTTGAACGCCGCCGTTGCGACGAAGGCGGTGAACAGCGCATACCGCAAACCCCACAGGGCGGAGACGATCAGGACGAAGACCAGGAAAGTCAGGGCTACCGTGGTGGGGTTCACTCGAATGACGGCGGTATAGAAGTGTACGACAATGACGAGGACCGCGGCGCAAGCTGCGAAACGGGAAAAGACCCTGATCACCGGCTGGCTCACGATCAACGATTGTAGCCGATATTCGACAAATCGAATGCGCTCTATGACAATGGTCGGCGATGAGCAAGACGCCGGAGCAATGGCTCGAAGAGGCTGCACCCGCGAAGAAGGGCGGCACGCTAAAGCTGTTTCTTGGGTATGCGCCCGGCGTGGGGAAGACCTACAACATGTTGAGTGAAGCCATCCGGCGCAAGAGCCGTGGCGAAGACGTGGTCATCGGCGTGGTGGAGACGCACGGGCGCAAAGGAGTGATTGAACTTGCGGAAAAACTCGAAACCGTCCCCAGAAGGAAGATCGAATACAAGGGCACGGTGTTTGACGAAATGGATCTGGATGGAATCCTGGCCCGCGAGCCGGCCGTTGTGGTGGTAGACGAGTTAGCGCACACCAACATCGAAGGCAGCAAGCACAGCAAGCGCTATGAGGACGTTCTGGCATTGGTGGATGCTGACATCGACGTATTAACGACAATGAACGTGCAGCACCTGGAGAGCGTTGCTCCGAGCGTGCAAAGAATCAGTGGCGTCACCGTGCGCGAGACCGTTCCTGACTGGGTGATGAAGCGGGTGAGGGAGGTAGTTATGGCCGACCTCACTCCGGAAGCGCTTCAGACCCGCATGCGGCGTGGCGATATTTATCCGCTGGACCGGGTGGAGAAGGCACTCTCAAACTTCTTTCGCCCCGGGAACCTGATTGCGCTGCGCGAGCTGGCTCTGCAGGAAGTCGCGCAGGAGGTAGACCGCAGTCTTGAAACCTACCTCGATCAGGAAGGCGGTGAACGAAAGCTCGGAGTACGTGAAAGATTTGCGGTAGCCATCAGCTCCAACCCGGCGGCGCAGCAACTTATCGCTCGTGCCGCGCGAATGGCCAAGAGATTGGACGGTGAATTGTACGTGGTTTACGTGGACATCGGAGTGGACCACAACGAGGCCGACCAGCGGACGCTGGCGTCGAACGTCCGCTTTGCCGAAGCCGTGGGTGCCCAGGTGGTTAAGTTGAAGTCTCCGACCGTGGCTAAGGCCGTGGCTGGATTTGTCAGAGAGAAACACATTACCCAGGTTGTGTTCGGCCATTCCGCGGTGAAGGGCTGGAAGCGATACCTATACTTGAACGCCATCCACAAGTTTCTCAGAGACGCGCCGCCCGTGGATGTCCATATTGTCACGCAGCAGTCCTCTTGAGCAGCTCCAGCTAAGCAGTCCAGTAAACCGACATGGCTGAAAAGAAACGTATTCTGGTGGTGGATGATGAACCGCAGATTACGCGGGTCTTGCGGACTTCTCTCGCCGGCAGCGGTTACGAAGTCCGCACCGCCGATGACGGTCATGCCGGCCTCAGGTCGGCGCGGGAATGGCAGCCGGATCTGGTTATCACCGATATTTCAATGCCGAACATGAATGGAATTGAATTGTGTCGCCAACTTCGCGCTGAGTCTGCCTTGCCTATCATCGTGCTGTCCGTGAAAGGCGAGGAGAAGACCAAGGTTGAGGCGCTCGACGCCGGGGCGGACGACTACGTTACCAAGCCGGTGGGCATGGATGAACTGCTGGCACGGGTGCGACGGAACCTGGCGCGAACGCGACCCACCGAGGACAGCTCGAAGCGAACCATCACCATTGGGGATTTCAAGATCGACGCGGATGCGTTCCGGGTGACGGTGAAGAACGGCGAGGTCCGCCTTACTCCCAAAGAATTCGAACTGTTGCTCTACCTAGCGAGGCACGCGGGCCGGGTGATGACACATCGAAGCCTCCTTCTCGCCATCTGGGGTCCCAACAGTGTTGAGCAGCCGGAACATCTGCGTGTGCTAGTGGCGCAACTGCGCAAGAAAATAGACGTCGAAGGTACGCCGCGTTACATCATCACGGAGCCCTGGGTGGGATATCGCTTCGAACCCGCCGGCGAAAAGTAGCAGTTCGGTTTCGGCTCAATAACCCCCTCATTATTCTTGTCGCGACATTTCTCGGGCCATCTCTGGCGTCATCTTGGGCTTTGGTCAGCATGTGAGGGTGGGAAAATCAGAGACCAGCTCAGTTGTTGGTTCCCGTATCAGTTCAAGCCTGCAGGATCTTTTATGAAGTTTTTATGCACTTCTTATACAAAAATTACGCCCCGGATTATCGAATGTAATGAGAGGCGACAATGCTTCCGGCCAACACAGCTGCGAGTCTCGCGACCTTCACGATGGTGGCGGCGTGCGCTCTGGGGATAGGGTTCATGGTCCGCTTTTTTATCGCGCTGGCCGGTGATGGAAACAAGATGCGGAGCGGGTACCGGGCTCGCCCAAGGGGAGTACGCTCCGCGGCAGATGCACCCTGCAAAGAGTTGTTGCGCAGCGAAACTGCGGCGAATCTATCAGGCCACCTTGCCATGGGAGTGCTGAGAATCTCTACCGCTCTCGCCTTGAATTCCAGCCGCGGGAATCAACAGGTAGCGGTTGACCGGCCCCATCTCGTCGCTTTCGCCGCCCGAGCGCGGCCACGCGAATCCTCGACCAAACGCAGTTATGGTCGGAGATAGCGCTGCGGGGGGAACTGGTGCTGCGGGCTATGGGTTGCACCACTGGAGAGACGGATATGCGAGACATCATTTTCGTGGCAGTTACGATTGCCTTCTTCCTGGCTTCTATCGCGTATGTGAAGTTCTGCGATCGCATCCGCTGAGGTGAAACGCTTTATGAATGCTGAATCGATCATCATGCTGGTCGTGTGCGCGGGGTTGATGGTTTACCTGCTGTATGCGTTATTGCGGCCGGAGAGGTTCTAAAAATGACAGTGAATGGCTGGTTGCAGATCATCGTATACCTCGCCCTGATATTCGCCGTGACCAAGCCGGTGGGGATATTCATGGCGCGGGTGTTCAAGCGGGAGCGCACGTTTCTCGATCCCGTATTGCGACCCATTGAGCGCCTGTTGTACCGCCTGACTCTGGTGGACGAAGACCATGACATGCGGTGGACGGAATATGCATTCTCCATGTTGCTGTTCAGCGGCGTCTCTATGCTGGTGCTGTACGTGATCGAGCGGGTGCAGCAGATCCTGCCTCTGAATCCACAGAAGTTCGCAGGCATAGCTCCTGACCTGGCTTTCAACACCGCTGCTTCGTTCACCACTAATACCAACTGGCAGAACTACGGTGGCGAGGCCACGATGAGCTATCTCACGCAGATGGCTGGGCTCGCGTATCACAACTTTGCCTCGGCCGCTGTGGGCATTGCGTTGGCGATTGCGTTCATTCGCGGCATCGCGCGGCGGGAAAAGGAGACCATCGGCAATTTCTGGGTTGATCTAACCCGCACAACGCTCTGGGTGCTGCTGCCGGCGTGCATCGTTTACGCATTGATCCTGGTTTCGCAAGGAGTGGTACAGAACTTCAGGCCGTACGACACGGCAAAGCTGGTCGAGCCACAGCAGGTGCAGCGGGTGGGAACAGACGGGAAACCGGTGGTGGGCCAGGATGGCAAGCCGGTGATGGATACGGTAACCGATCAGGTGATCGCCCAGGGTCCGGTAGCTTCGCAGGAAGCGATCAAGATGTTGGGGACCAACGGCGGAGGTTTTTTTAACGCCAATAGCGCCCATCCTTTCGAGAATCCCACACCGCTAAGCAACTATTTGCAAATGCTTTCGATTTTTGTGATTCCTGCCGGGCTGACGTACACGCTGGGCCGCATGACTGGATCGCAGCGCCATGGCTGGGCGGTTTGGGCGGCAATGGCGGCTCTGTTTCTGGCCGGCGTGACCACCGCCTATTGGGCTGAGTCCAAGGGCAATCCGCTGCTTAAGGGAGTGGATCAGCATGCCAGCCTCATGCAGTCTGGCGGCAACATGGAGGGCAAGGAAGTCCGCTTTGGCATTGCGGATTCCACGCTGTTCGCCACCATCACGACCGACGCGAGCTGCGGCGCCATCAATGGCTGGCATGATTCTTACACTCCGCTGGGCGGGATGGTGCCGCTGGCCAACATCATGCTCAGTGAAACCGTATTCGGAGGAGTAGGCGCGGGGCTTTACGGAATCCTTATCTACGTGGTGCTAGCGGTGTTCATCGCCGGACTCATGGTCGGGCGCACGCCAGAGTATCTGGGCAAGAAGATCGAGGCCTACGACGTGAAGATGGCGATGCTGGTGACGTTGGTCTTCCCGTTCGTCATCTTGGTCCTGGCGGGCATTTCCTCGGTGGAGGGATTCGGGACATCGAGCATCAGCAATGCGGGCCCGCACGGCCTTACCCAGATTCTCTACGCCTTTACATCAATGGCGGGCAACAACGGGTCCGCTTTCGGCGGATTGAGCGGGAACACGCTCTGGTACAACACCGCGGGCGCGATGACGATGCTGATGGGACGCTTTTTCATGATTCTTCCCATGCTGGCGATTGCCGGGAACCTGGCGAAGAAGAAATATGTTCCGCCATCGGTGGGCACATTTCCGGTGACCACGCCGCTGTTCAGCATGCTGCTGGTAGGTGTGATCGTGATCGTGGGTGCATTGACGTTCTTCCCCGCGTTGAGCCTGGGACCAATTCTTGAGCACCTGCTGATGCAAGCCGGCAAGACTTTCTGAGGAACTATGGCAGAGAAAAAAGGTAAAGCGATTTGGGACATGAAGATCGTGCAGGGCGCGATCTGGGATTCATTCGTCAAGCTGCACCCACGCAAAATGATGGGCAATCCCGTCATGTTTGTGGTGGAAGTCGGCAGCGTGGTTACGAGCGTGCTTCTGGTGCGGGACGCACTTCGCCATCAGGGTGCATTCAGTTTTAATCTGCAGATCACGCTCTGGCTGTGGTTTACGGTGCTCTTCGCAAATTTTGCCGAAGCCATGGCGGAAGGGCGCGGCAAGGCGCAGGCGGAAAGTTTGCGAAAAGCGAGATCGGAAACTGTTGCGAGTCGGGTTCTGCAGGACGGCAAGATCGAAAAGATCGCCAGTTCGAAGCTGCGCTCCGGTGACGTGGTAACGGTTACCGCGGGTGAATTTATTCCGGGTGACGGCGAGATCGTGGAAGGTGTGGCGTCAGTAGACGAATCGGCGATCACGGGCGAATCTGCGCCCGTGATCCGCGAGGCGGGAGGGGACCGCTCGGCGGTGACTGGCGGCACACGCGTGCTCTCCGACTGCATCAAGATCAAGATTACGTCCAACCCCGGAGAAACATTCCTGGATCGCATGATCGCGTTGGTGGAGGGTGCCGAGCGCCAGAAGACGCCGAACGAAATTGCATTGAACATTCTGCTGGCCGGTCTGACCATTATCTTTCTGCTGGCAGTGGTCACGCTGCAGCCGTTCGCAATCTACTCCGGGGCGCCGCAGACGGTGTTCGTACTAGTGTCGCTGCTGGTCTGCTTGATTCCGACCACGATCGGAGGATTGCTTTCCGCGATTGGCATCGCCGGCATGGACCGACTGGTACAGCACAACGTGCTGGCTATGTCCGGGCGGGCGGTGGAGGCTGCGGGCGATGTCAACACCCTCCTTCTGGACAAGACTGGCACCATCACTCTAGGAAATCGCCAGGCCGCGGAGTTTGTTTGCGCACCGGGAGTTTCCGAGGCCCAACTGGCCGACGCGGCCCAGTTGTCATCGCTTCCCGATGAGACGCCGGAGGGCCGCTCCATTGTGGTTCTGGCAAAAGAACGCTACGGCCTGCGTGGACGCGACCTGGCTTCGCACGAGGCGCGATTTGTGCCCTTTACCGCGCAGACCAGAATGTCAGGGGTCAACCTCGATGGCCGCGAGATCCGCAAAGGCGCATCGGATGCGATCGCAAAATATATTTCTGTGGTCAGCGGCAATGGACTTCCGAAAGAAGTGCAGGCGACGGTTGAGCAAATCGCGCACTCCGGCGGCACGCCGCTGGTTGTCTCCGAGAATCGCCGCGCGTTAGGTGTGATCTACCTCAAAGACATCGTAAAGGGAGGAATTCGCGAGCGCTTCAGCCAGCTTCGTGCCATGGGCATTCGTACGGTGATGATCACGGGCGACAACCCGCTCACCGCGGCAGCCATCGCCCGCGAGGCCGGCGTAGATGACTTCCTGGCGCAGGCCACTCCCAAAGAGAAGATGGATCTTATCCGCCGGGAACAGGGTGACGGGAAACTGGTGGCCATGACTGGTGACGGCACCAACGACGCTCCCGCCCTGGCTCAAGCCGATGTCGGCGTGGCCATGAACACGGGCACGCAAGCTGCGAAGGAAGCGGGAAACATGGTGGATCTGGATTCGAATCCCACTAAGCTGATTGAGATTGTCGAAATCGGCAAGCAACTGCTGATGACTCGCGGCGCGTTGACGACGTTCTCCATCGCCAACGACGTGGCCAAGTATTTTGCCATCATCCCGGCGATGTTTGCCGGCACTTTCCCAGTGCTTGCCGCGCTCAACATCATGCATTTGCAGACACCACAGTCAGCGATATTGTCGGCGGTCATTTTCAACGCGCTGATCATCATCGCGTTGATTCCGCTAGCACTGCGGGGCGTTAAGTACCGCGCCATGGGCGCCGCTGCGCTCCTGCGCAATAACCTTTTCATCTATGGTGTGGGCGGAATCATTATCCCGTTTATCGGCATCAAGTTGATCGACATGGCCATCACCCGCATTGGGATGGCCTAAAGAGGATCACCATGAAAAAAAATCTTCTAATTTCCGTGCTTATGACGCTTGTCACAACTGTGCTGCTGGGGTTGGTTTATCCTCTGGTGGTCACTGGACTGGCGCAGGTCCTTTTTCCGGAGAAAGCCAACGGGCAACTTGTGCGGCGTAACGGAAGCGTGGTCGGCTCACACATTATTGCCCAGCCGTTTGTGGGGGCGAGTTATTTCCACCCGCGCCCGTCCGGGGCAGGCGCGAATGGCTATGACGCCAGCAATTCCGGCGGATCCAACCTGGGCCCGACAAATCAAAAGCTCATTGATCGTGTGAATGCCGACGTCGCCAGCGCGCAGGCGGAGAATCCGGGCGAACCCGTCCCCGTCGATCTGGTCACGACTTCCGCCTCGGGCTTCGATCCCCACATCACGCCTGCCGCCGCGGTCTTCCAGGTCCCGAGAATCGCCAAAGCACGGGGCATGAGCGAGAAAGAGGTGCGGGACCTCGTTGCCCGCAACACTCAGGGACGGCAATGGGGCTTCTTCGGGGAGCCGCGCGTGAGTGTGCTGGAGCTAAACCTGGCGCTTGATTCGCTCTTGAAATAGGGATGACTGCCGTTTGCGGCTATTTTAACCGCGAAGGTCGCGAAGCGGACACAAAGAGCGCAGAGCCGATCGCTGTCAAAAGATGGAGCCGCGCTACTCCCTGCTCGATCCTGTAAAGACTACGAGCAAAACTGTATCCTAAAAGCGGCGACGCCCAAGTGAAGCAATCTAGCCAAAGAGTTGGAGCGTGAGCCACCTCACGCTCTTCGGACTGTTTGCGGTGACCGCGATGCTGGTGTGCTATGCCCTAGAGAATCGCAGCCGATGGTTCATCCTGGCGTTCAGTGTGGCGTGCATGCTGGGCTCGGTTTACGGCTTTCTGCAGGGAGCCTGGCCGTTTGGAGTCGTCGAAGGCATCTGGTCGCTGGTGGCTGTGCGCCGTTGGTGGCGGGCAACAAAGTCAGCCTGAGTTGTCCTTGGGTTTTTAAATCAGACGCGAGTGGTTACGAATTCTTGCGGTTGAAGCGGCAAAGTGCCTGACTGCCGCGGATCTTGCCACAAGAAAGAGCCATGGTCTCAAAGGCCCGTTCGTAGCGGAATTCCGGCCTGAGATAAGGCTTCTTGGTCACGTGCGGGCTTTCGCCGGCGTTTTTCTCTTCGCCGATGTTCTTCTCAGCCATAAGGCGCAGTCAATCGGGCGTTCGCAACCATCACAGCATTTTCTCAGACAGACTAACACCAATCTGGGCCAATCCCTGTTGCCACTTATGATGACGGCGAAAGCCCATGTCAGGCGGTCGACCGCAAAGGACCGAAGAAATCAGCGATGTCCTTGGCTAATAGTTCAGGCTCTTCGGCCGCGGCAAAGTGGCCTCCGCGCGGCATTTCGGTCCAGCGCTGAATGTTGTATCCGCGTTCAACCCAGGCCCGTGGAGGGAAAGGCGCTTCCTTGGGGAAACGTGCGATCGCGCAGGGTACGCGCACGTGATCGCCTGGCTTGAATTGAAGGGGCATATTCTTCGATTCGTAGTAAAGGCGGCAGGAGGAGTGGATGGTCTGGGTCATCCAATAGAGGGTTATGTTGCCAAGCAACTCGTCCTTGCTGAACCTGCGTTCCACCTCGCCATCACAGTCCGCCCAATCCCGAAATTTTTCCACAATCCAGGCAGCCAGCCCGGCCGGCGAATCATTCAGGCCGTAGGCACCGGTCTGGGGGGTGTTTCGTTGCAGGTGGGCATAGGCGCCGCTATCGACGTACCAGCGGTCCGCGTCGTCCAGAAACTGCCGCTCGATGTGGTCGAGTTTCGTGCCTGGTTCGAGGTAAGGCCGGTAGGATCCGGGAATGTAGTTAAGATGGACGCCGACTACGTGCTGGGGATGGCGCAATCCTAGAATGGTGCTCACCGCTGCGCCGAAGTCGCCTCCCTGCGCGGCAAAACGTTCATAACCCAGCTCTGCCATCAGCGCGACCCAAAGCTCGCCCATGCGGAATGTGTTCATCCCGCGCTTTGTGGGCCGGTCTGAAAAGCCAAAGCCTGGAAGTGAGGGAACCACCACATCGAATGAAACCGCGGGGTCGCCTCCGTGACTTGCCGGATCGGTGAGCAGCGGAATGATCTTGAGCATCTCGAGAAATGACCCGGGCCAGCCATGGGTAAGGACCAGCGGGATGGGCGCTGGTCCCTTGCCGCGCTCGTGAATGAAGTGAATGCCGATGCCATCCAGGGTGCAGCGGTAGTGATGGAAAGCGGATAGCGTCTCTACCTGCGCTTTCCAGTCGAAATGGTCTTTCCAGTAGGCACAGAGCTGCCGGATGAAGTCGAGATCGACGCCATATTCCCAGCCTGAGCCGGGAATTTCATCGAGCCAGCGCGTTTGCGAGAGACGGAGGCCCAGATCTTCCACGGCGGCGTCGGAGTAGGGAAGGGAGAAAGGTTCTATGTTCATGAGCGTTCCCCGTGTACGTGATTGTAGAAGATGCGGCCTTGTGAAGAGACGTGTTTCCTCGTTTGGCTTCCATGATAAACATGGAAGCGTGACCAGCCAGAAGCTTTCCCGGCGAGTGGGTTTGGCGCGCGCGCTTTCGAAACTCGGTTACTGCTCCCGGTCCGACGCGTTTGATTTGATCCAGGAGGGGCGAGTACGGCTGAACGGCGCTACCAGGCGCGATCACGAAGCGCCGGTCCGCCTGGAGAAGGATCGCATTGAGGTCGATGGCCGGCCGGTGCCAACTGCCACCAAGGTCTATCTCATACTCAACAAGCCGCGTGGAACGGTTACTACAACCTCCGACGAAAAGGGACGGCAAACGGTGTATGCATTTTTGGGTTCCGAAGTTGTGAAAGGTGACCTGCCCTGGGTGGCGCCAGTCGGCCGCCTGGACAAGGCCAGCGAAGGCCTGCTCCTGTTGACCAACGATTCCGAGTGGGCGGCTCGAGTGCTGGCGCCGGCAACGTGCCTGGACAAAACCTACCATGTGCAAATCAACAAGGTGGCGGACGCAGCCCTGCTGGAATCGGTGGCCTCCGGAGTCAAGACCAAGGATGGAGGTCTTCTTCGCCCCAGGAGGGTTCTCATTCTGCGCCGTGGTGATCGCAACAGTTGGCTTGAGATGGTGCTGGACGAGGGCAGGAATCGCCACATACGACGGATGCTGGAACAGCTTGACGTCGAAGTGCTGCGGTTGGTGCGGGTTGCCATCGGGCCGCTAGTGCTTGGCCAGCTTCGCAAAGGCGGCGTTCGCTCACTGACAGTGCAGGAGAAACAGGCGATCGATCAGGCAATGCAAAATCGAGTGAGCCGCCGTTTGAGCCTGGCGCGTCCGGTGCGAGCCGGAGGTTTTTACTCATGAACGCAATTGCAGTTAACAGCTCTCGTGCATGAACTCAACCTGAGCGAGAGCCTTGGCGGCAAGCTCAAGTTTCTGGAGGTCGTCGAGGGTAAAGTCCGGCCCAGCGGAAGCCAGATCAAAACCTTTGTGGCAGATCTGGACTACTCCTAGAACTTTGTCCCCTTTGTCGAGCACGGGCGCTGACATCAGCTTATGAATGGTCGCAGGGCGAAGCTCTTCGCTCGCTTCCCCGCTCGGCCTGACGCTCTCAAAAATGCTGGCGTGCTTGACTCTGGTGAAGTTGTTGAACAACTCAACTTTCCTGGTGACCGCGGTGTGAGCAGCGACCGCGGATGAACTGGAAATCGGGATTGATCCCGCGGTGGTAAGCTCGCTGGGAAAAAGAAACCTCAGCAGTCCATTTTCGAGGCGCAAGAGGGCGACTTCGTTGGGTCGCACACGGAAAATCCTGGACAGCTCGGTGCAGCATTGCTCGGGACCGCCAGCATTTACGAGCTGGCTTTCCAATGCCCCGCGATCGAGCGCGGGCGCTGCCCCGGCCGCTGAAGTGCCTTCACTCGAAATTTGCTTGTCGTGCCCCATTTGTCCGAGCCCCTGCTTCCGAGCCCCATCTTTCGATCCCGTCTTCCGAGACCTAGTCTTTCCGAGGCCAAGGACCCGAGCGCAGAAGAATATGCGGGTGACTCCATGCTGACGCTAGGGAGAGATCCGATCAAGTTACCGAGGTACTGCGGGATCGTTCGGCGGGAGCTTTGCTATCCCCTGGTCAGCGGGAAATGCTTTTCGCGCCAGCCGCGAATGCCGCCGTCCATGGAGAGCACGTTGGTGTAACCCATTCTCTGAAGGTTGTCGGCGGCCAAGGCGGAGCGGTATCCCCCGCCGCAATAGAGAACTAGCGGCGTGTCCAGATCCGGCACTCGCTCCTCAATATCACGCTCGATGATGCCCTTGCCCAGGTGAATGGCCCCCGGCAGATGGTCGTTGGCGTACTCGCTCTCTTCCCTTACGTCGAGCAACAAGAAGTTCTCACTGCGGTCGAGCCGAGCTTTGACGTCATCAGTGCTCACTTCCCGGACGCGCTTTCTGGCGTCTTCGACGATTTTCAGAAAACGAGCGGAATGCTGGTGTGCCATGAGATTCACTCAACACGTTGGAAGAATTATTTTACCTAAGATCACGCTGTGCGAGTGAACCGGGATGCTGGGGGCGACAGTTGTAGGAGCCGTTCGGCATTCACATGTCTCGCTAGAGCACCTACTGACCCCAGGGCCAGCCTCGCATTGGCTATATACCAAGTCCTAGGGGCCAACGGCCGTCCCTGTTACTCGGAACCTGCCGCGGCCGCACCCTCGAAAGAGGGTGAACCGCTCGCGCTAGAACTCAAGAATTTCTGCAGATCGGATTCCAGTTTTTGACGGTCTTCTTCCTCGAGGTTTGCGAATTCAAAAGGCTGGAGACAACCCTGGGTAGCCCACATGGGAAACAGCATGACGGCTTTGCTTCGAATGGTGCTATCAACGACGTGAAACATCACGTCTACCTTGATTCCTTCATCCAGCGGCTTTTCCAGGTGGAGCAGACCGCCAGTAAAGGAGAGCTGGTGCAGTCGCGCGCGGATCTCCCGGCCGCTGTCCAGCCGGAGCAGAGCCAGAATGGTCCCAGCGAGTTTGACCCGGGGGGCGCGCCGGGCCTTGTCAGCTCGTCTTGATCGAGGCATGATTTCCCACTATGACACTGGCGGCCTCGAGAGGGCAGATTACGAAAGAACTTGGCCCCATTTTCCCAAACGATGTTCGCTTTATATTCGCTGCTAGCCTTTCGTTTCGGCCCCAAAACTGAGCGCGCGAGTGAACTGGCAACAAAAGAGCGCCGGCGCAAGCGCCAGGAAATCGCGTTTAGAAACAGCGAAATTAGCGCAAGTCTCTGTCCCTATTTGAGATTCATTCTTTCTGGTAAGGGGCAGCCGATTACCGGGGTTACTTTACCCAGGTCCGGTGCAGTCGTAAGCTGCGACCTTATGGCGCTCAATGCCCTGCTGATGTGCGGCGAGGAACAAACCCTCCGCGTTCTCGGGACAGCACTGGATCAGGTTGAAATGGAGCCGGAAGTGTGCCTGTCGGCGCCCGAGGCCTTGGATCTAACGGTGCTGCGCCACTACTCGGCACTTGTCCTGGACTTCGACCTGCCTGGTGCGGCGACCGTAGCTCGCATGGCGCGACTGGCGCCTTCAAGGCGCAGGCCGGTGATCTTCGGGATGATCAGCGCGTTCACTGAAATCGCGGAGACCTTCCAGGCTGGAGTCAACTTTATCATTTATAAGCCGCTGGTCTTCGCGCAGATCGTCCGTTGCCTGCGTGCGGGCCGCGGTTTCATGCGCCCGGACCGCCGAAAATCAGAACGCCAGCCGCTGGAATCGCTAGTTTATCTGCAGTTCGGCATCGCCGCGCTGCCGGCCATGGTGCTGGATCTCAATCGGGACGGCCTGGCGCTGCAGGCGCCTGAACCGCTGCCACCAGTTCAGCAAGTGCCGCTGCGTTTCATTTTGCCCGGCACCGGCCACATGGTGGAAGGTATGGGCGAGGTAATCTGGGCCGACGATGGCGGCCGCGCCGGCATGCTCTTTTCCCAGTTGACCCCAGCTTCGCGAAAGTATCTGAAACAGTGGTTCGTGAAGCGAGAAGCCAAGAAGAAAACCGTTGTGCGTTCTGCTCGAAGCCAGAAGGCTAGTCGCGCAGCGGCCGGTTCCCGCTAGGTTCTTTGTTCTCCTCGAGGGTTCGTTGGGCGAACACCTTTTCCGCCGCATGCTAGACTCAAGCTTCTTTCTTGATTGAAATCGCTTGATCGAGATGCTTGATTTAGATCGCCTGATTGAGATGGCATGCGCGAACTGAATTTCCTTTCTGCTGTTTCCATGGCTGAACAAATCCGGCGAAAGAGACTGTCTCCGGTCGAGCTGGTCGAGTCCCATCTCACCCGAATTGAAGAATTGAATCCAAGGTTAAACGCCTTTGTGCAGGTCGATGCCGAAGCGGCGCGCCGGCAGGCGCGAGTGGCAGAGGAAGCCGCCGGTAACGGTGAAAAGCTAGGGCCTCTGCATGGCGTTCCGCTAAGTATCAAGAGTTCGATCGAAGTCGCCGGCCTGCGTTGCGAATCGGGATCGAAACTGCGCGCGGGCTTTGTGGCTGCGCAGGATGCTCCGCTGGTGAGCCGTTTGCGTCAGGCCGGCGCGATCATTCTGGGCGTGACCAATACCCCGGAACTGCTCATGGCGTGGGAGACGGACAATCTTCTTTACGGTCGAACCAATAGCCCATGGGATGTTTCGCGCACGCCCGGTGGATCGAGTGGCGGGGAAGCCGCCGCGATCGCGGCCGGCATGTCAGTCGGTGGAGTCGGCAGCGATGGAGGGGGATCGATTCGCGTGCCGGCACACTTCAGCGGAATTTGCGGCCTGAAGCCCACTCCCGGCCGGATACCGGCAACGGGACACTTCCCCGTCTCAGCCGGGCCTTTCGCTTTGTTGGGTGTAGTCGGACCGATGGCTCGGACTGTAGGTGACCTGAAAGTGTTGTTCGAAGTCATGCAGGGCCCCGACGATGGCGACCCCTCGGCGGCGCCGGTGCCGGTGCGCTGGCCGGAGAACGATGATCTGAAGGGACTCCGAATCGGTTATTTCGAAGACGATGGCCGCACGCCTGTGACTCCGGAAACTCGCGCGGCAGTGCGGACCGCGGCTGAGGGCCTTCGACGCGCTGGATTTCAAGTGCAACCCTTCCGCCCGGAAGAACTCGAACTCGCCCGCCAACTATGGTGGAAAATATTTGGTGTCGCCGGCGGGATGGTGCTCGGTCCGATGATGCAGGGCCATGAGGCTGAGATCAGTCCTCTGCTGAGGCGGTTTTCCAGTTGGACGGCCGCCGCGCCGTCTCATACCGGCGAATCGTTGCTCGATACCTGGGTGCAGCGCGATCTGGTGCGCATGAAGATATTTGCCCAGATGCGGAAATATCCTGTCTTGCTTTGTCCTGTGGCTGCCATTCCCGCGTTCCGCCACGGCGAGTGCAGCTGGGAAGTTGAGGGAAAGATTGTGCAGTATCTTGACGCATGGAGCTATACCGAGTGGTTCAATCTGCTGGGCACTCCGGCGGCGGTAGTGCCGGTGGGGAAGTCGCCGGAAGGTTTGCCGATCGGAGTGCAGATTGTGGCGCGACCATGGGAAGAAGAAATTGTTCTTTCGGTGGCGGCAGCTTTGGAGGAGCAATGCGGTGGCTGGGAGTCGCCCCCCCTCTAGTGAGATTTGCCGCGAGCGGACTGAGACGAGCGGGAAGGAGATGAACCACGAGGACAGAGGACGCAGAGCAAGTTTGACGTTCCCCTGTGTCCTCCGTGCCCTCTGTGGTTAAATTCCTTATGCTTCGACTAACTCTCATCGCGGCCATCAGTTTGGCGGCCTTCGGTATTTTTGCCGCGACCACGCAAAAGGCGGCAACCTCGCCTGCCAATCCCAGGGAGGCGGCGCGCCTCAACAATCTGGGCGCTGCCTACATGAACCAGCAGCTTTTCGAAAAGGGACTCAAGTCCTTCCAGGAGGCCGCCGCTCTCGACCCGGAGTTGCAGGTTGCCGCCTTGAACCAGGGCGTGGCCCTGCTTAACCTGACGCGCATCGAGCCCGCCAAGGCGCTTCTCGAAGCAGCCGTGAAGAAAAACCCCGGCGATCCCCACGCCTGGTTCAGCCTCGGATTGCTCTACAAGAATTCCGATAATCCCCAGGGTTCAGTGGACGCGTTTCGCCACGTCACTGAAATTGACCCCAACGACGCCGATAGCTGGTATTTTCTGGGCGCCGCCTCGGCGCAGCTCAAGCAATATCCGCAGGCCATCGACGCCTTCCAGCGTGCGCTCAAGCTGAACCCGCTGCACGCTTCAGCCGAATTCGGCATCGCGCGAGCCTACCAGCAGTCGGGTGATGCGGCGCAGGCCCGCGAACATCTGGTTCGCTTCCAGCACATCACGCAAAACAAACTCGGCTCGCCCATCGGGCTGGCTTACGGAGACCAGGGAAAATATTCGCTGGTGGAGGAATCGCCTTCAGCAATGGAGAAGCCGTTGCCGCAAATTGCGGTCCGTTTTGTGCCGATGACGGATGTTGCTGGGCTGATGTCGAAGCCCGCAGCGGGCCCTGCGAACGACCTGGCATCGTTCCTCGGACCGGGCGCCTGTTTTCTTGACTATGACGGCGATGGCAAGCCCGACATTTTTTTGCCCGACAACGGTCCGCAGGGTGGGATGGCCTTGTATCACAACGCGGGCGGAGGCAAGTTTGAAGATGTGACGAAGAAAGCCGGATTGGATCTGACGGTCCACGCCATCGGATGCACGGCCGGCGACTTCGATAACGATGGCGCAACCGACCTCGCTGTGAGTCTCAAGGACCGAGTCCTGCTCCTGCACAACGAGAAGAATGGCACGTTCAAAGATGCAACCTCGGCCGCAGGTCTTGCTGTGGGCGATGCACCAGACGTGTTCAACCTGGGACTGACCTTCATCGACTACGACCACGACGGGGATTTGGACCTTTTCGTGGCGCAGTACAGCACGCATCCCTATTTCGATCTGCGGCGAAACGATCCTTGGACCGGCGGGGAGTTCCAGCCTCCCCAACTGGACCGCATGTGGCGCAACAACGGAAATGGAATTTTTTCCGACCAGAGCCAAGAGATCGGGATAGCCGCCCCCGTGCCAACCTTTGGCGTGGTTGGAAGCGATTACAACAATGATCGCGCCGTCGACATCGTTGCTTCCGGTTGGTACAAGACGTCAACCGTCTTCGAGAATCCGCGGGAGGGGAAATTCATCGTTCGTTCAGGTTGGGGACCCGGAGTTCCGACCGTAGGTATCGCCGCTCTGGATTTCGACCACGACAGCTGGATGGATGTGGGCTTCACACAGCTAGCCGCACCAGGAGTGACGCTCTGGCGTAACCATCAAGGAAAGAGCTTCGATCCCGTTACTCTTCCCACTCCGAACTGGATTCGCGGCTGGGGCATAGCGGCCTTCGATTACGACAACGACGGCTGGATTGACCTGGTCGCCGTAGGTGAAACTGCCGATGGCAAGGGTGAAGTCCGGCTCTTTCGTAATCTCGGTCCTGACGGTTTCAAGGATGTCACGGCCGATGTTGGTCTGGATAAGATTCAACTGAAAAACCCGCGAGCGATCATCACGGCCGACTTTGACGGTGACGGTGCTACCGATTTGCTCATCACCCAGAACCGTGGACCGGCCGTGTTGCTGCGCAACGAAGGTGGCAACAAGAACAATTGGTTGCGTTTTTCGTTCAAGGGTCTGGCTGACAACAAAAGCGCGATTGGAACGAAGGTCGAGGTCTTCGCTGGGGTGAATCGCCAGAAGTTTGAAATTGCGGGATCGTCCGGCTATCTGGGACAGAGCTCGACGGACATTGTTGTCGGGTTGGGGCGAGAGAAGCAAGCTGATGTTGTGCGCATGCTCTGGCCTTCCGGAGTAATACAGGACGAAATTCAGGTTGCCGGGCTGAAGGACCACAGTTTCCTCGAAATGGATCGCCGCGGCAGTTCCTGCCCCACGCTTTTCGCCTGGGATGGCACCCACTACCAACTGATTGGGGACATGCTGGGTGCGGGCGTGGTCGGCCACTGGGTTGGGCCCAACCAGCGTGACATTCCGCGGCCTACGGAATACATCAAAGTGCCCCGCAACTCGGTTCGCGAGAAAGACGGCAAGCTCAGTTTCCGTTTCATGGAACCGCTCGAGGAAGCAGTCTACCTCGACCAGGTGAAGCTGCTGGCCGTGGACCATCCCGGCCCTGTCGACGTATTCCCCAACGAGTATTTCGCCAGCAACCCGCCGTATCCGCCGTTCAAAGTTGTCTTCAGTCGTGATGCCCGTCCGCCCGCAGAAGCGTGGGACGAACATGGGCACAACGTCTTGCCGGATTTGCTGGCACATCGCTATTTCGGCGATTTCGAGTTACAGCGCTTCCAAGGCTTTGTCAAAACGCACAGCCTGGAGCTTGATCTCGGCGAACGGTATGGTGGTGGGCCGCTTTGGTTGCTCATGCACGGCGAGATTGAGTACTTCTCCGCAACCAGCATGTTTGCTGCTTATCAGGCCGGCATCGAAGCGGTCGCGCCGTATGTCGAAGTGCAGGACGCAAACGGCAAATGGGTTCGGGTGGTGGACGACCTGGGCTTTCCGGCTGGCGGCCCTCGCACCATGACCGCCGACCTGACGGACAAACTGCCGCAGGGAACGAGGCGCATCCGCATCACGACCAACCTGCAGATTTACTGGGACAACATTCTGGTGAATCGCACCGCGCAGGATCAGAACTCCCGGCTCACGGCGGTTCCTCTGGCGCGCGCCGACCTGCGCTACCACGGCTTCCCGCTGAAGATCGAAAACCAACCGCCAGGTAATGTCTTATACGTATACGAAAAGACCAGTCCAACCGGCCCTTACACGCGCCCCGCCGGCACCTACACGCGTTACGGCGACGTGCGTCCACTGTTGACTGGTTACGATGACCGGCTCGCGGTCTTTGGATCAGGGGACGAAGTGGTTTTGGACTTTGATCCCGCAAAGCTTCCGGCATTGCCCCAAGGTTGGGTGCGGGATTACTTTTTCGTGGCGAACGGCTACGAAAAAGACATGGACTTTTACGCCGCCGAGGCCAGCACAGTGCACCCGCTGCCTTTCCGCAGCATGGGCACCTATCCGTATCCGAAGGGCAGGTCGTTTCCGCTGGATGATGCGCACGTCGACTATTTCTTGAACTACAACACGCGCCATCTCTCCGGGAACGAACCGACGGGATACCGGTTCGACTATCGTCCATCGAATTGAGGTGGCCGGCGTTTGCGAGCCGCACCCTCAAGGTACGAGGATAGAGTCGGCCAAAAAATCAGTACCAAATCGTTTTAATCGTTGACAGCGCCTCAGGCGGCATAATCCAATACGCGGGAATGGCAACCACTCCTACCGGTACTACTTCCTCCTCCGGACCGCGGCTTCGCCGATCGCTCACTCTTTGGGATCTGATTCTTTACGGCGTCATCGTAATCCAACCCGTGGCGCCCATGTCGGTCTTTGGCGTGCTGAGCCAACGCGGCCACGGGCACGTCGTAACCACCATCCTGATCGCGATGGTCGCGATGCTGTTCACGGCGATCAGTTATGGGCGCATGGCGCGGGCCTATCCCAGCGCCGGGTCGGCCTTCACTTATGTCGGCCAGGAAATCAATCCTGCGCTGGGCTATGTGACCGGTTGGAGCATGGTGATGGATTACATGCTGAACCCGATGATTTGCATCATCTGGATCAGCCAGCAAGCCCATGTGTTTGCCCCGGGCGTCTCGTACTGGGCCTGGGCGATCTTTTTTGCGGTCGTATTTACGTTGCTGAACATGCAGGGAGTGAAGACCTCCGCACGGGTGAACGCCGGGTTGGCGGCCGGCATGGGAGTGGTGATCGCCCTGTTCTTCGTGGCTGCTGCGCGTTACATTTTCGGACATCCGCAAGACCCCGGATTTTTGAGCCGACCGTTCTACGACCCCCAAACCTGGAATACCAAACTGGTCCTGGGTGGCACTTCTCTGGCGGTGCTTACCTATATCGGTTTCGATGGTATTTCGACGCTCTCCGAGGAAGCCGAAAATCCCCGGCGCAACATCCTGCTGGCCACGGTGCTCACCTGCGTGGTGATTGGTTTTCTTTCCGCTTTGGAAGTCTATGCCGCCCAGTTGGTATGGCCGGCTTCAGAAGCTTTTCCAAATGTGGACACGGCGTTCACGTTCGTTGCCGGCCGTGCCTGGCAGCCCTTGTTCGCGATTGTGGGTTTCACTCTGGTGGTAGCTAACTTTGGCTCCGGCATGGGAGCGCAGCTGGGCGCCGCTCGCCTGCTCTACGGCATGGGACGCAGCAACGCGCTCCCCAAGAAATTTTTCGGCGCGGTCGATCCCAAGCGGCGCGTGCCTCGCAACAACGTGATGTTCGTAGGCGCCCTGGCGTTAGCGGGAGCCTTCCTTCTGCCCGCGATAGCCGGGGCGGCGACGGGCTACGAACTAGGGGCGAACTTGCTGAATTTCGGCGCTCTAATTGCTTTCATGGGCGTGAATGCGGCTGCTTTTGTTCGCTACTTCGTCCGCGAAGAGAAAAAGAAGATATCGAATTTTCTCCCGCCGGTTCTAGGCTTCTTCATCTGCCTGATCTTATGGTGGAACCTCAGCACCAAAGCGAGAATCGTAGGAGCAATCTGGATGGCCATCGGCATCGCCTTCGGCGCTTGGAAGACGCGAGGCTTTCGCGGCGAGTTGGTGGACTTCGAACTCCCGCCGGAAGAAGGTTGATAAAATCTGATCCTTGGCCATGAAGCCTAAATTCTTCCTGTCGCCATCCGAGTGGCGCGCCTGGCTTGAAGAGCACCAGGAAAAACACGAGGAGCTGTGGGTCGGGTTCCATAAGCGGGGCTCGGGCAAGCCCAGCATCACCTGGCCGGAAGCCGTGGATGGCGCTCTTTGCTTCGGCTGGATTGACGGTGTCCGAAAGTCTTTGGATGAAACGAGCTATGTGATTCGCTTTACGCCGCGACGCCCGCGGAGCATTTGGAGCACAGTCAACATCAAGCGCGTCGCTGGATTGACCAAGCTGGGCCTGATGCGGCCTGCGGGCGTCCAGGCCTTCGAACGGCGCACCGGCAACCGATCCGAGATTTATGCCTACGAGCAGCGGAATGGCGCGAAGCTCAGCGGCAGGTACGAAAAGACGTTTCGCCTACACAACAAGGCCTGGAAATTCTTCCAGGCCCAGCCGCCGTGGTATCAGAGGACCGCAAGCTGGTGGGTCATCAGCGCGAAGAAGGAAGAAACGCGACTAAAACGGCTCGCCCGGCTTATCGAAGACTCCGAGCAAGAGCGAACCATACGCGAACTCCAGCGGCCGGGCGGAAAGAAATAATGCCGGCCGTGCCGCCTATTGGGCAGCTACGTTCCACCCGCTGATTTCTACTGCGGGCTGAGCCGTTCCCAACTCTTGCGCCCTATAAGTCGCGGTTGCTTCGCGCCTTTCGCCGGGCAGCAGGGAGAAATAGTTGTCCTGCCAGAGGACGGGCAAAACTTCCTCTCCGCCCTTACCCTTGTCTACCTTGAGGCGCACGAAGAATGCCAGACTCTGGCTGGGATTTTCCACCGTGACGTGAGTGATAGCCGCTTCACCCTTGCGCTCGGTGTGGTGCGCCACGTTCAGTTTGACCTTGGGCAATTGGGCAAGAGCAGTGTAGTCCGCATAGGAAGCAGTTGGAGTCGTGTACCAATTCGACTTTTCCCAATCCAACGTCTCCGGTTGGCTTGAAAGCCAGTAGAAATTCGATCCCACCAGTCTTCCGCTGGCGTCTTCCAGTCGCAAGACCAGGAAATAAGTTGGGCTAAGGCCGTCGATCTCGGGCAGCGTCAGAACTTTATTCGTGCTGTCGGCTGCGGCATCGAGCGGGGTCTGTTGCGAATACTTCTCGCTCATGTCGAGGTTCAAGATTTTGGTTGTAAGCTTCAGTCCCGGGGCGTCGACGTACTGACTGCTCACCATCCAGATCGAACGGTCGTCGTAGCCGTACACCGGATGCAACGGCTCCATGGACTTCTTGGCGCCGAAGTAGCCGCCTCCCGGGCGCAGATAGAAGTCATACAGGTGCCAAATCATCGAAGGCCAGGCGTTGTTCAGCATCCACTGGATCACGCCGGTCGAAACGTATTTGTTCCGGCTGTAAGCCTCATACATGGCCCGCACGCCTTCGTAGGTTTGAAGCTGTGCCTTTAGAGCGTAGTCGTCGGCGCTGGTTGCCGGACCGAAGCGGGCGTTTATCGCGTCGCTAAAAACGTGGACATCTTTGAACGCGCCGCCACCGGCGTGATAGTTCCACGAGTCGTTAATCGGCCAGAGATGATCTTTACCCACCATGGCGCGAATACTCTCAATCGGCGGCACCGCTGGCCCCATGCTGGTCTCGGTGTTGAAGCCGTAGGCTCCGCCGCATCCGCCCTGGTTGCACTGGCGTGCGGAATCGGTTTTGTCGGTCTGCCAATATGAGGGCGCGACGTACTCGTAGGGTCCGGTCATCTTTACCCCGCTCTGGCCGGAGTAGCCTGCGAGTTTGGCGGTGGCGGAGGAGATGACCGGATTCGGCCACAGCAGCTCCTTTTCCACCCTGAGATAAGTTTGTTCCACGTCCGGCGGCGGCGGATTGTCGCTGCCGTTCAGCCACGCCACCAGGCTGGGATGGCCGCGCAGACGGTAAATCTGGTCACGCAACGACTGTTCCGCAATGGTGAAGTCCTGCGGCTTCCAGTTTGGCCAGTGTTCCCAATGATCGCAGCAGCACCAGCCGGCGATGAGCAGAACGCCGCGCTCGTCGGCCAGGTCGAAAAATTCTTTCGCCTCCAGCTTGCCTTCCAGTCGGACCGTATTCAGCCCCATATCCTGCACATAACGGAGTTCGTCGCGCAGGCGTTGCGAGTTCTCTCGCAGCATCATGTCGGGAGACCAGCCGCCACCGCGGATCAGAATGTTCTTGCCATTGATGGAAAATAGCCGCCGGTTGGGCGCCAGCACTTCAGACTTGACCTCGCGAATGCCAAACCTGGTTTCCGACTGGTCGGAAATCTTGCCGTCTACATCGAATTCCAGGCTGAGGTTGTAGAGTTCCGGTTTGCCCATCTGTGCCGGCCACCACAGACGAGGATTGTCGACGTTGAGTTGGGGAAATTGTTCCGGAGTGAAAGTCACATCCTTCGATTCGCCGGGTCCGACTTCAACCTCCTGGGAGAGTTCGATTTTCTCGATCCGGCCTTTGAGCGTTCCCTTCACCGGATGGTTGGCCGCGTTCTTCAGCAGCGCGGTGACCGTAAGATGAGCTTTGGCATTGGCCGGTGAATCCACGGTCGATGTCACAGCGGGATAGCGAAGCGCCACGGGACCGCTGGTGGAGATATCAACCTCGCGGAACAAACCCATGTTCTTGTCGGGAGGCGCGGGGTTCCAGTCCACGAAAGTGATCGCCAAGTCAGTGTCGGTCGGCGAGAAGACTTGCACCGCGAGCACATTTGTCTTTCCGAGGATGGAGGCATCGGTGATGTTGAACTCGTAGGTGCGCCACGCGCCTGCAACATCGTCGGACTTTGCGATCTGCTTGCCATTCAGCCAGATGTTGGCACGGTAGTTGATCCCGCGAAAATTCAGCCAGATGCTCTTTCCCTTAAAGCTGGCCGGCAGGACAAATTCCTTGCGATACCACCAGGGCACAATAAAAGGGCTGTCCTGCTGCATCGGGATGTTGGAAAAGTTTGCGCCAACGGGATAAGTGACGCCCGGAAAAGACCGCAGATTGGTCCCAAAAAATGGATCGGGATACACCTTGTGCTCGACTAACGCCGCGACCACGGTCGTGGGGATGGTCACGGTATACCAATTCTTTGGCTGGAACCCGGGGCTGGAGAGAGTCTCACCCTTCTCATCAACTTTGCCCGAAGACTGCAGAGCCCAACTCTCCCGGAGGGAGAGTTGGGCTTCCGCATGGAGACGGCTGGGTTTTGGTTCCTGCGAAAAAATGAGGCCGGAGAAAGACAGCAACAGTGCGCACAACAGGGTGCTCTTGTTCATCAAGAGATCCTTTGCCGAGGGAAAGTTTTTCAAGGCTGCTCGGTTACGCCGCATTCGTCCCTTGTTCCGCGCGAAAGATGGAGGGGTCAAAGACGGCTCAAGTTTAATAACACGTCTTATTAATACGTTTCAATGGCTGAATTTTTCAATGCAGGTTGTGGGCGTCCCGTCCGAACGCAGCATTGTCTGCGTATTCGGTCCGCCTGGGGCATGCTGGTTGCGAGCACGCGCCGGACGCTCGCGCCAAATTGGCCACGGGTTGTAGTTTATAATCTCAAAGACTTTGCCTCAAATTCTGGAGTGACAAGAAAAATGATCCGATTTCTGCAAACCCCTGGCCCCATCAAGAAAGTGGTTCTTGGCGGCCTGTTGACCATTATTTGCGCCGCCATGGCGATTACGCTGATTCCGGGCGGCCTGGGCTCGGATGTGGTTGGCCTCGGGGGGCCGGGGCAAGGTGTCGTGGCCAGCGTGGCAGGTGAGCCCGTCACTACGGTTGAGGTGCAGCGCGAGGCCAGGCAGATGCTTCGCCAGCAGTTCCCGCGCGGTGGCGAACAGGCGACGATGCTGCTTCCCTATTTTGCCGAGCGCGCCGCTCAGAACCTGATTAGCCGGCAAGCCATCATTGCCGAAGCGCAGCGGGTCGGACTGCGCGTTACCGACGACGAAGTGCGCGACGAATTACAACACGGTCGCTATTCGGCCACGTTCTTCCCCGGCGGCAATTTCGTGGGGCAGCAGAAATATGAGGCCATTCTGCAGGGTGCCGACCTCAGCGTGCCGTTGTTCGAACAGACCATCAAGAAAGACATCTTGCTGGACAAACTTCATAACCTGATCACGGGCAGCGCCCTGGTTTCGGATGCTGAAGTCCAGCAGGAATTTGTGAAGCAAAACGTCAAAGTCAAATTCGAGTACGCTGTGCTCCGCAAGGACGATTTGCTGAAACAGATTCAGCCCAATGAGGCCGAGTTGAAGGCGTTCTACGAGCGCAACAAGGCGACCTACAACAATTCGATTCCCGAAAAGCGCAAGCTCCGTTATGTGGTGCTGGACATGGCGAAGATCCAGGCCGAAACTGCCGTTTCCCGTGAGGATCTGCAGGTGTATTACGATCAGCATAAGGACGATTACCGGGTTCCGGAGCAGGTCAGCGTGAGCCATATTCTGATCAAGACCCCGCTCCCCGGCGCGGATGGGAAAGTCGACGGCAAGGGCGTGGAGGAGGCTCGTAAGAAGGCTGATGACGTATTGAAACAGGTGAAGGCCGGCGGAAATTTCGCTGAACTGGCCAAAAAATATTCTGAAGACCCGGGCAGTGGCAAGAACGGCGGTTCGCTCGGATTTATCGGCAGGGGCCGTACCGTTCCTGAGTTCGAAAAAGCGGCTTTCTCACTCGCCAAAAGCTCCACCAGCGATCTGGTGCAGAGCAGTTACGGTTTCCATATCATCCGTGTGGACGACAAGCAGGCCGCCCATGTGAAGACTCTGGACGAAGTCAAGGATCAGATCGAGGAGAGTATTAAGCAGCAGAAGGCTGCCCAGGCGGTGACCAACCAGGTCAACGCATTGCTCGGGCAGGCCCGTAGTGCCGGACTGGAAAAGGCGGCCGCCGCCAAAGGCCTTCAGGTCGTGAGCACCGACTTCGTCAGCCGCACCGATACTCTGCCTGGTATCGGCAACTCACCCCAATTCATGGGCGCCGTGTTCGGCCAGGCCGAAAAGGCTCCGCCTGACCAGGTACAGTTGCCGCAAGGCTACGCCGTGTTCGAGGTAGAAGCGATCAAGCCCCCGGCCACGCCGAGCTTCGACGAAATTCGCGGTCGGGTTGAAAGCGAATTCAAAAACGAGCGGGTCGCCGCCCTGCTCTCGCAGAAAACCCAGGAGCTCTCTGATCGCGCTAAGGCCGAGCATGACCTGAAGAAAGCCACCAAAGAAGCTGGCGCTACCGTCAAAACGAGCGACTTGGTGCAGCCCGATGGTCAGGTTCCTGACATCGGTTCCATGGCCGGTAGCGCCGCGGTGGCCTTCAGCATGAAACCGGGCGAGATCAGCGGTCCGATCAGCAACGGCGCCACGGGCGTAGTGCTCTCGATCCTGGAAAGGCAGGAGCCGTCTCAACAGGATTTTGAGGCCAAGAAAGACCAGATCCGGGATACCCTGCTTCTGAACAAGCAGCAGGAAATGTTTGGCCTGTTCGTCACTAATCTGCGCGCCCAATTGGAAAAGGCGGGAAAGATCAAGATCAATCAGGACGAGATGAAAAACCTGACCCGGGCGCAGGCTCAGGAACAGGGAGAGTAAAGCCGGGAGCATCCCCGATTCAAAATTTGCTGGTAGCATCGGTGTAGTTCAGAACGATGTTATTTCCTCGCGCTACCGGCATCCTGCTCCACCCGACCTCCCTCCCGTCGCGTGGTGGCATTGGGGATTTCGGTCCTGCCGCGTATGAGTTTGTAGATTTTCTTGCCGCCGCGCGCCAGGGCCTGTGGCAGGTGCTGCCCCTCGGTCCGCCAGCCAACGGGAACTCTCCCTATTCGTCCACTTCCGCGTTCGCGGGGAATCCGCTGCTGATCAGCCTGGAGCGCCTGGCAGAGCGCGGCTGGATAAAATCGGAGCCCTCGAGTCTGGCCCGCCTCACCCAGAAGGCCGGTGACATCGACCACGAAGATGTCTACCAGCGCAAGCTCCCTCTGATTGTCGAATCCGCTCGCACCTTTCTTCAGAAAGCCCCGCCCGCGGCCCACAATCGCTTCGAGCGTTTCTCCAGCGCAAACTCCTGGTGGCTGGAAGACTTCGTCCTTTTCGATGCCCTGCGCGAGCGCTATGCCAGGCAATGCTGGAAGCAATGGCCGCGCGAACTTGCCTGCCGCCAGGCTGCGGCTCTGGAGGGCGCGCGCAAGGAACTGGCCTCGGAGATAAACCTGCGCCGCGTCATTCAGTTTTTCTTTTACGAGCAGTGGCACGCCCTGCGCCTTTACTGCGCGCAGCGCTCGATTCGCGTGGTGGGGGATGTCGCGATTTTCGTGGACCACGACAGTGCCGACGTGTGGTCGCACCGCGATCTGTTTCGCCTAAGAAAAGACAATCTCGAACCGGAAGCAGTTGCTGGTGTTCCGCCTGACGCTTTCAGCGCCACCGGCCAGCGTTGGGGCAGTCCTCTCTACGATTGGGGCGCAATGAAAGCGCGAGGCTACGATTGGTGGATCGATCGCCTGCGCTGGGCAACGCAGACTTGTGACTACATTCGCCTCGATCACTTCCGCGGATTCGAGCAGTTCTGGGAGATTCCCGCCAGCGAGCCAACCGCTGTACACGGCCGCTGGGTCGATGGCCCCAAAGATGAGCTGTTCAACAAGCTTCGCGAAGCCCTGGGCGGGCTTCCATTCTTCGCCGAAGACCTAGGCCACATCACCCCCGCCGTACACGCCTTGCGCGAGCGCAACCAGATTCCGGGATGCGCGGTACTACAATTTGGCTTCGGCGACGCCGGCGCCCACATCTATTTACCGCACCGTCTAACCCCGGACCGCGTAGTCTACACCGGCACCCACGACAACGACACCACGTCGGGCTGGTGGAGCTCTGGCGTATCGGAAAGTGAACGCCGCGCCATTCAGGCCTACGTTGGAGAGAGCGATGACGGCATCCACTGGGCTTTCATCCGCCTGGCGCAAGAGTCGGTTGCGAGCCTGTCCGTAGTTCCGCTGCAAGATGTGCTTGGGCTGGGCAGCGAAGCCCGCTTGAACACGCCCAGCGTCTCAGAAGGGAACTTCCGCTGGCGCTACCAGTCGGGATCGCTAACCCGCGCTCTGGCCGAGAAACTCGCGGCCCTGGCTGCCGTAACTGACCGCTTACCTCAGCACGTTCTCCCGCCGCCCAGTGAAGATTTCGTCGCATGACCGAATTTCCTCGGTCATCCTCAGCGCAGTCGAAGCGTCCTTATCCCCTCAACGAAGCTTAGACTCTCAGCTCGACCACCGTCGCTCCACCCCCACCTTCATTCTGCGGGGGCTCGGTCACTGATTCCACATGCGGGTGCCCTTGCAAATATTGCCGCAGCGCCTTCCTCAATATCCCCATGCCGCTGCCGTGCACCACACGTACCCGAGGCAGGCCGGCCAGGAACGCTCGGTCTACGAACTTTTCCACCTCGCGGGTGGCATCGTCCACGGTGCGGCCGATCACGTTAATCTCGGATGGCACATCCGCGTTTTCCTTTTCTAGGGAAACCGAAATACCCCGCGCCCGGGCGGCTTTGACTGGCGAATCGGCGGCGTGTACCAAAACTTCCGCGATATCGTCGCGTGCAATTTTCATCTTCATGACGCCGATTTCAACTTCGAAGTGGTGGTCATCGAGGCGCCGGCTAATTCGTGCTGGACGGCCTACCGACTTGAGTTTGACTGTATCCCCCTCGGACACGTGCTTTACCACCTGTGGCTGAGCGTTGGGGTCGCCCCGATCGGCGCCGGTAGTGTGGGCGACGACTGTGGAATCGAACTGCTCGCGAAATTCGCGCCGCAGTTTGGACATGCGTCGCTCGGCGTCTTTCGTGAGCTTTTGCGCCATGGCGCGATCCTGAATGGCGTTGACCGTTTCGCGCGCCTGATACTCGAAATCGCGCAGTACGGTTTCGAGTTTTTTCTCCATTTCTCTGATTTTGCTCTGCTGTTCTTTGCGGCCTTCGGCGGCCAGGCGCGCCTTCTCCCGTTCCAACTCTTCTTCGCGGGCTTTCATTAGGAGACGCTCGGCTTCGGCCTCGCGCAACTGCTCATGCAGGCGATCCAGGAATTGACCCACGTCCCGTGCCTGCGTGCCCAGCCTCGACCGGGCGGCATCGATGATGGAGGGGTTCAGTCCCAATCTCTGGGCGATGTTAATACCTGCCGACGCTCCCGGCACGCCGACCTTCAGTTCGTAGGTCGGTTGCAGCGTAGTTTCGTCGAACCCTACCGAGGAATTCACCACGATGTTGGTGACGTGAGCCGAGAAGGTCGAAAGATTCTGCTCGATGGACTGGTAGTCGCCAATGTCGGCGAGCACCGCGTCGAATACCGGCAATTCGGCGCGATCCGCCGGAACTGGAATGCCTGACTGCGCCATCAAGGCCAGCAGCCCGACCGTCTTCAATGCGACTGTCTTTCCGCCTGTGTTTGGGCCGGTGATGACAAGTTCCAGATTTCCGCTCTCGAGCTCGATCCTGATGGGAACGAGCGGCCTTTTCTTTGTTTTCAAGTTTCGTTCGAGCAGCGGATGGCGGGTGTTGTGTAGTACCAGCCGGGCTGAGCCCGGCTCGGGCAGCCGAGGGCGGCTGTCCCCACGTGGGCTGATGTGATCGTCGCTGTCCTGCTCGAGCAGACTGACGGGCACGCAGTTGTAATCTTCGGCAAAGCGGGCTTTAGCAAACTGCAACTCCAGCTCAGCCAGCACATCAGCCGCCTTTAGAATCGGATCGGCGCTTTCCCCGATTCGCCGTGTCATTTCCAACAGGATGCGGTGGATCTCGGCCAGTTCTTCGTCGAGCAGGCGAACCAGTTCGTTGTTCTGATCAATCGTTTCCAGCGGCTCTACGAATACGGTCTGTCCGCTGGAGCTGGCGCCGTGTACGACACCCTGCACCCGGCGTTTCTGTTCGATTTTTATCGGGATGACGAAGCGCTCGCCCCGAATCGTGACCAGTTCATCCTGCACCGCGCCGCCTTCAGCCAGGCGCCTCAGATAGCCGCGCAAAGATTCCTGGATCAACCTCTTTTGCCGTTCGATTTCTCGACGGATTCTAGCCAGCTCCGCCGAGGCCCGGTCTTCGAGCCTGCCGTCGGGCTGGATCTTGTTGCGAAACGAACGCAGGAACTCAGTGAAATCGATGATGCCGGAGGAAAGTAGCGCTACCGCTTTCCACTCCACCTTCATGGCCGCGGGCGGACTCAGAGCGATTTCCCGCCACTCGGCTGCGCGGTCCACGACCAGAATCACATCACGAATTTCTGTGGTCTCAAGAACCGCGCCGGAGATGCGGGATTTTTCCACCGTCTTTGAGCCATCCAGTAACCCGGAAAACTCGAAGCGCCCGCCAACCCGCCTGTACTCACGAATTTCGGTAACGAGTTGATGCTGATTTTCAATCCAACCACGGTCGACCGACGGGCGAAGGGCTGCGATCCGTTCCTGGCCGAGCGGCGAAGAGGCGTATCCCCGGATCAGATCGCGCAAAGACTCGAACTCCAGCACCCGGGCGCTGGTGTGGGTGAGCGGAGACTGCATCAGATTCATGTTACAAGAAGCGGACGGATTGGCTACGCCAGGGCTGAAGCTGGCTTCACTGTGATCCCATGCTGTTATCCAAGCAAGGCGAATCCCTCAACGTGGGCTGGGGGGGGCTACGCCTTCGCGGCCGCGGCGGAAGCGACTGTCGAGGCCGGCTGGTTGGCCACGGGGAAGCGAACCACAAAGACAGCGCCTCCTTCGGGCAGGTTGTGGCAGGTGATATGGCCCTGGTGTTCCTGGACGACTCCGTAAGTGACGCTCAAGCCCAGACCCATACCTTTGCCAACTGGCTTGGTGGTGTAGAAGGGATCAAAGATGCGGTGCGGATCGCGGACTCCGGGGCCGGAGTCGGAAAACTCCAGCACCAATTCATCGCCCTCCTGGTGCGCGCTCACCGATACTGTACCGCCGCCCACTTCTTCCAGAGCGTCCGTCGCATTCCCGATAATTTCGGCGCAGCATTGAAAGAGCTGGTTGATATTTCCCCAGATTTGGGGAAGATCGGCCGCGATCTGACTCTTGGCGCGGATGTTCTTGTTGTCGATGCGAAGCATTTTCATTTGCAATGCACGTTGCACTACTGAGCCCATGTTCAGCAGCGTCTTTTCACCCGGCGACTGCCGGGCAAAGCTGAGCAGGCTGGAGACCAGTTCCCGGGTGCGACGGGCCTGGTGGCCGATCTTGCGCGCCATGTTGGCCTGGTCCGGCTTCAGGCCATGGTCGGCAGCCAGCAAATCGGAATAGCCAAGGATCACGGCTAGCGGATTGTTGATCTCGTGCGCCGCTCCGGATACCAGTTGCGCGAGCGATGCCAGCTTTTCCCGTTGCACCAGTTCGGCCTGCAAACGCTGCAGGTTCTCCAGGCTGAGGCGGGATTCTTCCAGTAAGCGTACCAGTTCCCGGTCCATCAAATATTGGCGGAGAAATACGAATAGACCCAGCACCAGCGTGGCTGCCAGTGTTACCAGCAGCCTGAACTGGCGCAGGTTTGGGGGCGCCGTGTCTCGAAACCACGCCCAATATCCCATCAGTGGAAGAGAAAGCATGGCGAGCATGGCAAGTCGTGGGGCCAGCATCCGCCAACGACCCCTGTGGGGTGCCACAGGCTCACAGGCGGGCTTCAATTCCCGCGCCAGCAGGCCTGCCCAGATCAACCAGCAAATAGAAGCAATGAACGGGACGTCATAGATGCTGCCGGTGTGGTATTGATTGCGCGCGATGGCGGCATTCATGGACACCGAACTTGAAGTGTAAAGTCCCGACGCCACAAACAGGTTCCAGTAAATCTCCTTCCACGCTCCGCGCGTATTCCATGCCAGGATGCCGAGCACTCCCAGCATGGCAAGATTTTCCACCAGATAGAGCAGGTCGAAATGGGGGCTGTAGACCGCAACGTTGAGCACCACAAACTCGTCCGGAAAAACAATGAACGCATAAAGGAACACCCACCACACCAGCAGCACCAGGAAGTTCAATGTGCTGAAGTAAAGCTTCTTTTCCTCCGACAGGTGGGGACGCAGAGCAACCGCTGCCATGAACGGTACCACATGAATGAAGAGGATTACGTCCCCGACAAACGGATCAGGGATCGTGCGGCGCAAGACCACCTCGTAGAGCGTCCACAAAACCAGGTTGGTTGACCACAACAGGCAGCCGGCCGCCATCAGTCCCCAGAACAACCGGATTTGGCCGCGGTTGGAAACGGCGTTTACCACCATCAGCAGGAAGGCAAGAAATAGCAACAGGAACTGGGCAACATCACCAAAGGCTAGCAATGCGAAGCCCGCGGGCACGCTGAGCGACACGATCGCATATGCCAGGACCAGGCAGCTAAGGCCCCCAATCCACCGTTTTCGCCTCGAGGTCATTGGTATTCCGCATTCTAGTGCGTGAGCTCGGAGCTGGTAGGTTTCGGACCGGTCAATGCATTACTTTGGTACTGCGGAACATTGATCAGCCTCTTAGCGTACAACCCCAGCCGAACTTACGCAGCGTCCCGAGGGCCACGCCGGGTGGGGCGGACACGCTTGTCCGCCACTGTTGACGGCAAACCGGCGCTGCGTCCTCTGCTAGAATCAGTCCATGACCTACCCGGTGACTCGCCTTCGCCGCCTGCGCCAGAACGACCAACTGCGCGCTCTGGTACGGGAAACCCGGCTCACTCCGGAGGCTTTTGTATACCCTCTGTTCGTCTGTCCGGGCCAGGGTGTGCGCAAGGAAGTGCGGTCTATGCCGGGCGTGTTCAACCTGTCCGTGGATGAGGCCGTCAAGGAGGCACGCCAGGCTCGTTCCCTGGGCGTTGCCGCCGTTATTCTGTTCGGCCTACCGGAGACCAAGGACGAAGTTGCCACCGGCGCCTGGTCGGAAAGCGGGATCGTGCAGCAAGCGGCTCGGGCCATCAAAAACGAAGTTTCCGACGTCATTATCGTGGGCGATGTTTGCTTGTGCGAATACATGTCTCACGGACACTGTGGTGTGGTGCGCAAGGGACAATTTCCGCAATCGCTCGGGGCGGCAGCCCTGAATACCACGTCGGCTGTTGCTGTAAGGCCGGAAGAAAAAATGAAGGCCATGGAAGCGGTGGCAGCGGTCGCGGCTCGCGCTGTCGGGCGGGAATTCGAAATCGTCAACGACGCCACCCTCGAGCTGCTGGCTCGCACTTCGGTCTCGTTGGCCCGCGCTGGCGTGGACATTATCGCCCCTTCCGACATGATGGACGGTCGCGTAGCTGCTATCCGTAAAGCGCTCGACGAGGCCGAACTGATCAACACGCCTATTCTCTCTTACGCTGCCAAGTTCGCTTCGGGATTTTATGGGCCATTCCGCGAGGCTGCCGATTCGGCGCCCCAGTTCGGCGATCGCCGCTCCTACCAGATGGATGGAGCCAACCTGCGCGAAGCCATGCGCGAGATCGAACTCGACGTCGAAGAAGGTGCGGACATGATCATGGTCAAGCCCGCCATGCCTTATTTGGACGTGATCGCCACCGCCCGCGAGCGCTTCGACTTGCCGTTGGCGGCATACCAGGTTTCGGGCGAGTACGCCATGATCGAAGCCGCGGCACGCAATAACTGGATTGACCGCGAGCGCGTCATGATGGAATCGCTGCTCTCGATCCGCCGCGCCGGGGCGAGCATCATCGTTACTTACTACGCGAAGGAAGCCGCGCGGCTGTTGGGATAGTTAGCCTTTCCTTACTGACCTGGTCTAGAATCGTACGCTTGCCCAACTTCATCTCTTCTGTATAGAGGTGTGCGCCCTTGCCCGAAACCGTTTATGACATTGCCATCATCGGGAGCGGTCCAGCTGGATACACAGCCGCAATCCGCGCTGGCCAGTTTGGTCTGAAAACCGCGCTTATCGAGAAAGACGACGTACTCGGCGGCACTTGCTTGCACGTGGGCTGCATCCCGACCAAAGCTTTGCTGTTCAACGCTGAAGTTTGGGACCACCTGAAAGACGCGAAAGAGTTCGGCATCGAAGGAGTTGACGCGCGGAAGTTGAATTGGGCAGCCGTCCAGGAACGCAAGTCGAAGATCGTGACCAAGCACGCCAAGGGCCTCGAGTTCCTCATGCGTAAGAATAAGGTGGAAACGATCCGGGGCTATGGCAAGCTGACCGGCTCGGGCCAAAACAGCGTACTGACGGTTGAAGTCACCGCCGACGCCAAGACCTCGCAAGTCAAAGCAAAGAATGTGATTCTCTGTACCGGCTCGGAAGCTCGCATGCTGCCAGGCCTTGAGCCCGGGGACCGCGTGCTGACCAACATCGAAATTCTCTCGCTCAAGGACATTCCCAAGTCGCTGGTGATCGTTGGTGCCGGGGCTGTAGGCGTGGAGTTCGCGTCCATCTTCCGTTCGTTCGGCGCGGAAGTCACTATCCTTGAGATGCTGCCCAGGCTTGTTCCGGTGGAAGACGAAGAAATCTCCAAGGAACTGGCGCGCGTATACCGGAAGCGCGGAATCAACTTCCACACCGGCGCCAAGGTGGAGAAAATCGAAACGACGAAGTCAGGAGTGTCGGTCGCTTTCAGCGTGGATGGCAAACCGCAGAAACTCGAAACCGAGAGAATCCTGATCGCGGTCGGCCGCAAGCCGCGCACCGAGAATATCGGTCTGGAGAAAACAAAGATCAAACCCGATCGCGGTTTCATCAAGACCGATAGCTGGATGCAGACCAGCGAGCCCGGCGTCTACGCTATCGGCGACATCGTGCTCGGGACGCCGCAACTGGCGCATGTCGGCGCGATGGAAGGCATCGTTGCCGTAAGCAAGATCGCAGGCAAACCCGGCAAGCCGATCAACCCGGAGCACATCCCCAACGCAACCTACTGCCATCCCGAGATCGGCAGTGTTGGCTTGACCGAGGCCAAAGCCGAGGAAGCGGGATACAACATCAAGGTCGGCAAGTTCCCCTTCACCGCGAACTCGCGAGCTTCAATTGTGGGCCAGCACGAGGGATTCATCAAGATTGTCTCTGACGCCGATTATGGCGAAATTCTCGGAGTGCACATCATTGGCCCGCTGGCGACTGAGTTGATCGCTGAAGCGGTTGCGGCAATCGAACTCGAAGCCACGGTGGAGGATTTGATGTGGACGATCCACGCCCATCCCACACTGGCCGAAGCCATGCTGGACGCGTCGAATAGCGTATACGGAATGGCCATTAACGCGTGAAAGGCAGGCCCCGTGGCCAAGAAGCTTTTGATCTCCGTCATCCAACTCGGCACCATTGACTACGCCACTGGTCTGCGCCTCCAGCAGCGGCTCGTCGAACTGCGCCAGGAAGGGCGCATCGGCGATGTTCTTCTTCTGCTCGAACATTCGGCGGTCATTACTCTCGGCCGCAATGCGAAGCGCGAGAACATTCTTGCCTCGCCCGAACTCCTCGCCCAGCGCGGCGTGGAGGTGTACGAGTGTGATCGCGGGGGAGACGTCACGTTCCACGGCCGCGGCCAGCTGGTGGGATATCCGATCCTCGATTTGCGTGGGTTTTCCACGCCTGACGGCAAGCGCAAAACCTTGGGGGCGATCGAATTCGTGCGTCGGCTGGAAGAAGTCCTGATCCGCACCTGTGCGGATTTCACGATTCCCGCGCAGCGGATCTGTGGTCTCACAGGTGTCTGGACCGCTTCAAGCACGGATAAAGATAAAGACGAAGCCAAGATCGCTGCCATCGGCGTCCACATCTCCCGTGCTGTCACCTCGCATGGTTTCGCTCTGAATGTGAACACGGATCTTGACGGTTTCAAACTGATCGTCCCGTGCGGGATCACCGCAAAGCCCGTGACATCGATGGCCAAGGAACGGGGCCGACAGCTCTCGTCGCGGGAGGTCGCGCATTCGCTGTCTCGCAACTTCGGTCTGATTTTCAACAGTCAGATGCTTTGGCTCGAAAATTTAGACGCGCTATTGAGCCCCACGGTCGGTGTGCCGGCGAAACCGCCCGATGAATTGCGCCAGCTGCACAAAGAAGAAGATACGTTCTGGGCATAGCCCCATGGCCAAGAAGAAACAAAAGCAAATCATCACCAAGCCCAGCAGCCGACGCCCCGACGCTAACCCCACAACCGCCAACCAGCGCACCTATACGATCCCGGATTACCGCCTGGAAAAACCCAGCTTCACCATCCGCCAAGTTCGCAAGGCCGACGGAGTCCGCTACGAGGTCAGCGGCGATTTCAACGGGACCGTACCGCCTATTCGAGAATCGAGATACCTGAACCGGCAGCAGCACCTTGAGATCTATCGCTGGATGCTCCTCAATCGCAAGATGGAGACCGCGCTTGAAAATCTCTACAAGCAAGGCAAAGTGGTCGGCGGAGTTTATTTCGGCCTCGGCCAGGAAGCATGCTCGTGCGCCTCCGCTTATGCCTTAAAAAAGGAAGACTGGCTGGGTCCCATGATCCGCAATCAGGGCTCGACGCTGGTCCGCGGCTTTTCCCCCCGCGACATCATGATGCAGTACATGGCCAAGGCTGGTTCGCCTACGCGGGGTCGCGACGCGTCGTCCCACTTCGGCGATATTCAGGATCGCAACGTAGTCTCTCCCATCTCAACTCTCGGTGACTTGATTCCGGTGCTCGCCGGCGTGGCGCTGGGCGCTCGCCTCCAGGGGCGAAACATCGCGGTGATGACCTACATCGGCGACGGCGGCCAGTCCACCGGCGTCACCTACGAAGGCCTGAACTTCGCCGCGGTGCAGAATCTGGGCCTGGTGCTGTTCGTCGAAAACAATCTCTGGGCATACTCCACGCCGGCTGACATGCAATTCCGCGTGAAAGACCTCGCTGAGCGCGCCATCGCCTACGGAATTCCCGGCGTGATCGTGGACGGCACCGACGCGTGTCAGGTCTATGACGCCGCCCACGAAGCCTGCGAGCGCGCCCGCCGCGGCGAGGGCCCCACCCTCATCGAAGCCAAAATGATGCGCATGAAAGGCCACGCCATCCACGACGCCGCCGAGTACGTCCCCAAACCGTTGTTCGAGTACTGGCGCAAGCGCGACTCGATTGCCCGCTTCGAGAATTACTTGCTGAACGTAAAGAAGTGGATAAGCCCAACCGAGAACCGAGAACTAATTGCCGGTGTTGATCAACAACTGGAGGCTGACCGCGAATTCGCCGTCGCCAGCCCCATGCCAGAACCTGAATCGGCCGCAGGTGGTGTGTATTGCGAAAATGGATGCCACCAGATCAAGCCGAAGTATGCGACCCCGAGGGTCAAAGCCAGACCTGCCGCTCGCGTAAAGTACACCGAAGCGGCAGTGCATTTGAAGTGACGACTGTTAACGGACCCCATGCCCCAACTCACCTATCTCGAAGCTATCCGCCAGGGCATCTGGGAGGAAATGGAGCGCGAGCCCGCTGTTTTCTGCCTCGGCGAAGACATTGGCATCTACGGTGGCGCCTTCAAAGTCACTGACGGATTCATAGACCGCTTCGGCCCGGAACGCGTCGTTGACACGCCCATCGCCGAGTCGGCCATCGTCGGCGCGGCCTTCGGGGCATCGCTCACCGGCATGCGCCCCGTGGCCGAGTTCCAGTTCATGGATTTCATCGGTTGTGCTTTCAACCAGATCGTCAATATGGTCGCCAAGGCCCACTACCGCTGGGGTGCGCCCGCGCCACTCGTGATCCGCGGGCCCAGCGGCGGCAATGTTCACGGCGGGCCCTTCCACTCGCAGAATCCGGAGATGTGGTTCGTGCACGCGCCGGGCTTGAAAGTTGTCTGCCCTGCCAGCGCCTACGACGCCAAGGGTCTGATGAAAGCTGCGATCCGCGATGACAATCCGGTTATCTTCTTCGAGCACAAGTATCTCTATCGCCGTATCAAGGAAGATGTTCCGGCGGAAGACTACATTGTGCCCCTAGGCAAGGCGCGCGTCGCTCGCGAAGGCCGCGACCTGAGCGTCATTACCTATGCCGCCATGGTTCATACCGCGCTTGAGGCTGCTGAAGTTTTAAGCCAGGAAGGAATTGAGCTCGAAGTTCTAGACCTGCGCACCATTGCGCCGCTGGACCGCGAGGCCATCGCTCATACAGTTCGCAAGACCAACAAGGTTATTGTCTTGCACGAGCATTCCCGCACCGGAGGTATCGCCGGCGAAATCGCCTCCTTGATAAATGAGGATGCCTTCGACGATCTCGACAGTCCCATCGTCCGCATCACCGCCCAGGATTCTCCAGTGCCGTTCTCGCCGCCGCAGGAAGAATATTTTCTACCCAAGGCGAGCGATGTGGTGCGAGAGGCGCGGCGGCTAAAGGCATATTGAGACTTCGGGGTTTGCCTCGCCCTCTAAGAAATGCATCTACGCTCCATGGATGAATGCCTCGTTACCATCGCCGTCTTTCACAGCCAGCCGGAATTCCTGCTGGCCCGTACCCGCCTGGAATCGGCTGACATCGAATGCTTCGCGTATGATGAAAACATGCTGCGAATCGGCGGATGGCATTCCTACATATTCGGCGGGATCAAGTTGCAGGTACGCGAATCAGAGGCGCGGGACGCTGTGGCCATCCTGCGGCGCACCGCACCGCTGGACAATCCTTAGCTGCGTCTTCCAAGAATGTTTGCTGGAAAGGAGGCAAAATGCGCAGTTTCATCCTCGGGGTCATCATTACGTTGCTCTTGCTTGCTCTGGGAGGACTGGCCATCGCCATGCTCGGCCTCTTACCCACGAATGCAGACTCCACTGCGCCACGACTTGAGCGCCGCATCGCCATGTCCGCCATGGACGCATCCATGGAACGCCACGCCCCGCGCATGACCAATCCGGTGCCGCCCACGGACGACAACTTGATCGATGGAATGAAGATCTACACCATGAACTGCGCTCTGTGTCATGGCACGCTCGACAACAAACCCAGCCTGCTCCAGGGGTCCTTCTACCCCGCGCCGCCGCAATTAATCCTGCACCCGTTGGATGATCCCGAGTGGCACATTTACTACGCTGTTCGCACCGGCATCCGCTACACCGGCATGCCCGCCTGGAATAAGGCGTTGACAGAACAGGAAATGTGGAAGGTTACCTCTTTCCTCTCTCGCCTCGAAAAATTGCCCCCTGCGGTGCAGGATTATTGGAAGAAGTCCTTCGGGAGCCTACCCCCAGCCGCTGGTCCGGAGGGGGAAGACCACAGTCAGCATCATGATTAGTGGCGCGTATTGCCACCGGTAGCCAGTGCCGAATATAGGGACCGGAATATATATAATATAAGGTTGCGCGGGCCTGGAATTTCCCCACCCAGGCCGCGTGGAAGGGAACTATGCCGACTGATATCGTCATGCCCCAGATGGGAGAATCGATTTTCGAGGGCACAATTACCAAATGGCTCAAGAAGCCTGGCGACAAGGTGCAGCGCGACGAGCCTCTGTTCGAGATTTCCACCGATAAGGTGGACGCTGAAATTCCCGCGCCCGCCGCGGGTATCTTACAAGACATAAAGGTCGCCGAGGGTGCGACGGTTCAAGTCAACACCGTTGTGGGCACAATTTCCGCGGAGGGTGAAAGCGTTGCCGCCAAACCTGCACCCGCAACCGCGGTGAAACCAGAATCGGCCCCAGTCAAACCTCCTGCGCCGGCTGAGTCCAAGCCCGCGGCCCAGAGTTCACAAGAGGAAGCAGAAGAGGACCATGCCCGCTCTTCGCCGCTGGTTCGCAAGATCGCGCGCGAGCACAACCTGGATCTCGGACAAGTATCCGGCACTGGACTTGGTGGACGCATCACCAAGCAAGACATCACTGCGTTTCTCGAGCGGAGCCAGGCTAGTCCGGCTGCATCGACAACACCCTCTGCTCCGGCTCCCGCGGCAAAGTCAGATGGCGCCGGCGCTCCGGTTTCCGCTTCCATTCCGGGAGATCTGGTGCCCATGACCCAGATGCGCAAGATCATCGCCCAGCGCATGATCGAATCGCGTCGCACCAGCGCCCACGTCCACTGCATGTTCGAGGTCGATCTGACCCGGATCGTGCATCTGCGCAATAAGACCAAGTCTGCCTTTGAAAAGCGCCACGGCGCGCGCCTGACCTTCATGCCCTTTTTCGCCCGCGCGGTCATCATTACGCTGCAGCAGTTTCCCATCGTCAACGCCTCGATCGAGGGCGAAAGCATCCGCTACCATCGCCACATCAACGTCGGCATCGCCGTCGCGCTCGATTGGGGCTTGATCGTTCCGGTGCTGAAGAACGCCGACGAACTAAACTTCCTCGGATTGCAGCGCGGCATCAGCGACCTGGGCGAGCGGGCCCGCGGCAAGAAACTCAAACCGGAAGAGGTGGAGGGCTCGACCTTCACCATCACCAACCCGGGTCAGTTCGGCGCGGTCTTCGGATTGCCCATCATCAATCAGCCGAACTCGGCCATTTTGGGCGTTGGCGGAATTACCAAGTCGCCCGTGGTCGTCACCGACGAGGACGGCAACGATTCCATCGCGATCCGTTCGCTCGTGCATTTGACCCTCGGCTACGACCACCGCCTCATCGACGGCGCCGTAGCCGATCAGTTTATGGCCCAAGTCAAGAAAACGCTCGAGAACTGGAGCGAAGAAGTCGGATGACTTCAGGGCATGGCTTAGACCATGTCGCCAAGCGCCATCGACAATGCGCCGCCGGGCCCTAAAGTCCCGCTCTTCTCGCCCGCCGCCACCGACTGTCCGGGGGAGGTGCTGAACGTAGGCCACGAAGTCAAAAGACTTCCGCCGGCCAGAGTTCCGTCCGCTCTGTACACATCGTCGCTAATGGTGGTGGTCGCCGGCGTCTGCGATGACGACACCGCCGCGGCGAGCAGCAAATAAACACGCTACCCCAGGGGGGGCGCCAATCGAACATACTTCCTCCGCGACTCACACTCTTCCCTCGACCCCCAAGGGGAATGAACGACTCCCAATGTCCTGAATTTACGAGGGGTGAACTGACAACCGGGAACTGGTAACTACGAACTGGCTTCTACTTTCCCGCCCTTACTTGCTGGTCCAGAAACCTCTCCACGCTACGAACGTACACGTCGGCAAAATCCACCACCGGTCGTCGTTTCTCAATCAGATCCTGTGCCGCCTCTTGCGCCCAACCCATCGAGCACAACACGGCCAGCGTCATCATCGGAGCCCGGTGCACTCCGGCCGCGCAGTGGATGAACAGCTTGGTCCCATCCCGGTCGAGGGCCTCGGTCGCGAACTCTACTCCACGCTGCAGTATCTCCGGTGGCTTAGGTTGAAAATCGTCGTCAATCGGGTTCCACAGCACTTCGATTCCATGCGGCTCGGCCAACTCGGTGTCATCAAATTCGATTTGCATATCGATAACGTGTGTTATGCCCGCTCGCGCCACCGCCGCCATGTTGTCCGCTCTCCAGATTCCGCCCCCGACCGCGATTCGGTCAGTCACCCATGTCATATCCATCCTGGAAGTCCCCTGCAGCAGAGCTTTGTGCGATTCATGCGCTCCGGCCCGCGTGCTGATCCGGCTGCTCGAGGCCAGTCCGCTCAACGCTTATCTTGGTAAATGCCTGTCCGATCGAAGCCACTGGCCAACCAGCTCCGACCAACCTCCCGCAGCGGCCCACCGCCTGATGGTAGTCGCCCAACTGCTGGCCTTCATTCTAAGCCCTCATCATCGGAAACCGCAGCCGCTGTTGCCTGATCTTTGGTAACCATCTGCTCAGGCGTCGGCGGTTCCGGGAGACCGAGACGGCGCAGCAGGATCGCAGCCATCGAATCCGGCACCAGCGTCCCATCCTCACCTGTCGCAGGATAGGGCCCGATCATCTTGAACAGGTACTTCATTCCCAGACAATGGCCTTTTCCCACTTCTCCATCGTGATCTCGACCATACCGACGGCAATCATTTCCCACAAGATTTGTGATCTGCCGGATCTCCGCCAGGTCCAACGGGTTTGTGTGATCCTTTTCTTGCCTGCGCAGCTCTCTTGGAAAGCTTCTATTCTCGTTCTCTCTTTCGTTTTCTTCACTTTGCGCTCGTCACCAAAGAATAAAGGCGCGCTGCAGCGCGCCCTCAAAAGTTTGTTTCTCAACCTCTAAATCTAGAATAACAAATCGACCAGGGCCAATGCGACATGCTTTCCAAATTCTTATTCCCAGTTGGAATTATTTAGTTAGGAATCCGTGACAGCGTTACCGGGGAAACTATCAACCCGCCTGACCTAGATATATTTACTTCGAGTTGTCACTAGTACAGTCCAAATAGCAACACGCTGGGGGCTATACTTCGCTCATGAAATTTCGTGCACTGCAGGAAAACCTGCGCAAGGCTCTCTGGGAGCGCATTAACGAAGGCGAGTTGACCGGCCTACGTCTGGCTATTTTAAGGACACGGGTTTCAAGCAGGCCCATATTTCCAACTTCCTCAACCGCAAGCGCGGTTTGAGCGTCGAAGGCATGGACAAGGTGTTGAATGTGCAACGCTTGTCCGTCCTGGATCTGCTCGATCCCGGCGAAATCAACAAGCGTGCCAGCATTGCCCCTCCCAGTCAGGACGATTTCGATAACGTGCTGCTGGTCGATGGTGCGGTCGCCGCGCGCCAGCCTGAGATCATGAGTATGAGAGTAAAGGACATCATGAAGCTCAAGAAGAGCTTTCTGCGCCAGCTGCGGCCAGAGATGGAAGGAGAGCGCGAACACTGGGAGCGCTTCGTGATCATCTGCGCCCACGGCCGCGAAGCCGTGAGCATGTACCCTCGGCTGCTTCCCGGGGCCACGGTCCTGCTTGACCGCCACTACAATTCGCTTAAGCCCTATCGCAAGGGTGAGTCCAACATGTACGCCGTCGCCAAAGGTGGCACCTGCACGGTGAAATATGTGGAAGTGGCAGGCAATTATCTGGTTCTGCGTCCCCATAACACCGCCTACCCGGTCGAAGTGATGGCGATGGAGCCGGGCAAGAGAGTCCACGACTACTTGATAGGGCGCGTCTGCTACATGGGAATTGAGACCTAGCCGGGGTTTAAGCAATATTTCGTGGGGGGCGGACACTCTTGTCTGCCGCTTTTGAAGTCGATCTTTAGTTTGAGATCTTGGTTGCTCCGTGTGGCTGCAGAGGGCGCGAATAAGTTTTAAACAGGTAAAGTCCAAGTCAAACGCCGCGGACAAAGTATGTCCGCCCTTCCTTGCCACTCGACAATTCCTGGGGGAAGCCGACGGTATTCGGCGGGGCGCGCGCCCGTTTATCGCCCGATCAAGTCTCTGTCGGCCAATCGCGCAGAATCCCTTCCAGAAGATTTAGCGCTTCATCCAGAGTAGCCAGTTCCGGCACCGTAACTCTTTGGAGGTGGCCAGCCAGGTATTCGATTCTGCGCCGCCGGCCCTGCTGCAGCAAACGCACGCCGCTCGGGGTGGCGCGAATCTGGATGCGGCGGGCATCCTTGGAATCCGGGATGCGTTCGGCCAGCCGCTTTCGTTCCAGGCCGGTGACGATGCGGCTCATAGTGGGAGGTTTCACCTGCTCGGCTGCCGCCAGTTGTCCCAGCGTCATCGGGCCACCGAAAACCAGCACCGACAATGCCGAGAGCCGGGCTGGGCCTTCGCCAGTGGCGGCATCCTGTTTGCGCACTCGGCGTAGGAGATGAATCGCCGCCGAATGCAGCCGGTCGGCCACTGTGGCCGCGTTCTGCATGGGCCGATTTTTTAGCTTGCGCTGGGACACGAAATATAGTTAGCTATACTAACGAATTACAATCGTTGGTCGTTCGTCGTCGGTCGTTGACCAAGCCAGAGCGACAGAACACAGACGAGCGTTTTTAGGAATTGCAAGGAGTCATCGTAGCTGATTTTGGCCAACGACGAACGACCAACAACCAACGATCTCTCTGGAGGCTGACCATGACTGCCGCAACCACACCCATCGCGATCTCCCGGCTCGGACAGATCGCCATCAACGTCCACGACGTCGACCGTGCTACCGCATTCTATCGGGATATCCTCGGCTTGCCGCTGTTGTTTACTGCCGGGAGCCTGGCCTTCTTCGATTGCGCTGGTGTCCGGTTCATGCTCACCCGCGCCGAGAAGCCGGAGTTCGATCACCCAAGCTCGGTTCTGTACTTTACCGTGCCAGACATCGCCAGCGCACACCGCCAAATGCTAAGCAGCGGCGTGCGCTTTGAAGACGAACCTCACCTGATCGCGAAAATGCCAACCCACGATTTGTGGATGGCCTTTTTCCGCGACTCCGAAGAAAATTTTCTGGCATTGATGTGTGAAATGCCGAAGACGATATAGCTCACCTGGGAAACTCCCATAGCATGCCGGAATAAGAAAGGGCCTCTGAACCAGGCAACTCTTGCGGGCGACGCAAGGGGTTACCTGGCCCAGAGGCTGGGGAGAAGTGAAAAATCCTTTTTAGACCCCAGACGCAAGGGCTCGCAGAGACGTAGCTCTGCTACCTCTCTAGGGCGCGGTCCGTGGGCCGAGGTCCGACGTCCGATCCCGGGCTTACTGATTGTCTCCGGCGGGGGGAGCGTTTTCTCCGCCTTTGCGCCAATTCTTCATGCGCTCGTGCTGTTGTTCGCGCATCTTGTCAAAGTTCTTTTGCTGATCTGCATTCAACACGCTTTTGATCTGATCATCGGAGTTCTTTCGCAGCTCCTGCATTTTGCTGAAGCGGTCTTCGCGTGAGAGCGACGAGTCGTTGTGGATCGTCTCCATCTGTTTGCGCTGGTCCTCGAGGATGGGTTTCAGTTTCGCCTGCTGGTCATCGCTCAGGTTCAGTTTCTTGCTCAGGTGCTTGAGCTGGTCGTCCACGCTCGGCATCTGGTGTTGGCCCATGTGCCGACCCATCCCTGGTTCGGATGTCTGCCCCGGCTGCTGATCGGATTGCTGTTGCGGCGGCGGAGGTGGCGGCCCGTTCTGATCATCCTGGGCAAAGGCAGCGACGCCGAGGCTAAACAGGGCTGCCAGAAAAGCAGTAGCGACCAAAGACTTGCGTGCGGCTCGCACACAAAAGGTGTGGGGGATTAGTGAATTCATAGGCACTCTCCATTCATACTCGCGTGATTCTCGGAAGCCTTCGGCTCCCGTGTAAGAAAATCTCTCTGCTAGTTAGAACACTTCACAACCAGCAACGGAGTAAAGACTTGGTAAAGTCAGGTAAAAATTCGTAAAGCAGGTCGTCAGTCACGAGCCGTCGGCCCGCCCACTACACAAACTGGCGACTGATGACCGACGAACGGCTTTACAAGACTTTACCTCTGTTGACGCACTCTTTACGCCGGACTAGCAACTCTGGAGCGAAGGCCTGGCATCAGTCGAACTTTAGTGCCGTAGTTCCAACTCTCAAAATCGAAGGGGTGGACAGTGGGCCGATTGTCGCGCTGGGTGCAGTTGTGTGCGAAGGTTTGTACAGCAACTCTTCTTCTCTTTCTCATTGCAGGGTGTGGTGGAGGAGGGAAAACCCGCTTCCGCTTGATGAACGCGGTTCCGGACGAATCTAACCTGGAAGTGTTGGTGAACGGCACTGCGGTGGCCAGCACCGTCGCATACGGTACCAGCACTGGATATCAAACCGTAAAATCGGGTTCCCAGCAGGTTGTGATCGAGCCTTCGGGAACCTCCACCGCGCTGCTGACCCAGTCCATCAGCTTTTCTTCTGGCACGGACACCACGGTGATCGTATCGAATTTTTCTTCCAACATTGGCGCGCTGGTGCTCAGTGACGACAACTCGGCGCCTTCGTCGGGCGATTTCAAACTTCGGATTGTGAACTCTGCGCCCGGCCTCGGGCCGGTCGACGTTTACGTCGTTGATCCGGGAACCGACCTGAATACGGTCAGTCCTACGCTGAGCAACATCGGCTTTGATTCTGCCTCCGGCTATCAGTCGCTGGCTGCGGGCAGCTTTGAGATCGTCTTCACCTTGGCCGGCCAGAAATTTCCCGCCATCGACACTGGGTCGCTCACCTTCAGTTCGGGCCAGGTGCGGACGTTTATAGGTTTGAACAGCCAGGCAGGAGGTTTTTCCTACACGATGCTGCAGGACGTGAACTGAGTAGCCCAGGTGGGGCGGACAGCTATTGTCCGCCGTCTTTAAGAGTGATTTTTCTAAGTTGGTTTTTGGTTTTGGAGATCTAGTAGTTGCAATGTAGTTACACCAGGTGTGTCATCCAATACAAAGGCGGCGGACAGGAGTGTCCGCTCCACCCAGCCGGGGCAAAATCAGGGAGGAGGTGGATCTTGGGATCCACCTCCTCCGTTCGCCTTTTTGAGGCCTCGGCCAGGTAAAGTCGGTCGCCAAACCTTACTTCGAATAAGAACTACTTCGTGCGGCTCAACTTGACTGAATCCTGCACGGGTTGCGGCTTGGCGGGCGGTTTCTGCGCTGCTTTCGCCGCCGCGTGGGTCGAAGACCGAATAAAGATGTTCTCCGCCTGATTGGGTGTGACTGGATGATGTACCGGGCTGACCACAGGAATTTCTCCTCATTGGACTCATCGGCAGATCGGACGGGAACTTTAGAAGCCTTTGGCTATTTCATGGAAGCTATCTCCTGCATGAATGAGGAGCGCCAAAATTCATGACGATGTGGTCTAATGCGAACGATTACAGCAATGTCTCGGCTGGGGAATACAGATGTCTGCCACGAATAGACGGATCAGATCGACAACAGCCGCATTGACAACAATCGTTTTGCTGGCCAGTGCCGTACTAGCTCGGGATCAACACCTTACTGCTCGGGAGGTGATTGCGCGCATCCGGCAACAGGTCGGAGTTCCATGGCAGAGCGATACCGTGGATACCTTCAAGGCCGGCAATCCCGAAGTCCCGGTAACGGGCATTGCGGTTACCATGATGGCCACCCTCGATGTGCTTCAGCGTGCCGCTGCTGCCGGCGACAATCTCATCATCACTCACGAACCGACTTTCTTCGATCACCTGGACAAAGCTGACCAGTTGCCAGAGAAGGACAGCGACCCGGTGCTGAAGGAAAAGCGACGATTCATCGACAAACATGGCCTGGTGATCTGGCGATTCCACGATCACTGGCACGCTCGCAATCCGGACGGGATCGAAGCCGGCATGGTCCACGCCTTGGGATGGGAGAAGTTTCAGGATGCACACAATCAGTATTTGTTCGATATTCCGGAAACGCCGCTCGAAAAACTGGCGTCTGACATCAAGCGCCAGCTTGAAATTCGCATCGTCCGGATTGTCGGGGATCCAGATTTACGCGTGACCAGACTCGCGCTCGCTCCCGGCGCTGCTGGATTTGCCCGTCACGCCAAGGCACTGGAAATAACTGGAGTGCAGGCTCTTGTAATCGGCGAAGCCCAGGAATGGGAAACGGTCGAATATGTCGCGGACGCGGTTAGCGAGGGCAAACAGAAGTCGCTGATCATCCTCGGCCACATTCCTTCTGAACAGGCAGGGATGGAAGAGTGTACGCGGTGGTTGAAGACCTTCGTGACCGAGGTTCCGATCCAATTCATTCCGGCGCGCGAACCTTTCTGGAGTCCGAAACCATAGTGCGAGCCGTGTTCTGGCCGGAAGGAAGGGCTCCTTCACCGCCTGGGGGACGACGTGGACACGCTACTGCCGCGGAAGCCTTCTGTTATCATCAACTTTTCGTCCGACTCAATTTTCTCTTACCGACTAGGAATACGACCCAAGGGAGGCATGCATGGACGAAACACCTGCCGCAGCATCGGGATTGCGCCGCAACGAAGATATTGCGCTGGATCTCATGAAATTTGTCGCTATGACCACGGGCTACGGCCGGACCAGTTCATCAGGAGTCGGCTTTCAGGGCAGCGGCGCCGCGGCCAAGCCGGAAGAGTATGCCGCCCATTTGCTCGAGCTTTATGGGAGGTGCCTGCAGGCAGTTGCGGGAAAGAAGTAGCGGTTCGATCTGTACCAGAGTCGGTTTCCGCTTCGTGCTGCTTTTGCGTCTATTCGGCGATCCAGTTATACATACTCTTCCGCATTGCACAAATCTCACCCAAGGCGCAAAATGTGCCGTCCTGAAAGTCGACCAAGGAGGCGCACATGACTTCGCAATCTCCAGCCTCGTTGTTACGGCAGGCTTCCGGGTGGTCCATTGCCTGGGGCGTTCTGCTTATTGTCTTCGGGATTCTGGCTGTCGGCTCGCCGCTTCTGGCGGCCGTGGCGGTCAACGCGGTAATCGCCTGGCTGATCGTTCTAGGTGGCGTAGTCCACCTGGTGTTGGCGTTTCACGCCCGTCGCGCGGGCAGCTTGATCTGGAGGCTGCTGGTGGGCCTGGCTTATATCTTCATCGGCGGATATCTACTCACGCACCCGCTGCTGGGGGTGGCGTCGTTGACGCTGCTGCTGGCATCACTGTTCCTGATCGAAGGTGTGCTGGACATGGTTCTATACGCCAAACTGCGCCCCGCGCGGGGAGCAGTCTGGCTGCTGTTTGACGGCCTGGTGACCTTGCTGCTCTCGCTGTTGATCGGGGTTCACTGGCCTTCAAGTTCGGCCTGGGCAATTGGCACGCTGGTCGGCGTGAGCATGATCATGAGCGGGGTAGCGCGGGTGATGATGTCGTCAGCGGTGCGGCGGTTGACGACGACAGCCACGACGCTACCGAAAGCAGCGTAGTGTCGCTGCTTTCCTGGTGGTCCGCGGCCGGTACCCCGATCACGCGTCCTGGAGACTCACAAGAAACCCGAGGCAATCCGCGCCTGGCCGACCTTTGACCGGCGCGGACGCCAAAGGTGTTCGTTAGCGGCGGCGGCCCTTGCGGGCGGCTTTCTTCGCCTTGCGGGCCGGTTTTTTCTTGGCGACCTTTTTCTTCGCAGCCGGCTTGCGCGCCGGTTTCTTCTTCTTGGCCGGCTGCTTGCGGACGACTTTGCGCGCCGGCTTCTTCTTGGCCGCCTTTTTCGCCGCGGGTTTGCGCGGGGGCTTGGGTGGGTTGCCACCGCCGGAAGGTCGTGGTGCGACCGGAGCAGGAGCCACTGGCTCGGGTTGCGACTCGATGATGGCCGGTACTTCCGCCGCTTCCTCTTCCTCTTCTTCCTCGTAATCTTCTTCCAGCGAATCGCCGTAGGCGCCGCTGTCACCAAATTCATCCATCTCATCATCGCGTGCGTAGAGGGTCTCGTCGAAAGTCATTCTTCCTCCTGGTTTTGGGCTGCGCCGTGACTCTGCGCAGGCGCTGCGGCTACTTGGGAAATTAAAAGACGGCTGAAAGACTGATGCGTTGGCTGAACGGGGCGCGATTATAGCACAGCGCTTTCGCGCGACCGCATCATGAGACGGCCACAACCATCCGCAGTTTGCATATTACACCGAGAGGTCAAAGTCGAGTAGAAGGCGCAAAGTATTTTGCTGGTATGGCGTCGGGAGCGCCAGCACGCAAAGAGAACGGCTTTGGACGCGCCATTCAAGTCCTGTCCCAGACGGGGCTTCAGCCCTGAGCCTGCGCCAAGAAGCGTCCCTCAGTGGCTGAAGCCGCCAAATACGGTGTCCCTAGCGATACAGCTGAAAGCCGTGCCCTTACCGGATTTGCCTTCGAGTCTTGAATAGTCCAGGCCGGAAGCTGGAAGCCAAAAGCCGAGGTTGGAAGCTAGAAGGTAGAAGCCAGAAGCTAACAGTTATTGCACTTCGCGAATGACTAAAACCATTCCCGGACGCAGCATCGCCAGGTTGCCATTATCCCGTTTCAATGCCGCGACGGTGGTGTGGTGAGTGGTGGCGATCGAGGTCAGAGTCTCTCCAGGCTGCACTTTGTGGTGCTGTACGGGCTTTTCACTAGCGGGGCGTAAGCTCCTCTTAGACTTAGATTTAGGTTCTTCCGGTTGATCGGTCGACAGAGCGTTGGGGGTCACCGGTAGGTGAACATATACGATGCGGCGTCCGCGCAAGCTATCGCCCCGCAGATGATTCCAGCGGCGAATCATGATGGGAGGAAGGCTGAAATTGTCCGCGAGTGTCTGAACCGTGTCCCCCCGGCGGACCTTGTAGCGGGTGGCGTGGCGAGCGTAGCTGGCGCCATCTTCGGTGGCCGCGTGCTTGCCCGGCGGGATGGGAATAACCAGCTTGCTTTCAGGCTTGAGATCATCCTCGTTCTGGAGGTGGTTTTCCTTTTCGATGGCCAGTGGGCTGGTGCGGTAGGTGCGCGCGATCGAGACCAGAGTCTCCCCCTCGGCCACTTCGTGGTAGCGCCACCACACTCGCATCGGCGGAGGGATGGGCTCGATCGCGGCCAAATACTTTTCCCGAGTCCCGGCTGGCAGGTGAAGTTCGAATGCCTGATCTTTCGGAGTGCTCAAGCGCAGCAGGCTGGGATTCAGATCCTGCAGAGTTGCGGGCGAGACGTCGAGGCACTGAGCGACCAGGCGGATGTCTACTGAATAATCGATCTTGACCATGTCATACGGTACCGGTTGCTCCGGAACAATGTTGTCCAACCCGTATTGCGCGGGGTTCTTGGCCATGATGGTGACGGCCAGAATGATGGGTACGTAGTTGCGCGTTTCCTTGGGCAGAACGTTGCGCTTGTAGAGTTCCCAGAAATCGGCGTAACCGGTACGCCTCACCGCGCTCTGCACCCCGCCCGGTCCGGAATTGTAGGCGGCCATGGCCAGATACCAGTCGCCGAATTGGTTGTAGAGATCTTTCAGGTGGTGCGCGGCGGCGCGGGTGGCTTTTTCCGGGTCCTGGCGCTCGTCCACCCACAAATTGTGCTGCAAGCCATAGCCCCGGGCGCGGCTGGACATAAACTGCCACATGCCGCGAGCTCCAACCCGCGACAGCGCCAGTGGATGGAAGCCCGACTCCGCCTGTGCCAGATAGATCAGTTCCTGCGGAACGCCTTCTTCCCTCAGCGTGCTCTCGATCATTTCGCGGTACCGGCCACCGCGTTCGAGCGCGCGTTGCAGAATGTCGTGCCCCCGGGTGGTGGAAAAATAGTTGATGTAGGCCGCCACTGGGTCGGTGAGCATGAGGGGCAGCTCGGAACGCGTGGCTTTGACCTCGGCTTCCGCCTGGGCCTTGACGTTGGGATCGACCGGAGGCGTAATCTCATTGGTTTCATCGATGGGCGCGGGCTCGGCTTTCTGTTTCGCTGCCGGGTTGTCGGATTGCAGAGCCGCCAGTTCCGGACGGTTCACACCTTCGAGGACCCGCTCCAACTCATGCTGCACACGCTCGTCCCCGCGAATCTCAGGAGGGCTTTGCAGCAGTTGATCCACCGCGCGATCAAAACTTCGCTTGGCTGCTTCCAGATCCCCGGCTTTGAACTTTTCCTCTCCGACCCGATAATCTTTCTCGGCGCTCGCAATCAGATCAGCGACGGGGTCGGTCTTGACCTGGTCCCCCTGGGGTTGGACTGGTTGTGCTTCAGGTATGGCTTGAGGAAGGGCGGCCAGGACAGGGGCCAGCGTTGGAGCGTTGGCCTGGGGCGCAGGCAGGCTTGCCTGGCGCTTGTCGCTGTGGCAGGCCGTGCCCGCGGAGGCTAAAATTAGCGCCGACAAGAGCGCGCTCGACAGAGTGGGCTTCCTCATTCCCATTTTTATCTATAACTTACGCTGTTACTTACACAGCTTTTTGGTTAGATCTCCATGTGCGGCGCTGTCTATGAATCCTATCCCCATCAATTTGCAGGGTCAATCCGCAAACGGGATACGTCCCATTACTTTAGACAGGGCACTCGCGACGTTCCCGCCGTGCAAGAGATTTGAAGCCGTAACTTCAGTGCGAGGTTGCCGATACCAAAGATGGTTTTAGGCATGGACAGCAGGTTTATACTCTAGGCGTTGCTAGTTCGAACCGTTGTCACTTCGAGCTAGGTCGGTTCGAACCAGGTCAAAGGGAGCCCCGGTGGACACCTGTCCGCAGCTGTTTCGCTGTCATCCCAATCTCGACGACGAAGTGAATCGCAACATCGTTGCGTCGGAGATTGAAGGCGGGGCCTTCCTTGACGATCTTCCCGCCCGGACCACACTGCACATACAGACCCAGCACCGCCGCTACACGGTGGTGCATTGTGGGCAGGGCGAAGCCTGGATTTGGGGGCATCCTACTTTTTGCCCCGAGCCACTGCTGGTGCGAATTGAAGGTTCATCGTGGGGCGGTTCCATGTTGAAGATCCGTTTTGTGGGCCGCGGCATGCATTTGGAATTCCGGCATCCTGCGTATCGCACCCCGATTGTGACGTCACGCATCGTGGAGATCCGGCAGTGCGACGACAGCGGCATTCCCGAAAGAACGACAGCTGAAATCGAAAGCCGCCCGGCAAATTGAAGGTTCGGAAAACCCCTCGCCCAGCACGCCGCAGTGAGTCTCGTCGGAGTGAAGTTGCCTGGAACTGCGCCAAGCGGTTTTGCGCTCTATGCTAAAACTGTCGGTCCGGAAGCGTTGCAAGGCGCTGAATTCATCGCTTGCGCTTGGCTTGGTTCGCTGCTTCTTTATCTGTTCGGCCAACCTACCAAGGCGGATTTCCTCGCAGTTAGGTTTCCAGTATGGAACCCGGGCTTGATGAAGGACGTAGCCTGCTTCGGTGATTTACGTGATGGTTGGCGGAGTGATAGGTTACTTTATTGCCGGGCCCGAATCGGCCCGGGCGGCCTTTATGCCTGGCTTCGGATGGCCAGCCCACTTGACTTAGGCGCGGCGAGACGAGAGAAGGCCGCGATTCCAAAAGGTCCGCCGGAGATAGTTTCTTGAACTGGCCCCTGCTTGCCGTTTGCACTGCTTTCACCGGTTCTGAGCGGCCAAAGGTTTTTTATCTTGGGAACAAGCAATGCGATCCCGTCAAGCTTGGTCTCAATACCGATCCGCTCCAAGGTGCTTCATAGTTCCGCACCGACCCGCAATTCGAATGCAGGGCATGAGTTCAACGACGGTCCAAGGGGCAACGGCGTGATCGGTCGCGAGTTGTGCGAAGAAGAACGAATGCAGATTCTCGACTACCTGAAGACACGGTAGCGGTTCGTCGAGATACCAGGTGCTGGACTCTGCCGTATATACTCCCGAGTCATGGCGCACTCGAAGTTATGTGCTTGTTTATAGTTGAAATCAGACTGACTTTGGCCCCTTCCTCCGGCTGAACAATTGTTATTTGTGATATGGCAAAGAGTACATCGCCAGCCCTTGCCGATCCGTGTTTTCCTTGACGGAACTGCGCACGCTGTTTAAGCTGACCGGTTTGCGTGTGAATGATCCGTGGGTCCACTCCTCGCCCTCTTTTTAAAATCGATTGGAGAAAAGTATGAATCGGAAGGTTGGCGGGCTGCTGTTCACCGCAGCATTGTGCGTTTCTTCTGCTGTCCAGGCTCAAACGCTGACGCCCAGCGCTTCGACCTACCTGGCGGGCACGGCGGAATCGTTCCTGGCTTCCTGCCGCAGCGATCTCGAGGACACCAAGAAACGCATGGCCGCGATCAAGGCGAGCCCGTCTCCGCGCGATGCCATGACCACGTTGCAGGCATTCGACACGGCAGTGCTTGTCGCCGGTGACGCCGAAGCCCGCGCCGGACTGGCCGAACAGGTGCATCCCGCCAAGCCGTTTCGCGATGCTGCCCAGGTTTGCGAACAGGAGGGGAGCAGTGTGCTCACTGACATTTCGCTGGATAAAGAGATGTACAACGTGCTGGCGTCGCTCGACGGCTCGAAGCTCGATGCGGCCGGCACCTACTACTTCAAAACCACCCTGCGCGATTACCGTCGCGCTGGCGTTGACCGTGATGATCCGACCCGGGCAAAATTAAAGCAACTGCAGGACGAACTGGTAAAAATCGGACAGCAATTCGATCTCAATATCGCCGCTGACGTCCGCAAGATGCAGGTCGACGCCTCCGACCTGGATGGACTTCCGGATGATTTCAAACGCTCGCATGCCCGTGATGCCTCCGGCAAGGTGACGCTGGCCACCGATAACACCGACTATTTCCCGTTCATGGATTACGCCAAGAGTGAGCCCGCGCGGAAAGCTTTCTATGTGCTCTACCGGCAGCGCGCCTATCCCAAGAACATCGATGTGATGGCGCAACTTTTGCAGAAGCGTCACGAACTAGCCAACGTGCTGGGATACCCGGACTGGGCGGCCTACATCACTGCGGACAAGATGGTCGCGACGGAACAGAATGCCGCCGACTTCATCGAAAAAATCACGACAGCGGCGCAGGCGGGCTCGAGGCGCGATTACGAGGAACTGCTGGCCTACAAGAAGGAAAAAGAAGATCCGAAGGCGGCCAGCGTCAATGCCTGGGACGTCGCGCACCTGAACCGAGGAGCGAAGATCGAGAAATTCGGATACGACTCCCAGGTCATGCGGCCCTATTTCGAATATTCACGAGTGCTGCAGGGGATTCTCGACATCAGCGGCCAGATGTACGGCATCACGTACAAGCCGGTGACCGACGCGCCAGTCTGGCATCCGGAAGTGACGGTGTATGACGTCTACGACAAGAACAACCGGATCGGCCGGATTTACTTCGACATGTTTCCTCGGGAGAACAAGTACAAGCATTACGCTACGTTCAATCTGGCCACCGGCAAGGATGGCTTCAAGCTGCCCGAATATGTTCTGGTCTGCAACTTCCCACGCGCCACCGGCGAACCGGGACTGATGGAGTACGACGACGTCATCACCTTCTTCCACGAGTTTGGACATCTGGTGCACGGAATCATGAAGGGCAACACCAAGTGGGCGAGCGGCGATCTGGAGAATGACTTCATTGAGGCACCGTCGCAGATGTTTGAAGAATGGCCCAAAGATCCCGCCATTTTGAAGACCTTCGCGCGGCACTACAAAACCAACGAACCGATTCCGGCGGAGCTGGCGGAGAAAGCCCGGGCCGCCGCTGACTTCGGCCGCGCGTTGAACGTGCGCACGCAGATGTTCTACGCCGCCATCAGCCTCGATTTCTATAATCGCGACCCGCAGGGACTCGATCAGGACAAGCTGGTGGCTCAGTTGCAGGAACGGTATACGCCGTTCACGTTCGTGGAAGGCACGCACATGCAGACCGCTTTTGGCCACCTCAACGGTTACTCGGCGGTTTACTACACCTATATGTGGTCGCTGGTGATCGCGAAGGACATGTTCACCGAGTTCAAGAAGAACGGGTTGGTGAATCCGGAAGTTGCGGCGAAATATCGCAACGCAGTTTTGGGAGCCAGCGGGACGAAACCGGCGGCAGATTTAGTGCGCGATTTTCTGGGACGTCCGTATTCGTTCCAGGCGTATGCGGATTGGTTGAACGGAAAATAGATGGGGCGTTGGCATCCCGACCCAGCGCCGTCGTGCTGGGCTCAGCTGGTTCGTCCCCCTGCGGGGACTATGATCTCTCACGCGAATAGGCGCTCGCGTAGACTGGCACCGGCGTCTTCGGGTCCAGCCTCGGATCGTTCTCCGGCGCCCCTGGGACCATCTGCAGCGGAATCACTCCGGCCCAGGTGGGAAACGAATAGTCCTGTTCGTCGTCGATCGGCGGACCTTGGCGCACTTTCGCGGAAAATTCTTCGATCGGCAGCCGCATGACCAGCGTCTGCTTAAGCTCGGTTTCGTTGGGTTGACGTGATTCCGCCCAGCGCCCGGGCACAATGTGCTCGGAAAGCGACTCCAGGGCATCCAGTTTTTCTTTGGCATCCAGCACTGCGACTGCCGTGCCCAGCACCACCACCGAACGGTAATTCATGGAGTGATTGAAGATTGAGCGAGCTAGCACCAGGCCTTCGAGCAGCGTGACCGTCACACAAACGGGAATGCCCTTATCCAGATTGCGCAACATGCGACTGGCGGCTGAGCCGTGGAGGTAAAGATCGTTGCCCGCGCGGCCATATGCCGTCGGGATGACGAACGGCTGCCCGTCAGCCACAAAGCCGACATGGCAGATGAAACCTTGGTCAAGGATCTGGTAAGCAGTAGCACGGTCGTAAACCCCGCGGTGAGACTCGCGGACCACACGCGTCCGCGCCGTGGGTGCATGGGTTTCAGACATTTAGAGGAATCTCCCGGCAATCGCGAAGAGTAGAAGAGCAGTGTAGCAGAGCCGAGATCGGACTTCGGACCTCAGGGGCCCGTCGTTAGTTGTCGGCCATTGGTGGTTGGTCAACGGCCACGGATTTGCACGGATTCACATGTGGTTGTCTACCATGAATGCAAAAACGAAAGCTTATGCGAAAGGCCAGCATTTTAACAGGTTTGGAGCGCAGTCGTTGGTCGTTCGTCCTGCTTCGTTGGTCAAGACCGGTTGAGGAGGTGTCAACAACGCATGACCAACGACCAACGACGAACGGCCAATGACTATGTTCCGCCCTACCAGTTCAGCTTCAGCGCGAACTGGAACTGGCGCGGATCGTAGGCCGCAGTGGCTTGTCCTGCGCTAGTAAACAGCGGATTCACATCGGCGACGTTGTACCGGTTGGCGATATTGAACATGTCGGCGATCAGGTCCATGCTTATGCGCTCGCTGAAATTGATGCGCCGCGAGACGCGCAGGTCGTTGAATACCGTCCACGGTTTCAGGCCTGCGTTGCGGCTGAAGTTACCGTCGAGAGCTTCAAGGGTCGGTGTGGTGCCAGGTACGGCAAACTGGGCGTAACAGGGTTCCTGGAAAAACCCGGTCGGCGAGAAACTTGATGCCACGGTCGGGCCACACGGGGTCGCAGCCGTGCCTGCAGCCACTACGTTGGGACGGCTGGTGCTGGGAGAAAATTGGAAGTTGTCCGGGTTGCCGGTGATGATGTTGAACGGACGGCCGGAGGCCACTTCCAAGATCGGCGCAAACGTCCAGTTGCTGAAGAAGCGACTGGCGAAGCCCGAGCCGGAAAGTTTGCCCGTCTGGTAGACGCCGCTGAATACCAGGCGGTGACGCTGGTCGAACAGTGACGTCGAACGCTCGGTGCCGGGGAAATAGCTGTCCTGCGGCGCGAGCGGGGATTGCAAGTCGGTCGAGTCGTCAATGGCGTGCGACCAGGTGTAGGACGCCAGAAATTCGAAGTGATTGCCAAAGCGTTTTTTCAGGTTGGCGGTGAGTCCGTGGTAGACCGAGCTGCCGTTGGAGTAGTTGGCGTCCATATCGCTGAAAGGGACACAACCGGTCAGTCCATTGGTGGACGGATCACATGCCGTGCTCAGCCCTCCTTGCTGCATGACGGCGAGCGCTGCGTTGATGCAGGCCTGCGCGGGGGTGCCAATCAATGCGCTGGCGATGGCGGGATTCAGGCCTCCAGGCCGGAAGAAGTTTGTCAGCGCGGCGGAGACCCACGGCACGCCACTGACGAATCCGCATGGAGCCTGGCCTCCGCCGACAAAAAGCGGTCCGGCGGCCGCATTTGAATTGGGATCGTTGAGCGCCACCTGCCAATTTCTCACCAGGAGATCTCCGCGCGTGGTGTTGGCATTGATAGGGCGGTTTAGGTGGCGGCCGCCGTTGAAGTTGTAGCCCAGACTGAACGACATACTATGTCCCAGATCCTGCTCGAAGGTCAGATTCGCCTGCTGCGAATAGGCGTAAACAAAATTCTTCCCTTGCGGATAGCCGAAGGGCTGAAATGCTACCGGGAAGAATGTGGCCGGGTTCAGATAATTCTGGTTGATGAACAAGTCTGCGTTGGAAGGATCGAAGCGCTGCTGATTTGGCAGGTATCCGGGAATCGTAGGCAAGCACGAACTCGTGGTCAGGAGGCCCTGGAAGATGTTGGTCGCATTCAAGCTGCCCGCGCTGGGCGCCACCCCGGGGTTGCACGGGCTTCCACCGGCGAATAGCAGTTGTCCACTCTTCGAGCCGTCGGAGGCATCGCCGAGGAAGTACAGACCGAGCAAGGGGTGATCGTAGAAAATGCCATAAGAAGCACGAAGCACGCTCTTGCCGTCACCCCTCGGGTTCCAGGCCAGGCCGATGCGCGGCTGAATGTTGTTGGTGTCCGTCTGAATGCCCTTCTGCAGGCCTAACTGATTGTAGGCCGCCAGGGCCAACGCATTCGGTTGACTCAACTGGGGCGGAAACTCCACGTCATAGCGCACGCCCAGATTGAGCGTGAGATTTTGCCGCACCCGGAAAGAGTCTTGCCAGAACAGACCCAACGGCTTGTTGGAAAAGCTGTCCTTGGGGTTGCCGATGCCCTGCACCAGCGTGCTGGGAATCCCCAAGCCGAAGGCCTGCAACCCGGTGAAGCCGGGGAAGTCCGGACACAGCGCCGCCGGCGCGCCATTCGCCGCGCATGCATTGGAGAAGCCCAGGCTGCGGGCGTCCAGCGAACTGAAGTTATAAACCCCGCCGTAGTTCACGGTGAAGGTCGCGGTCAGGGGAAGGTAGTTGAAGTCCACACCGAACTTGGTGTCATGGCGTCCAATGGTCCAGGAGAAATTGTCGGTGAACTGGTAGCGCTGTTCCACCCGCTGGATGTAGGAATAGGGCTCACGGCCAACAAAACCGAAGCCCGCGATGTTGGCTGCGACGTTGGAGCCGCCGAGCGAGTCGGAGTAGAAATACTGCAGGCCGCGGCGCGCGTATTGGAAGCGAAATTCGTTGACTCTGTTGTTGCCGATGGTCGCGGTGTCCTGAACCATGCCGGCCACGTCGCGGTAGGTTTGGGAGGAAGTACGCGAAAATGCGTTCTGCCCGAAAGTCTGGTTCTCGCCGTTGACTTGAATGCCGGTGACCGTGCTGGGACTGACGTTGGCGCGAATCGTCAGCCGGTTGCTGTTGCTGACGTTGTGGTCTAGACGCAAGGAGTAGAGACTTGTGCCTTCGAAAATCGGGTAGTTGCCTGCCTGCGGCAGCAAGCCGAGAAAACGGCTGGGCAATCCGTTGCACAGAAAATTTGGTGCACCCAGATTGCAGGATGTGGGGAACTGGGTGAGGGGGTTGCTGCCGTTCCCCGGAACGGGAATTACCGTGCCCTCGAGGGCGGCGAACGAGGCGGGACTCCCGGCCATAGCCGGCCGCCAGTGCCGGGCTGATTGCACCTAGAGTGGCCAGGGCAGCGGGCAAGGTCTGCTGGAAGTATGCCGCCTGTTGCGGAGTGGCTCGAATGTTGAAGGCGGAGCCAGGCGGCGCACCAAAGACCGGCGAGGCGTCAAAGTTCACCATGCCAAAGGTTCCGTTGGGCGAACCCACGCTGGAGAAACCGGTTTCATGCCGTCTTGTGACTTCATAAGAGAAATAGTAATAAGTCTTATCTTTCTTGATCGGGCCGCCAAAGGCCGTTCCTGCCTGCACCCGCGTGTAGGCAGGATCGGGAACCGTGCTGAATGGATTCACCGCCTGAAAATTCCGATTGCGCAGATAGCCGTAAACGTCGCCATGAAAATCATTCGATCCGGAGCGAGTGATGATGTTCACCACACCGCCCGATGCTCTGCCGTATTCAGGCGCGTAACCGTTGGTGATGATTTGGAATTCCTGCACTGCCTCCTGCGAAACCGTGGAGCGAACCCCGTTGGTCGAGTTGTCGGTGGCGTCGGCGCCATCCACGTTGACCAGGTTGGAGCGGGCCCGCTGCCCGCTCATGTTCAGTCCGGAAGTGGGTGCCGCTCCAATGCTGGGAGCGTTGTCGCGCAAGACTTGGGAGTCGGTGAGGGCGAAGTTGATGTAGTTGCGTCCGTTGATGGGCAGATTATCGATACGGCGCTGGTCAATGGTGTCGGTGGAAGAGGTCCGCTGCGTTTCCACTAACTCGGCCGCTGAACTGACGTTGATCACTTCCTCGGTTCCCGCCACGGACAGGCTGATGGGGATTTCCGCCATGGTTCCGACGGCAATCGCCACACCGGTCACGGTGGCTTTAGCGAAGCCCGGCGCCGTTATGGTCACGGTGTAGGTTCCCGGCGGCAGCAACAGGATGCGGTACTGGCCGTCAGTGTTTTCGCTGGTCGCGCGCTCCAGGGCTTTGCTCTCATCCCGCGCCGTGACTGCGGCGTTGGGCACCAGGCTGGCTTTAGGATCTCTTACCGTGACATGCAGATCGCCGGTGGCGACTCCCTGCGCAAATGCCAACGTGGCGAGCAGAAGCAGTTGAACTGCGACTGTGACGAGTTTTCGCACCATCATAAGAGTTTCTCCGTCGACGGGGACCCGACCTTCCGGCGGTTGAGCGGCCGATGGCCCTTCGGGGGCAGGATTGAGCAAGCACGTTTCCGGCAGGGCGAACGCCGGATGGTTTGTACATCGGAAAGGCTGGCGGAATCAAGCTACATTGCTGACGAGAATCGGGTTAGTAAGCCTGATCGCTGTCCGGAAGTCGGGAAAGAGTAGTTGCGAAATATTGCTCGGGCATAACGCTTTTGTTTTGGTGGCACTATTTCGCCTAGGGTTTTTGGATGCCGGAATCTTTCTGCTTCATGGTCTTGAGCGCCCAGGCCATGCGCGGGGTGTTGTGAGCGATGCCGAAGCGCCCCTGCGCATCGAGCAGGATCATGCCGCCATGGCCGTTCACCCGGTCTTTCAAATAGTTAATGGCTTCGGCGGCCACCCATTCCGGCAAACTGCCGGTAGCCACGCGATCCGCTGCCCACTTGGCCAGCACCAACTTCATGATGGGTTCACCCCATCCCGTGGTGGAGGCGCCGGCCGTCTGGTTGTCCGCGTAGCAGCCACAGCCGATCAGCGATGAGTCGCCCAGCCGGCCGGGAGCCTTGTTGAGCGTGCCGCCGGTGGAAGTAGCGGCAGCGATGTTGCCGTCGCGATCGAGCGCCACGGCACCGACAGTGTCGTGAGAGATCGTGGGCGCAAACAGATCGACTTTTGCGTCTGCGGCCCGCGCCTGGAATTCTCGCAGGCGCTCGACTTCACGCGGGATGATCAGGTCTTCGTTACTGCACAGCGCGATGCCATGCTCGGCCGCGAAGCGCTCCGCACCTTCGGCCACAAAGTACACATGCGGGCTGTCGCTCAAAATTTTGCGAGCGGCCCGGACGGGATTACGCAGCCGCTCGACGCAACCGACGCCCCCGGCGCGCAGCGTCGAGCCATCCATGATGAGGGCGTCGAGTTGCACTTTGCCTTCGCGATTAAGGAAGCTGCCGCGACCGGCATCAAAAGTCTCGTCGTCTTCCATGACGACCACAGCTTCTTCGACGGCATCGAGCGCGGGGCCGCCGCGTTGGAGCACGTCCCAGCCCGCAGCCATGGCGTTACGCACCCCGTTGAGATGCGCCTCGACCATGAGGTCGGGAATGGCCCAGGCGCCGCCATGAACTAGCAGAACGGGATCGCTAGGCAAAAAAGGCCTCGTAAAGATAACGGGACAGTCTAGCATCCGAAACTTGATGAGAGAGTTGAGGTACGGGAGGGAAACTCCCGAATTCGGAGCTTCGCGCAACATTGTGCCCTTGGTGGTCCGCGAATTCGGGACGCCGCCTGTAGCTGCACCGTGTGGGCGCAGATGGTGCGGCGCTATCGCACCCCGATCTTCCCGCGGATGACCACGATGGACGCCGCCGGCAAATCGAAGGAAGTTTCCTTCCCAGCGTCTTGTTGGTGGTGAACGATGGGTCCGTCCGGATCTGCCACGCCCTTGGTGTTGGCCACCACGGAGTGCTCGCCCGCATGCTCCGCATGGGCCATAAAGCGTGTTGATCCAGGATGCCATTGATACTGGTCCTTGCCGAAAATCGAGATCTCAACCGGGCCGACGAAGGTGTTCATCGGTTTCCCCAAACTCTCCTGTCCCTGAAACGCAATCCGCACACGGTGCGCATTCTCCTGATCCCGGTTGACCATCATGAGGGACCATTGCCCGTCCGGACGCCGCAACGCATACGCCGTTACCAGCGCGTGGCCTGCTCCATCCGCAACGTCGCTCTGCGCGGGAAACATCAGATGCTCGCCGTCGCCCGGTTGCACCCACTCCAGGTTGATGAGCTGCGAGGCGAAGAACTGGGCGAGCGGCTGCTGAATCTTGTAGCTGGCGTCAACCGTGAACATCCCGAACGTCCCGGGAGAGTCGTTGCAGCCGTGCTCCATCTGCAGCGGCAAATAATGGAAGAGATAAACCCCGTTTCCGCCCGCGTTCAGGAAGGATCCGATATAGTCGGCCAGCCACAGCCCGGAGAATATGTCCGACGAGGTCTCGCTGGCTGAGGAAGACAGATTCGATTCGGTGATAAACATGGGCACATTGGCTGGCACTCCATCTTCCCGCCACACCTGCATGACGTGGCTCACCAGCGCCGGTTCGTCGTACAGGCTGCCCCACGGGATCTTGCAAGGGTCGTAGGGATAATGCTCGAAAGAGAAAAACGCCAGATCATTCATCCGGCCGTGCTGTTTCAGGTAGTCGATGAAACGTCCCGTCCAGGAAACCTTGCCATTTGCGTCCGGCCAGACTTCGATGTCATGATTTTCTCCGGTGAACGAAGGCCCGCCCAGCTTTAAGGCGGGATCGATGCGGTGAAGCGCTGTCGCCCACTGGAGATAGAGCGCGCCGTAATCCTCCGGCAGCATGAATTGCCCGTCCGCTTCCTCGCCCATTTCCACATAAGAGATCGGGTAGTTACGTTTCTCCAGGTAGGCAATCTCGGAGGCGGCGTTATCCGGGTTGTCGTAGAGCAACGCCACCGGCACCATCGCCGGGAGTCCGCGAGTCACGCCGCTGGTGTAGAACAGATCAAATCCGATTTGCGCCTCCGTCGTCGATCCCAGATCGGAAGGCTGATGCCACGGATCCACAGAGGAGCAATAGGTCGTTGTCTGCTCCTGATCGGGTGTGTGACGCACAATGTCGTGGAATTTTCCGTCCGGCGTGCTGGTTCCGAGGTAGATCTCGCCCACGGCGTATCCCAGGCAGTTTCTGGGGTCGGCTGATTTCGCCTCTGCCGAACTTGGATCCGACGACCTTGGTTCCGAAGACCCAACCGAGCCGCAGGTGTTCGAAGACTCGGTCATCAGTATGCGCAGGAATCGAACCGGCATGGCGGCGGCAGTGAGGCCAACCGTTTCCGATCCTCCCTTGCCCTTCATCACTGTGCCATTGGGAAACGTCTGCCACACTCCGCGGGTCGGGGCCCGGATGGGATCGTCTCCCGTCCAATATTGAACCAAGTAGCGGGTGGCGTAGGGCTCAGCCCAGGCGATACGAACGCTGTCCAGGCGCTGCACTTGTGCGAGATCAATCACGATCCACTGCGGATGCAGGGAATCACTTTCTCCGGTGAAATGTTGCGAGAGGTAAGGGTTGCTTTTCCAGTACGTCGACGGGTCTCCATCGGTAAGCCGTGAAAAACCGGCAGTATCGGTTCCGTCATTGCGCGTGAATCCACGACGCGGCAAAGAATAGCCGTAGGAATACCGGATGGTTTCAATCGGTGTCGCCGATCCAGTAAAGTAGCCCCTGCCATTGGGGTCGCTCCAGGTTCCTTTCGGATTCCAGTGCCAAGCCTCGACCGCCAGTTCAGTATTCTGGCGATAGGTTACGGGCTGCCATCCCGAGGCGAACACCTGCTCCAGGGTGCTCTGGACCAGATCTTTGTCGATGGCTTCCACCGGAATCCTGTCGATGCCGGCACCCAGCGTTTGGTTCGGCACGAAGCGGTTGGTGGCATGCGCCGGCGCGGTATCTACCTGGATCGTCTGTGCCGCGCAAGTGATCCATAGAAAAAAGCCTTCAGCCAGCACTGCAAGAACGACGATCCGTCTTTTCAAGACACTGCCCCCTGGAGTTTGAAGCGTTGATTGGGATGGTGGCGATCCCAGGCTCAAGACCGACAGAACTAGATTGCCGATTGTATAAGAGATCGTTTCTGTCTGCGCATAACGGAAAAGGGATCGAAGTGTTTATGCGGCCTGCCCAGCCTTGGCTGGAATCGCGTCCACGCCTTTTGTCCGCGTCCAGGTGTAGCGGATGCGGTGGACTACCGTGATCGTGGACAGCACGGCGATCAGCCACAGCACCGGCGCCATGCGATTGAACAGGGCTCCAATGATCACCAGGACCAGGCGCTCGGGCCGCTCCATGAAGCCCACGCGGCAGGACCCGATGAGCGACTCGGCGCGGGCGCGAGTGTAGCTGACCATGATGGCGCTGACCATGACGAATGCGGTTAGAACCACATAGAAGAAGCGGTCGCCGCGAGCAAAGAAAACCAGCAATCCGAAGAATTGAGAAGCGTCGCTGTAGCGGTCAATCACCGAATCGAAAAAGCCGCCGAAGCGGGTTACCCGGTTGCTGGCGCGGGCGACGCGTCCGTCGACCAGGTCGAAGAACCCGGACCCGATGATTACCAGGCCGGCATAGCGGAACATGCGCCCCTGGCTGTCACCGTTGGCATAGCCGAACAAAAAGGCGGCGATGGTATTCACCACCAAGCCAAGGAACGTGAGCACATTGGGGTTGATCCGAGCCAAGGCAAGCCAGCGGACGATGGCGTCGAGCAGGACGCCGCAGGCGCGTCCGAAGGCGCTAGTCCAGGTTTTACTAGACCCCGTCCGATCAGGCCCCGTCAGTTTCGATCCGGTTAGATTCGACCCGGTTCGATTAGCGCCGGTTTGGCTCATTATTATCTGGCTTCGTTATCTGGCTTCTCTATTTGGCTTCTTTATTTGGCTTCGGGTTGTTCGTGGATCGTCGTCAGGCTGAGAATTTCCATCTCGCGGTTGCCGTTGGGCGTGACCACGGCGGCCGTGTCTCCTACCTTCTTGTTCAGCAGGGCGCGCCCGATCGGCGAGCTAGTGGAAATCTTGCCCGCAGTCACGTCGGACTCTTCGCTGGTCACCAGCTTGTACTCCACTTCCGCGTTTTTGGAGTTGTCATATACGCGAACGGTTGAGCCCAGTCCGATCTTATCTTTAGGGATATTGTCCATGTTGATAAGGGCAAGCTCCGCCATGCGCGCACCCAACTGCCGGAGCCGCGCTTTGACGAATTCCTGACGCTGTTTTGCCATGTGATACTCAGCGTTTTCACTGAGATCCCCCAAGGCGGCTGCTTTCTTTATTTCCTTCGGGAGTTCATGCACAAGCTCATGTTCGAGCGTGTTCATCTCTTCCTGAAGCTTCCGCTTAATCTGCTCAGTCATGTGCTTGAGAATTATAAACCGGACCGCGGTGTGGGGCGGACACTGTTGTCCGCCGCCTGTGAATTTGACTTGGTTTTGGGATCTTGGTCCTGGGCTATTGCGGAGGCTTTGGGGACGGGAAGGCCAGGTCAGGCGGCGGACAGGCCTACGCCTTCCGAGGTCCGCTTCCAGATTGCCTTTAGCGCCCGTTTCAGATAAACTACAGGTGTGTTGTACCTCAAGTGCCCTGCGCTCGTGGGTGTTCCCTCATGATCAGCGTCGACGGCAATTTCCACATAGGCGATAAAGTCGTCTATCCCAATCATGGTGTTGGAGTTATCGAACAAATCAGCAGCCGGACAATTGGTGAAGTTGTGGAGAAGTTCTACCTCCTGAAGATCAAGTCCAGCAGCCTGAAGGTCATGGTGCCGTTCCATAACGTAAACACGGTGGGGTTGCGGCGGGTCGTAAAAAACGGGGAAATCCAGAAAATCGTTGATTTTCTTACGGATGGCGAGTGCGACAACAATGCCGACTGGAAATACCGCTTCAAGGAGAACTCGGAACGGATGCGCACCGGGTCGCTGCTGGAAGTGGCCGCTGTCCTCAAAGGGTTGCTTCTGCTGAACCAGTCCAAGCCTCTCTCCTTCCGCGAGAAAAAGATGCTGGAGCGGGCCCGCTATCTGCTGGTCAGCGAACTAGCCATGGCCAAGAACACCGAAGAAGTCCAGATTGAAGAAATGCTCGCCCGAGCCCTTGCCAAGAGCAAGCTGCCGTTCCCGGAAGCCTCGGACTTTGTAGCTTAGCGCCAGTCGTCGGTAGTCAGGAAAACCCTGCTGTGGCCTTAAGGCCGCTAGCACCCAACCATCAGATTTTACGGCCTTGATGAGGCCGTTGAGCACCCTGGCAATTTCTCCTGCCCAGGGCCCCATCCTTTGCACTTCGGCTGGGGCAATGTGGCTGAGCCCTCTGGCGAGGGTGAGCTGGGTCTCTACTTCGAAGACCGATCCGTGAGCATGATGCAGGAAGAGAAGGAGTTCCTTGTCGGTGCATCGGCTCTTTGCTTCCGCGATGTTGCTTGCACGGACACCGCAGCCAGCCTCAACTGGTTAGCCAGACCATAGACTTCCCCTCTCGGAGAACTCCGAATGGAGGAATAGATGTCGAGCACCAACTCAATGCCTTTTCGCCAAACTTTGCTGTCTCGATAAGAACCGCTCATTGCCATCCCCCTTTGTGATCTATGCGCTTTTAGCAGGTTGGGCTTAGCCCCGTCTGTGACGGATGACCACACGCAACGGTTGGCACCTGAAGCTGTTTTCCTGACGACCGAAGGCTGACGACTGCTACTCCCCCATCCAGGCCCCGTACGGTTTCAGCGACTCGATGTGGTCGAAGACGATTTTCATGGCGGCGGTAATGGGGACGGCCAAGACCAGACCCATCGCGCCCCATAGCCATCCCCACACCAGCAACGCCATGGTTACGGCCAGCGGGTTCAGTTGCAGACGGTTGCCTAGAAATTTGGGATAGAGCACATTCAGCGCGATCAGGTGCAGCCCCAAAACAATCATCACAACGACTACGGCATCTCCGGAGCTGATGTGGCCGACGCTTACGAAGAACGGGGGCGCCATCGCCAGCACCACTCCAAGATAGGGAACCAGGCTCAGAAATCCGCTGATGAAGCCAATGAAATAGAAGAATGGCAAGCCCAGGATGGCGAACGCGACGGTGCTCGCCGTGCCCAGAAAAAGGCCAATCAGGAGGTTGCCCACCATGAAGGTGCGAATCATGGCCGAGATCAGGCCCAGCGTGACATACGCAGTCTGGCGGTTTTCCAGCGTAAACAGCATCACGGTTGCTGAGCGCACATGATGCTGCCAACTCAGCATGAAATACACCAGGAAGGGGACGAACGAGGCGGCCAGCAAGGCCTGCGAGACGGAACCGAACCCGCGCGTGAGAAGCTCCTCCAAATTGGTCCCGGGACGGAATCCGGCGTTCTTGGTCTGTCCCTCCGGGTCCAGAGTTCCCAGATTTTCTGCGCGCTGCCGAACCTGAGAGATTTCCTGCTGGAT
>WNFT01000487.1_pt1 | contig 67271 bp, 47 predicted proteins | sample 5400191 | NCBI WGS metagenome assembly WNFT01 (sample SAMN13153359, study PRJNA577476) | soil metagenome | isolation source: 80 cm saprolite under Madrone tree | place: USA:California | collected 2016-06-14 | reverse complement strand
TCTGCGGGGAAAAGCCGTCGCGCACGTGCGCAACTTCCTTCATATAAATCGTGGCGCCATTGACGGTCTTGACGGGGAGATCGTTGAGTTCCTCGATGGTTTGCGGGCTGCCGTTCATCTCCACGTTGTACTCAAGGGTACCGAGCTTCGCGGTTCCCGTAGGGAGAATCAGGTTTTGCGCATTGACGGCGTTCACGATGTCCACCGCGGAGAGGCCCTTAGCCTGGAGCGCCGCCGGATCGATATCGACGCTCACGAGGCGCTGCTTTCCGCCGTAGGGGAACGGCGTCGCGGCGCCGGGCACGGTAGCAAGCTGCGTGCGGATAAAATAGTTACCGAAATCGAAAAGCTGCTGCTCGCTGAGCGTGTCTGATCACCAGGGGCGGAGTGGTTCCTTGCGGGAGAAACCGCAAGAATGTCTGTGAAATTGCAGTCGTCTGGGCCAGCGAGGTTTGGATATTGGCGCCTGGTTGAAAGAAAACCTTGATGATGGCGATCCCGTTAAACGACTGCGACTCGGTATGCTCAACGTCATTAACAAGAGTCTGGATGCCTCGTTCGACGTTGGAGGTGATGCGCTGCTCCATCTCCTGAGGTTCCAGGCCGGTGTAAGTCCAGACCAGAGAAATGACCGGAATATTGATGTCAGGAAAGATGTCCACAGGTGTGCGCAGGAGCACCACCGGAAACAACAGGATGATCGCGAGCGCCATCACCACAAAGGTGTATGGCCTCCGCAGCGCTAATCGGACAATCCACATAAACTCTTAGGTCGCTCTCTTACACCGGTGGCACCCGTTTGTTGCTACGGGCCGCTCACCCATTACAGATTCAACTTAGATTCCTGGGAGCGTTTGTTCGGGTACGCCGCTCTGCGAGAAAAACGTACACACCCGCGCCGGGATAGACGATTTAAGTCTTGAGCTTTGTCCCAGTTAGAAACATCGAAAGGCACCGCTCCCCTTGCCGCCACACCAATTCGATGCGGACATTCTGACACCTGGCACATGGAGCGGTCCATCCAAATTGGACGCCGATTCAGGACGAACGTGATGCAGCGCGCGAGGAAAACCCCGCGGTGAGGCTGGCGCTATTTGTGGGTCATGGTGAAGACGCCGTCCCAGCCGGAAGGAGGCTCATCGAAAAGGTATTCCTGGCATCGCTTCCAATAGGCGCGGGAAGGGCCGTCATCGGGCCACTTGTCCAGAATGGTCTGGAATGATTTCTGGGCGTCTTCCCAGCGGCGTTTGCGGTAGAGCTCGTGGGCCTGATGGAAGAGGTCGAGGCGATGGCGAACTTCGTCCGGAGCGCCGTAGACGGAACTCTCGGCGGCACGGCCGATGAGTTCGTAGATCGCTACCGGCTGGAGCTTGCCTTTCACGCGAATAAGATCGAGTTCGCGAAAGACGAAGCCGTCGCCCTTGGCGGCGGAGTACGTGGTTTCATTGACCAGGATATGCGTGCCGTAGTCCTTGTTCAGCCCTTCCAGGCGCGACGAGAGATTGACAGTGTCGCCGAGAGCGGTGTAGCCGTAGCGAAGCGCTGAGCCCATGTTGCCGACGCTGGCCACGCCGGTGTTTAAACCGATGCCAATGTCCAGGTGTGGCTTGCCTTCGGATTCCCACTTCTTCTGCATTTCACGGACGCGATCCATCATTTTCAGCGCCGTATCGCAGGCTCTGGCGGCATGGCCGGGTTCTTCGAACGGCGCGCCCCAGAAGGCCATCACCGCGTCGCCGATGTACTTGTCCAGAGTGCCGTGATGTTCGAAAACGAGACCGGTCATGTCCGAAAGATATTGATTGAGGAAATTTGCGAGATCCTGGGCGTCCAATTTTTCGGAAATGGTCGTGAAGCCGCGAATGTCGCTGAACATCACCGTAATGTTAGTTTTTCGTGGTTCGACGAGGCGTGGGTTTACCAGCAGGCGGCGAATGACTTCGGGGCTGAGGTATTGGCCAAACGCGGAACGCACGCGGCGTTTTTCCTTTTCTTCGAAAAGCGCCCGATACAAGGAGACGAGCAGCACGTTGGAACTCAGCGTAAGCGCCGGAACGCCGAAGTTGAGCCACCAGCCACGAAGAAATGCAAAATAATCGGCCGCAACCAGAGGCGCGATCAGGAACGCTCCGAACCACATCCAGCGTGGCGAAACGAGAGCCATCCAGATTCCCAGGGGAATGCCGAAGAAAATAATCAGCAGAACGTCCGCGAGGGTTTGTTTCGCGCCGCGATAAAGAAACGACTGGTGCAAAATGCAGTCAATCACGTTGGCATGGATTTCCACGCCGGGATAATCGAGCCCGCCGTATGGAGTCGTCCGCAAATCCCCGATGCCCGTCGCCGTCGCACCGATTAGCACGATCTTGCCGGCAAACTTATCCGGAGAAACTTTCTTCTCCACGACGTCGGCGAGCGAATAGTGAGGGTAAGTGTGGTAGCCGGGTCCGTGGAAATTGATGACCACGCGCCCGAGATCGTCCGTGCGAACCTGCGCGGATTGGCCGAAAAGTATTCGATAGGCGCCCACCGGCCCATACTCCAGGACAACTTGTTCGTTGGGCAGGCGAAAGTAGGAGCGCACAGTCTGCACGTCAAGTGATGCGTAAATGTCCCAATCGTTGAAGTCTTTCGAGCGTCCGTAGGGGATGATGAGATTTGCCTGCCGCACCACGCCGTCAACGTCGGGATACACATTAAAAAATCCGGTCGAGGAGGCTTCCTCGCTCAGCGCGCTGGTGAGGACTTCCAGGTTTGCTTCCGTGCCTTTGGGCAAAAGATTGTCCGGCTGAAATTTCTCCATCAGGCTGACTCGATCGCGCTTGCCGGTTTCCGGGCGAAGCGGGCGCACGCTCGGAAAGGAATAGAAGGCGATTTGATTTGCGTAGGTGTCCAGCGTTTTGTCATCCAGGCCGCGGAGGTCGGCTTCGGTGTGCAGAAAGAAATTTCCAAGCACAACCGCGCCGAAGCGCTGAATGGCGGTAGCGAATTGTTTGTCCGCGTCGTACTGGGCGGCAATCTTTTGAACTTCCGCTGAGAGCGTCGGATCGATCGTTTCCCCGCGTTTTCGGCGGATTTCCATCTCCGCCCACAGCGCGCGGATCGGCGCCGCGCTTTGGTCCGGTTTGCTGAAAGTGACGTCAAAAGCGGCCACTTTCGCGCCATCCTCGCGAAGAACATCGAGCATCTCCGCAAAATGAGTTCTGGAGAAAGGCCACTTCCCGAGCACTTCCTGCGAATGCTGATCGATGTCCACGATAACGATTCGTGGATCGATGGGCGTGGCCCTGGACGGGCGGTAGCGAAAACGCGTGTCCAGCGAATCGTATTCCAGGCGCTGGATAAAGTTGAATATCGGGGTAGTGCGTTCGCCGACGAACGTAAAGTAGTAAAGCACCAACGCAAAAAATGTAATGAAAACGCTGATGACGAACGAGACGCGGTGGCGCCACCACGTCAGAAGCAATTCGTAGAGGCCGAGAGCGCCCCGCCGCTGCCAGAAACCTTCTGACGGAGCTGCCATCGCGCGCCGGATGCTACTCGCGGAAGAGGAAGTTCAGCCGGACGCCGGAGACCTCAACGAGATCGCCGTCATTGAGGCGCACGGGCCCGGAGATGGGATTGCCGTTAATCTTGGGCACCTTGTCGCCCGGCCCGAGGTAATAGCCGTCATCGCGCTGATTGATCTGTGCGGCCATTTGCGGTTTGAACCAGCCCTTCAGGCGAACCGTGGCCATTGCGGATTTTCCGATGACCGTGAGTCTGTTGGTCAGAACATATTCTTTTTGGTCGGTCTGGCCATTGAGAACGACGAGGGTCGGAACTTTCATGCGCGTCCCGGCAAACTGCATGGATTCGCCCATGGCCGCGGCCTGCTGGAGCATCTGGCGGCGTTCCTTGGTGTCCAGCACCATGGTTTCGTCGATGCGCGGCGCGGCAGCCTTGCGGCCGGAGTCCCAGGGTACGGGGGCATCGCCGCTGGCGTCGACCTTGATTTTGTGCTTGCCGATGTGAATGTTGTCGCCATCGTGCAAAGTGGCGCGCTCGACGCGGAGATCATTTACAAAAGTGCCGTTGAGGCTGGCGAGGTCTTCCACGACCATGCGGCCGGCCTCGTAATAGACTTTCGCGTGATGATTGGACACGGCGAGATTGTCCACCGGAATGTCATTGTCCGGCGAGCGCCCGATGGTTACGGGCCGGGTGCCTACGGAAACTTCTTTCACGATTTTATTGTCAAACATGAGGCTGAGCTTCGGCATCTCAATTTCCTCCCACACTGCCATTCGAACCTGGATTTTTGCGCGCCCCGCGGCGCAACCATGAAAACCAACCGTTAGAATCCTTTTCGGCCCGCGCAATCACAACCGTGATGTTGTCCGGGCCGCCGCGTTCATTGGCCAGCGCCGTGAGCTTTTCCGCGGCTTTTCCAGGGTTGGTTTCCGCCTGGAGCGTTCCCGCGATTTCAGGATCCGTGACCACGCGCGTCAATCCGTCGGAGCAGAGCAGTAGTGCGTCCCTGGGAAAAAGCGTGTGCTCCTCCGCATCCACTTCAATTTCCGCCTGTGCGCCCAGCGCTCGCAGCAGGACGCTTTGCATGTCGCTTTCTTCAGCCTCGGCGGCGGTCAAAATGCCGCGCCGCACCTGTTCGGCGACGAGAGAATGATCCCGCGTGAGCTGAAGCAGACTGCCGCCGCGGAGTAAATAAGCGCGGCTGTCCCCGACGTGAGCGATGCTGAGCCTTGCGCCGTCGATCCACACCGCCGTCAAAGTCGCTCCCATGCCATGCTGGTCAGGATTTTCCTCGGCGGACTTGAAGATTTTCCTGTTAGCCAAATGGACGGCGGTCGAAAGACGTTTCGTCCGGGCGCTCCAACCGGATTGCGTTGGGCCGATCACTTGAGCCGCCGGATTGGCCTCGAGGTCGAGGCAGTGTTTCACGACCGTTTCAACAGCCATCGCGCTGGCGATCTCGCCGTGGGCTTCGCCCCCCATGCCGTCGGAAAGCACGAAGAGGTTCAGCGGCTCAACGATCTTGTAGCAATCTTCGTTGTTTGCACGCACGCGACCCACATCGGTCACGCCGCCACTTGCGATTCGCACACGAACTCCCGTTGCCGCCCGTGAGACTACACCCCTGCCCACACGTGTACCGGACAACTCTGCTCCCACGCTAACAGAGGCCCAAGGCCTCCGAAAGGCTTTGAACCCTACTGATTACTCGCTCTTTGGCTACATGGGAGCGGGGAATACTGGCAGGAGGTTTGCGCTTGCATTCCTTTCAGATAGTGAGGTTCTCCACTACAATTCCACGATGCCATCGCGCTGCGGCTCCACGATAATCTGGGCTGGCCTGATGGCGTGCGGCTTCGCGCTGGAAGCTCACGGTCAGCAATCAACGCCAGCGGCCTTGGGAGCGCGGATCGTACTGCTGCCCAGGCGGATCGTTTCGGGCGAGCGCGCCACGCTCGCCGTGCTGGATGTGAACGGGCGTTTGACGCCGGGCGTCACCGTAAATTTCTCAAACGGAGACTGGTTCACGACCGACGCGACGGGCCGGGCTCTTTTTGTCGCGCCACTGAACCCCGGCGTGATTTTTGGGTCGATCGCGGGACGTACCGGGCGCGTTGCCACGACAATTCTATTACCCGGTGAGGCCGCGTCGGATTCGATCGAAGTTTCCTTAGCGCCCAGAGTGGCTTCATTGACAGACCGCTTCGAGATTTTTGGGAAGAGTTTCTGCGGCGACGCCGACGCCAATCAAGTGACAATCGCGGAGCAGCCGGCAATCGTGCTGGCATCTTCGCCGACGGCGCTCGTCGTTCTTCCGCCGCCTGACTTGCAGGCCGGCGGCGCGGCGGTGCAAGTCACCTGCGCGAAGCGGCAGTCAGCGGCGTTTTCCGTGACGTTTGTCGGGCTCGGGCTGGAAGCCGACTCCTCGCCCCTGAAGCCGGGCGAGCATCGGGCGCTTACCGTGCGCGTGCGCGGGACGACGGCGAAGGTTGTACTCGAAGCCAGGAACCTCGCGCCGGAAATCGCTGAACTTTCCGGAGGCAATCCAGTGCGAGCGTCCAGCAGCGGCGGCGCGGAGAATTTAGCCAAGTTTGAAGTGCTGGGGCGGAAGAACGGCAGCTTCCTGATTTCGATTCGGCTGGTACCTTCGCTTGGGCGTCCGACGCCGGTGAATCTGCCGCATTGAGACGACATCAGGTTAAGATTCGTGGTCGAGCAGAGAAGTCTTAGGATGGCGGTGATTTTCCTTGCCGATGACAAACAGTAGTTGGACAAAGCGATTATTGGTCGCAGTCCCTTTCACGATTGCCGCTTTATTGAATGCAATAATGGTTGGCGTCGAGCACCTCCATTTACGCCTCGCCTATATCGCCAGATTCTGGATAGTTTTCTCTGGCCCTTGGGCTTGGCTTGTAAACTTTGCCGACATTACAAATCGTCTGAATCTTCAAAACCGATGGCTTAGAGGGTTCATAGCGTATGTCGTTCTTCTGTGGATTCCGGCCATTCTTTATTCAGTATGTGTGTGGTTACTGCTCGTAATCCTTGGAATCGCGGCTCGCCGGTTGCTGAATCACGTCGACCCCGACGTGGCGAAAACATTGAAACGGAGGGCCGCCACAACTTCCTCAATTATCGTCGTCGCAGCCGTAAGTTGGTTTGTACTAAAGCTATGCCGGGAGCAAATTGCCTGCAATAAACGCGGCGCAGCGTTTGCACTGCGCGTTGAATCCATTGAGCACGATGCCCATGAAGAACTCTCAATTGGCGCAAAAAGTGACGATGTTTCTCGATTCTTTGCGGAGCACGGTATCCCGCTTCAAATCGTAGAGCCTGAGGCGGTTGGAACGCTGTATACCGTGGGATGTGGACCCCTTGGTTGCGGCGAAGATTCGGCTTTGATCGGCGTACGGGTGAAGCTCGACTCAGCAGGTGCTGTGGCGGGGAAGCCGGAAGTGGTTGGAATGTACACGAGCTGCTTATAAGAGTCTCTAAATCCCCCCGGCATTTTGTATGAATGTCAAAACAAAGCGCTTACAGATTTGCAATTCGTAAGTTGCTGATTTTAAAGCAAGCGGTTTTGGTTTGTTTGGGGGTAGCAGTAAGGCCTAGAACGATGACTTACTTGACGCAAAAGTGAGGAGCGGGGGAGCCCTACCGCATACTCCGAACGTAGTTACCTACAAAATTAAGTATATCACGGCCCCAAGAAAAGTCAAGGAAAAGCTGCTGGAGAAGTTGCTGGAAAACTGGGCGGGGAACGAAGCCAGGCGGAGAAACTCGGAAACGCAAATCAGGCGCCTTTCTTGGCGCTGGCTTCGCGGGGAAGCGGGAGCGTGCCCTGGGGATTCTCGAAAGGGAGCTCGGGGACACCGGCACCGAGCATCGTTTCGAGAGTGTTCTGGGCCCTCTCGAAGAGTTTGTCGGACTCACTGTAGCTTTGCTGGGCGTTCTTCAAATGCGTGCCCAGAGTGCTGAACTTGTCCGCGAATTTTTCCATTTGCTTTTCCATCCCGGAGAGGCTTTCCAGGAGGCGCTTGGCGTTTTCTTCCATCTGCATGCCGCGAAGGCCCATGGCGATCACACAAAGATGCGCGTACAGAGTATTCGGCGAAACAGCGAGGACATGTTTATCGCGGCAATAGGCGTCTAAAGGCTGGCCCTTGTTGTCCGATGTTTGCAGAAGCTCGTAGTAGACGCTTTCCGAGGGGACGAACATCAGGGCCACGTCCAGGGTGGCTTCATCGGGCACGATATATTTTTTGCTGATGGCGTCGGCATGGCCTTTCACCGCGACGGCGAAGGCGCGGCGCGCTTCCTCGCCCTCGGTGCCGATTCTCCGATAGGCATCGAGAGGGAACTTTGAGTCAATCGCCATCAATTTTTTGTCGCGAAGCTTGATCACGGCATCCGCCACTTCTCCACTGGAAAAGCGAAACTGCATCTCGTACTGCGCGCGAGGAAGGGAATCCTCGAGCAAACGTTCGAGGGTCACTTCGCCCAAGGAGCCGCGCGACTTGGCGCCGCCCAGAATGCCTTCGAGCGTTTGCGCCGTCAGGGCCATCTGCTTGCCGGCTTGCTGGACTTCGCCGAGCTGGCGCTGAATCTGGCTGATCTGGTCGCGCGTGTTCTTGAGCTCGTCGGCCATTTTGGTTTGCGCGTCGGAAGTCATCTGGCCGGTGATCTGCGCGGAGTTCTTGATGGCGTCCTGTAAGGCGGGCGTCACGCTGTCGAGGCGCTGGGCGACGTTCTTGGCGATGGTTTCCAATTGTCCGGTGCTCTGGGCCTGTGAGGTGGCGATGGTCTGGAGGTCGCGGCGCAATTCGTTCATCTGCGATTCGATGGCGCCGCTCTTCTGGCGGCTTTGCGAGTTCTGCAAAGCCAGCCAGAGCACCAGAATGGCCACAAGAATCACACCGGCGATCAAAAATGCGTTCATTCGTTCTCCAATACGAATACGGGAAACGGTGTTCTTACTTTAGCAGAGGTCGACGATCCCGACATGGTCGGGATCGTCGATTGACAGTTGCAAAACAAAAGGGGCGCCCACCGCGGCGGGCGCCCTTACAACCACGGATTGAATAGGTTGGAGGGTTACCAGTTCAGCTTGAGAGCGAACTGGAAAGTCCGGGGGTCATGAGCGGCGCTAGGCTGTCCAGCGTTGCATGACCCCGAGACGGGATCGCAGAGCGGGCTGACGTCACTTACGTTAAAGCGATTGAGCATGTTGAAGCCGTCAGCGATCACTTCGAGATTCAACCGCTCCGTGATCGAGAACTTCCGAGCAATCCGCAAGTCGATCTGGAAGAAGCTGGGTCGCGTGAAAGCGTTGCGTGCAAGATTTCCCACGCAACCAAACGGCGGGGACGGCACGGTGAAGTCGGTCGGGAAGGGCTTGTTCGTCGGACCCAAGCAAGAAGTTGGAATCGTGAAATCGAAGCCTTTCACGAATGGAGACTTGACCACGGGCAAGCCCGCTGGGACTTTCCCCGAAGGGAACACATCCGGGCGATTGGTGCCTGTGCCAAAGTCCAGATTGGGATCTGAACCGATCAAAATGTTGTAGGGACGGCCGGAAGCAACCTCGATAATGGGCGCCACGGTGAAGTCCGCCAGGAATTTCTTCCCGAACCCGGGGTCGCTCTGATGATACGGGCTCAGGAACACGGCGCTGGTAATCCAGCGGTGCCGCTGGTCGAAATCGGAGTTGCCTCGTTCGCCGGCGGGGTTGTTGTTGTTCTGCGGGTTCAGGAGCGTCGAGAGGTCCGTCGAATCATCGATGGTGTGCGAGTAGGTCCACCCGGAGAGCAATTCCACGCCATGCGAGAATCGCTTCGTCATAGTGAGCGTGAAAGCGTGGTACACCGAATTTCCCGCGGAGGTCTGCGGGCTTACGTCGCTCCAGGGAATGGGCACAGTGCCTGTTCCAGGGGCCAGGAATCCCGCCGCTTGGGCCAGACCGACCAGCTGGGCATAGCCGAGCGGGAGGAGAGCGCCGAATGAAGGGTTGGGGCCGGACGGCCGGAAGAAGTTGAACACCGCAGGCGTGCCGATCAAACCGTTGTTCAAAGGAACCGGAGTACCGCTGCAATTCGGCCCAGTGAATCCCAGCCCCACGATGCCCGGGACCAGGATTGGGACCGTTGGGGAGAAGATCAGGATGCTTCCGCCACCGGCGGTGTTGTTGACCAACGTGCCGGACCCGCACCCGTTGGGCGTTCCCGAAGCGGGGACCGTGACGCCCAGCGGATTCGTTCCGGTTGTGACCAGGCCAGCGGCAACGGCGTTGCTGTCATTGGAAACGAGCAAAGCGGGGTTTGTCACGTTGATGTTGCGGGTGCGGTCCAGATGCACGCCGTGGGTGTAGTTGTATCCGGCGCTGATCTTCCAATCCTTGGCGATTTCTCGCTCGATGGTGAGGTTGGCTTGCTGCGCGTAACCAAATTTGAAATTCTTCTGCACAGGAATCGTAAATGGCAGCACTGTCAGAGGATACCCAGCGCCGAATGGCGGACCTACAGGCGGAGCGAGAGGAAATGCCAAGTAGCGCTGAGCAGTAAAGAGAGAATTGGACTGGAAGGAGTTGAATCGCTGTTGCTGAGGCTGGTAGCACATCGTCGCTGTAACTGCGGTCGAACAGCCCGTGATATTCCCCGTCAGAGTGCCCTGGAAAATGTTCGTGGCATTGAGCGCCGAGAAATTCAAGACGTTGTCCAGAGAGCAGCCGGTGGCCTTGAGTACGCACGGACCCGCCCCGCTTGTTTCAATCAAAGAAGATTCCGCTCCGTCGAATGCATTGGCAAGGAACCCCAACGCGAGGGAAGGATTGTCATAAAAGATTCCGTATCCCGCGCGGATCACCGTCTTGCCGTTGCCCCAGGGGTCCCAGGCAAGGCCGATGCGAGGCTGCACGTTCTTGGTGTTAAGGGGAATCCCCTGAAGGACGCCTTGAGCCTGGGCCGCTGCCGCATTGAGTGCAGTGGCCGGTGGAAAAATGGGCGTCCATTCGATGTCGTATCGAACACCATAATTGAGAGTCAGTTTGCGGGTGATTTTCCAACTGTCCTGGGCAAAAACTCCTAACGACTTATCCGTCGTCGGGCGGTTGGAATTGCCGATGCCCTGGAAGTAGGTCGTCGGAATTCCCAAGCCGTAGGACTGAACGGCGTTGAACGAGGGAAATGCCGATGGAAAACCGAATGAGCCAGCATCGAGACTGCCGAAGGTATACACTCCGCCGTAGTTGAGCGTAAAAATCTGCGATGCATTCGTGTTGATCTTTATCAAATTCACATCGCCGCCGAATTTGAACGTGTGCCCTCCCTTGGTCCAAGTGAGGTTGTCGGTCCACTGGAATCGGCGTTCCACGCGATCTTCGGTCGTAAATGGCTCGCGGCCGAAGAATGCAAATCCGGTGAGGTTGACAGCCGGATCGCTTCCGCCCGGAAGGTTCGAAAATCCGTAGTGCAGTCCGCGCCGCGCAAACTGAAAGCGCAACTCATTGAATAGGGCGTTGGTAATCGCAGTTGTCTGCTGGCCCACAATCGCGAGATCCCGCGTCTGCTGGTTGGAAGTACGATTCCCCGCGTTTTGGCCGAAGTTCTGATTCTGGGCGTTTACCTGGATACCGCTGATGAGCGACGGCGTGACACTGGCGCGAATAGAAGTGGAGTTCTTAGTGTTCCAGATGTGATCAAGCCTCAACGACCAGAGGCTGGTTCCTTCTTGGGTTGGGTAGTTTCCGAGAAGTGAGACGAGTCCGTGAAAGCTAGCGGGAAGTAAGCATGGTGCTCCGCCGCAGGCTGCGCCGTCTTCGGGGAACGAGTTGAACGGAAATGGCAAGGCATGGCCGAACAGGGCTACCTGCGAAGATGCGCCACTTAAAGCGGCCCCTTGAATCGCAGCGGCGCCAAGAGCATTGGGTGCTCCACATCCGCCATTGGCTGCAATTACCGCCGGGTAGAACGCCGCCTGGCTATTTGGATTCGTCACCGGGCCCGTCAGAAGCAAGGGAGTTGCGGAGCACACGCTGGCGCCGGCAACCGGCACGAGGCCAAAATTGTTTTGCCCGATGCTGGTGAACCCGGTTGCTTGGGCGCGGATCGTCTCGTAGGAAAAGAAATAGAAGGTCTTGTCTTTTTGCAGCGGGCCGCCGAGCGTGGCGCCGGCCTGTGCGCGCGTATAGGACTGCTTCCGGGGAGTGAGAGTGAGGGAATCAGTTGCAGGATTGAAGGTCCCCTGCACGGAGAAGGGGTCTCGCGCTTGAATCGCGGTGGCACGAAGAAACCCGAACACGTTTCCGTGCACTTCGTTCGAGCCCGATTTTGTAACGATGTTGACCACGCCGCCGGTGGCGCGGCCGTACTCCGGCATGTAGTTGCTGGTAATGACCTGAAATTCCTGCACCGCTTCCTGTGACACGGTGGCGCGCACCCCGCCCACGGATTTGTCCACGGCATCGGCACCGTCCACAGAGACTTCATTCGACCGCGCCCGCTGCCCGCCAAAGTTCAGCCCGCTCGTCGGAGCGGCGCCGATAGAAGGTGTGTCGTCGCGGGCCGCCTGCGAGTTCAAGAGCGTGAAGTTGATATAGTTGTGGTTAATGATAGGTAGGTTGTTGATCTGCCTCGAGTCGATGGTCGAAGAATCATCAGTCTTTTGAGTCTCGACAAGCGCGGCTTCCGAGGTAACGGTGACCGTGTCTTGGCGGCCGCGCAATTGCAACTGAGCATTCAAGATCGCCGCTTCGCCGACGGTGAGAACAAAGGAAGGATCCTCGTAGGCCGCAAAGCTGGCGCCGCCATCGACAGTCATCTTGTACTGGCCAGGGGGAAGTCCGACGAGATTGTAGCGTCCGCTATCATCTGTGACGGAGGTGCGCTGGGCGCCCGTGCCTGCATTGGTCAGGGTGACCTTTGCGCCCTTGACCGGCAGCCCCTGAGGGTCGGATACCGTTCCCGACAGAGTTGCGGTATTGACTTGCGCCGGGGCCATCGTGGCGCAACCCAGCACCAATAAGAGCAGGAGCGCTCCCGCTAACATTGATTTCAAAGACGCTAATTCACACACACCCTGACTACGTTGCATGACTCCTCCTAGTTGTGCACCCGAAACCTTCCGCTACCCCTAGCGGCGGCGGGATGGCCCGCCGTTCTCAAATGAAACAATTGAATACACGGCTTTTACTGCAATATAGAGTTGCTTTCAACTGAAAACTTCCAAGCCGTCGCCCAGGACGAAACTTATGTGGGAGGCGGCAGCGCCTTTGGCTCTCCAAAACCTGAATCTCATTGAATCGAGAGCGCCGAGGACAACGGCAGAATCCGTGAAATGCGGAGGACTGGCAAGAGACAAGGTACGAAACGGAGGCAGCAGAGAGGAATGTCGCATCTTGTCGCCATCGGCTAGAGATCGGATGGGGCACTTACTCTTTCACGCGAAAGTTAGTTCTCCAGGCTACCGATTCACCTAGAAACACATCCGCCCTGTAGATACCGGGATTCAACACGCTGACAGAGAAACTCCAGTACCGATCCTGAGTCTCGCCGCGCCTCAACGTGATTTTGATAGGTTCTCCGTCGCTAACCACGCGATTATCGGCGTCGTACATGCGCAGTTGCACCGTCGTTTTGAGGGGTTCGATTGATTGGAGAGCTACATAGACCGTTGCGTCGTCTTGACGAGTGAAATCGTATTTCATCTCTTTGATGAACGGGGCTCTGCCTCTTGCGGGTTTTCCCTGGACGAGCATTCCGAAAGTCACGTTCCGCGATGCCGCCACGGGTGGCGTAAATTGACCAGTCGCCCACAGAGTCTGGAGCGATGCGGGCGTCAGGCCAGACGGCGGGACGACAAGGCTGATCGGGATTGCAGACGCAGTAATGGTGTATGTCGTTCCTCCCGCATTATAGGTCGAAATGTCGCGCGGAACCTGGGGAACAAGGCTTTCAGGCAAAGCGCCTCCCAACATGCCTATCACTTCACCGCGTTCATTTAAGAGTGGGCCGCCTGTGGCAACGAGATTGAAAATGTTAGATATGCTTATTCTCTCTCCCCAACCAGCCGGCGATTGTTTTCCCACGATTTGCCCGTCGGAGATGACTCTCCCGCCGTCGGTTTTCGCGTCGAGCCAATAGCAGTGGTCTCCAATTGTCCAGGATTTGGCGTCGGCAGTTCTCAGCGTGGCCCTCTTGTTGGCCTCCACCTTCAAGATGACCCAATCTTGGCGCCGATTCCATCCGGCGACATTGTCGGTCTGAACGCGAGTCCCATCCGCGAATTGAATTCGCAGTGCACGCGCCCCGTCGATGACTCGGAACGCGGTAACGAGAGAACCATCGGTTACTAAGAATCCGGAGCCAGCCCCGATGGCTTGACCCTTTTCATCGAGTTTTTCAATCAGGGCAGTGGCGGCAACTGTATGGCTGTAGATTTCTGCCGGGGTCGGTGGTGCTTCTTCTTTTGCTGCGTCTCCTGGACGCTTCGCCGAGACGATCTCGAATCGTAGTTCGCCTGCGGATTCACCGTCGACGCGCGACTCAAACGTCCATAAGCCTGCGGAAGTATTCTCCAGAAGAGGCATCGTCCAGAATCCACCAAATTTTGTTTGGGTAGCTGGATAATCGAAGCTCGACATTACGGCGAGTTGTCCATTGGGGCCCTTGACCGTTCCTTCGCAATGATGCGTACCCTTGGGTGCCTCCCACTCGAAATAAACGATCACTTGGCGGTCGTCCGGGACGTAGAAAGTTGTGCGCGGATCCAGGATGACGTAAGTCCCGCCACGCGTTTCACCCTTAGTGCCTGCAACAGACCGGACCATGCGAACTCTCGGCCCCGTTGCTGGGACTCCGCCGGCCTGTTGCGCCCCAAGAGTCGCTGTATTAAGGACGAATCCACTGAGCAGGACGAAGACAAATGTTCGAAATCTGGTTGTCGACTGGCCACTGCTTGTTTCCGATATCCAGGGGCGCATGGATTTCGAGTCCTCCATGAGGGAAGTCTTGAACGTCCGCCATTGTACTAGAGATAGATTTCATCTAAGGAGAATGTAGCGGGCGATGAGCTTGATTGATGTAGACCAGGATCGAAGAGAAGCTGATGAATGCCGGAGCTACAGCTGGAGGTGACGCTGGACGAGCTTACGGAGTTTTTCACGGTCTTCGTCGCGCATGTGCACGAATTCGATGCCGCTGCCGTCTGGGCCAATGTTACGGACCACGGCGGTGAAGTTGATCTTGCGAAGGCCGGCGCGAACTTCGAGTTTGATGGAGTCGCCCACAGTGAGCTTCCTGGGGGACTCCAGATAGGCGCCGCCCAGACTGATTGTTTTTACACGTGCGAGGCCTGCCGGGGCGCCCTCGATTTGGGCACGAAGCGGCGAGTCCAGCGGAACTCGAGTGTAGCGCCGAGGAATGACATAGCTCGAGCTGGATTGCGCGGGAGCGCCAAAAGCGGCGGCGGCCTGCTTGAATGAGGGGCGATTCTCGATCAAGGCCAGCGCATCTTCCGCCGCGGCACGCAAGCCGGCGGGTTCCGCGTACGCGAGGCCTTCGCGGTTCTCAGCAAGCCTGCGAAGAAGCTCGGCGGCTTCCGGGGCGCGCATGCGGCCGAGCGCTTCGATGGCCTTTATGCGCACAAACTGGTCACGCAAAGTCTCGTGTTCACCGGCGGCGATTTCCATCAATTGCGGGACGGCGGTGGTTTCCTGCGCCAGGCCGAGCTGGTCGATCATCATGGGAACGACCATGGGATGGGCATCGGCGAGGATGGCGGAGAAGACGAAAGCCGTGGTCACCGCGGACGCAGAATTGTTTGGCCGCGAGAGCTCGCTGACCGCCAAGTCCTGAAGGTTCCATTCCCAACTCGCCAGGGCGCGCGCGAGGCCCCTCAACAGCCGCTCCGGATCTGCCGCGGCCAATAGCTTGATTGCTGCAGTGACGCGCTGCCGTCGGGCTTCGTAAAGCCGCGTTTCCAGAAGATTCAGAACAGGCACTCCGATCGTCCGCAAGAGACGCGCCATCGCCGGCACCATTTCCGCGCCGCGCGGTTCGGTGAGGAGCAAGGTCAAGCGATCGAGCAGGCGTTCGGGGTCGCGCTGCAAAAGCCGGGGCAGGACCGGATCCAGAGCGCGGTTAGCCAGGGACGCGTCCACCAGAAGGAGCCAGCGATCTTGTGCGACCAGGCGGCTCGCCAGCGCCGCCATGTGATCGTGCTCCTTATCGTGAGGAGCACGCTCCAGTCCGGTCAGGATGGTTTCGAATCCGGAGTAGTCGGCGCGATTCACCGCAATGCGCCCCAGGGATTCGACGAAGGCCGCGAGCAGAGCGGCGGTTTCCGGAGATTTCTCTGCGTCCAGAGCTTTCATGGCCCCGCGGCTCAGGTCTTCCGGCAACTGATTGGGCCAGAGGGATTCGATAATGGAACCAAGTTCGTTGAGCCCGGCGGCGACGGAGCGTCTTGCCGAAGCATCCGCATGTTCGATGCGGCGCGCATAATTCAGGACGATGTTGCGCGCTTCACGGCGAGGAGCGTCGGCGCCGGCATCCGCCAGTTGCCCGAGCGTATGGCGTAGCGCCGCAACCGGCACGCACCAGACATCCGGGCCGCGCAAGACCGCCGATTTTTCGCGCGGCGGAAGTTCCAGCCAGAATCGATCAATCAATTGTTCGCGGTGCGTCTCCGTCGACCAGGTGACTGCCAGCGACGAGAGATGCTGCGAAGAGTGCGGACCGGAATAACCGCCGGCCTCAACGATGAAGTCGCTCAGCCGATAGATCGTTGGCTTGACGGACGAGGCGGTGAGAGTGCCGCTGGAAAACTCCGCGCTGAGGAATTCAAAAATGATGTTTTCGGAGAGGCGCAACAAGTAGGGTTGCGGCCGTTCGCCTTCGCGCGGCTCATATTGAGAGACGGAGCTGAGCAGCATGCACACGCTGTCGCGGCTGGCTTCTTCCATCGCGCCGTGGATGGCGCGAGCCGCTTCTTCCGGGGAAAGTCCCCGGGCGCTTTCGAGAGGCGGAGTCAGCCGCGCCAGAAGGCGAAGGCTGGCCACCAGATCGTCAAAGTCCGGCGCCTGAATGGGCGCGTCAGCTTTTTCGCGAGGAGAATGTCCACCATAGGCCACGAGCGCGGCAATTAGACTTGCCAGCACCGTGTCCACCCTGCGCTCCGATTGCGTATTGATAGAAATGCCTTCCACGCGGTTCTCCAGAAGTCGCGCCGGCCACCAGGCATTGCCCGCACCGTTCGCTGGGTCTTCCGATCTTAGCAAGGATGCCTTTGCGAGTCGCGCGAGCGTGTCCAGTTCGCCTACATGAAATTTTTTTGAAAAGGACAACGCGTGAATCCCGGCGCGCTGCAGGTCGATCGCCAGCGCCTGCATTTCTCCCCGCGCGTCGGGCAGGTGGGCGTCGCCGATTCTCGGCGCCACAAGACCGCCGCGTTCCACTCGAATCTCCAGGCCACCCAGAATTTCGGTCGCGTTACGGATGGAATCGTAGGCGGTGTCCAGGCTGTCGAGCTTGCGCGGATGATCCTTCTCGTAAAGGCGTTCCGACCGTATGAGCAAATGGAGATTTCGGAGTGCCCGATGAACATCGATTGCTTTTTGTTCGAGTGTGCCTGATGGAACCCGCGCAACGGCTTTCGCAAGCGCGCGCAACGACGCGCGCGGCGTGGAATTCGGGTTCGATTGCGCCGGCGCGGCTTCGCCCTTTGCTTTATCGATCGGCACTATGGCTCTCAGGACCAAAAAGTCTCCAAGTCTTTCTTAAAGTATCCTTACGCCGTTTCGGATGGCGAAAGAGGATGTCTACCAGTCTGGCGATGGCCTCGCGAGGGCAGGAGGCCCCTACTTATACTGCAAGCACGCCTCCGGCCTCCCGGGGAAGCTCCTAACGCCTTTATTTTCAATCGGAATTGTGTGAAGTTCCTTACACTCAACGTGTCGGGATGTAACAAAATGTAACGTTTCGGGTAGGCCCGCGAAGCCTAACTTATGGAGTTTCTGACAGTTGCAAGGCTTACTTCTCGTGTAGCGACTCGTCAATCGGGACTGTGCTGCCTTCGCTTACTTGGAACCTGCGCTTCGCCTCCTGAAATCCGTTCAGTCGCAGTGTTATCGTGTGCATCCCCGCAGGCACCTGCAGGCGGGCCGGCGTGAACTGCCCGGAAGAGGTTCCATCCACGATGATCTCCGCGCCTTTCGGAGTGGAGTTCACCTGTGCCCAGGCGATGCGGCCCGCGGATTTTTCGTTGAGCGTCGCATTGAGTTGCGTCTGGATATTGTCCTTGACCTGAATGGGTCCGGCGTAAGGCTGATATCCTTGCAGCCGCAACACAAGATTGTATTGCCCGGCTGCGAGCGGAAGAGTTACGGGCGTCTGACCAGCCTGTTTCGCGCCGTTGATGAACACATCGGCTCCCGGCGGCTGGCTGCTGATGTAAATGCCTTTGGCCAGCGATTCGAGTTTGATCTTCTGGTCCTGGGCGTCGCCGCTCTTTACCTGCAGCGCAGTTTGAACGGGTTGATAGCCTTCCTTCTGCACTTCCAGGCTGTACTGCGAAGGAGACAGATTGTTAAAGCTGCAGGGCGTCTCGCACTTACTCAGGACATGGCCCGCCGGACCGCGCAGCATCGCGGTTGCGCCGATCACGTCGGTAACGACGTGAATCGCCCCGCGCCCCACTGCTGGAACAGGGTGCGTACCCTCATCAGAGCCGCCGCTGGCAGCCACGGGTGTGTCGTCGTACTCGAGGTGATCGATGACGCGCACGTTGGATGGGGCGTTGCGCAATAATTTCAAAAGCGCGCCATGTTCAGCCGGCCGGAGTTTTCCCGCGAGCGTCAAGGTGTTGCCGGCGGCCTGAACTTTCACGCGGCCACTCAATCCTTTTTCGGAAATGGCTTCTTCGATACGCCCTTTGTATTCCGCCACTTTGGGAGTAATCGAATTTTCTGTCTTCCTGGGCGCTACTTTTTCTGCGACGGGCCTGGACTCCGCGCCGGCTCCAGCCGCTGGATCATTCGATTGCGGAGAAGTCTCAGCCTCGGAGGTGCCTGCCGCCGAATTGTCTGGATTGGTTTCTGATGCCGGCGGTGCCGTGCCAGGCAAGCTGCCGCCCTTTTTCTGCGCGTCATGAAGTTCGCGCGCAGCTTCGAAAACCGGCCGGATTTTGTTCGCGCCGTAAGCAATCACGCCCAGAAGTAGCATCGCCACGAAGATTGTTCCGAGGACGCTTTTCTTTTTTGGAGGTTCCGGAGCGGGCGCGATCGTTCCCGTTCGCCGCACGACAGGAGTTTGGCCTGGAGCAGACGCCCGCGCATTCAGGGAACGCGCCGTCGCCATGACAGTTTGATCTTCGCCGGCGAAACCACGGCCTCCCGTATTTCCAGAAATCACGGTCGCAGCGGGCGAACCACCGCCCATAATCATCGTCGATTGCGGGTTTCCGGCGCCCGGCGCGATGGACCGGTAATTCCGCAGATCTTCGAGCATTTCGCGGCAACTCTGGTATCTCTGGTCGGGCTCTTTTTCCAGCGCCCTCATGACAACGGCGCTGATCCCGGCATGGATCGACGGATTAATCTGCCGCGGCGGAACGGGATCTTCGTTGACAATTTTATAGATGACCGTGGTGATGTTCTGGCCTGGAAATGGTTTTTCGCCGGTTACCATTTCATAGAGCATCACTCCCAGCGAAAAAATGTCGCTGCGGCCGTCGACGGCGCGGCCCTTCACCTGTTCCGGCGACATGTAACTGGGGGTGCCCATGACGTGGGCAGTTTGCTGGACGGTGCCGAACTGCAGAATCTTTGCCGTGCCGAAGTCCGTAACCTTGACGGTATCGTCGGCGGTAAGCATGAGGTTCGCCGGCTTGATGTCGCGATGGATGACGTTGCGTTCATGCGCGAATTGCAACGCGCTGCAGGTCTGGTCCATGATGCGTAGCGTGCGCGGCAGGGGAAAGCCATGGCCGTCGTCGAGCAGCGCTTGCAGGCTCTTGCCTTCGACCAATTCCATGGTGATGTAGTAGAGGCCGTCTTCTTCGCCGGCGTCGAAAACCACTACGATGTTCGGATGCGTCAGCAAACCTGCGGCGCGCGCTTCAGTTTGGAAGCGCGTCAGGAGTTCAGGTCGCGAGAGGCCCGTACCTTCTTCGCTCAGCCGGATGGTTTTGACCGCGACGGTGCGTCCGATGACCGGGTCCACGGCCTTATAAACGACACCCATTGCGCCGCGGCCCAACTCACCAACAATTTCGTATCTTCCGGCTTTTGTTACAGTTGGCATCGTTCCATCAGTCTGCGTTCAACGAATGCGGGCACTAGTCATACAAACCCCAATGGAGGGAATCGGGTTTCGGCTCCTGAAGGCAAGGAATCTGACAATTTTCCACACCTTCTATCGTCCATTTTCTGATCTTAAGCAGCGGAAATGCCTCCGCCGACACCCGGACGCCCTATCCTCGACAGTACCCATTGGATTTTCAGTTGGTCAACGCTACCAGGGTACTAGTGTTTCGCACTCGATACGGTCGGGGTGGCTAATCTGGGAGCGTCCTCCTTATCACCCCTGCCCGCTGCTCCTTTACGGGGCTCCTGGCCAGATTAGGGATTGCGCATCGATTCCCGGGGCGACATGGTGCGTTCCGGCATGGGCACGTTGGTTTCGCGGATGGGGCGATCGACTTCGCCCGGACGTGCGGGGGCTTCGAGCCCATCCGTAAGCAGATATCCTTGCAGCGCGATGCCGTTGGTCCAGAGTCCTTCGAGAGCCGCAATATAGTCGATCTGTAACTCATAGAGCTTTCGTTTTGTATTCAAAACGCGAGGATAGGACGCGAGCATCTGGCCATATTTCTCAACCATCAGACCGTACGCTTTCTTTGCGCGGGGAAGCATCTCGTCGCGATACTCCACGGCCATTAGACGCGCGTTCGCGTACTGATCGACAGCCGATGCCGCGCGTTCGCGCAGCGTCAGCGCAATGCGCTTCTTTTCCTGCCCGGCGCGCTCGATATCCGCCCGTGCTGCCACCACGTTTCCCTGGTTTCGATTGAAGAGCGGGATTTCCACGGACACTTCCGCGATTCCTTCCCAGCCTTTCGCGAAGGGGACGCTGCCGAGCAGCTCGTGGTTGTACTCCATTCCGCCGCGCACCTGGACGTCGGGAATCGCCTCCCGCCGGGCGCGGCCCAGAATATTCTGCGCTCGCCCTTCCGCCACGTCTGCGATTCGAACGGCAGGGCTCTGTTTCGCAATCGCCTCCACGGCTTCTTCTTCATTCACGTCCGGCCAACCCTTTTCCAGATCACCGACCACCGTCGTGAGCGGCAGATCCGGCTGCCCAATCACCGCCGTGAGTGAGCGCCATTCTTCGCGCAGGGTGTTCTCCTGCATCCGCGCGCTCATGCGCATCCTTTGGGCTTCCACTTCGGCTTCCAGCACTTCCGTTTCGTCGGCCTGGCCGGTATTCATCAGGCGCCGTTGAGTCTCGGTGGAATCTTGCGCGATCGCAGCCATGTCGCGCCTGGCGTCGAGCAGTTCCTGCGCCGCTAGCACGCGCAGAAAGGCCATCTTCACCGCGCTTTGCACGCGCATTTTCTGTTCTTCCGCTTCGATCTCCGCGAGTTTCACTTCTCTTCCGAAAACTTCGCGGCTCAGCCTAAGTTTTCCGCCCGTGACCACCGTCTGCTGCACAAAAAATCCTTGCTTCCCCCCGCCGACCGATCCGCCGCGAATTTCATCACCCGTGTAAGCCACCGTCGGATTCGGGTAGAGCCCCGACTGTTGCTGCCGCGCCTTGGCCGCGCGAATCTCCGCCTCTGCTTGCCGCAGTGTAGGATTCGATTCGCCAGCGATCTTCTCGACTTGTTCCAGCGTAACCAGTGGGCCCTTCGCGCCTTCCTGCGACCGTCCCATCCGCGGATATTCCGGCTTCACCACAGCCATTTGCATCTGATGCTGCTGCTGCTCCTGCTTGGGCATCTGCATTTCCTGCGCCCGCGCAGTCGCAGCTGCAGCCAGCATGCCCGCAATCATGATCGTTCCAAATGTCTCTCGAACTCTCATATAGTTCCCTCGTCTTCTCCGTGAACTCCGCGTTCTCTGTGTCGAATCCGTTTTCACCCTTTCACGACTCATGGTGATGCTCCATTGCCGTGCCCGGTGCCTTCTTTCGCGCGAGGATGGCCCCATATTCTTTGTCCGGCAGAACGCGGATCATGGTCATCATTCCCATCATTCCGGAGCTCCAATTTTTCGGCAGACCGTGGGTCTCGGGTTTCTCCACGACTTCGTCCATCCCCATTTCCATGAACGCATCCTGCGGAAATCCCGGCACGCTCCCCGCATCTTTCGCGATCGGTGCGTGATGAACGTGTTCGAAAGGCACGCTTTTCGCCAGTGATTCCATCTGGCTCATCGCTTTCTCGTCTGTTTGATCCGCGGTCTCGATCTGACGGTCGCTCAGCAAATCCATCATGCTGTTCATCATGTGATGCGGCAGGTGGCAGTGGATCATCCACGCGCCTGGATACTTCGCCTCGAACTCCACGACTCGCGCCTGCGCCACGCCGACGAGCACCGTGTTCATGGGATACCACGTCGATTCCGGCGCGCGTCCGCCTTCCGTGCCCGTGACGACGAACTGGTGCCCGTGCAGATGCACCGGGTGATGATCCATTCCCAGATTCAGGATGCGCAGCCGCACGCGGCTTCCCAGCCGCGCCAGCAGCGGTGTCGTCATCGGCGCGGCCACGCCGTTGAACGTCAGCCAGTTGAATTCCATCGCCGCCGTGTTCGGGACGGTGTTGCTGGGCAGTACGGCCCATTCCTGCAAAATCAGTCCGTAGTCATGATCCACGCGCGGCTTGTAATCTTTTTCCGGATGCGCTACGAAAAATCCGATTTGCCCCATCATTTCCTGCATCGCGCTGTGCGCGTGGTAGAAAAATGTACCCTCCTGGTGCACGGTAAATTCGTAAACGTATTTTTCGCCGGGCGCGACGGGCTTCTGGCTGATGTACGGCACGCCGTCCTGCTCGATGGGAATTTCCAGGCCGTGCCAGTGCAGGGAAGTAGACTCCGGCAAGCGGTTCTCAAAAACCGCGCGCACGCGATCGCCCTGCCGCACCTGAATCGTCGGCCCGGGGCAGCTCCCGTTGTAGCCCCACGCGTCGATGGCTTTGAATGGCGCGATTTTTTTCTTTACCGGCTCGGCGACGAGTTGGAAAACTTTTACTCCGCCATCCATTTCGTGCGGCAAGTCCGCAACATCCGGCGTCATCATGGGCAGGAACGTGCCCGGCAGCGTGTGTTCGTGACGCGCTTCTCGTGGTCGCATTGGCATGGGCTTTTCATCCTGAGCCTGCAGACTTTCGCTCATTCCCAAGAGTCCAGCCCCGAAAATCGCCGCGTCCTGAAAAAATCTTCGCCGTGTACCGCTCATCTTGGCCTCCTGAGTTCTCCGATGTTGTAAGCCGTATTCGTCGCGCAAGAAAAAGTCGAAAAACGCCGGCATTTCACACAAGCGAAATGCATCTGGTTGGGAAGACAGGCAGAGCCTTGCGCCCGCCGTCAGGTTCGTCTGCTCTTAGTTTTTCAGGAGGAACCGCTCAGATTCGAAGGACACTCGGGCGTACAGACACAAAACTGCTTAAGAAGTCAGGTGATCGGCCAAAATGATTATCCGAAAACGGTACAGTCGGTGCTGAATTCTGCCGTTCCAGCGCGAGGGAGTTTCCCTCGGGCACACCCAAGTGGGACGCGACGGAGGTCCCGCTAAACGCAGTAAAAGTCGAAACTACCGCGGGGAATTCGGGCGAATTGCAGTTTTGAATGCCGCGCACGAGCAGAGCTTCGTGGCGCATGGTGCCTGCTCCATGGCAACCACCGCTTGCTTTGGCCGATATGGCGGCTCGCGGGCAATTCCGACTGGCGCAAAGCGGCGCACAGCTCGGCGCAACGATGAGAGCCACGAGTGTCACCGCGCTCAAAACTCGCAGTGGCCAGCTCGCGTTCCGGATTCGCCCGGCTCTTGGCATTCTTTTATTACGCTACGCCCTCGGCATCGCCGCGTCAATCGCGCCGTCGCACGCCGTTCCGTGGAGCAAGAGCTTCAATCTCCGTAACCGTGCGAATCTTTGTCGACCACAACTTTGCCCGCAAAGGAGCGATACACGTAAGTGGAATATCCCGTTGCCAGAATAATTCCGATGATCCACCAGACCAGCCCGATCTTCAAACCATAATCTCCGGCTTTTGCCGTCGCTACCGTCAAGGAATACACCGGATTCCGTGCCGGCAAGACCATCGGGTATACGCCGAAGACTACACTCGTCAACATACCCGCCAGGTAAGCGCAAGACGCAAGGAACGCCTTGCGCTCATCCCCTTTTCGCAATTCGAAGAGGGCGCCCGCTATCCCCGCCACCGCCAGCAGCGGGAAAACGAATCCAGCCGGCCACGTAGTGAAATTTTCTTTTACTTGCGGCTGAATGCTGAATGTAAAGGCAGTCACGAATGCCGTGAGCCCCACCACTCCCCACCACGCTCGGCCAGCGAGTTTTCCAGCGCGCGCGCTGACTTCGCCGCTGGTCTTCATCTGCACCCAAATGCCGCCGTGCATTATGAGCGCCAGCGCAGCCAGCACGCCCACCAGGATGGTGTACCAGTCGAGGATGCCGGTATCATCCCCGAGGCGAAAATTGGTCCACAGCGGCTCGAAAAAATAACCGCTCGCATCCAGCGGCACGCCGCGCACCACGTTGCCGAGCGCCGCGCCAAAAAACACGGCCAGCAACAAGCTCGACGTGCAGAAAAGAAAATCCCACAGCGGATCCCAAACAGCGCTCTTGATATGATTCCGGAATTCGATGGACGCCCCGCGCAAAATCAAGAGCCACAGAACGATCATCAGCGGCAAATAAAACCCGCTGAATGCGCTGGCGTACAACGCCGGGAAAGCGAAGTACAAAGTTCCGCCTGCCGCAATCAACCACACTTCGTTTCCGTCCCATACCGGGCCGATGCTCGCCAGCACTTGCCGCCGCTCTTCATCTGTTTCTGCTACGAAGAGATGAATCGCCCCCGCGCCCAGATCAAAACCATCCAGGAGCACGTAGGTTACGATCATAATGGCCACCAACCAGAACCAGATCGTTCCCATCGCGCCCTCCTCACTCCGCCGCGAGCACGGCGTCATCTTCCGCGCGCGGACGATTTCCCGGCTCCGGCCCGAGTTCGATCTCGCGATAAATCAGGAACAGCCACAGGATCGCCAGCACCGTGTACATCCCCATAAAGCCGATCAGCGTGAACCAGGCGTTGCCCGCGGCCACGCGCGGAGAGACGCCGCTAGCGGTGCGCATCAAACCGTAGATCAACCAGGGCTGGCGCCCGAGTTCCGCGGTCATCCATCCAGCCGTATTGGCAATGTAAGGAAGCGGAACGCAGACCAACAACATCCACAGCATCCAGCGAGCTTCATACAATTTTCCGCGCCTCAGCAGCAGCGCGGCCAAAACCATGACCGCGATGAAGATCGTCCCCAATCCGACCATCACGTGATAACTGTAGTACAGCAACGGTATCTGGTCCGGCCATTCCGTCTGCGGAAAATCGGACAAGCCTTTGATGTTCGCGCGCCATTGTCTGTACGTCAAAAAACTCAGCATGTTGGGAACTTCCAGTGGATTGTCGAGTTTTCTTTTTTCCACGTCCGGCTGGCCGAGAATAGCTAGCGGGGCTCCTTCCTGCGATTCAAAGAGTCCTTCCATCGCCGCGAGCGTCGGCTGCTGATTGTACGCCACCATCTTTCCTTGCATGTCACCGGTCGGGGAGAGTTGTAAGATCGCCGCAATCGTGCCAACAATAACGCCCGCACGCACAAAAGTGCGCCCGTAGAATTCATCGCGCTTTGTCAGCAAATAAAAAGCGCCGACTCCCGCCATGACGAAGCAACCCGTTTGCACCGCTCCCAGCATCGTGTGCGCGTACTGCCAGAGCGCCCACTTGTTCAGCAACAGGTCCCAAAAGCTGGAGAGTTCGATAGCCCCATTGGCACCAATCCGGTAGCCGATGGGATGCTGCATCCACGCGTCCGTCGCCACGATGAAATAGCCCGAGAGCCACGAGCCCAGAAAAACCAGAAACGCAGCCACCCAATGTCCGATTCGCCCCAGCCTCTTTTCACCAAACAGGAACAAGCCCAGGAAGCTCGATTCGAGAAAGAATGAAAACACGCCTTCCATCGCCAGCGTCTGCCCGATTACTCCTCCCGCAGCCTTCGAAAACGCCGCCCAGTTCGTACCAAACTGAAATTCCATTGGAATTCCCGTTACCACGCCAAGTGCAAAGTTGATCCCGAAGATCCGCGCCCAGAATCGCGCCGCGCGATTGTAGTGTTCGTCGCCGGCTCGCAGCGCTTTGGTCTTCAGGTAGACGAGCAGCAGCGCCAAGCCCATCGTCAACTGCGGAAAAATGTAGTGAAAGGTAATGGTAAAGGCGAACTGCAGCCGGTGTACGTCCAGTGCTTGTCCCATGCAGTACCTCGTTGCGAACTGTTGCGGCTATCAACCGAAATGGCCTATGGATTCTGATAAGGATGCGAGTACATCGCCATTGCGGAACCCCCTCGCACCTGCCCAACCTTTTGATGCTACATCCGGCCTTTAGACTGTTCTGTGACGGGAATCACGTCGCCTCAATACTCTAATCCATATCCCTCTCCGGAGGTGTTTGAGAGGAGGCGTTCCTCTTTCTACCTCGCGGCCCTCCCCAACCGGGTGTGCTAAAAAGGAAGGCGGCCCTCGCCGCCAAGCCTCAGGCCAAAAATTCTAATTGTTCGAAAGGACCGCTAGAATCAGGTGCCGTGTTCCAATCCCAGGCTTCCCTTGAATTGGTGAGTGTTCATTTACAGGTGATCGATGGCTTCCAAAACAGAGCCCGTGCGTCCTTTTCGCATCCGATGTAATGTCTTTTCTCTGTTCCCGCGTGGAGGCTCCTATGAAATACGACGCCATCATCATCGGCTCCGGCCAGGCTGGAAACCCTCTCGCTTATCGGCTCGCCGATTTGGGGTGGTCTGTTGCGCTCATCGAGAAAAAGCATCTCGGCGGCACGTGCATCAACACTGGCTGCACCCCCACCAAAACGATGGTTCACCGCGCGCAGGTTGCCCACTACGCACGAAACGCCGCGCGCTGGGGCGTCAACGCGTCGAAGGTCAGCGTCGATCTTCCCAAAATCGTCGCTCAAAAAGATGAAGTCGTTCTCAGCTTTCGCAGCGGCCGGCAGAAGCAAGTAGACAAACGCGCCAACCTTCGTCTCCATCGCGGCCACGCCCGTTTTGTTGGCTCGCATCAACTTCAGGTCGGTAATGACCTGCTCGAAAGCGAGAAAATTTTCATCGACACCGGCTGCCGCCCTGCCGCTCCTGCGATCCCCGGCCTGGATACCGGTTCCTATCTGACTAACGAATCTGCGATGCAGCTAACGGCTCTCCCCGAGCTTCTCCTCATTCTCGGCGGCGGCTACATCGGCCTGGAATTTGGACAAATGTTTCGCCGCTACGGCAGCCGCGTCACCGTTCTTCACACCGGCAAACAAATTATTTCGCGCGAAGACCCGGAAACAGCCGCTGAGCTGCAGCGAGCACTCGAAGCCGAAGGAATTCAATTCCTGCTCAACACCCGCACCGTTCGCGCCGAGAGCAAAGACAGCACTGTCACCCTGTCATTCGAATCGCCTGCAGGCTCATCGACCGTCACCGGCTCGCATCTCCTGGTCGCCACCGGCCGCCTTCCAAACACGGACGATCTCGGTCTCGACAAAGCAGGCGTCGAAACCGACAAGAGCGGCTATATTAAAGTGAACGGTCGGCTGGAGACAAACGTTCCGGGCGTCTGGGCTCTTGGCGACTGCAAGGGCGGCCCAGCATTCACGCACATTTCCTACAACGATTTTCAGGTCGTTTACGGCAATTTGGTGGAAGGGAAGAATCTCTCCGTTGAGAACCGGCTCGTCCCGTCCTGTGTTTTCACCGATCCGCAGCTCGGCGGCGTTGGCATGACCGAGAAGGAAGCCCGCGCTAAAGGCTTCAAACTAAAAATCGGCAGATGCCCGATGACTTACGTCGCGCGCGCCATCGAGCGCGGCGAAACCGCCGGCCTCATGAAAATCGTCGTCGATGCTTCGAACGATCGCGTCCTCGGCGCTTCCATCCTGGCCTCCGAAGGCGGCGAACTCGTGCAAATTCTCAGCACGCTCATGCTCGCGAATCAGCCCTACACTCTCCTGAAGGGCGCCATCTACATCCACCCCACGCTCGCCGAGGGCATCTTCTCTCTCATGGAAGACGTCAAACCCGCCGACTGACCTGCGCCTCTTCGCAACGCCACACAGTGTTGCGCCAATGGTATCCTGCAGAGCACAATTTCGGCCGCAAGCCGGCGGAGGCCACAACCAAATCATGGACAGTCTCAAGGGTCAAATTGCCGTGGTGACTGGAGCCAGCAGCGGCATCGGCAAAGCGATTGCCCTATCCGTTGCTGGGCATGGCGCCGAAGTTTTCCTGGTAGCGCGCCGCCGCGAACTCCTGGAAGGTGTTGCGAAGCAAATCCACGCACTAGGCTCGCGCGGCCACGCCTGTCCTGCGGACCTTACCAAGGATGACGACATCATCGGTCTGGGCGCGCGCTTTCAGAAGGATTTTGGCCACGTGAATATTTTAGTGCTATGCGGTGGCGCCATTTTCCATGGCCGCCTGGAGAAGGCTTCGCTCGCCGATTTCGATTTGATGTACCGTTCGAACGTCCGCGGTCACTATTTCATGATCCAAACCATGCTGCCTCTGTTGCGCAAAAGCAAAGGACAAATCGTCTTCATCAATTCTTCCGCCGGACTCCGTTCCTCTGCCGCCGCCGGACAGTTTTCCGCAACTCAGCATGCGTTTCGCTCCATCGCCGACAGTTTGCGCGACGAAGTCAATGCCGACGGCATTCGCGTCCTGAGCGTTTTCCCGGGCCGCACGGCCACTCCCCGAATCGCCAAACTTTTTGAGAAGGAGGGCCGCGCATACCAGCCCGATCTTCTGATGCAACCGGGAGATATCGCGGAAATGGTGACCCACTCACTCCGTTTACCGCGCACCGCGGAAGTCACCGACATCGGCATTCGCCCGATGCAAAAATCTTACTGATGCGCGCCGCCGGCCCGATGCAAAAGTTTTATTGACACAACGTTCTTGGGCGGCGAAAAAGCCGCGCGAGGCCTTTTCGAATTTCCAGTTTCTAATTTCCAATTTTGATTCTGAATCTGGTGGGGCTGGGCGGATTCGAACCGCCGACAAGCAGTTTAGGAAACTGCTGCTCTATCCATCTGAGCTACAGCCCCGCTCCACCATTGTAATACTTCCCGGCCATTTTCGTTCCGCCTGTGTTTTTCAAAGCGATGCCCCCGGCGCTCCCGGCATCATAGCCGCCAGATTCGTTTACGGCGCCGGGGCGACCTTCGTGATGCGCAGATTGCGAAAGATCGTCGGCCAGTATTCCCGCAGCGCGTTGCCGGCGGTGTTCAGTCCTATGCGAATTCCGTAACGTTGAAACGTGCGGCCGGCCGTTTGTTCCTTCACCGGCAAATAACTGTTCGCCAGGCTCTCGGCCAGCAGCGGCGCAATTATCCCCGCCCAATTGGCCGCGTTTTTTCCTTCATCCGTGCGCGACACCACGATACGGCTCAGCGCGTAACCAATGCGGTGTCCCGGGCCACCATGCAGCGTCAAGAAATACCGCGGGTCACGATGCAACATTGAAGAAATCAAAAACGTTCCGAAGAAATTGCTCGAAGCTGCCGTAGCCATTGAAGAACCAAAACGTTTTCCGTACCCGCCCATTCCCTGGCCGTATCCGTCGAGGGAATTTCGCGCCTGGCTGATCCCCGCTCCGGCGGCCGAACGGAGAAACCGCGAAGGCGCGACGCTTTCGCCGGCAAAAAGTTCGAACTTTTGCTTGGTGCTCAGCGGACCCACGGTGCTGGCAATCTCGGGAAAGAAAATGGATCGCCGTTCGAGGACCGCGATGGTCGTATTGATTGGATTTTGGCGTTTCTGCGGCGCGCTTGCCTGTTTTGGCGTTGGCGCATCGGGAAGGTCACGCGGCTTCGGCTCCTGCTGTGCCGCCGCCGTTGCGGCGACGCCCAGCAGCAGTGCAACCAATCGCAGAGCCGACAAGCAGGGCCGCATCACTCCATCCTAACATGAAGGCAAATTTCGTTTTTTCAACCCCTCGGGTCGCGCAAAAAATTGCGTCAAGCGTTTTCTGTTTGGAGCATGCAGCCCGCAGCCGCATTTCAGTCATCCATTTCACTCATCTAGGGAGCGCGCGATTCGGAATCCATAGTCGGCGTATTGAAACTCCGGCGGAATGCTGGAGCGCGCCGCAGTGCGCGTCACCTTAATATGATGGCGCCAGGAGCCGCCTCGCGAAGCTTTGCGCGTGCCGCTCTTCGGTCCCTGCGGATTTCGTTCCGGCGAGTGCGCGTAGTAGCTGTCGTCGTACCAGTCCGAGCACCATTCATGGACGTTGTCGCCCACGTTGTAAAGCCCATACGCGTTTGGCGCATAGAGCCCCACTGGCTCCGGCCCCAGCTTCCAGCGTTTGTCGTAATCGGGAACCGTCTCCGGAGGCGCATCTCCCCACGGATACAGCAAAGCCTCCGCGCCACCGCGTGCGGCGCGTTCCCACTCGGCTTCGCTCGGCAAACGATACCGTTTGCCTGTTGCGCCGCTCAGCCACTCGCAGTAGCTTGCGGCCTCGTGCCAAGACACGGCCACGACCGGCATCTGTGGATCATTGAAGCTCGCATCATTCCAATTCGGCGGCGGAGAGCCGCTCGCCGCGGCAAGAAATCGCGTGTATTCCGCGATTGTCATCTGATAAGCCGCCAGCTCAAACGCATCCACCCACACGCGGTGCACCGGCTTCTCATCATCGCGCCCGGTATCGCATCCCATCGCAAACCAACCCTCCGGGATACGCTCCATCATTGGCTCGATCGCTCCCGTTTGCTCCCCACTCATCCTTGATGACGATGCCATGTCTTCCCCATCTGAGTATTTTCCGCTCTCAGGGATCTTCAGTGTTTTGTGTTCTGGTTCGCGGCAGTTGCGGCTTTTGGTTTGAGCCGCAAGCTTGCCGTTGTGGAGTCGTGGCCAGCATCTTCCCGATCGCCTTGTTTCCGTTGCCTTGCATTAGTTTCGGGCTCGAACGGCATCACACGCTCCGGATGATCCTTATCCCACCCGCTCTGCTTGATCAGCAGCGTTGGAGTGAGTATGCCTTCTTTATTCATCTCCCAGCGGGTCGGTGCAAATTCGTCGATGCTCTTGATGATGTAGGCTTCCACATAAATCTGTAGCGCATCGAATTTTCCTTCGGGCACAAGGAAGAGTTGCTCATGTGCCGTCTCATCCTTGGGCTGATACCAGTATTCGTAGTCCGGAACTCGTCCAGCAGCAGCGACCTCTACTTGCCTGACGCTCGAAAACCTCCCGAAGCTCTCGTCGCCGCGCTCCATTAAGGGATGCACGTCCTTGGCAAATTGGTCCGCCGTGCGGTCCTCGCCGCTGAAGCTCACGCCGTAAACGTGCCACCATAGCGCCGGCACCCATACTTTGGCGTCGCCATGGTTCGCCACGGCCATGTGAGCGCGCACGAGAATCATCCCATCGGCACGGTCCAGTTCTTCTAGCGTGGCTGCCAGGGTTATGGCCGGAGGGCGCCTGGATGGGACATAGATGTCCTTGTAGATGAACTGGTAGATGCCGAAACCTGCGCCAAAGAGCAGTAGAAAAAACTGCACGCTCTCCTTGATTTTCTGGGTCCGGCTCGGCCCCTCTTTCTCCGCCATGACGGCCTCCCCAAACACCTGATTGTGATTTTCCTGGCATGCCCTGCGGACTCCCCAACAACTCCCGGAGTCTGGGCCTGCTCATGTCGATACTTCTGCTCCCGCTGGCTAAACTTTGGTAGGCGGCTGTCCCGGGTTCTCCGCGCTGTTGCGTCTTAGAGAACGCGTGTGCCACCACCCCGCAATTACCGCGACGAGCAGCGCAACCAATCCTGCGATTGCGCCTAGGGCCTGCGGGTCACCCCGGCGCAGGATTGCTCCCGGCACCATGAACAGCAGTGCGGTCACCACGAAAGCAATCCCCATCCGGCCAAGTGTTTGCAATTTCTTGGGACTCTTCACCACCAGATAGATCGCGGCGACCAACAGGAGAATTCCCAGGGGACTGCCCGTAGGTTGCGCCGTCTGCATAGTGCACCTCGACCCTCTCGCGGGCGTGTTTTATTGATTGGCATTGTACCTCTCCCCCGTAGTAGCGGGTCCCTAGACTTGCGGTTTTGCCTCTGGCGGTGGGGCGGGCGGGGCAAGCCCCGCCCCTACACAAGGATGATAAAGAGCCGGGATGGAGGAAGGGCGGCACGGAGTGGTCCGGTCAATCGCGGTTGGGCTCGGGCATATCGATGATGATGCGCTGGGAGTCGCCGCGGGCTGAATTGGTTTCGAGGGCGATGGCGGGGAGAGTTCGGAGAAGGAGGTTGGCGGAGGAACGCGGGGAGGCCCCACAAACCGGGGCAAAGCCCGGCGCTACGATGGCAAATACAAATGCAAAGAGGGGCGCAGCGGTGCTGCGCCCCTATAAAAGATAGGAGCACAACCCCATTCGGCATCTACTTTGAGGTGACTTCGCGCGCCAAATGACTTGCGACCACATCGCGGATATCATCTTGCCTCTTTGCAGCTGCCAGCGCTGCGTCCCTCGACCCGTAATGCTTGTTGACGATGGTGGCCGCTTTGGCAGCCAGTTGGTCGAGCGCTGCATAATTCGGGTAGGAAACGGATAACGCGACGTTCCAGTCGTTCGGATGATCCGTCACAGGATTCGTAAAGGTCTTGTAGTCCACAATCAAACCGGCTTTCTTGAACTCTTCAAAAATGGGCTTGGTATTCTCCCGGAAGTCCTTCCAGAACGCGTCTGCTTGTCCTGACTTGATATGGTAATAGGTCACGCGCCAAACAGGTCCAGGGTCGAAGTTGGGACTTTGCGCAAACGCAGGGACGGTGGCCAGTAAAGTAGCCGCAAATATGGCGGCCAGCAGCACTTTCCTCATGGTACCTCCTCAAATTTTTGACGGATCGAATTGGGCCCGATGTGGCCCCCTGTCGCCGCAAAATGAGAATGTCCGGTTTGTGCAAAGTAGAAATGTCCGCTTTCATGGGTGGCCGAGGGACCCATGGAAACGGAGCGAATGGCCTTGAGCCAACGAGAACGGGACCGACTGCGCGTGTTGCAGGACGTACAGCAAGGGCATTTAACGCAGGTCGCGGCTGCACAGCGGATCAAGATCACCGACCGTCAGGTGCGCCGGTTATTGCTGCGCCTGCGGGAGCAAGGAGACCGGGCGGTGATTCATGGATTACGCGGACGGCCCTCCAATCGCAAGTTCGCTGCACGCTTCGAGCAGAAGATTCTGGCGCGGGTGCGCCAGCGGTATGCTGATTTTGGACCCACGCTGGCTGCCGAACACTTGGCGAAGGAAGGATTGGCGGTGAGCCGCGAGACGCTGCGGAAGTGGATGAGCAAAGCGGCCTTCTGGCGCCCGCGCTCCCAGCGGGTGAAAAAGATCCACGTGTGGCGCGAGCGAAGAGCGAGTTTTGGGGAGCTGGTGATGCAGGATAGCTCCCCTTTTCGCTGGTTAGAGGAGCGTGGCCCGGCATGTCAGTTGATCGCGCTGATCGATGACGCTACCAGCCGGGTGTGGGCACGTTTCACCGAACACGACACCACGGAAGAGAACTTGCGAACCTTGGGGGGATGGTTGCGACGCTACGGGCGTCCGCTGGCCCATTACACCGATAAAAACAGCATCTTTCGCACGGCAGGTTCTGCGGCGGTCTCCGAACAACTCCGGGGAGAAGCCGGGGCGCGCTCCCAGTTCGGACGGGCACTTGGCGAACTGCGGATCGAATGGATCGCGGCACAAAGTCCGCAGGCGAAAGGGCGCATCGAGCGATTGTTCGAGACCCTCCAGGACCGCCTGGTGAAGGAAATGCGTTTGGCGGGAATCGCTAGCCTCGAAGCTGCGAATCACTTTTTGGAAACGCGCTTTCTTCCCGAGTGGGAAGAGCGATTCACGGTGGTACCGCGCCATCCACGCAATGCCCATCGACGGCTGGGGCGAGAACATCGCCTGGAAGAAATCCTGAGTGTGCGCGTGGCCCGCAAGGTGGCAGACGATCACACCGTCAGCTGGGACGGAAACCGCTGGGGCGTGCCACGGGAAGAAGTCTCGGTAAGTCCTTCCGGCCTACGGCCTCCAGGACTTACCGCACATCCAGTATCAAAGACCCGAAAGAGTGTTCCTCCGCAGCACCCATGGCGGACATTTCAATATGGCAGAAAACCGGACATTTCTACTTTGCGTTGACACGGTCGATGGATCACGGTCGATGGATCACCAGGATCACCAGCCGGGAGTCGGGAGTCACGGGTCACGTATCGCCCTGTCCCAAAGTGGACAGATGCCTACGCCCTCCCTCATGTATATAGTCGCTGTGCTATCCTCGCCTTTCTGCGTTCGGGGGATGGCCCATTCCTCCCGCCTTGGAGGTCGTCATGAAAAAGACTTTGAAGATTGTGCTCATCGTGGTGGGTGTGCTGGTCGTGGTGGTGCTCGTAGTGCCGTTTTTGATTCCCGTGAATCAGTTCCGGCCCACGATTGAGGAAAAAGCTTCGGCGGCGCTGGGGCGCAAAGTCGAACTCGGCAATCTGAGCCTGTCGCTCATTAGCGGCTCGCTCTCGGCCGACAATATCACCATCGGCGACGATCCGAAATTCAGCTCGTCTCCCTTTCTCACCGCGAAGTCGCTGAAGGTGGGCGTGGAAATGATGCCGCTGATTTTCTCGAAGACGCTCCATGTCACTGGCGTCACGATTGACACGCCGCAAGTGACGCTGCTTCACAACGCCGCCGGCGTGTGGAACTATTCCTCGCTGGGCGGTTCCGCCGCAAAAGCGAAGGCCAAGGAGGGGGTGGAAAAACCTTCCCCGGCAGGCGCGGCCGAAGTGTCCGTCAAGAAAGTTACGCTGAGCGACGGCAGCATCATCGTCGGCTCGACGAATTCGCAGAAGCGCAGCACCTACGATCACGTTAACGTCACCGCTTCGGACGTTTCGCTGACTTCGAAATTTCCGGTCACCGTCACGGCGGATTTGCCCTCTGGCGGCAAGTTCAAGCTGGACGGCACTTTTGGGCCCGTGGATCAAGCGGATACTTCGCTCACTCCACTCAATGCCAAGCTCAACGTCACGGGCTTGAATCTTGCCTCCACGGGTTTCCTCGACTCTTCCGCGGGTCTTGGCGGCCTTGTTGATCTCGACGGCAATCTCTCCTCGCAAGGCGGCGAAGCGCAAACCAAGGGCACCGTCAAGTTTTCCAATGCGCTTTTGGTCGCCGGAGGTTCGCCCTCCGGAGTTCCCGTGACCGTGAATTACGATACGAAATACAATCTCCGCAAGAACGCCGGCGTGCTGAATCCTTCGACGCTTAATATCGGCAACGCGGCAGCCCATCTCAACGGTACTTACGAAACGGCGGGGGAGGCTACGGTCATCAACATCAAGCTCGACGCCAAGAACATGCCCGCGAAAGATCTCGAAGCGTTCCTTCCCGCGCTCGGCGTGCATCTCCCGAAGGGCGCTTCGCTTCAGAGCGGGATGCTCAACAGCGATCTCACTCTCACAGGTCCCACCAACAGAGTCGTCACCACCGGCACGGTCGGCCTTTTCAACGGCGTGCTCGCGAACTTCGATCTCGGTTCGAAAATGGCTTCCGTCGCCTCGCTCGCAGGAATCAAATCGGGCCAGGACCTGAATATCGAGAAACTCACCTCGAATGTCCGCATGGCGCCCACCGGCATTCAGGCTGAGAACTTTCTTGCCGTCCTTCCAACCATTGGGAATCTCACCGGTGCGGGCACGGTGGACTCGAAGAACGTCCTCAATTTCAAAATGCTGGCAACGCTCACGAAAGAGGCCAGCAGCGCGGCAGGCTCAGCCGCCGGTGGGGCGAATAGCGCCGCTGGCGCTCTAGGCGGAATTCTGGGCACGGTCACCGGCGGCAGCGTGGGTGGCGGCGGGTGCAGCAGCGGTGGCGGTCTGAAAATTCCATTTCAGATTGAGGGCACTACCTCCGATCCCAAATTCATTCCCGACGTCGGAGGTCTCGCCAAAGATTTATTCAAGTCTGAGTTGGGTTGCCTCGGCGGAAAATCTTCCGCCAGTACCACCAAAGTGCCAGCGCAAGGGCAAAATCCGGTCGACGCCATAAACGCGCTCGGCGGATTGTTTAAGAAGAAAAAACCGTAGGGCAGAAAACTAAAAACTAGAAACTAGAAACTGATACTTCATTCGTAACGCAGGGCGACGATGGGATCGACATGTGCTGCACGTCGCGCCGGAATGTAGCAAGCGAGCAGTGCTGCCCCCACAAGGAGCAGTGTCACCCCGCCGAAAGTCAGCGGATCGGTAGCTGTGACGCCAAAAAGCAGCGACTCAACGGTGCGTGTCAGTGCCAGCGAACCGGCAATCCCAATCGCCACACCTATAAAAATAGTGCGCAATCCCTGGCTCAGGATCATCCTTAGAACGTCGCCGGAACGCGCGCCGAGAGCGACACGCACGCCAATCTCACGGGTGCGGCGGCTGACCGAATAGGCCATCACGCCAAAGACGCCTGCGGTAGCGAGCAGCAGCGCGACGATTCCGAAGAATCCGACGAGAATGACGTTAAATCTCCGCGAGCCCAACGAAGCAGAATAAACTTGCGAGAGCGTCCGGAACCTCGCCGGAATCTCCGGGTTGAGGTCCTGCAGAATTCCTCGTGCTGCCGAAGTGACCAAGCGTGTGTCGGCATCGCTCAGCATGGTCACAGTGATCGCCGCGCGTGGCCGCTGGAATAGATTCACATAGACGGTGGGACGCGGCGGCACATCGAGGCCATATTCGTGAACGTCGCCCACGATCCCGACGATGGTCAGTAGGCGCAAGTCGCCGTCCATGTTTCCAAACTGGATGGTGTGGCCGATCGGATCTTGATTTGGCCACCGGTCGCGGGCAAGCGATTCGCTGATTACGGCAACGTGCGGAGAATTCGCGCCGTCGCGCTCGTCAAAGATTCGCCCCCGAATCAGGGGAATTCCGAGAGCCTGGAAGTAATCGTCCGTGGCCACGCCGAAATCCGCAACGCCAAGGCGCTCTTTTTGACGGAGCAGAGAGCCAAAGCCATCCACACTCTTGGGCATCTCGTTCTGCGTCATTAGCACAAACATTCCGTCGGGAAGTCCGCCATCCTCATTCATAGGCAGGCCGCTAGTCGCGCCAACTTTGTGTACGCCCGGGATTTGTTTGAGGCGGTCAATCAGGTTTGAAAAGAAAATCGCCTGACCTGCTTTTGATTTAGGATCTACCACCCACGGAAGCGACACATCCATCGTGACAATTTTGTCCACGCGGAAGCCGGGATTCACTTCCAGCACTTTCAGCAAGCTGCGCCCGAGCAATCCCGCTCCGACCACAAGAACCAATGTGATCGCGATCTGCGCCGCCACGATGGCCCGGCCCACGCGCTGGCTGCCTTGCGAACCTGCTTGTCCACGCCCGCCTTCCACCAAGCCCTTGCGCACGTCTCCGGAAGTCGCGCGAACGGCGGTGAACGCTCCGAGGCCGGCGGCAACCGCAGTTGAAAGCAGGAACGCGAACACAAGTACTGGAACACTGATCGAAACGCTGTTTAGCCGCGGGAGATTTTGCGGCGCCAGCCCAACCAATCCCGCTACGCCCCAGAACGCTCCCAGTACGCCAAGACCGCCGCCAACCAGCGAAAGCAGAAAGGCTTCGGTAAGGAACTGACGAATCAACCGGCCGCGTGCCGCGCCGAGGGCGCCGCGAATGGCGAGCTCGCGCTCCCTCATCGACGCTTGTGCCAGCGATAAATTCGCCACGTTCGCGCATGCCACCAGCAGCAGAAATGCCACCGCACCGAAAAGGACCAACAGCGCCGAGCGAGCCTTGCCCGTGATCGAGTCCTGCAGCGGGAGGACAATTCCATCTCTAAGGAGATAATCGCCTTGCTCGCTCGAGGTATCGTGAATACGCCGGGCTATCGCGCTAATATCTTGATTTGCCAGCTCTACGGTCACGCCGTCGCGGAGACGCCCGACTGCGTAGTAGTTGTGCGACGTCCTGCTGGGGTTTTCCCCGTCCAAATCGGCTGGCAGCCACAGATCGACATCTGTGGGGAAACGAAATCCGGCCGGGAGCACGCCGATAACGGAGAAGACCGCGCCATCAATCTTCAAGTGCGACTGCGAGAGGTCCGGCGAAGATCCGAGATACTGCTTCCAGTATCCATAGCTGACAAGAGTGGCGCGGCCCGCCCCTTTCTTCGCGTCGCCGGCACTGAAATCCCGCCCGAGGATCGGCTGAATGCCTAAGACCTTGAGAAAGTCGGGAGAGACGGATGCCACTGTCGTGCGCGAGGGCTGCGAAGCCCCCGAAACTGACACCACATAGTCCGCAAGATGGGACCACCCGCCCTTCGAGTTGACTTCGAAGACCGCCATGATCCGGCTCGAATCGGTGTACGGCAGTGGGCGCAGCAACACGCCATATACAACGCTGAAGATTGCCGTGGTCGCGCCGATACCAAGGGCAAGGGTAAGGAGAACGACGACGGTAAAGCCGGGATTTTTTCGCAGCATACGAAAGGAGAAGCGCAAATCCTGAAAGAACGTTTCCAGAAGGGGCAATCCGCGGCGCTCGCGATAAAGTTCTTTGGTTTGTTCGACGCCTCCGAGTTTGATCATCGCCTGGCGACGTGCTTCTGCGGCGCTCATACCGGTGCGCAGATTGTCTTCGATGTGCATCTGGAGATGGCTTTCCATTTCGTCAGCGAGTTCGCGCTCTCGCCGGTCTTTGCGAAAGAGACCAGCCAGACGTATGAACAACGCGCGCAGCAACTTCATGCGGATTCCTTTCCGGGGGCCAGGAAGCGCGCCAGAATTTCCGTGGTCTGCTCCCACTCGCGCGCTTCTTTATCCAGTTGCTTGCGGCCGGCGCGGGTCAGCTTGTAGTACTTAGCTTTGCGGCTGTTGTTCGAGGTGCCCCACTCGGAGGAAATGTAGCCCTCCTGCTCCAGCTTCAGCAGGGCGGGATAAAGCGTTCCGTAGTTCACGGCCAGCAGGTCGCCGCTGGTTTGCTCGATGCGGCGCGCGATTCCGTATCCGTGTAGCGGCCCGAGGGCTTGCAGCGTTTTCAGAACCATTAAAGCGAGTGTTCCTTGCCAGACGTCCGCTTTGTCGCCCATTGTCTTCCCCCAAGGGGCTCCTATGGGATGCCCATATCGTATATGCCACCGTCCCTATTGGAATGCAATAGAAGAAACGAAGGCCCCCGGCAATTTGTTTCCGGATTGTCCACTTTTTTTTGAGGCATGGCCTTCTTGACTCTGCCGAAACTTCCCACTAGCCTCATGCGTCTACCTTTACGGTTGCCGGGGGACGGTTGTCCTTTCAACGCTCTCGCGAGGAGTTCTTGCATGCATTCCAATGTGGTTCTCAGGTGTGTGTCAGCAGTCTGCTTCGCGGCTCTTTTTGCAGTTCTTTGTATGGCGCCGCCTCTTCTGGCACAAGGCGGCGAGCCGCAATACTTCGCCATTCGCGGGGCCAGAGTCGTCCCCGTATCCGGACCGCCCTTGGAGAACGCCACCATCGTCGTCTCTCGCGGCCTGATCGCGGGCGTTGGGAAAGATATTGCCATTCCACCCGAGGCATGGGTCATCGACGGAAAAGGCCTGATTGTTTATCCGGGGCTAATCGACTCTTTTACCGACGTTGGGATTTCCGCCGCTGTTCCCGCCAGTGGCGAAGGCGGTCCGCGCGGCTCACAAGAAAGGGCGCGCGGTCCCGAGGACCGGCCCTACTCGGTGCCGTGGCGAAGCGGGGCGGACGAAGTCAGCCTGAGCGATAAACGCATCGAAACCTGGCGCAGCGCGGGATTTGCCACGGTTGTTTCCTCGCCCAAGGGAGGAATCTTCCCGGGGCAGGCGGCCGTGTTGGATTTGGCGGGCGAACGCGCGGGGGATCTGGTGGTGAAATCGCCGGTAGCGATTCCCGTGACATTTCAGACTTCGGGAGGATTCGGCGGCGGGTTTCCCAGCTCGATCATGGGCACGCTGGCCTACATTCACCAGGTCTGGCTGGACACGGAATGGAGCAGCAAGGCGCAGGTTATTTACGAGAAGAATCCGCGCAGCGCGGCACGGCCTCGATATGACCGCACCGAAGCCGCGCTCGCCGAGGCGCTGGAGGATCACGCGCTGGTCTTGATTCCGGCGAACAATGCCGTCCAACTTCGGCGCGCGCTTGAACTGGTCGATCGTTGGCATGTCAACGGCGTCATTTATGGCGGACAGATGGCATACGAAGTCGCTCCGGAAATTGCCGCGAAAAAACTTGCCGTGCTTGTGAATCTGAAGTGGCCGGAAGCCGAGAAGGATGCTGATCCCGAAGACAAGCCGCCGCTGCGAACTCTGCGGTTCCGCGATCGCGCGCCGTCTTCACCGGCGGCGCTGGCCAAAGCCGGCGTCAAGTTTGCGTTTTATTCCGGCGGAATCACTCCGCCTAAAGACATTCTCAAGGCCGCGAAGAAGTCGATTGATGCGGGCCTTGCGCCGGACGCCGCTCTCCGCGCGCTGACGCTGTCGGCGGCGGAAATCTTCGGCGTTGCGGACCGCCTGGGCTCGATCGAAATCGGGAAAATCGCGAACCTCGTTGTCGCCGACGGCGACCTCTTTGAGGAAAAAACAAAGATCAAAATGGTTTTTGTGGACGGCCGCAGATTTGAAATTCGCGAGCCGGAGAAGCCCAAAGATCCGCCGAAAGGGGACATCAGCGGGAGATGGAAGCTTTCCTATACCACGCCCGACAGTGGTCCCGATGAATCCACCGCGGACCTGACGATGGATAAGGACGGATCGATCTCCGGCACGATTACAAGCAAGCGTGGCACTGCTTCAATTATCAGCGGCTATTTGAGCGGGGACAAGTTCAGCTTCACCATCAACATTCCGATCGAGGGATCTCCCGCGGACGTCATTTTCTCTGGGACGTTCGACGGAACTTCCGTGAAAGGCAACATCGCCGTACACGGTTTTTCGCTGGAGTTTACGGGCGTCAAACCCACGAGTGCGACCACTGCTGCAGCAGCCTTGCATGGAGGGGCCCAGTGAAGAGCTCATCTCGATTTTTCATTCACGCAAGGAATCTTCAAATCCTTAACCTCCTTTCCGTCCTCTACGTGATTTCCTTTCCAATTTTGGCGCATGCCGCCACGCCGGCGGACGCGCCCGCCGTCATCGTGATTGAAAACGCCACCATTCTCACTGTTTCGCACGGAACGATTGAGCACGGCTCCATCCTTATAAAGGATGGCAAAATTGCCGAGGTCGGCCAGTCCGTTAAAGTGCCGAAAGACTCTCAGGTGATCGATGCCGCGGGGCAGTTCGTCATTCCCGGCATTATCGATTGCCATTCGCACATTGCCGCCGAAAGTATCAACGAGGGCAGCGTTTCCGTCTCCTCGATAGTGAACATGGCGGAAATCCTGAATCCTGAAGACATCGACATTTATCGCGATCTGGCAGGCGGAGTCACAGCAGCGAATATTCTTCACGGTTCCGCCAATGCGATCGGAGGGCAAACGCTGGTCATCAAACTTCGGTGGGGCCAGCCAGCGGCTAAGCTCCCGTTCGAAGGCGCGCTTCCCGGCATCAAGTTCGCCCTGGGCGAAAATCCCAAGCGTTCCAACTTCAGTATTCCGGGACAGCCGAAGCGCTATCCAGCGACGCGCATGGGCGTCGAAGAAACCATTCGCGGGGCGTTTAGCGAGGCCCGCGACTACAAGAAAGCCTGGGGCGATTACAACAAGCGCGCCGCTGCCGGTGAAAAAAATCTCATCCCGCCGCGCCGCGATCTGCGCCTCGAACCTCTCGTCGAAGTGCTCGAAGGCAAGCGTTACGTTCACTCGCATTGCTACCGGGAAGATGAAATCCTGATGCTCCTTCGTGTAGCGAAAGAATTTGGCTTCAAAGTCCGCACCTTTCAGCATGTTCTCGAGGGCTACAAGGTCGCCGATGAACTGGCCGCCGCCGGAGTCGGCGCTTCCACATTTTCCGATTGGTGGGCCTACAAAGTGGAGGCGTACGACGCGATTCCTTACAACGCTGCGCTGATGACGCGCCGCGGCGTGGTCGTCTCGATCAATTCCGACGACGCGGAAGAAGCCACGCACCTGAATCAAGAAGCGGCGAAGAGCATGAAGTACGGCGGCCTCACACACGACGAGGCGCTGAAGATGGTCACGCTGAATCCGGCGATGCAGCTCGGCATCGACAAGCGCGTTGGCACCATTGACGTCGGCAAGGATGCCGACCTCGCGATTTACAATCATGATCCGATGAGCGCGTACGCTGTGGTGCAGAAGACGCTGATCGATGGCCACGTGTATTTTGACCGCCAGCGCGACATAGCCGAGCGCGCCGAACGCGAAAAAGAGAAGAAAGCGCTGATCGATAAATTCAAGAAAGCCGCGGAGAAAAAGGCGGAAGAGAAAAAGCCCGAAGAGAAAAAGCCTGATGCCGCCGGTCAAAAGCCTGCCGAGAAGAAACCCGAAGAGAAAAAACCTGAAGTAAAGAAGCCGGAGGAGAAACCAAAACCGCCCCAATCCGATGGCACCGACTCCGCAACTGTGGGTGTCATGCCCGGGGGTGCGCGGTGAAAAGCACAGGGCTCACTTTCCGCATCGCTCTCGTTGTCAGCGCGCTCTGCGCACTGCCGGCCATTGCATTCGGCCAAACGCAGCCCTCAACGACATACGCGTTGACACATACAAAGATTTTTACGCTCGCGGGAAACACCATTGAAGACGGCACGGTCATCCTTCGCGATGGAAGGATTGCCGCTGTCGGCGCCACGGTGGATGTTCCCGCAGGAGCGCAGGTGATCGATGCAAAAGGGCTGCAAGTCTATCCCGGAATCTTCGACTCGATCACGCAGATGGGATTGCGGGAAATCGGCGCGGTCAGCGCTACCGTCGATTCGACAGAGACAGGGAGCTACAACCCGGATGTCGTTGCGGCCACGGCGGTGTCTCCCTCGAGCGAGCACATTCCGGTAACCCGCGCGGCGGGCATTACGGAAGTTCTCGCCGTGCCTGGCAGCGGCGGATTCGATTCCGGGAGTTCAAGCAACGTAATCGGCGGCCAGGCTTCCGCTATCCATTTGTCGGGCTGGGCCATCGACGAAATGCTCATCAAGAAGAGCGCGGCAATGGTGCTCCATTGGCCGGAGATCGAGACGCAAACGTTCGACTTCACTACCTTCTCGCGAAAAGAAAAACCGTACGGCGAGGCCAAGCAAGAATACGACAAACAGGTGAATGAACTCACGGACTGGCTGGAGCGCGCCAGACACTACGCTCAGGTTATGGAGAAGGGCTCGCCGGCGAAATACGATCGCGACCTGAAGCTCGAAGCTCTCGTGCCGGTCGTTCGCGGGGAACTATCGGTGCTGGTTTTTGCCGATCGCTCGCGCGAGATTCGCAACGCCATCGAATTTTGCGATAAGCAAAAGTTGCGGATGATCCTCGCCGGCGGCGCGGAGGCTTACAAGGTCAAAGACCTGCTCCGTTCTAAAGGTGTTCCCGTCGTCCTTCGGCCGATGCTGACGCTCCCGCCGGACGAGGACGATCCTTACGACCGTTTGCTTTCGCAGCCCGCGGAGCTTGCGGCTGCAGGGGTGAAATTCGCTATCGCCAGCTTCGATAATTCCTTCGCGCGGCGGTTAGGACAAAACGCCGCGAACGCCGTTGCACACGGCCTGCCGCATGAGGAAGCGCTCAAGGCGGTCACGATTTATCCCGCGCGGATTTTCGGCCTCGACGATAAGATCGGAACCATCGAGCAGGGCAAGCTTGCCAACGTCATCGTCACCAACGGCGACCCGCTCGAACTCACCACCGACGTCAAGTACCTCTTTATCCGTGGACAACTCACGTCGATGGACAACCGGCATCTGCGTCTTTACGAAAAATATTCGAAGAGGCCGAAGCCGCAGTAATTCGAGGCGAATTGCAGTTGAAGTGGGTCCCGCAGAGGCGGGGTCCGCCACTGCAACTCAGGATCCTGCCTCGAGTTGCCATGCCCGGAGTTGGTCACCTCAACTTTCCGAGAAACTTTTTGAGCTGGATTGCGTTCCTATAGTTGAACCTCATGCGCACGCGCCTGCCCATCGCTCTCATAGTGCTAGTCCTCAGTGCCGGGGCCCATCCGGCTGGCGCGCAGGAGGAGCCGGGGAAGGTCGTCGATCAATATGTGAAATCTGCGGGGGGCGCAAAGGCATTGTCCCGGATCCAGACTTTGACGCTGGAGGGAACGTTTACCAACGAGGAAGGAAAGAGCGGTACGTACACGCTGGATACCAAGCTGCCGAATCGCTACTACTCGGAGTTGCTGGCCGGCGACAAGAACCTGATTGAGGCGTACAACGGGAAGTCAGCGTGGCACCGGAATTCCGAGGGTGAGCTTGGCACGCTGGTGGGTCCTGAAGGCATGCAACTGGAAGCGGCCGCGCAGTATTACAACTCCCGGCTGTTGAATCTCAAGAAAAACAAGATCACGCTGGCATTTGTCGGCCACGCGCAAGTACGTGGAAGGGATTCGCTGCAACTTGAGGTCGCGGCGGCGACTGGCATGAAGCGGCAAGTATTCTTCGATCCGCAGACGCACCTGATCGTAAAAGAAGCGGCGACCGTCGGCGGCGTTGAGGAAGAAATTCTATATGACGACTACCGAGCGGTGGATGGCGTAAAGTTGCCTTACAAGATCGAGCTGCACCGGGGAAACGACAAGTACAACATCGAGATCTCCCGCGCCGTAGTCAACGGAACCGTTGGCGAGCGCGTGTTTGATTTCCCTATCAAGTCGCAAGTCAAGCTGCCGGACTTGAAAGCGCTGTTCAAAGAGATTGATGACAACCAGAAGGCCATCGACAAACTCAAGGAGAACTACGCCGGATCGCAATCGGAGGACGAGACTGAGTTCGAGGGCGACGGAAAAGTAAAGAAGCATGAAATCAACGAGTACACGTTTTTCTATCTCAACGGCGACGAGATCACCACTCTGGTGAAGAAAGACGGCAAGCCGCTGAGCGAGGCGGAGCAGAAGAAGGAAAACGAGAAGACGCAGAAGCGCATCGAGGAACACCAGAAGCGCACAGCCAAGAAAGAAGCAAAAGAAGAGAAGGCCAAGGAAGAAGGGAAGAGCGACGAGAAAGACGAGCCTGGAATTGAAATATTCCTGCGCGCGTGCCAGTTTGTGAATCCGCGGCGGGAACGTTTTCGCGGGCAGGACGTATTGGTTTTCGATTTTGAACCCAATCCCGAATTCAAAGCGCACAAGCTGGTTGAAAAAGTAGTGCAGAAACTCGCCGGAGTCGTTTGGGTGGATGAGAAAGCGCACGACGTGGCGCGGTTGGAAGCGTACTTTACCGGCGACATGAAGATTGGCGGCGGCTTGCTGGCGAATTTGCAGAAGGGCACCAGCTTCGTTTTCGAGCAATCGTTTGTGAATAACGAGGTGTGGCTGCCCACGTACATGGAAGCGCACGTCGGAGTGCGTTTCCTGTTGGTGAAAGGAATCAAGGCCAGCATCGCGACGCGCTATTGGGACTACAAGAAATTCAATGTAGAGACACTCTCCACAATCGCGAAGCCCAAGGGAGCGACCGAGGCCGACACGCCGACAAAGCCGGAGTAGCACTGCAGATGGCGATCGGGCTAACAGAGCGCTTTCTTGCTATTCTCAAATCAGAGTTTGTCGAGCGGCGGCCATCTCGGACAATCTCCAGGCTAAATCTTGCATTACTTCCAGGCTTCTGTAATTGGGGCCGCGTTCGCATCCCCAGAATTCAACTGAGGCAAACTAAAGTTATCCTCAATCGTTCTTAGGACGCTATAGTGATTGTATTCCTTGTCTACCGTCTGGTTTTTTACCATATCTCCGAGGAACACGGTATAGATCCGATCGTTCTTCTCATTCCCCTCGGATTCATCGTAAGTGACTACGACGAGAGTTCCCTTCATCTCTTTCTGATCCCAGGGAAACCATGTCCCGAAGAATGTTTCCAGCCAGTGCGAACCCTTTTGCAGTCCCTTCCTGGAGTTATAGAGAGGGTCGTGTCCATCGTCGTCGAGGTTGGGGGTATAGAACATGTATCGAGGCAGAGGGAATTTCTTCGGGTCTTTTCTGAACATTTCGATGGCCGTCACGAACGCATTGTGTGGATCTTTCGTGTCGACCGAAACTACGTTGCCATAGCTTTCCTTTTGAATTTTCTCAAAACTCAAGAACGGTACATGCTTGCGGGCATATTTCCCTTTGGAGGCGTCAAGATAAGGTTGAACGCCGGAAGGATAGTTTTCTGCATAATTCGTCCAATCGAGTAAATCACCAATGGTCCTATGCTCAGGGTCGTCGGGGAAGCTTATCTGGTGGTCACTACGCGTCCCAAAATAACTGCCGGCAATCATGACGAGGTAATTCAGGTAGGACGGATGATAGAGGTTTTTGAAATTTGTGAAGCTGGTTCCCTCGGTCGCCAGTTTCGCTAAAAACTCATTGCTCATCGCTGAAGAGTAGTCTTGGTTCTCCAAGACAATAATCAGTACGCGCTCAAAGTGTTTACCGGGAGCCAGGACCGGAGCCTTGCCATTTTCCGTTTGCAGGCCGCTGCTGGTGAGGGCAGCCCCGCAGGTTACGAGGACTGCCGACACCCAAATTTTCGCTAATCCGGACAATCGCTTACTTTTCATTTAAGGGCCTCCTATTCAGAGCGGACGGTCGTTTTCTGATAGCTTATTCTAAGCGGCTGGCAAGGAACCGTACTGCGCAAGAGTGAACAGTCGCCCTTCCACAAATTCCATGAAGCTCCGGCTATTTTGGTCTACCCTCTTCCCAATTCAATCTGCCTGACTATTTCCGTCGAAGAACCTTGCGGCGGATATCCGGCCAGAACTCCCTGATGAGGTTATTAAGGCCGGCGGCTTCCGACTGTGTTGCCCAGTTCACTGCCGTATTATGAAAGCTGCGCTCTTGGGGTGGGTAATAAAGGTTGGCTAGCCCCGCTTCCATTCCATTCCCGGCAATTTCAGAAATGTTGAAGGTATTGCGGCCGGAATCGGTCCTGGTAATGACGACCCGGGATAACGCGTACCCGGCGCGGCGGAAAAACCCTCCATAGCCGAGGGTATAGTAACGCGGATGTTCATGAGTCAGCGTGGGGACAATGGCTTCCGTGAAGAAAGATCCAGACGCTTGATCCGCAAACGCCCGCCAATAGTAGCGGCCATACCCAGCGGCCCCCTGGTGCAACTCCGGATACGACTTCAGAGCCATGCTTTGGGCGGCCTGCAGTCCTGACCAAATGAACGACGAATAGTCACCGCTATCCTTTGACGCAAGCACGAATTTGTCACGGGCGGATAGCGCAGGAACCTCTGCGTGAGCACTGACAGCCGAAAAATTCGGGATGATTCCAAACATGCGTTTGGTTTGCTTGCCCTCGGAATTTGCTTTTTTCGGGTCGATTGGGGTTACGACCAGTGCGGGAACGGCCACAACCGTCTCGGGCTTTGCCTGGGTGGCCGCGTCGGGTTGCATCGCGGAATCTCCGGCGCTTCCCGATTGCTGCGCTTGCTGCTTGAGCGCCGGGCCGCTCTGCTTCTCCGGAACTGCTGTCTGCGCCCAGACGAGCCTCGGCGACAGAAGAAGAAACAGAACCACCGCGGCGCTTCTCATTGTAGGCATGCAATATTCCAGTCGAACCCCGTGCAGGCGGGAAGGAATACATCTGGGACACCCGAATACTGCTCTCAAACGCCGAGCAAAGCTGTACGTTAAAGCACAGAACAACATTGCCGTCAAAGGGAGGAAACCATCGCCAGCGGTACGTTCGCCGGACTACGACGGCAGTCTCCGCGCAAATAAACCGCGAAAATGTACACAAGAGTACAGACACGCGTCTTGGGAACGTCCAGGATTCAGTTCGCAAGCTTACGCGGCTAGTTTCGCCACGTTCATCCCAGCCCATAGGGATTGGAAGCGCAGGGGCAGATGAATCGTCTTTTTCGGTTTTTGTATATTCTGGTTCTCCCTCGATTGCCAAGGTTGGGACCTGAGGACGTAGCTGGTACCGCGGAGTATTACAATCGCCTGGCTCGGCGTGATGAGGCGGCCAGCAATCCCCCTGACGCGTGGATGCGGCGGATTCCGAAGCGGCTGGCGCTGCGGATTCGACCGTTCAAGACCGCGAAGAAGATACCTCAAAAGATTCTCCGCCGCGCCTCATAACAAGAATCTTTCGTAGAAACCTGCCGGGAGATTTGCAAAAGCATTTCTGGAGAGAGGGATGAAGCGATATTTTGTAATGGCAGTGTGTCTCTTGTTTGCGGCGGGCGCGGTTTATGCCGCAACGAAGGAACAAAGGCGGCTGGAAAATTGCGGCGCAGTCCTGCAGGAAATTTTGGACATTCCGGACAATCTGCCAGGGCAGGTTTTGGCAAAAGCCGAGTGCGTCATCGTGTTCCCCTCGGTATTGAAGCTGGCCTTCGGAATGGGAAAAGATTACGGCCGCGGAGCGATGGTTTGCCGCAAGGGGAAGGAATTCAATGGACGTTGGGGTGCTCCCGCCATGTACGCCCTCGAAGGCGATAGCCTCGGAATGCAAATTGGTGGCGAATCCACCGATCTGATTCTTCTGGTCATGAACCAGAAAGGTGTGGCTTCCATTCTGAGCAGCAAGATCAAGCTGGGTGGAGACGCATCCGCTGCTGCAGGTCCCAAAGGGCGCGATGCTTCCGCAGACACCGATTTCTGGATGCGCGCGGAGATCCTCAGCTATTCGCGTTCTCGCGGACTATTTGCCGGCATTTCCCTGGAGGGTTCCACGCTGCGCCCTGACAACAAAGCAAACGCGCGAATTTACGGCCACAAAATTAGAGCAAAGGCAATTCTGTTGGGCAACAAAGTCTCCATTCCCACGACGGGCCGCCATCTCGTTCGCGTATTGCAAACGAATTCACCGCGGAATGAATCGAAGCAGGTTGCGTCAAGATAGCCGATATTTCAGACCCGATGGTTCCTGGGAAACCGCGATGACAAGCCCGAGCGGGATTTCAATCGCGAACGCGAAAGCGTCCAATCCAATTTCCTTCCTGACGAAATGCTTCCCACAATCCGGCTCGCCATGCGCAGACTCAACTGAGGTAGAATGCGGGGGTTGGCAAGGGAGCGAGAGAGCGGCGGGCGGGGCAATTTTGGGATGGCGTGGTTGTTGCTGTGCCTGGCGTTTTGCGCGCATGTTGCGGACGAGGCGCTGACGGGTTTCCTGCCGGTTTATGACGCCACAGTGCTGGCGATGCGCAGCCAATATAAGTGGTTTCCGATGCCGGCGTTCGGATTCCGCGAGTGGCTGACGGGGCTGATCATTGCAAATGTCGTTTTGTTGCTGCTGACGCCGTTTGCGTTTCGAAACACGGAGTGGCTGCGGCCTTTGGCATATTTCTTCGCTTTTGTGCATTTGCTGAACGCCACGGGACACACGCTGGCGACGATCTTTGGGCAAACCGTCTCGACCATTCACTTCACGCGCCCCGCGCCCGGCTTTTATTCATCACCATTTCTCTTTGCGGGTTCGATCTATCTTTTGATTCGATTAAGTGCCAGCCGCCGGAGGCGAAGCAAGGCTACGGATTCTTAAAATAACGAACCGTTTGGAGGAGGCTCACGTTGCGAAATTCTATTCTTGCCGTTTTCCTGATGACGTTCGTCCAGTTGGCCGGCGCGACCGCTGAATCCCGCGGTCAAACGAAGACCGCGACCAAGGCAGAAGACCAGCCGCTACGCGTCGCGCTTGCCGGGCTCGTGCATGGCCACGCCTTCGGATTCTTCGACCAGTTTCAGAAGAGGACCGACCTGCAGATCGTGGGAATCGCCGAAGCCAACCACCAGCTCACGGAACAATTTGCAAAGAGGTACGGCTTGGAGCCAGGCCTTTTCTATTCCGATTTGGAAGAAATGCTGAAGAAAACACATCCTCAGGCGGTACTCGCCTACACCAACACGTACGATCATCGGCGCGTGGTGGAGATCTGCGCGCGGTATGCCGTTCCCGTGATGATGGAGAAACCACTGACGGTCAGCTTCGAAGACGCACTGGCTATCGAGAAAGCCGCACGCGCTGGAAAGATTCAGGTTTTAGTGAACTACGAGACGACCTGGTATCGCAGCAATCAAGCGGCTTACGACCTGGTACACGAAAACGCCATTGGGGAAATTAGAAAGATTGTCGTACATGACGGTCATCGCGGCCCGAAAGAAATCAACGTTGGGCCAGAGTTTCTCACCTGGCTCACCGATCCCAAGCTAAACGGCGGAGGCGCGCTCTTCGACTTTGGCTGTTACGGCGCGGACCTCGCAACCTGGCTGATGGATGGCCGCAGGCCGGACACGGTGACCGCCATCACCCAGCAAATCAAGCCGGATGTCTATCCGCGGGTGGATGATGAAGCGACTATCGTCCTGACGTATCCGCGCGCACAGGTGATTGTGCAGGCTTCCTGGAATTGGCCGTTCTCGAGAAAAGACATGGAAGTGTATGGGCAGAAGGGCTACGCGATCACCGTGGGGCGCGACTCCGTGCGCGTGCGTCTTCCCGAAAAAGAGGAGACCTCGGCCAGCGCCAAGCCTTTGGAAAAAGCAAAGGAAGATTCCGTTTCCTATCTTCGGGCGGTGCTCTTAGAAGGGATGAAACCGGAAGGGCAGTCTTCCCTTGAAACGAATGTAATTGTTACGGAAATTCTCGATGCCGCTAGGCAGTCCGCATCCACGGGCAAGAGCGTTTCCCTGGCGGGAACACGGTAGAGCCGTCGAGATCTGCGAAATTATTTTGAGGAAACGGAGCGGTCCAGCACCTCGCGGACTTTCACCGCGAGCACCTGTGGCGTAAACGGCTTTTGAAGGAAGGAGATTCCTTCCTCAAGCGTCCCGTCTTGCGCGATCACGTTGTGCGTGTAACCCGACATATACAGCACTCGCAGGTTGGGGTAACGGCCGGTGAGCCGCTTGGCCAGCTCGCGTCCGCTCGAGCCCGGCATCACCACGTCGGTCAGAAGCAGATGGATTCCCGCGCCGTTGTTTCCGGCCAAGCGCTCCGCCTCTTCGGGGGTATGCGCTTCGATCACCTTGTAGCCCCGCTCGGAGAGAACCATCTGCGCCAGCTCACGCACGCCGGGCTCGTCTTCGACGAGCAAGATAGTTTCGTGGGCCTTGCGCGTCGTGGACGCGGGCGTTTCCACAGCCAGCGCTTGGACTTCATCTTTGACGCGCGGTAAATAAACTTTGAAGGTGGTGCCTTTTCCCAGCTCGCTATACACCCAGACGTAGCCGCCGCTCTGCTTCACGATGCCATACACGGTCGACAGACCAAGGCCGGTGCCCCTGCCGCTTTCCTTGGTGGTGTAGAAAGGCTCGAAAATGTGGGCTACCGTGTCCGCCGTCATGCCCACGCCGGTATCCGTGACCGCCAGCAAGACATAAGGTCCGGGACGGACAACCGCATGATCAAGCGTATACGCCGAGTCGAGCTCGACGTTGCTCGTTTCAATGATGATCCGGCCGCCCTCAGGCAAGGCGTCACGAGCATTCACGACCAGATTCATGATTACCTGTTCGATCTGACCAGGATCGGCTTTGATCGCACCCAGATCCTTCGACACAAATGTTTTCATCTCGATGTTCGCGCTCATCAGCCGGCGCAGGAGCTGGTCGAGATTCACAACAATAGAGTTGAGGTCGAGGATTTTTGGTCGAAGAACCTGCTTGCGGCTGAAGGCCAGGAGTTGCCGGACCAGGGCGACCGCGCGATCCGCGGCTTCTTCGATGCGGCGGATGTCGCCGTGCAACGCCGGCTGGTTCAGGCACCGCTGCAGGGCGATCTCGATGTAGCCCTTGATGATCGTCAGAAGATTATTGAAATCGTGCGCGACGCCGCCTGCCAGCCTCCCGACCGCTTCCATCTTGCGTGCCTGCTGTAATTGGTTTTCGAGCATTTTCCGCTCGGTGATATCGACGATCAGGCCTTCCATGACCGGATGGCTGTCACTGCCGCGGACCACCACTGCCGTGTCGCTGACCCATATGGTCTCGCCGTCCTTGCGCGTAATGCGATATTCAGCTTGAAAGGGTTCACCGCGCGAGCTGGCCTCCTCGGCGGCATTCACGATCGGATGATCTTCGGCAGGGATGTGTCGAACCCATTCTTTCGAAGTCGACAGCCATTCGTCCACGGAGTAGCCGAACATCGATTCGATTTGAGGGCTGACGTAGAGCCATTGGCCTCGCACGCCGAGTTCGGCGATGTAACTTACAGCCGCGACTTGCTCGACAAGCATACGGTATTTGATTTCGGCTTGGTCGCGAGCGCGTTGCGCGATTACTCTATCGCTGATGTCGCGGCTGACGCAGATCGTGCCGCCATCAGGCAGGGAAGTAATGGCCATTTCCATGGGCACCACGGTTCCATTGCTGTGGTGCACGGTGAAGGGTCCAAACCACTTGCCATGTTCCTTCAGGCCATGCCGAATATCCTGCTGCACAAGATCGGCGTCTCGCACCGTCGAGATGTGCCGCCAGGATTTTCCCAGAACTGCTTCCGGGCCGGCATTGGCAATCATTCGTGAGTAGGCCGGATTCACATAAATGAATTTTCCGGCCGCATCGAGGATAGCCATGCCATTGATTGCCGAATCCATGGCCAGTTTGTGGGTCTGCACAGCGTTCGCGCTTTTTGCCTCACGAAACTGGCTGATTCCCAGCCGCGCGACGTAGCACACGATCGAAACGCCCAGAAGCGAAAAACGCAGAACCCGCCATTCCCCGCCCAACTGCGAGACCTGCCAAAGTATGATCAAAGGCGCTAACGCAAATGAAGCGTTGGTCAGCATCAAATCGCCGAATGTCTTTTGCCGCAACCGCGAACCAGTTTCGGCCGCAGGATCCGGCTGCCACTGCGCCGCCCACATGGCGCCAACGAGAAACGGCAGCGTCCACAGAAGGTCTCGAAAGGTTCCGGTTGGGGCCGGCTTGACAATCTGCAGGTACTGGGCCATCCCCGCGCAAACCGTCAAAAACATCAAATAGAGAGCGAGGCCGCCATAAAGTTTCCGAGTTTGCGGCTTGCGTGCGCGCAACGCCTGAAAAGCAGCCAGCCCAGTGAGAACGGCGTCTTCCGCGTTCTCGACGCGCATCTCTCGCAAGAATGCCAAGAAGCCATTAAGGCGACGGGCCGGCAGGTAGTAAAATTCGATATAAATAAAGAAAAAAACGATTCCGATCTGGATGAAGTCAAAGGCGGATTCCGCATCGATCCGCGGAGAATCCTTATCCTGGTCCAGGAACAAGGCTACAGCGATCAGCACGCTTTCCAGGCCGAACAGGAATCGCACCACCGAGGTTGCCGGCGGCTCGCTGTGCAACACAACCTCGTAGTACATCCAACCCAGGTTCGCTAGGCCCCACATCGCGACACTCGCGCCGAAAATCAGCCAAAAGGGGCGGCTCAAACCATGCCCGCGCCGGGAAGCACCAAAAGCCATGACAGCGGCAAGACCGCACGCCAGAATTTGCAGCCAGTTGGCGAGAAAGGATCCGAGCGTGGACGTGCCAAACGTCAGCGCTTCAATAATGTGAAGGCCGACAACCACGCATGCCAGTGCCAGGATCTTGCGAGGCATCCTATAGAGGCTCCTCCGAGGGTCAACGGATGGTTCTATTCTTCAGTGTATTGCAGCTGCAAGTGAGGGCAACAAAGACTTAGGTACGGACGTTCCAAAATGGGAAATGCCTCCAGAGAGGCTGAAGTCATCTGCCGGAGTGGAGAATCACTGTTTACAGAAGCCGGATTGCCAAAGGCTCGGCTGGCTAGCGGCCTTCCAGCGGGTAGCGGTCCTGTGACTGGACGGCAGCGGCGACGCGGCGGCGCAGCGCAATAGTGTCTACAGGAGAGCGCTTTGCGAAGCGCTTTAGCACGGCCATCTGCGTGGTGAGCATGTCGCCTTCGTGGATGGCGGCGATGGCGCGCTTGGCTTCGTGCTCGACGCGCTCGGCGGCGTCGTTGATGAACACGCGCGCGGCATCGATCATGGTCTGCGAAGTGGATTCGCCTTTCGCTGCGGCGGCTTTTTGTGCACGCAACAAGCTGGACTCCATCGCGTAAATTTCCATCACGATATTGGACAGCGCGCCGATCAGTTCCTGTTCGTCCGCTAGCTTTTCGCGGAACTTCTGGACGGCGCCCCCGGCCGCTTGCAGAAACATTTTCTTGGAGTTGGCGACGACGCGGGACTCGGCGGCGAGCACACCTTCCGGCGCTTCTTCGAAGGACGGGCCGGCAAGGATTTCGTCTGCCAACTTCATCGCTGCGGGGATGAGCGGCAGTTGCCCGCCCATGGCGCGCTTCATCAGCATCTGGATGATGAGCATGCGGTTGATTTCGTTGGTGCCTTCGAAGATGCGGTTGATGCGCGAATCGCGGTACGCGCGGCACACCGGATATTCCTCGTGAAAGCCGTAGCCGCCGAAGATTTGCACCGCTTCGTCCACGACGAAATCCAGCATCTCACTGCCGTAAACCTTGGCGATGGAGCTCTCGATCGCGTACTCCTCCAGAACTTTCATGGCGTTCTGAATTTTGTCGCCAGAGCCGGAAGCAGCGGTCATCGCTGCTTCTATGTTTCCCGCCGAGCGGTACACCATGGATTCGACGGCAAAAATCTGGATGGCCATCTCCGCGAGCTTTTCTTTCATCAAGCCGAAGTCGCCGATCTGTTTTCCAAACGCTTTGCGCTCCTTCGAGTATTTCGAGGAGGTCATCAGCACGTGCTTCGAACCGCCCACGCAGGAAGCGCCAAGCGTGAAGCGCCCCGCATTCAAGATGTTGAAGGCCACGATGTGCCCGCGGCCGATTTCGTGCAGCAGGTTTTCTTTCGGCACCTTGCAATTTTCCAGGAAAATCGGCGTTGTCGAGCTGCCGTGGATGCCCATTTTGTGCTCTTCGTTGCCGGGCTTGAATCCGGGGAAGGTGCGCTCGACGATGAAGGCGGTGAATTTCTCGCCGTCAATCTTCGCGAAAACGATGTAAACATCGGCGAAGCCGCCGTTGGTGATCCACATCTTCTGCCCGTTGAGGACGTAGTGCGTACCTTCTTTGTTGAGTTCGGCGCGCGTCAGCGAATTCTGCGCGTCGGAACCGGCTTGCGGCTCTGAAAGACAGTACGCGCCAATCCACTCGCCGGTCGCAAGCTTCGGCAAATATTTTTTCTTTTGCGCTTCCGTTCCGAAATAAACGATCGGTAGCGTGCCGATCCCTGCGTGCGCTCCGTGCGTCACCGCGAAGCCGCCGTAAATGGAAAGTTTTTCCGTCAGCACCGTGGTGGAAATTTTGTCGAGGCCCGCGCCGCCGAATTCCTCCGGCACTCCGCCGCCCATCAAACCGACTTCGCCGCCCTTTTTTACCAACTCGGCCATCAGCCCAGGCTTCTTGTTTTCGAGGTCCTTGATGAGCGGGAAGACTTCCTTAAGGACAAATTCCTCCGCCGTCTGCCCGATCAACTTCTGATCGTCGGTGAGATCCGCCGGCGTGAAAACATCGCTCGGCTGCGGCGATTCCAGGAGGAAGCTGCCTCCTTTGGCTGCGGGCTTAGTGAGAGTAGCAGTGGCCATCGGGGTCGCTCCTAGCGGAAAATCTCTGGAACTGGGTATCTATCTAACGACTGTATGCGGCACAACGCAATCCATTCAACTCATTTTACTACCTCGCTGATTCGCCGTAAACACCGTTAAGTTGCTGGTGCCGGAAGAGTTTCTGGCTGATATTCCTTAGGCTGCGGGCAGAAACTGGTAGAATCACCGAGTCTATATGCTTGAAGAAAGGATATTTGGGTCGGCTCTCGTCCTGGCATCCTTACTTTTCATTTTTCATGGCGGCGTTTTACTAATTGCCCCAGGACGGTACTTGCCGTTGGGAACTTGGGGCGAGTCGACACTCAGGCTCGTTCGCAAGCCACCATTTGAATTTTGGAAACGCCTTGCTGGGCTCTGCCTGTCTGTTGCCATTTTTGTGATATTTACGCTTCCTGGTTTTTTTATGATGCTGTACCCCAAGGCAAGCAGCCTCCCATCTCCCGATTCTCAACTACCCCAGGCCGGTGTGCGATGGGACATGCTTGCCCTCGGCCTCTTCACCCTGATATGCGGATACGCGTTGCTACTTCGACCTGAACGGTCTGTCGAAATGATGTTTTCTTCTGATAAAAGTAAATTGGAGGACGAGACCACGCGAAAGCTGTGGAAGCTATATGTACAATATTCCGCATCCTTCTTCTTCTTGTGGTCGCTACTTCCGCTTGGCGAATTCATCAAGAGTTTTCGCTAAATGGCTGACTGGACTTGAGGAAGCCCGCGCGTGACTCTTCTGCTTCGTACTTGGTATTCTCACAGTAGCTCAATTTCGATCTAGGAGTGAATTTCATGCGCAACATTTTCTTAGCGATTCTTTTTCTTGCTTGTGCCGGCATTTCTGCGGGGCAACAGAATGGTTCCGCTTCTCACTTCGACGGCAATTCGTGGTGGGCTCACGTCAAATTCCTCGCGGATGATTCGCTCGAGGGCCGCGACACGGGAAGCGAAGGTCTTCGCAAAGCGCAGGCTTACGCCGTCGAGCAGCTTCAGAAAGCGGGCCTCGAGCCCGCCGGCTCCAATGGTTTCTACCAGCCCGTGCATCTCAACCAATACGAAGTGGATGAGGCAAAATCGTCGCTCGCTCTCGTCACCAATGGCCAAGCGAAAACTCTCTCCTTTGCCGACGATGCGTTCATCGGCACCCGCGCCACGCATGCCTCCGCCACGCTTTCTGCCCCCCTGGTCTTTGTTGGCTACGGGCTGAAAATTCCTGAGAAAAATCTCGATGAACTTGCGGGCCTCGACCTCAAAGGAAAAATCGTGCTCTACCTTGCAGGCTCACCTTCGGACATTCCTACGGCGCTGGCCTCCCATTATCAAACGCCTGCCGAGCGTTGGAAATCGTTGCGCGCCGCCGGGGCCATCGGTACCGTCACCATCATGAATCCCGCGTCCATGGACATTCCGTGGCCGCGCATTTCCGTCAATCGCAATCACCCTTCGATGGATCTCGCCGATGCCGAGTTCAATGAAACTCCGGGCCAGCAACTGGGCGTGACATTTAATCCGGCATCGGCAGAGCAACTCTTTGCCGGCTCCGGCCACACCTTTGCGGAAATCGCGGCCCTTGGCAAAGACCGCAAGCCGCTTCCGCACTTTGCCTTGCCCGTTTCACTCAAAGCCAATACCGTCATCCTCACCAAAGCCCTCGAATCTTCAAATATCGTGGCCAAGCTACCTGGTTCCGATCCTGCTCTCAAGAATGAATTCGTCGTCCTCTCTGCGCACATCGACCACGTCGGCATCGGCGCGCCCATCAACGGCGATCGCATTTACAACGGCGCCATGGACGACGGTTCCGGCAGCGCCCTGGTGATGGACATTGCTTCAAACCTCAAAGCGCATCCCGAGAAAATTCAGCGCTCGATCCTCTTTCTTCTCGTCACTGCCGAAGAGAAAGGTCTTCTCGGCTCGAAATATTTCGCCGCGCATCCCACTGTCCCGGCGAAATCCATCGTCGCCGACGTGAACGTGGATATGTTTCTTCCCATTGTCCCGCTGAAGATTTTGAAAATCGAAGGCATTGAAGAATCCGACCTCGGTACGCGCGCCGCTGCCATTGCGCAGTCCATGGGCGTCAAGCCCATCGCTGATCCCGAGCCGCTGCGCAACGCATTTATTCGAAGCGATCAATACAGCTTCATCAAGAAAGGCGTTCCTGCGGTAAAAGTGGATGTTGGATTTGAACTCGGCACGCCCGAACAAAAAATTTTCAAGGACTGGCTCACGAACCGATACCATGCTCCGAGCGACGACGTGAATCAACCCGTCGATCTGCAAGCCGCAGCGGGCTACGAGGAATTCACGCGCCGCCTGCTCCTGGAAACCGCAAACGCTGCGGCGCGTCCGCAGTGGAAGCAGGATTCCTTTTTCCGGCGCTACGCCGCCGACTAATTTTCTATTTTATTCCGCTGTGAGCCACACCAACCGCTGGCGGAGGCTGGAGTGCATCTCGCAGAGGGGGGTGGCCGGGCCCGCCGCCGCTCAAGATCGGTGGGCGTTCAAATTCTCAACTTCTGCCAGCCTGCGCCGCAAGAAGCGCCGCTCAATGTCATTGGTCGCCAGTGTGAGCGCCCGCCGGTATGTTTCTGCCGCCTCCGCATTCCGTCCCAGCCGGCGCAGCAGATCCGCTCGCGCCGCCGGCAGCAAATGAAACTTTTCCAACTCTTCGCGTTTCTCGATTTCATCGAGAAGCGCTAGTCCCTCTTCAATCGAACGAGCCATGGCCACTGCCACGGCGCGGTTCACTTCAATCACCGGCGACGCTTGCATCCTCAACAAAACGTCATACAGGGCCGCGATTTGTGCCCAGTCCGTTTCCGCTGCCGTCCTCGCATTGGCGTGCAGCGCGGCAATCGAAGCCTGCACCGCATACAGGCTCGCCGCGCCGCGGCGCAGCGCCGATTCCACAATTTCCGTCCCTTCGCGAATCTGTTCCGCGTGCCACAGACTCCGGTCTTGCTCCTCCAGCAAGATCAACTCGCCGTCCGCGCTCACCCGCGCATCGCGCCTTGAATCGTGCAGCAGCATCAACCCCAGCAGGGCCTGCGCCTCCGCCTGCTCCGGGAGCAGATCGCACAGAACACGCCCTAGCCGCATGGCTTCCGCGCAAAGCTCCCGCCGGATCAGCGCATCCCCGCTGGTGGCCAGATAACCCTCATTGAAAATCAGGTAGACGACCAGCAGCACGCCGTCCAGCCGGTCGCGCAACTCTTCCTGCAAGGGAACGCGATAGGGAATCCCCGCTTCGCGAATCTTCCCTTTTGCGCGCACCAGCCGCTGCGCCATCGTTGCCAAGGGAACAAGAAACGCCCGCGAAATTTCCTCGGTCGTGATTCCACAAACGGTGCGGAGCGTTAATGCCACTCGCGCTTCCAGCGGCAGCGAAGGGTGGCAGCACGTGAAGATCAGCCGCAAGCGGTCATCAACAGGCATTTCCTTGTCGCCATCACTTTCCATCGCCGTGGTGGTCTCCGCAGTCTTTGCAATTTCTTCCGATTTTCGTTCGAGGCGCTGATCGCGCCGCAAGCGGTCGATGGCCTTGTGCCGGGCCGTGCTGATCAGCCACGCGCGCGGATTCGCCGGCGTACCCTCCACAGGCCACTTCTGGAGGGCAACGGCATACGCTTCCTGCAACATCTCCTCGGCGAGATCAAAATCGCCCAGCAGACGGATCAATGTCGCCAGAATCCGTCCCGACTCCTCGCGATGCAGTTTTTCAAAATCCATTCGGAAGGAATTTCAGCGCCACGCTTTGGCAAAGCGCCGTTTGGACTAGGGCAAAGCGTGGCGCGTTGTTCTGTTTCATTCCACGACTGCGGATTCTATGCTTGCACGGCTTTCCCGCGAACCACGATGGGCCGAACCTCGATAGTTCCGCTGCGCGCGGACGGAATTCGCGCTGCTATCGCGATAGCTTCGTCCAGATCATTGGCGTTCACCAGAAAATAGCCGCCCAATTGCTCTTTGGTTTCCGCGAACGGGCCATCCGTCACCACGCGTTTGCCTTCCCGCACGCGCACTGTGGTAGCCATTGTGGTTGCGGCCAGTTGGTTTCCTCCCAGGAACCGGCCGTTTGCCGTGAGGTCCTCTCGAAGTTGCCCGTATTCCTGGTAGATAGCGGCCCGGTCAGATTCCGTGGTCTTCTCGAATCCTTGTTCCGAGTGATAAATCAGCAGCAGGTATTGCATGGTATTACCTCCTGTTGGTTAGTCGAACGGGAACGCCGAAAATCGACAACGCTAACCGTGGGCGGCTTGCTTTAGAAAGGTCCCTTTTTCCAGTTCGCTAAACGCCTGCCGGAGCTGTTCTTGCGTGTTCATCACGATGGGGCCGTACCATGCTACTGGCTCTTCGAGCGGCTTGCCGGACACCAGCAGAAACCGTATTCCTTCGTCGCCCGCCTGCACCATCAACTCGTCGCCGCGATCGAATAGCACCAGCGAACGATTGTCCGCCTCCGCTGGCGGATTCGTGTCCGCCCAGCTCACTGGCTCCGTCGGCACCGCCAGCGGCTCGGACGCGTTACAAAATTTTCCGTCGCCAGCAAAAACGTAAGCGAAAGCATGCCGCGTAATCCCTACCGGAAGCGTCTTTCTCCGCCCCGGCGGCACGGACACATCCAGATAAATAGGATCGGCGGCGATGCCGTCCACCGGCCCGCTCTTTCCCCAAAAATTCCCGCAGACTACGCGCACGTGCGTACCGTCGTCGTCCTTGATCTCCGGAATATCCAGCGCCTTTACCTCTTGATAGCGCGGCGCGGTCATCTTCAGCGCCGACGGCAGATTCGCCCACAGTTGGAAGCCATGCATACGGCCGGCGTGGTCGCCCTTGGGCATCTCCTGGTGAATGATCCCGCTGCCCGCGGTCATCCATTGAACGTCGCCTGCCGCGATCGCGCCGTGGTTCCCCATACTGTCACCGTGCTCCACCGTTCCCGCCAGCACATAGGTAATCGTCTCGATGCCGCGATGAGGATGCCACGGAAACCCCGCCAGATAATCCTCCGGCACGTCGTTGCGAAAATCATCCAGCAGCAGGAACGGGTCGAAATCCGAAGTATTGCCAAAGCCGAACGCACGGCGCAGATGCACTCCCGCGCCTTCCGTCGTCGGCTTGGACTTGATCAACCTCTTCACCGGTCGTATGGACATGGCCGTCTCCCTTCCCGATAGTGCACCTATTCGATGCAATTGGACCAACGTTTCGACGCAAGAGAAATGAGCGCCGACAGATAAAAGCGTGGTCCGAATCCATTTGCAGATAAGGATTGCAATGCCGTCTAGTATTTGTGGAGTGCCTCACTCCCTTTGAAGCCCACTGTGAGGTAACTCCAAGCTTTGTGAGCCGGATTGTAGAACGTAGCGTTCGATCCAGCGAGCAGCCACATCACGTCACCCACGACGAGTGTTTGGTCAGGCTTGCCCTTTATCATCGTTTGAATTCCAGAACCGCCGAGAAGGACGAACAAAGTCCCTGTGTATTGCGTCATTGTAATCTGCTCCGCATCAGGGTCGAGCCGGGCCATTGATGCTGATATCTCATCGGTTTGAAACTGCGGTACGTTGGACATTCCGCTTCTCTTCTCCATGACCGACCTGCTACAAGTTTGTTTCTCGACACCGGGCACGACCTCCACGCAAATATTTTGCACTTCGCCCTGAGGCTTCAGCAATTCGATGGTGACGTTGTTGAAGGGGACGTCCGATTCGTTGCGGGCGATGTGGGCGAAGTGCCCGAGGGAGTAGCCGAGCTGGCCGTCGGCCATGACGATGCGGGCTTCGGGTTTGCCTTGGACGGCGTTGATAACGTCGGCGGGGCCGAGGGAAATGTAGAGATAAGGAACGTCGTGTTGGTGGAGAAGCGTGGCGTCATGCGCGGGGACGCTTACGCGGAAAACGCGGACGTAATCATTTTCCAGGACGAGATGATGGTGGGGCTCCCTGGCAATAGGAACGGCGGTGGGGGCCTGAGCGGGGAGTGAGGCAGAGAACAAGAGCGCGAGAACAATGAATAGGCGTTTCACGAGCGAATTGTATATCACCTGAATCCCTCGCAAAGGCATGAGCTATCGGGTGGACCACCAAACAAAAAAAATGAAGAGGACTTGCATCGGAATGCGGAGCCAAAGAGGCGTGGCCGGGCGCCCGCGAAGAGTTATTCCGGCACGAGCCGCATGAATGTTTGCGGGCAAGACGGCCATGAAAAAAAGAATCAGAGCGATGCCCGCGGCGCGTTGCGTCGCGGGGATTACAAGACCAATCGCACCGGCCAGCTCGCAAAGCCCGGTAAAGGAAACCATCGCCCGCGGCCGTGGAACCCATTGGGGCGTCATGCGAATGAGGTCTTCTTTCATTGGCGTGAAATGCGCGCTCGCGGTGAAAAGAAGCATGACCGCGAAGCCATCGCGCACGGCCGCTGGCCATGAGGCGAAAGCTGACACACCCGCAAAACCAAGTCCACGAAAGACAAGGATCGAGGCGGCGAGAATGAAGAGAACCAGCATGCCTAACCCAAGACCAACCCGATCAGAGGCGCTCGAAGATGCCGGCTGCTCCCATGCCGCCGCCGATGCACATGGTTACCATGCCGTACTTTGCGTTGCGGCGTTGGAGTTCACGGATGATCGTGGCGGTAAGTTTTGCGCCGGTGCAGCCGAGAGGGTGGCCTAGGGCGATGGCGCCGCCGTTAGGATTTACGCGCGTGGCGTCGAGCTTGGCTTGTTGGATTACCGCTAGCGATTGAGCAGCGAAAGCTTCATTGAGTTCGATTACGGCCATATCGTTGAGCGAGAGGCCGGCGAGCTTCAAGGCTTTGGGGATGGCCTGGACGGGGCCGATGCCGAATTCTTCGGGCAGAACGCCGGCGGTAGCGTAGGCGACGAAGCGCGCGAGCGGCTTAAGGCCCAGCGATTTGGCGCGGGCGTCGCTCATGATGACGGCAGCGGCTGCTCCGTCGCTCAAGGGAGAGCTGTTGCCCGCGGTGACGGTGCCCTTCGCATGAAACGCGGGCTTCAGCTTGGCGAGAACGTCGAGGTTCGTGTCGGCGCGGGGAAGTTCCTCGGTCGCGAAAGTGAACGTTTGAGTTGCGGGTTTGATCGGAGACTTCGGCTTGGAGGAAGCGCCGTTGCCGTTCGGAACGGAGGTGATTTTCACTTCCACCGGGATGGTTTCGTCCTTGAAATTTCCGGCGGCGATAGCAGCGAGAGCTTTTTTGTGCGAATCGGCGGAGAACTGGTCAGCTTGCTCGCGTGTGATGCCAAATTTTCGCGCAATGTTTTCCGTGCCGAGGCCCATGTTGATGTAGGCGTCGGGATAATTGTCAACGAGCCAGGGATTGGGCGAAATCTTGTTGCCGCCCATAGGCACCATGGACATGGACTCGGTGCCACCGGCAACGATGACTTGCGCTGAGCCGGAACGGATGCGCTCGGCCGCGAGCGCAATGGCTTGCAGGCCGGAAGAGCAGAAACGGTTGATGGTCATCGCGCTGGTTTCCACGGGGAGACCGGCGCGGAGCGCGGCGATGCGGGCGACGTTCATGCCCTGTTCGCCTTCGGGCATGGCGCAGCCAAGGATCACGTCGTCAATTTCTTTGAGGTCGATGCCGGGAACGCGCGCGAGGGCTTCCTTGATGGCGAGAGCGGCGAGATCGTCGGGGCGTGTGGCGCGCAGCGAACCTTTATAGGCGCGGCCGACAGGAGTACGGATGGCAGAAACGATGACGGCTTCAGGCATGGCGGGACCTCGCAGGTGAAGATTCATGTTCATTGTTGGGCGGGCGAAGAGAAAAAGCAAATTTTCCGGACTCGTGAGACTTGTGGGGATACCCCACCCCCCGGTGTTTTGAGCAAAGAGTACGGAATCGCATGAAAACAAAACAGTTGAGTTTTTGGTGAGTGCAAGAAAATGCAAAAGAGAGCAAAAGAGTGCGCAAGAGTGTGAAAGGAAAGGACTTGAGTAAAGCGGCGAGCGATGAGTGGCCGGTACCGGAATGGGAATTGTTGGTGTACACCCGGCAGTTTTCATAAGGGTGGCAAGCAAAGGACTTACGGTATACGGAACTTGGAAGAGAGTACGGAGAATGGAAGCTGCTCTGTTCGTTGTGGTTGAAGGAGAGTAATTGGGTAGGCGCAGGAATAGTGAAGGAGTTGGAAGGACCACTTGGTGGGCGAGCATGGGCTTGCGGGCACGGAGGGAACGTGCCGGATTAACCAAAGAATTATAGCGTATTAGTACCTTTTGTCAATAATTACTTTAAGTGGTTTAGATGCTGAAGGTTAGCGTATTTCAGCAAGCGGACGTACTGGGGCATGTCGGAAATACCGACTTGCCCGGCCATCACGAAGCGTTCAGAAAAGCCCGGACTCCCGATCAAATGAGACGCAGCCCGGGGACCAGAGGTGATCGTGGAGCCAGAGGCGGATTATTGTGCTAAACCGACGCGGCGCAATAAATCCTGGAACCGCGGGTCGCTGCGCAGCGGGTCGAAGGCCGGTTCAACCTTGAGGGTGGTCAGAAAGCCGAAGTGCCCGGAGTAGGCCTTTTCCAAGTCGGCCAGGGCCTCCTCCTTGTCACCCACACCTAGGTGGGCCCACAGCATAATTACGGGATTCAGCTGCTCATGCCGGCTCACCTTTTCCAGTTTATCCAGCTCGCGCCGAGCCCGCTCCAACTGACCCGCCCGGCCGTAACTGTAAGCTAGCACCGACCAATACCAGGGTCCTTCACCATAAAGACGTTGACTCTCTGCCCCGGCCAGCGCTTGGGAGAACATCCGTTTTTCTACATAGGCATAGATTATGAGCGCGCCCGCCCGGCTAAAATTCGGATCCTTCCGAAGCACGGCGCGAAACTGTTCGATGGCGGGGTCATATTGCCGTGAGAAGTACAGAATCGCGCCGTGGTCGGAGGCAATGATGAGCGAAAGTGGATCCAGTTGGCGCGCTCGTTCGCTCTCGTGTAACGCTTCGTCGAAGCGCCTCAGCCACATCAAATGCTCGGCATACCACTGGTGGGCGGTGGGGTAATCAGGGTTCAATTCGATAGCCCGCCGGTATTCTTTTTCTGAGGTTTGCCAGTCCCAATCCTGATTCTGGACAATCAAAGCCAGCGCGGTGTGTGCCTCCGCCGATCCCTGGTCAAGCTCCAACGCACGTAAGGCGGCCGTGCGGGCTTGGGGCATGTACATAGTTGAGGAGGCAGAAGAATAAGCGGTCAGCAGGGTATAGGAATTTGCCAGGCCCGCATAGGCAAGGGCGTAGTTGGGGTCGATGGTTGTAGCTTGCTGAAAACACTCGATTGCCTGCTTAAATCCAGCGACAGTCCTTTTGTTCCAGAAATACATGCCCTTGACATAAAGGTCGCGGGCCTCGGCGGATTTGGGGGATAACACAGGCCGGCTGTTAGGCCTACTGGATTCGCGGCCGTTAGAGGCGTGGATTTCGCCAGCGACGTTATTTTGCGGCTGCGGGCGGTCTCGAAAGCGAAACCATGAGAAGTAAGCACCCGGCACAACTATCAATAGAATGGCAACGCCGAGAAGGATCCTCCATGCGAGCTTGCCGGCCCCATCCACAGTGGCCGCCGATTCGGCGGAGCGATCAGCGACAAGGGAGACGTCCACATTGGCCGTTGCCGAGACTTGCTCAACAGGAGCAATGAACCGATAGCCCACGCGAGGAACCGTTTCGACGTACCGCGAATTTTCAGGAGAATCACCCAGCGCGTGACGGAGTTTCTTGATCGCGCTGTTCAGGCTGTGTTCAAAATCCACGAACGTGTCGGAGGACCACAGTCTCTGCTGCATCTCTTCGCGAGTAATTACTTGTCCTGGTTTCTCCAGCAGGATGGATAGGATGCAAAAAGGCTGGCTTGGCAAGCGGATGCGCACTCCGTGCTTCCGCAATTCCCGCTCGGCAAGGTTTACCTGGAAGACGCCAAAGCGGAGGACACTCCCGGGCGAGAGAGACTTCGTTTCCGCCACAGTTCACGACTCCAAGGACTGGGCCGCCCCTTCTAAGGCAGTCACCTATGTACGTAACCACAATCCTATCTGAGGCTTAGTTGGTCATCAAGAGATAATGCAACGTGCATTGCTCTCTCGCCACTACTCCCATAGTTTGCTAACAAAGCGTGTCCCTCTGTTCTGAAGAAACAAAATCTGAGCCTGCGCCATCGGCGCTTTAAGGGGTGTTTCGATGCGGACTTTCGCCCAGCAGTCCAGCTCTATACGTTGTTTGTCTCAGTTTTTTGACAAGAATCCCGCGCGCGCGCGCCAATTCAAACGCAATATCATCAGCACTGTTTTTCTTGCCGTCGCCACGCTGCTGGCCATTGGGGCGCTAAATGGACAGCAAATCACGTTCATCCCAAACGGAACGTTTTTCGGGAATCCAGGTGGCGCGTCCGAAACCCATAGCACAACCGGAGGTGGCATGGACCTGACGGGACCATTCTTTCAGAGTTTGGGCACTAACGGCCGTTCGTGTGGCTCCTGCCATCAGCCCAGCGACGGTATGTCCGTTTCAGCTGTCAATGTCCAGCAGCGGTTCTCGCTGACTCAAGGCCAGGATCCGATTTTCCGCACCGTCGACGGTTCCAACTGTAACCACAGCATCGATATCTCAACGCTTGCCGGAAGATCTGCTGCCTATAGCCTGCTGCGGACGCGCGGTTTGATCCGAATCGCCATCGCTGTCCCCGCAAGCGCGGACTATCAGGTCGTCAGTGTGAGCAATCCATATGGCTGCAACGAATCCGATGTAATCTCGATGTACCGGCGGCCGCTGCCCTCCACGAACCTCCATTTCTTGAGCGCGGTGATGTTTGACGGCCGAGAGTCGACCCCCGTTACGGGCACAACCAAAATCCTGTACTCGAACTATCCAACTGCCCTATTGAACGATCTGGCGCACCAGTCCGTTGATGCCACCATTAACCACGCGCAGGGTGACGGCAAGAGACCAACGCCTCCAGAGCAGCAGCAAATTGTCAATTTTGAGATGGCACTTTTCACCGCGCAAACCATCGGCAACTACGCCGGCCGATTGGACGCGCACGGAGCGAATGGCGGACCCGTAGCTCTCACCACTCAGCCGTTCTTTCTGAGTATCAACTCCAGCGTCAACCCTTTGGTACCCACGCTTGAAACTCCGGGTGGGCTCGTGACACCTGGCGATCATCACTTTACTCCCGCGATCTTCAACCCATTTGACGCCTGGGGGTCACTGCCTGATACGTCCCCGCGGGCAGCGGTTGCGCGCGGCCAAGCCATTTTCAATTCCAAGCCCATCAACATCACGGGTGTGGCTGGTATCAACGACGATTTGTCGGCTGGCGGTCTGGTTGCCGGCGGTATTCCCTCACTTACGGGAACCTGCGGCACCTGCCACGATACACCAAACGTGGGGAATCACTCCTTCCCGACTCCCTTGAACATCGGGACTGGTGACCCCAGCCCCTCCAACGCATCTGCCAATTTGGGAGGGTTGGATGTGAGCTACTTGCCGGCCATCACTGTTTGCAAAACGGATTTGGTCACGGGTGGGCCGACCAGCATCTGCAAGACCACTACGGATCTTGGCCAAGCATTGATCGATGGGAGATTCGACCATGTTGGCAAAATCAAGGGACCAATTCTGCGCGGTCTTTCAGCCCGCGCCCCGTATTTCCATAACGGATCCGCTCAGACTCTGTTGGATGCCGTGCAGTTTTACGAGGGCCGCTTTGGCCTTGTTCTCACGCCTCAGGAGGAATCGGACCTGGTCGCGTTCT
>WNFT01000047.1_pt1 | contig 67552 bp, 67 predicted proteins | sample 5400191 | NCBI WGS metagenome assembly WNFT01 (sample SAMN13153359, study PRJNA577476) | soil metagenome | isolation source: 80 cm saprolite under Madrone tree | place: USA:California | collected 2016-06-14 | reverse complement strand
GATTTTGGTGGTGCGCCCTAGAGGATTCGAACCTCTGGCCTTCGGATTCGTAGTCCGACGCTCTGTCCACCTGAGCTAAGGGCGCATGGCGGAGAGGCCGGGATTCGAACCCGGGACAGAGGTTTTGCCCCTGTAACCGCTTAGCAGGCGGCTGCCTTCGGCCGACTCGGCCACCTCTCCGAACCGTCGAGCCTCAAGAGTATAACGGATTTGTCGCCGACGACGACTCGAGACCCAAGGAGCCACCATGACCGCCCTCCGACAGTTCCTGCGCGACGTCTGGACCCTCGCCATCCCCTACTGGTTCTCCGAGGATCGCTGGCCGGCGCGCGGACTGCTGGCCGTGCTCGTGGCGATGAACCTCGGGCTCGTGTACCTCAACGTGCTGTTCAACCGGTGGAATAACGCCTTCTACAACACGCTGCAGGACAAGAACTACGGGGCGTTCACGCACCAGCTCGGCGTCTTCACCGGGCTGGCCGCGACGTTCATCATCGTCGCCGTGTACCAGCTGTACCTGAACCAGATGCTCCAGATCCGCTGGCGGCGCTGGCTGACCGACCACTACCTCGACGCCTGGCTGGCCGACCGCGCCTACTACCGGATGCAGCTCGTGGGCGGGAGCACCGACAACCCCGATCAGCGGATCGCCGAGGACCTGCGCCTGTTCGTCGCCCGCACCCTCGCCCTCTCCCTCGGCCTCCTGAGCGCGGTCGTGACCCTCGCGTCGTTCATCGCCATCCTCTGGGGGCTCTCGGGCGCCGCCACCCTGCCGCTCGGCGCCACCGGCCTCACGATCCCCGGCTTCATGGTCTGGGCCGCGCTCGTCTACGCGATCGCCGGGACCTGGCTGACCCACAAGATCGGCCGACCCCTGATCCGCCTGAACTTCGACCAGCAGCGGTTCGAGGCCGACTTCCGCTTCAACCTCGTGCGCTTCCGCGAGAACGTCGAGGGCGTGGCACTCTACGCGGGCGAGGCCGACGAGGGACGGACCTTCCGCGAGCGCTTCGCGCACGTCGTCGGGAACTGGTGGGGCATCATGCGCCAGCAGAAGCGGCTGACGTGGTTCACGGCCGGCTACAACCAGGCCGCGATCATCTTCCCGTTCGTCGTCGCCGCCCCGCGCTTCTTCCGCGGCGAGATCCCGCTCGGCGGGCTCGTGCAGACGGCGCTGGCCTTCGGCCAGGTCCAGCAGTCGCTGAGCTTCATCGTCAACGCGTACGCCGACATCGCCGAATGGCGCGCGGTCGTCAATCGGCTCGTCGGCTTCCGCGACGCGATCGACCGCGTCCGGAGCCAGGTCGGCGGGATTCGGGTCTCGCCCGGCGCCGACGCGCGGCTCGCCCTCGAGCGCGTCGACCTGGCGCTCCCGAACGGCCAGCCGCTCCTCGGCGGCGTGAGCGTGTCGGTCGCGCGCGGCGACGTGGTCCTGATCACCGGACCGTCGGGCGCCGGCAAGAGCACGCTGTTCCGCGCGATCGCCGGCATCTGGCCGTTCGGGCGCGGAGAGATCCATCGCCCGGAGCACGCGCGCGTGCTGTTCCTGCCGCAGATCCCGTACCTGCCCATCGGCACGCTCCGGGAGGTCGTGGCCTACCCGATGCCGGCGGCGGGTGTGGACGATCGGGCGCTGCGGGAGGCGCTCGCGGCGTGCGGGCTTCCGCACCTCGTCACGCGCCTCGACGAGATCGGGCACTGGGCCCAGGTGCTCTCGCCGGGCGAGGCGCAGCGCATCGCCTTCGCCCGCGCCCTCGTGCAGCGGCCGGAGTGGCTCTTCCTCGACGAAGCCACCTCGGCGCTCGACGAGGCCTCCGAAGCGGAGCTGTACCGACTGCTCCGGGCCCGCCTCCCGGGAACCACGATCGTGAGCATCAGCCATCGGTCCACGCTGGGCCCCTTCCACACGCGGCACCTCCAGATCACGCGCCGCAGCGGCGCGCCGGGCTCCCTCGAGGAGGTGGCGGCGGGGGCGTCCGCCGACGTCAGAGCGTGAGGCGCGGGTCGAGGGCGTCGCGGATCCCGTCACCCAGGAGGTTGAACCCGAGGACCGTGAGGAAGATCGCGAGTCCCGGGAACGCGCCGAGCCACGGCGCCTGCTCGAGATAGCCCCGCGCGGTGGACAGCATGATCCCCCAGGAGGGCGTCGGCGGCTGGGTGCCGAGCCCGAGGAAGGACAGCGCCGCCTCGGTGAGGATCGCGAACGAGATCGAGAACGACGACTGCACCAGCAGCGGCGCGATGCAGTTCGGCAGGACATGGAGCACGACCACGCGGAGGTCCGTGGCGCCGAGCGCCGTGGCCGCGGCGACGAAGTCATTTTCCTTCACCGCGAGGACCTGGCCGCGGATGAGCCGCGCGAAGTGGGGCACGAAGACGACCCCGATGGCGAAGAGCGCGTGGATCAGCTTCGGTCCCAGGATCGCGGTGATGCCGAGCGCCAGCACGAGGGTCGGGAACGACAGGATCACCTCGACCGCGCGCATGATGAGGTCGTCCACGCGGCCGCCGACGAAGCCCGCGGCGAGGCCGAGCGGGAGACCGACGACCAGGGCGACGGCCACCGTGAACAGCCCCGCCTCGAGCGACACCCGGCTGCCGTGGATCACGCGGCTCAAGATGTCCCGCCCGATGTCGTCGGTGCCGAACGGGTGTGTCCACGAGGGCGGCGCCAGGACGGTGGTGAAGTCGGTCGCGACGGGATCATACGGCGCCAGCAGCGGCGCCAGCGCCGTCAGCCCGAGGAACGTCGCGACGAGGGCGGCGCCCACCCGGCCGACATGGCTCCGCCGGAACTGCCGGAGCGCGATCGCGGTGAGGCTCGCGCCGTCCATCAGTGGAGTCGGATCCGTGGGTCGAGGTACGAATAGAGGACGTCCACGAGCAGGTTCGACAGCACATAGCCCACCGCGAGGAACAGGATCACGCCCTGGACCACGAAGAAGTCGCGACTGAAGATCGCGTCGATCATGAGCCTCCCCACGCCGGGGAGGGCGAAGAGAGTCTCGGTGATGATCGTGTTGCCGAGGAGCCCGCCGAGCTGGAGGCCGACGACGGTGACCACGGAGATGAGCGCGTTCTTCAGCGCGTGCTTGCCGACGACCTGCCGCTCGCTGAGTCCCTTCGCCTGCGCCGTGCGCACGTAGTCCTGCCGGAGCACCTCGAGCATGCCCGAGCGGAGCTGCCGGGTCACCAGCGCGGCGAGCGCGGTGCCCAGCGTGAAGGCGGGCAGGACCAGGGAGAGCAGGTTCTGCGGCACGCTCGCGGGCAGCGGCACCCAGCCCGAGGGTGGCAGCCACCGCAGCAGGAGCGCGAAGACGTAGATCAGGATGATCCCGAGCCAGAAGCCGGGCATCGCGAACCCGACGAGCGCGAAGACCGTGCTGACGAGGTCCACGCCCGAGTTACGCTTGACCGCCGAGACGATGCCCATCGGGATCGCGATCGCGAGCGAGACCGAGAGCGCGGCCACGAGGAGCTCGAGCGTCACGGGCAGCCGCTCGAGGATCGCCTCGGCCACGGGCTGGTTGGTGCGCAGCGAGCGTCCGAGGTCGCCCCGGAGCGCCCGTCCGAGCCAGGCCGCGTACTGCGCGACCAACGGCCGGTCGAGGCCGAGCCGCACCCGGAAGCGCGCGAGCGTCTCCGGGTCCGCCTCTTCGCCGAGGAACAGCACCGCCGGGTCGCCCGGCAGGGCGTGAACCAGCGCGAAGACCACCAGGCTCACGAGGAAGAGGAGCGGGATCGTCGCGAGCAGCCGGCGGCCGAGGAGCTTGACCACAGCGGGCTAGCGCTGCTCGATCCAGACGCCCTTCATCCGCAGCATCCCGTCGGAGATGTGCTCGAATCCCTTCACGTGGTCGGCCCACACCTTGATCTCGGCGTCGTGGTGGAGCCAGGCATACGGGGCGTCCTCGGCGGCGAGCCGCGTCACCTGGACGTAGAGCGCCTTGCGCTTGCCGATGTCAGACTCCGCCCGCGCCTGATCGAGCAGCTCGTCCATCTTCGGGTTCGAGTACCGGACACGGTTGAGCCCACCCTTGCTGTGCAGGAACACGTGGGCGTTGCCGTCGGGGTCCGGCCGTCCGGACCAGCCGATCCTGAGCGCGACGAAGGTATGGCTGTTGAGGTCGGCGAGGAGCTTGCCGAACTCGAGCAGCTCGATCTTCATGTCCACCCCGATCTCCTTGAGCTGTGCCTGGACGATCTGGAGCTCCTGAACGTGAGTCGGCTGGTTCCAGCCCTTGACGGTGAAGCTGAACCCGTTCGGCATCCCGCCCTCGGCGAGCTTCGCCTTCGCCCTGGCGACGTCGCGCTTCCAGTCCGTGAATTCTCGGTCCTGGGCCCACATGCTCGGCGGGAACGGCCCCCACGCGGGGGCGCCCTGGCCGTAGTAAACGACGCGCTGGATCACGGCGCGGTCCACGGCGTACCAGATCGCCTGACGGACCGCCTTCACGTTGAAGGGGGGCACCTGGTTGTTGAGGTGGATCGCCTGCCACCAGAGGCTCGCGATCTCCGAGACCTTGAGACCGCGCTCGGCGCGCGCGGCGGCGACGTCCTTCGGCGCGATCTGGTGCATGACGTCGATCTGCCCGGTCCGCATCGCGGCGAAGCGGACCGAGTGGTCGGGGATCGGCCGGTAGACGATCTCGTCGAGGTGCGGGAGCGATGGGTCCCAATACCCGTCGAAGCGCTTGAGCGTGAGATGGTCGTCCTTCACCCACTCGACGAAGCGGAACGGCCCGGTCCCGACCGGGTTGCGCGCGTAGTCCTCCCCGTACTTCTCGACGGCGGCCCTCGAGACCATCATGCCCGCGCGGTCGGTCAGGACCGAGAGGAACGGCGAGAAGGGCGCCGTCAGCGTCACCTCGACCGTGGCGGCGTCGACGACCCTGACCTCCTTCACCGGCGCGATCTCGCTGCGACGGGGCGAGGCGAGCGCCGGATCGCGCATTCGGTCGAAGTTCCACTTGACGATCTCGGCGGTGAAGTCGGTGCCGTCGTGGAACTTGACGCCCTTGCGGAGCTTGAAGACGTAGGTCAGCCCGCCGTTTCTGATCTCCCACGACTGGGCGAGCTGCGGGACGATCCCGAACTTGGCATCGATGTCCACGAGCTTGCCGTAGAGATTGTTGTAGACCTGGCGGTCGACGGCGGCGGTCGACCGATGCGGGTCCATCGTCGTCATGTCGGCATCCATGCCGATGCGGATGGTGCCGCCCCGCACCTCCCCCGTCGCCGTTCGCGCCGGACCCGACACGAAGACCAGGGCGGCCAGCACCCCGAGCATCACTGGCGTCCTCATCGCTTCCTCCTCTGGGTCACCGCGGGAGATCGGTCACGGGCTCAAGTTGTAACATGGGAGCCTGTGAGCGCGTCTGACTACCCCGAGATCCGCGCCGAGCTCCGGGAGCGCATCCAGCAGGATCCCTGGGCCGCCGCGCTCGGCATCCATTACCTCGACCTGCGCCGTGGCTACTGCCGCGTGCGCCTCCGGCTCCAGCCTCACATGGTGAACTTCCAGGGCTACCCGCACGGCAGCGTCATCTTCGCCCTCGCTGACGTCGCCTTCGGCGCCGCGTGCAATTCCCACGGCGAGGCGGCGGTCGCGCTCAACGTCACGATCGCGTTCCTCGACGCGGTGACGCCGGACGCGACGCTGATCGCCGAGGGGCGGGAGAAGAAGCAGGGGCGCCGGGCCGGATTCTACGAGATCGAGGTCACCACCGAGGACGGCGCGCCGGTCGCGCTCGCCCACTGCGTCGCTCACCGCGTTGGCCGCTGATCTGATCCTCCACGGGGGGACGGTCATCACGATCGACCCCGCCTTCCGCCTCGCGGAGGCCGTGGCCGTCGCCGACGACCGCATCGTCGCCGTGGGGGGAAATGCCGAGGTCCGCGCGCTCGCCCATGGCTACACCTGCTTGATCGACCTCGGCGGCCGCGCCGTCGTCCCGGGCCTCGTCGACGCCCACGCCCACATGGACCGCGAAGGTCTCAAGACGGTCTGTCCCTCGCTCGCCGGCGCCGCCTCGATCGAGGACGTGCTCCAGCGCATCGAGGCCCTGGTGCGAGTGGCGGCGCCCGGCGAGTGGATCGTGACGATGCCGCTCGGCGACCCGCCCTACTACTTCGATGTGCCGCAGAACCTCAAGGAGGGGCGGTTCCCGACGCGCTGGGAGCTGGACCGCGTCGCCCCGCGGAACCCCGTCTACATCCGCGCGATCTGGGGCTACTGGCGCCACACGCTCCCGCTCGTCTCGATCGCCAACAGCGAGGCCCTGCGGCGCGCGGGGATCACCCGCGAGACCGTGCCTCCGTGGGAAGGCGTGACGATCGAGAAGGACCCACGCGGCGAGCCGACGGGCGTCTTCGTCGAGGAGACCCCCGTGCCACTCGTCGAGCTCTCCCTGATGGCCACGGCGCCGCGCTTCAGCCATGCCGAGCGCGTGCGGGCGCTCAGAGAGTCGATGCGGATCTACAACGCCACGGGAACGACCAGCGTCGTCGAGGGCCACGGCGTCGCCGAGGAGGTGCTCCGCGCGTACGAGGCGCTCGCCGGCCGCCGAGAGCTGACGGTGCGGGCCCATCTGCTCCTGAGCCCCTCGTGGGGCGCGAGCGATCCCGTATCGATGCGAGCGCGGCTCGACGCCTGGCAGGCGCGAATCGCCGGCCGTGGCGCCGGCGACGCTTTCCTCCGCGTCGCGGGCCTCGTCGCCGAAGGGAATCCGACTCCCGACAACGTGGTGCGCGCGCGGGCGATGCCGTACACGGGTTGGGCCGGCTTCGCCTACGACGCGGCACTGCCGCGCTCTGCGCTGCGGGAGATGCTGCTCGAGGCCGCGCGGCGCGAGATCCGCATCGCGAGCATGGGGACCGACCTCCTCGACCTGTACGCGGAGGTGAACCGTATCGTGCCCATCCGCGACCGACGCTGGGTCGTCGAGCACATCAGCACCCTCACCGCCGGCGAGATCGCCTCTCTCCGCGACCTCGGCGTGGTCGTCACGACCCACACGAACCGCTACCTCTTCAAGGAGGGCGACCTCCTCCGCTCACGCCTGGGCGCCGACGCCGAGGACTCGATCGTCCCGCTCCGGAGCCTCCGCGACGCCGGCGTCCACGTCGCGCTCGCGACCGACAACGTGCCGACCTCGATGTTCCACCCGATCTGGCACGCGGTCGCGAGGCGCGAGCGCTCGTCTCGCCGCATCGTCGCGCCCGGGCAGCGTCTGTCACGAGAGGAGGCCTTGCGGGCGGCGACGCTCGAGGGGGCCTATCTCACATTCGAGGAAGGTGAAAAGGGCTCGCTCGAGCCCGGCAAGGTTGCCGACCTCGTCGTGATGTCGGACAACCCCCTGACGTGCTCCGAGGACCGGATCAAGGACATCACGGCCGAGATGACGATCGTTGGAGGTCGAATCGTCTACAGCGCGGGAAGTCTGCGCCCCGGTTCTCCACTCTCCTCCAGGCCCTGAGACCGACTGCAGCACCTGGGTTCTCCCCTCGCGTTTTCCAGGATTTACCTAATTGTCGGAAGACCGCCCGCGCGCCACCTTGGCAGGGTGCAAGGGGACTGAGAGATTGGTTGCCGGACACTAGGGGAGGGGTTGATGAGGGTTGTTTGCGCGTGGTGCCAGAAGGAAGGGCGGCCAGCCTTGCTCCGCGAGGAAGACTCGTGCGACGGCTCGCTCGAGTCGCACGGAATCTGCGACGACCACAGTGTCAAGCTGCTCCATGAGATCAAGATGCGACTCAGGCAAGCATGGTCCCTCCGTCTGCCGGAGGGCGCGGGCGTCCCGCTGTAGGGCTTCGCGCCCCTCAGGTTAGCCGCGCTCGTAAGCGAGGCGCCGTACCTTGTCCATGTTCGTGCCTTCGATACGGATCAGCCGGGTCGGGCCGTCGCGTCGCGGGGAGTGGACGTCGCCTTCGTTGTAGACGTGCGCCATCCCCGGCTTCAGGGTGTAGCGCCTGACGGGGCGCACTCTGCCCGGCTTGGCCTGGGCGGCGGGCTCGACGATCGCCCAGTCGCTCATCACGGTTTCCCCCCGAGCCTGGCCGTAGATCGCCCACGACGGCCCATGGTCGTGCGGCTGGCTCTCCTTGGCGCCCGTGTAGACATGAGCGAGAACGCAGAAGCCGAGTTGCGAGTCCTCGTACAGGATCTTGCGCTCCGGCCCGCCGTCGCCGAGATGCCTGGCGATGAATGCCTCGTCCTTCAGGACCTCCTGGACGAGCGCGCACACCTTCTGGCGACCCCCGGGCCCGGGTTCCGTCGCGAGGATGCGGTGACAGGCGGCCGCGAACTGTTCGAGCGTGTGCCCCATCGAGGCCTCCTCACTCGCCGGGGTCGTCAGCGCGCGACCGGAGCGTCGACGACCGTGATCTCGTGCTTCTTCACCTGCTGGATCCGCGGCCCGGTGACGGTGACGAATTCCAGGTCGAATCCGGCTTTCGCGCCGGGACTGAGCTTTCGCTGCTCGGTCGAGGCCGTCGCCGTGCCCAGGACCTTGCCGGCGGAGTCGAGCGCTCGGCCGGCGACCTTGATCGGCCCCAGTGGGACGTCGGCGAGGTTCTGCACCGTGCCCCGGACGTGGAGGTGGCCGGCGGCACACACGTACGTCCCCGGCTCCATCCCGGCGTGGCGCTCGGTGCTCTCGAGCTCGACCTTGACCTTCTCGGCAAGGTTGGCGGCCAGAGCCAGCGAGACGCCGTGGACGACCATGAGCCCTGCGATCAGCCATGCGAGGCGTGCCTTCATGCTCAACCCCTCTTTCCTTGTGCTGCGGGAGCGCGGCTCCCGCTCCCTTCCTATACTGCCTGAGGCCCATCGAATCAACCCACCCGCCTTGAGCGGACCCGATTCGAGTCGAATGGCTGGGGGGCTCTCTCCGGTGTCCTCTGAGCCAGGACGCGCTGACGGGCAGTTACACGGGGCGCGACGTGATGCTACGACGCTCGGGGCGGAACACGCCCACCCGGCTCGTCACGCACCGCACAGCCGGGCGATGTCCTTCCAGTCGCGGCTCGTCACGATCGGGGTCGGCGTGTCCCGGACCTCGGCAGCCAGACGCTGCAGCGTGGTGATCCGCTCCGCGGTCGCCGGGTGGGAGGCAAAGTAAGCGAGCGCCGGCGGCGCGCCCTTCTCCGCGGGGACGAGCTGGCCGAGGAACGAGCTCAGGCCGCGCGGATCGACCCGCGCGGTCGCCAGCATGCGGAGCCCGGCGGCGTCCGCCTCCGCCTCGTACTGGCGCGAGTAACGTAGCGTGCCGAGAATCCGGGCGGCTTCCAGGCTATACGCCATCAGCGCGCTCACGTCGCCGGCCACCGCGGCCGCCAGGAGCCCGGCCGACGTGTGCTGCACGACGAGCCGGGTCGGGTGCCGATGGTAGACGTGCTGGATCTCGTGGGCGAGGACCCCGGCCAGCTCCTCGGGCGTGCGGGTGCGCTCGAGCAGTCCGCGCAGGACGACGATGTGGCCGCCGGGCGCGGCGAACGCGTTGACGGCCGGATGGTCCACGATCGTGACGCGGATGCGGTACGTGTCGGGCGCCCGCACGACGAGCCGGGCGACGATGGCGTCGACCGTCGCCTGGAGGGCGGGGTCCAGGCATCGCCGGTCGCTCGGCGCGAGCTGGGCGACCGCGGCCCGGCCGATCCGGTCCTCCCACGAGACCGGAAGGATCGACGCCACGACGCTCGACGCGGCGGGAATGCCCCAGACGTGGAGGGCGCCGCCGACGGCGACCACCGCGAGCGCCGCGAGGGCCGTGACGAGCACACGGAGACTCGGACGACGCGGCCCACGGAACCGCCGGCCCGCCGCCCCGATGCCGCGCAGGGTGACCAGCAGGGCCGGGTCGTCCACCAGGAGGGTCTCCGGCATCGCCCCGCCGCGCTCGAGACGGATCTGCTCGCCGGCGTAGATTCCCTGCGTTTGACGGATCGCGCCAAGTGGCCACCACAGCGTCGCGCCGCCCTCCACCGCGATCTCGAGCCCGGTCGCGGCAACGCGGACCGAGGCGCGCCGGCGCACGGGGGTCTGCCCGTCGAGATAGTGCGCGGCGAAGACCGTCGCCATGGCTACGCGATGCCGACGTCCATCCCAAGGAATGTCGAGAGCGCATCGCCGGTAGCGGCCTCGCTCTGGGGGGCCTGCACGACGCCCGCGAGGTCGAGCGCCCCGGCGAGCCTCACGGTGTCGCAGGCGAACCGCGCGTTTCGGACGAGCACCCACGGCCAACCTAGACCGAGCGTCACCATGAGCAGCAGCACATTACCGCCCACGAGGTTCAGGAGCAGGCGTCCCGTCACGGTGGAGCGGAACCGCGCACGGTCGAAGGTCGTGTGCTCCCAGAAGTAACGGCGCTTCCGCGCCACGTACCAGAACCAGCCGAGCCCGAGCGTCGGCACCGTGAGGAGGACCGCCACGACGAATGGAAGCAGGAGTTGCCGGCCGTTCCCGTCGAAGCCGAAGGGGCGGTTGCCGAAGTGCGCGTGCGCCACCATGAAGGCGCGCCGTCGGGTGTCGAACACCGGATAGTAGAGGCCCAGGGTGAGCGTCGTGAGCATCGAGCCGCCGATGAAGAGCTTGACGAAGTCCCGGGTGCGTCCGCGGAACGAGAAGCGGATGCCCCGCCACGACGTGCGGCTCAACCGGTAGCGGTGCGCGCCGACCGCGGCGATCGGCATGAACACCGACACGACCACGTACCCCAGGAGCTGCGCGGAGCGCTCGAGGAGCGGGCCGGTGCCGAGGAGCCGCGGCAGCAGGTTGAGCGCGATCACCGGCAGGATGAAGAAGGCCATCGCTCTCGCGAACCCGCGGGCCAGCTCGCCACCCGTCCCGTGGTAGGCGAACCGGTCACCCTCGAGCGCGGTCTGGCCGAAGACGTAGGACCGCACTCTCGCCTTGCCCCAGAAGTAGTAGCCGCCCAGGGTCAGGAGCGCCCGGAGCATGTTCACGATCTGGATCCCGAACAGCGTGCCGGCGTGGCCGTGGAAGGAGAGGGCGTAGACGCCGCCCGACGCGGCGGCCGGCACCAGAGGAGCTGCGGGCGCGGACGGACGGGGCGCGGGTGTCCGCCGCATCTTCTCGAGCGCAGCCAGGTAGGTGGCGACGACCACGCCACACCTGGGACACCGCTCGCTCGACGCCTCGGCTTCTTGGCAGCGCGGACAGGTCATGGCACGCCTCCGGCTCGCAGAACTATCGTTGAGAATTGTGCAAGGGGGGTGCCACAGGGACGTCCACGAGATTCCGCGCGGTTCTGGGACGGAGCGGATGGGCACGTGCCAGGACGACTACGGGGCGACGACCCGCGTCACGAGTGCCTGCGCCGGGCGCTGCGCAGCAGCTCGAACACGCGGGCGGGCGTGAGCGGGATACGGTCCACCGTCACCCCGTACTCTGCGAGCGCATCCTCGACGGCACCCGCGATGGCGGCGCCCGGCGCGATGACGCCGCTCTCGCCCACGCCCTTGATCCCGAGCGCGTTCACCGCCGACGCGTGCTCGAGGTGCTCGACGCCGAGCGGAGGCACCTGGTCGGCGCGGGGCAGCGCGTAGTCCATCAACGTGGCGGTGAGGAGCTGCCCCGCTTCGTCGTACATCAGCTCCTCCTGGAGACCCGCGCCGATCCCCTGCGCGATACCTCCGTGGACCTGGCCTTCCACGACCATCGGGTTGATGGGCCGCCCGCAGTCGTGCACCGCGGCGTACGCGAGCAGCCGCACCGCCCCCGCCTCGACGTCGACTTCGACGGCGGCGCCGTGAGCACCGAACGCCCACGTCACGCTGTCCGGGTAGAAGAACCCGCACGCCGAGAGGCCCGGGCTCCCGCGGCTCGCGAGCGCGCGGCTCCGCACGGCGGCGCGCGCGACCGCGCCGAGCGGGAGGCCGCGGTCGGGCACGCCCCGCACCGACGCCCGGCCCTCGGCGAGGACGACATCCTCCGGCGCGCACTCGAGCTGCTCCGCGGCGACGAGCTACGCCCGACGCGCGACCTCGTCGGCGCTCTTCGCGACGGCGGGCCCGGCCACTGCCGCGACCCGGCTCGCGATCGTTCCCATGCCGAAGCCGACGAGCTCCGTGTCGCCGCCGAGGACCACGACGTGCGCGAGGGGCACCCCAGGCGCTCGGCGCAGATCTGGGCGAGACGAAGTCGCCCGCGCGTCGCCCCGAGGTGCGCGTCGCGCTTCGCCTGGAGCCCGAAGAAGACCTTCACCTTGCCCTCGAGGACGAAGAACACCTCCTCGACCTCGTGGCGGTGGCCGCGTTGCCCTGCCCTGGCGGCACGAACATCACGCTGAGGGTGAAGTGCTCGGCCGGGATCGCGCGGACGTCGGTCTTCCCGGACGCGCCCGCGCCGACGTAGCGATGCTGGGCCCGCCGGTAACCCTCCACTCGCGCGTCGGCGAAGGCGTCCCAGTCGGGCAGCCGATTCCCTGCGGCGACTCGGCGGGGCCCGTGACGACCTCGACGTGACCAACGAGTGCTTCGCGCGGCTATTGGTTAGGTATACTGCCAGAGTGTCCAAGCGGGTTCTGATCGTCGAGGATGACCCCGAGATCATCCAGCTCCTGCAGGAGTTCTTCACGGGCCTGGAGCACGGCCACGACTATGAGGTCGAGACGGCGACCGATGGGGTCAAGGCGGTTCCCCTCCTCCGCCGCACGCAATTCGACCTTGTCCTGCTCGACATGCGTATGCCGCGCATGGACGGCCTCGAGCTACTGAAGAAAATGCGTCAGAACAAGATACGGGTCCCGGTGCTCATGGTCACAGCCAATGACGACGCCGAGGCCGCGGGTGAAGCGCTGAGCGCCGGCGTCTTCGCGTATGTCCCCAAGCCGTTCGACTTCCCACGCCTCGAGCATCTCGTCGCGCTCGCCCTCTCGGGAGGGCCGCCCGCCGACGCCCCGCCATCCACCTGAGTTTTCACCGACGTTGCCCGCCACCGGCGAGGACCTGGTGGACGACCCGTCGAACCTCCTCGACGTCGAAGGGCTTCGTCAGAAACGGCAGCCCCGCGCGCTCGATGAAGGCCCGCTTCTCAGGATCGAGGACATCCCCCGTTAGGAACACCACTCGCTCACGCAGCGCGGGAAATCGGCGCTCGATTTCACGATAGAGACCGACGCCGTCGACGCCCGGCATCTTGGTGTCGCTGAGGACAAGGTCATAGGTTCGCTGCGTGAGGAGCTCTAACGCCCTACCGCCGCCCAGTGCAACCTCGACGTGATGTCCCATCCGCTCCAGGGCTTCGGCGAGCACCCCGGCGATCTCTGGTTCATCGTCAACGACGAGGATCGCCTTGGCGCCGATCGGAGGAAGGGTGGGGAGCACGGTCGCCCCGGCCGCTCGCGTGGGCCCGAGGGGGCGCGTCAGGATCGGGAAGTCGATCTGGAAGGCGGCTCCCTCGCCGGCTCCGCTGGCGACCGCGATCGTGCCGCCGTGCTCCTCGACGATCCCCTGGCACAGCGAGAGCCCGAGGCCCGTCCCCTGGCCCGGCGGCTTGGTCGTGAAGAACGGCTCAAAGATCTTGGCCTGAATGTCGCGCGGGATCCCGGGGCCGGTGTCGGCGATCGCGAGCTGGACACGCGCCCGCTCACGGTCGAAGCGGGTCGTGATGGTGATCCGGCGGGCGGCGGGCAGGCTCCGCATCGCCTGATGCGCGTTCGCGACGAGATTGACCACGACCTGGTGGAGTTGGTGGGCGTCGGCCCAGAGGACGGGGAGGTCGTCCGCCAGATAGAGGACGGCCTCGATGTTGTCGGTCCGCAGCTCGTAGGCGAGGAGCTCGACCGCCTCTCGAACCACTTGATTGAGGGCCACCTCATGACGCTCCGGCGGCTGCTGGCGGGCCATCGCGAGGAAGTTGCGCACGATGCGCGCGCAGCGCTCGGCCGCCGCGCGGATCTGCTCGGTTCGCTGGCGGAGCGGTCCGTCCCGGACGACTTCTCGCATGAGATGCGTTTGTCCCATGAGGACCGCCAGGGGGTTGTTGAGCTCGTGCGCGACACCGGCGAGCAGGGATCCCATCGTGGCGAGCTTCTCGCTCCGCAGAAATTGCTGGGTTCGCTCCAGGACCGTCTGCTCGAGCGATCGGTTGTGGCGCTCGAGCTCGAGATAGAGCCGCCGAGTGTCGAGCAGGTTCTTGATCCGCAGGAGGACTTCGAGCCGGTCAAACGGCTTGGCCAGGAAGTCTTTCGCGCCGGCGGCCAGGGCGCGCTGCTTGGCCTCGAGCGTCACGTCCGCGGTCAGCACGAGCACCGGGAGATAGACGCCCTCGGGAATGGAGAGCTGCTGGATCACGGCCACCCCGTCGAGGTACGGCATCATGAGATCGAGCAGGATGAGATCCGGTTGGAAGGTCTGGTAGAGCGCAGGCGCCTTCCGTGAGTCGGTCGTGCTCTGAACGTCGCGGTACCCGGCGTCTTTGAGGAACCGCTCGAGGAGCCTGACGTTTCCTGAATCGTCGTCGATGACGAGGATTCGCGCCGGCGTCTGCGCCTTGTCGCCCATCAGGGCCACCTCACCGCGTGCAAGAGGTCGTCGCCGATTTCCGGAAGGTTCGCGCCCGCAACCCGCTCGGCGGAATCGCAATGGCGGTGCCACTCGCGCGCGAGTTGGCGAAGTCCTTTTGATTTCTCTTGTTCCGTTGTCCCGTGGCCCGGCGGCGCGGCGCGGGTGCCTTGCACCACTTTGGTGCAACTGCACCAGCCTGGTGCAGCCGCGAGTCCGGCGTGCTGAAGCCTGGGCTAGTGACCTGGTCGGAGCGCGGCGCGGAGCCGGAGGAAGCTCTTCACCGCGGCGTTGAACGCCGCAGGCGCTTCCAGATTCGTCAGGTGGCCCACGCCACGCAGGACGACGTGGCGCGCTTTCGGCATGACGTCGGCCATGAATCGGTGGGGCTTCAGGCAGGGCGTGTCGTACTCGCCGACGATCAGGAGCGTGGGCACGCCCAGCGCGCGCAAGCGCACGTCGAGGCTGTAGATGCTCGGCCGCTTGGCCAAGACCTCGAGGGCGGTGTGGGCGAGGCCCCGGGCCCGATGGGTCATGAGACAGGAACGGACGAGCCGCTCGGCCTCCGGCCCCTGGGCCACGTAGCGGGCGAAGAGCGGGTGCGCGACCGCCATGTCGGCGAATGCCTCCACGCCGCCACGGTTCAGGACGTCCGCGAACGCGCGCAGTCCCGCGGCCCAGTCGCCGGCCGCCTCGGAGCCGGCGCCGGTGTCGGCGACGATCAGCGCGCTGACCATTGCCGGATGGGCGAGGGCGAAGTTCAGCGCAATGTTCCCGCCCATGGAGAGTCCTCCGACGACCGCACGCCCGATCTTCAGGTGCGCGAGGAGCGCGTGCAGATCGGCGACCGACGTCGCCTGGGAGTACGCCGCGGCCTCGGGCGGCGCGTCCGACAGCCCGTGGCCGCGCACGTCGTAGGTGATCACGCGGCGGTACCGCGACAGCGCGCGAACCTGGGGGTCCCAGCTCCGGATGCCGCACGCGAAGCCGTGGACGAGCACGAGCGGGGCGCCGCGCCCGGCGACTTCGTAGTAGAGCGAGACGCCATTCACGCGGGCGATCGGCATGGGGGGCAGACGAGACGATCAGGGAGGCGGCGGCTCGACCCTACCCGCGCTTCCTGATCTCGTCGATCTTCCGGTCACGCTCGCCAGCCAGCCGCTCGAGGTCGCGCCCCATCTCTTTGCTGAGCTTCTCGATTTCCTCGTGGCTCTTCGCCTTGGCGAGCGCATCCTGGTGGAGGATCTCGCGCTCGGCGACCTTGGCCTGGTAGACGTTTCGCGCCTCGGCGATGCTTACCTTCTGCGCGTCTGTGAGCGGGCGCTGCTCCTCGACCGCGGACTCCCGGTCCTTCTGGCGCAACCGCTCCATCGCGAGCTCGTACGCTGTCTTCGGGCCGTCGCCAGACATCGCGCGAGCCAGTATAGCACTGGGCGCCCGGGGCGCCGCCGGGGTCTCCCTGGTACCTTCGCCCCTCCCGTGCAGCGCGCGTTTTGCTCATAGTTTTGTTTATAATCTAGTGACGCGTGGGCGACGGCTCGCCCTCGCGAGAATGCAGCACCAGCCGCAGCCAGAGCTTCTCGTCGACCAGATTGGGAGCGTTCAGACACGATGGGCATCAAGCTCTCAGCAAAGTTCGCTCGTCAGGAAACCGAGGCGGCGCGCTTAGCGCGCATCGCCAGAAAGCGCATCCCGAGCGATCGAATCGCGACGATCCGGCGCATGCTCGGAGTCCCCGAGCCTGAGCGCCAGATACTGGAGCGACGCAGTCATCGGACTGACGCTCTCGCGTGTCCAGAGTGTCACCGCGTCTTCGCCCTCCCGATGCATCTGGGGCGGCACAAGAGGGCAAAGCATGGCCCGATGGACGCCGCGTAGGACGCGGCCCTAGGATGGCCCTTTCGACGAGAGCGATGCCGGGAGCACTCGGCTCACTTCGGCATGCGCCATCACAACATCCGGAGAGTCCTGCAGCGCGTCAAGGTACTTGAGTTGGAACTCGCTGTCGCCTCCGGCTTTGAGCAACCGGTACGCGCCCTGGAACATTCTGGCGACGGTCTCCTCCGTCATCGGGTCGCCCGCATCCACGGTCGCGTCAATCTCCGCGACCATCACCGAAAGCGACCGCAGCCAGGCGAACTGCGGGTCCGTTATGACAACCTGAAGCAGCTCGCCTGACGGAATCGACCCGCGCCGGTCTTCGTATCTACGCCGCTCACGGTCTAGAAGTGCGCGGTGAAGCTTCATCAGCCGAGCGCTGAGGTCTCGAAGGCGTTCGCGGTCGTGATCCACGTCTATTGACCTCCGGCACCGTCAGGACGATCTTCCCGCATTTGAGTGGCGGAGGGCGAGGGATTCGCACCCCCAAGGGCCTCTTTATCGACACCTCCCGATCTCGCGGCTGCTCCTCAGCTCATCGCGCGGACCGCCTCTTCGCGGATCAGCGTCATGATCCGCCGCTTGATGGCGATGAACTCGTCCGCCGTCAGCACATCGACCGAGCGGGGACGCGAGATGTCGATCGCGACCTCCTCCTTGATGCGGCCTGGCCGGGCCGTCATGACGTAAACCCGGTCACCGAGCCGGATTGCCTCGTCGATGTCGTGGGTGATGAAGAGCACCGTCTTGTGCGAATGCTCCCAGATCTTGAGCAGGAGCTCCTGCATGAGCGAGCGGGTCTGGCTGTCGAGGGCGCCGAACGGCTCGTCCATGAGCAGGATGTCGGGGTCGTTGGCAAGCGCCCGAGCAAGTGCCACGCGCTGCATCATGCCGCCCGAGAGTTGCTTGGGGTAGGCGCGCTCGAAGCCTTCGAGGCCGACTTCCGCGATGAAGCGGCGCGCGACTGCGGCGCGCTCGTCGGCGGCCATGCCGGCGATCTTAAGGCCGAACTCGAGGTTGTCCTGCACGGTGAGCCAGGGAAACAGGGTGTAGGACTGGAACACCATGCCGCGGTCCTTGCCCGGCTTGGTGACCAGCTTGCCGTCCAGATAGATGGCGCCCGCCGTCGGCTGGATCAAGCCGGCGACCAGCCGTAACAGGCTGGATTTGCCGCAGCCCGACGGGCCGACGATGACCGAGAACTCGTTCTCGTCGACCTCGAGGGAGATGCGGTCGAGTGCCGTGACTGGGTGTCCCATCCGCGGCGTGAAGCGCAGGAGGACGTTGTCAATGCGCAGCTTGCCCATGTTCGGCGGACCGCGTGCCTCAGGGGTTGCTGGCCCAGGGCAGCAGCCAATCCCGGATGAACTTGAAGAGCTGGTCGGAAATCAGGCCGAGCAGGCCGATCACCATGATGCCGAGGAAGATCTGGTCGGTGAACAGCCCGCGCGAGGCGTTGAGGATGAGATAGCCGAGCCCCTTGTTGCCGGCGACCAGCTCGGCGACCACGAGATAGGTCCAGGCCCAGCCGAGGGTCACCCGGAGCGTGTCCATGACGCCCGGCATGGTGGCAGGGATCAGCACACGCGTCACCACCGTCCGCCGGTCCGCGCCGAGCGTGTAGGAGACGTCGAGCAGATCCTGGGAGACGCCGCGCGAGACGTCGGCGATCAGAATGAGCTGTTGGAAGAAGGTGCCGATGAAGATGACGGTGATCTTTTCCTCGATGCCGATGCCGACCCAGAGGATGAGCAATGGGATCAGGGCCGAGACCGGGAGATAGCGAACGAAATTGGTGACCGGCTCGACTGCCGCCTCGACGATCTTGAAGCTGCCCATCAGGATGCCGAGCGGCACCGAGATCAACGAGGCGACGATGAAGCCCGCCATGATCTCGGTGACGCTCGCCGCCGTGTTCACGAAGAGCGAGCCGTCCCGGGCCATGTCGATGCCCGCCTGGACGACGGCGACGGGGGTCGGCAGGAAATCCGAGCGCACCAGCCCGCCATAGCTGAGCGTGCACCAGGCGAGCAGGCTGCAGAGCCCCACGAGCGTACTTACCGTGAGGTAAACCCGCCGTGGGATCTCCCTTTTCGGTGCGGTATACGCCTCGAGGAACGAGGCGATCATTCGTTGACGAATTCGTAGTCGATAAGATCGCTCGGCGTCGTCTTCACCTGGATCTTGCCGTGGCTGGACCAGACGTCGATGGCCTCCTTGACGGTCCGGGAGAGCGGGCCCGGGTTGGCTTTGGTGCCGAAGAAGTTCTTGTTGTCCTCGGCGCCGTAGAACTTGATGCCGGTCAGCGTCTCGGCGAACACCTTCGGGTCCTTGAGCCAACCGCCCACGCCCTTGGCCATGATCTGATTGGCCTCGTCGGGATAGGCGCGCTGATAGGCAACGGCCTCGTTCCACGCCGCGACAATGCCCTTGAGCTCCTTCTTGTGCGTGGCGACGAACTCCTTCGGAACGATGAACACGTCGGTGATCAGGCCGGGCGTCTTCGAGCTATCGGTTAGGAGATGGCCGTGCTCGCTCGCTTTGCCGCGGCTGAGCCAGGGCTCCCAGGTCACCGCTGCGTCGACTTTCTTCGCCACGAACGCGCTCCCCGCGTCCGCCGCCGTCATGTTGACTGTCTGCAGGTCGGATTCCTTGAGGCCGGCCTTGGCCAGCAGCACGTTGAGATAGAACTGGGACACCGAGCCCTCGTTGACCGCGACCTTCTTGCCTTTGAGATCCTTGATCGACTGGATGTCCCTGGTCGCGACGATACCGTCGCCGCCGTTCGAATCGTCGATCGCCGCCACATATTTGAAGTCGTCCGGCTTCTTGAGGTAGAGCAGCGCCGTGTCGACCGTGCTCGCGATAACGTTGATCTGCCCGGCGCGCAGCGCGGTGAAGCGCAGCTTCGGATCCTCCATCACCGTAAGCTCGACCTCGACGCCGTGATTCTTGAAGAAGCCTCTGTCGCGCGCGATGTAGAGCGGCCCATAGCCCACCCAGGTGGAATGGGCGATCTTGATGGTCTCGGCCGCCGCGGGGCTGGAGCCGACCGGGCCGCCGACCAGGCCCCATGCCGCGACGGCCAGGGCAGCGCTGAGAAGTTTTCGCATGCGTGACCCTCCCTGAGTTCGAGTGGCTGTGGCCGTGCGACGCAGTCTCGAGCGTCGGCGGCGCGCGTCCTTTCACGGTCTCGAGGATCGGAGCCGCACCGACCTGGCCGCCGGCCCCTCGAGCGGTGCTACGACCGTCAGCACCGCCAATGTTCGGGGATACTAATGTAGCTCCCGCACCTGCACAAGCAGGTCCGCCGCAGGGTCAGCGCAAGCGTCTGGGGATGCCGTCCTTGCTCGCCCCCGCGCAGGGATTGCCGCCCATCCACTAGGCCAGTTCGTGCGGGATGCGCGACCGCCCACAGGGCGAGGTCGGCGCGCAGCCCGACCGCAAGCCGGCCGCGGCGCTCGGGGACTTCTCCGTCTCTCCGATCTTCCGCGATTCTCAGTACTCAAATCCCCGAGAAGTTTGGCGGAGGACCGGAGATTCGAACTCCGAAACCACGTGTGGGGTCGTGGATGTTCTCAAACCGGAAAGGACTATCGGGCACCATTGGCAACAATCCCAGGCCCCTGCCCAGACATCTGTTCAGCGATTTTGCCCGATTGCGACCGTTGCTGGCCGATAGTTCTGGCACAGTGAACTCTCGTCGGCCCGGCCCAAGACCGGGTCCTCGGCCCTGTGAGGCCACATTCGGGTGTCCCCCGCCCGCGAAGAGCAGCGTGCATACGTCACTTGTCGAGCCACACCTCCTGCATGCGGCCCCAGCTGTATATGGATTGGTGAGGAACCAGGTTCTTCACATACGGCCAGACCGTGTAGTAGTCCAGCCGCCACCCCAGCACGGGGCGGACCGCAGCCTCCTCGAGCTTTCTCTGGATTACCTGAACCAGCGCGAGGCGCTTGGCTGGGTTCAGCTCCTGCGATTGCTGATCGATCAGCCGCGAGATCTCCTCGTCGCAGTAACGGGGATAGTTGCGCGGCGACCCGCAGCCGTAGTTCTCGTAGAAGTTGGCGTCCGGGTCGTCCGGCTCGATACCGGTCCGCTCTATCCCGATCTGAAAGTCGCCGCGCGTTTGCAGCGGATGCCACTGGGCCGACTCCACCTGCTTAAGGGACGCCTCCACGCCGACATGCTTCAACTCATTGATCACGAAGGAGGCCACATCGAGGAAGTCGGGGAGCGCGCGCGTCAAGATCTCGAGCCTCAGTGGGGCCTTGGGCCCGAACCCCGCCTCGGCCAGGAGGGTCCGCGCCCTCGCCTTCTCGTCGGCCGCTTTGCCATTGCCGGGGAGTGCACGGATGTCCTTATCGAGGAGCCCCCACACTCCGTAGGGCGGGGAAGCCATCGAGGCTCCGAGGACCGCCCCGCCCTGGTACACGGCGTCGATCAGCGCGCGGCGGTCGATGGCGCGACTCAGGGCGAGCCGCACCTTCGCATTATCGAAGGGCGGCTTCTTGGTGTTGACGACGAGATGATCGATGACGCTCGTGTTCACCGGCGTCATCACGAGCTGGGGCACTGCCTTCCTGAGTCGTTCCGCGATCGGCTTGGGTGTCTGGCCAGGGAACGCCGTGTCCACCCGGCCAGCCTGGAGCGCCGCCGTCGCCGTTCCTCGCTCGCCGATGATCAGATACCGGAGGCCGGCCAGATAGGGTCGTCCCTTGACGAAATAGTCCGGGTTCTTCACGTACTCGACGAACTCGCCCTTGCGCCACTCTTTCAGCCTGAAGGGCCCGGTCCCGACGCAACCCGTGCGATAGCTGGCCGGCGGCACGTGAGCCGCGTAGATCGGCGTGTAGCCGGATGCGAGCATCAGGAGCAGCGAGGGTTGCGGCCGTCTCAGTCGGAACACGACGGTCTGGGGATCGACGGCTTCAACGGCTTCGACGTTCGTATACCAGTCTCGCCGCGGGTTGATGCGGAGCCTGGCCGAAGCGTCCGGCGTCTCACGAAGCAAGTCGAAGGTGAATTTCACGTCCTTAGAGCTGACGGGCGTGCCGTCGTGCCACCTCGCTCCCGTCCGCAGGAAGAAGACCAGGCTGCGGTCGTTGTCTTGCCACGACCACCTCTCCGCCAGTTCGCCGACGATCGCGTCCATCCGGTGCGTGGTCTTGAGCGGATCGAAGAGCACCAGGTTGCTGAAGCAGGGCATGGCTGGCCACATGGTGGAGATCGTGGCAGTTTCGTGTATTGCGAACCCCTGCGGCAGGTCCTCGCGCAACCGCAGAGTGAGCCCGCCGCCATACTTGGGTGCCTGACCTAGCGTGGGAGATCCGGCGAGGACGACCAAGACCACCAGGGAGAACCATCCAGCGACAGGAACGAAGCGAGACTGACGCATGCTCTGCCCTCCCCTGGATCGAACCCCAACGCGCGTCCTCCGTAATGCTGTTCATTCGCCGGGCCCGGGCGCGCGCTCCTCGCCTCGGTTACTGGATGATCTTATCGGCCCGGATCTGAATCGACTGCGGCATCGTCAGGCCGAGCGCCTTCGCCGTCTTGAGGCACCCGCGCCGCATTCGGATTCCTGCCGACGTGAACTGCTTTAGCGAGCATTGGCGGGCGACACGCTCGATCGATGAAGTCCGCACGCAAACGCTCCGTCAGACCTTTCGCGCCATGCAGCACGCCCCGCCCAGCCGAAAGGAGCGGGCCAGTCTGCGCGCGGAAGTATCCTAGCCGTCCTTCAGGGGTCGAAGTCCCGACACACTCTGAAGGGCCCTCAGCACGCAGGTCTCTGATCCGCCGAGTTGGATGATCCGCAGCAGTTTGCGCGGCGGTAGCATCTCCGTTGTGACCCGGCTGAATCGCTACCGCCACCACGTCGCACTCGGACGCCCCACGCCCCGGGCGACGCGACCATTTCACTGCTGATAGAGCCTCAACCAGAGTTCTGACACAGTTCTGGCACAATTTCACGCTTTGGCCGGTTGGAATGCCGTCACGCCATGATCCGCGACTTCGTGATTTGATTGGCGGAGGGCGAGGGATTCGAACCCCCAAGGGGCCTGCGCCCCGGTGGATTTCAAGTCCACTGCCTTACCAGTTGAGGCTAGCCCTCCGTGAGCAGGGATTGTCGCACGGGCCGGCGGTCGCGGCGCGGCTCGCGCGGCGAGCCTACGTCGGCCGCGTGAGGCGGACGAGGCCGTCCATGTACGGTCGGAGCACGGACGGGATCGTCACACTCCCGTCCGTTTCCTGGCCGTTCTCGAGCACCGCGATCAGCGCCCGGCCGACGGCCAGGCCGGAGCCGTTGAGGGTGTGGCAGTAGTCGACCTTACCGCCACTGGCCGCGCGGTAGCGGATCTCGGCCCGGCGCGCCTGGAACGCCTCGCAGTTCGAGCATGAGGAGATCTCGCGGAACTTCCCCTGCCCCGGGAGCCAGACCTCCACGTCGTAGCTCTTCGCCGCCTGGAACCCCATGTCCCCGGCGCAGTGGAGGACGACCCGGTACGGGATCTCCAGGCGCCGCAGCACCTCCTCGGCGTTCCGGACCATGGATTCGAGCTCGTCGTTCGACTGCGCGGGCGTCGTGATCTTCACCAGCTCCACCTTGTCGAACTGGTGCTGGCGGATCATCCCCTTCATGTCCTTGCCGTACGTCCCCGCCTCGCGGCGGTAGCACGGCGTGAACGCCACGTAGCGGCGCGGCAGCGTCGGCTCGGAGAGGATCTCGGCCGTGTGGAGCGCCGTCACCGGCACCTCGGCGGTGGGGATCATGTAGAGCGCGCGGCCCTCGTCAGCCTCGAGCGTCTTGAAGATCTGCTCCTCGAACTTCGGGAGGAGCCCGTTGTTCTGCATCGTCGCCGCGTTCACGAGGTGCGGCACCCAGACCTCCGTGTAGCCGTGCTCCCGCGTGTGGAGGTCGAGCATGAACTGGATCAGCGCGCGCTCGAGGCGCGCCGCCGCGCCCCACAGGACCGTGAACCGCGACTTCGCCATCTTCGCCGCGCGCGCGAAGTCGAGGAGGCCGAGCGCCTCGCCGAGCTCCTCGTGGGGCCTGGGGATGAAGCCGAACGCGCGGGGCGTTCCCCAGCGGCGCACCTCGACGTTCTGCGCCTCGGTGGTCCCGGGAGGCACCGACGGGTCGGGGAGGTTCGGGATCTGGAGGAGCACGCGTTCGAGCTCGGCGTCCACCCGCTGGAGCTCGGCCTCGAGCGCCTTGATGCGCTCGCCGACCTCACGCATCCGCGCCATCTCCGCCGCAGGGTCCTCGCCACGCCGCTTCGCCTGGCCGATCGTCTCCGAGGCGCGGTTCTTGAGGGCCTTGAGCTCCTCGCTCTCTTTGACGAGACGACGGCGGGAGGCGTCGAGGTCGAGCACGCTCTTCACCAGCTCCGCACCGCCCCGGTCGGCGAGCCCGCGCGCGACCGCCTCGGGATCCTCGCGGATCAGCCGGAGGTCCAGCACGGGCGGCTACTGCGCTTCGACAGGCGCGGCGCTTTCGGCTTCGACGCGGGCCACGGAGCCGACGTGGTCGTCCGCGTCGAGCTCGATGATGCGGACGCCCCAGGTGTTGCGGCCCTGGGAGGAGACGTCGGCGGCGTGGAAGCGGATGACCTTGCCCTTGGTCGTCACGACGAGGATGTCGTCGCCATCGCGCACCTGGAGCATGGTGACGACGTTGCCGTTGCGACCCCCGGTCTTGATGTCGATGATCCCCTTGCCCGCCCGGCCCTGGAGCCGGTACTCCTCGAGCGGCGTCCGCTTGCCGTACCCGCGCTCGGTCACGGTCAGGATCGTGACGCCCTCCTGCACGACATCGGCGCTGATGACCGCGTCGCCCTCTTCCAGCTCGATGCCTCGCACGCCAGCGGCGCCGCGCCCCATCGGGCGCACCTCCTCCTCGGGGAAGCGGATGATCATGCCGAGCTTCGTCGCGATCATCACCTCGCGCCGGCCATCGGTGCGGCGCGCCGTGATGAGCGTGTCGCCGTCATCGAGGCCGATCGCCTGGATGCCGCCGGCGCGCGGGTGCGAGAACGCCTCCAGCTCGGTCTTCTTCACCTTGCCCTGCCTGGTCGCGAAGAGGACGTAGCCGCCGGCGCCGAAGTCGCGTACGGGGACGCACGTGGCGACCGCCTCGCTCTCGCCGAGCGAGAGGAGGTTCACCATCGCCTTGCCCTTCGCCTGGCGTCCGCCCTCCGGGATCTCGTGGACCTTGAGCCAGTGGACCTTGCCGAGGGTGGTGAAGAAGAGCAGATAGGAGTGGGTCGAGGCGACAAAGAGGTCCTCGACGATGTCCTCCTCCTTGGTCTCCATGCCCGTCACGCCCTTGCCGCCGCGCCGCTGGCTCCGGTACGACTCGACGTGCGTCCGCTTGATGTAGCCCGAGCGCGTGATCGTGACGACCATCTCCTCGTCGGCCAGGAGGTCCTCGATCGTCAGCTCGGCCGTCTCGGTGAGGATCTCGGTGCGCCGGACGTCGCCGTACTCCTCCTTGAGCTCGAGCAGCTCCTTCCGGATGATGCCCATGAGCTTCGTGTCGGAGGCCAGGATGCCCTTGAGCTCCTCGATGAGCCCCAGCGTCTGCTCGTGCTCCTCGACCACCTTGTGGCGCTCGAGCTGCGTGAGGCGCTGGAGCCGCATCTCTAAGATCGCCTTCGCCTGGATCTCCGAGAGGTCGAGGCGCGCCATCAGGGCGTCCTTCGCGGCGTCCGGGCTCTCCGCCTCGCGGATCAGGCGGATCACCTGGTCGAGGTGCTCCACGGCCTTGCGGAGGCCGGCGAGGATGTGCGCCCGCTCCTCCGCGCGCGCCAGGTCGAAGCGCGTCCGTCGCGTCACGATCTCGCGGCGGAAGCGGACGAACGCGTCGAGCATCTGCTTTAGATCCACGACCTGGGGCCGCCGGTCGACGAGCGCGAGCATGATGATCCCGAAGGTCGTCTGCATCTGGGTGTGCTTGTAGAGCTGATTCATGACGATCTGCGGGATCTCCCCGCGCCCCAGCTCGAGCACGACCCGGATCCCCTCACGGTTGGACTCGTCGCGAATCTCCGAGATGCCCTCGATCCTCTTGTCCCCCGAGAGCTCCGCGATCTTCTCGATGAGGCTCGCCTTGTTCACCTGGTACGGCAGCTCGGTGATGATGATGGCCTCGCGTCCGCCCCGCATCTTCTCGGCGTGGGCCTTGGCGCGCAGCGTGATCGTTCCGCGCCCCGTCGTGTACGCCTCGGCGATGCCGCCCGCGCCGTAGATGTAGCCGCGCGTCGGGAAGTCCGGCGCCTTGATCACCTGGGTGAGCCGCTCGAGCGGCGTCTGCGGGTCATCGATCAGCATCACGAGCCCATCGACGACCTCCGAGAGGTTGTGGGGCGGGATGTTGGTGGCCATCCCGACGGCGATGCCCGCCGAGCCGTTCACGAGGAGGTTCGGCAGGCGCGTCGGCAGGACGGTCGGCTCCTGCTCGGACTCGTCGAAGTTCGGCGCGAAGTCGACGGTGTCCTTGTCGATGTCGGCCAGCATCTCGTGGGCGATCTTCGCGAGCCGCGCCTCCGTGTACCGGTAGGCCGCCGGCGGATCCCCGTCGATCGAGCCGAAGTTCCCCTGACCGTCGACGAGGGGATATCGAAGGGAGAACTCCTGAACCATGCGGACGAGGGCTTCGTAGACGGGGGAATCGCCGTGCGGGTGGTATTTCCCGAGGACCTCGCCAACGACCTTTGCCGATTTTTTATAGGCCCGGTTCCAGGCGAGCCCGAGGGTGTGCATCGTGTACAGGACCCGGCGGTGGACGGGCTTGAGCCCGTCGCGGATGTCGGGGAGCGCGCGCCCGACGATGACGGACATCGCGTAGTCCAGGTACGACTTCCGCATCTCTTCTTCGATCGGGACCGGGACCTGCCGCTCGTTCGGCATCAACCCTCCGAGGGATTAAATATCGAGGTTCGCGACGTCCAGCGCGTACTTTTCGATGAACTCGCGGCGCGGCTCGACGGCGTCGCCCATCAAGACCGTGAATATCTGGTCGGCACCGACCGCGTCCTCCATCGTCACCTTCAGGAGAGTCCGCGTCTCCGGGTTCATCGTCGTCTCCCAGAGCTGCTCCGGGTTCATCTCGCCGAGACCCTTGTAGCGCTGGAAGCTGGCGCCCTGCCGCGACCGATCGAGGGCGGCGTGCAGCAGCCCGTCGACGCCCTTCACCTGCGTCTCCCGCTCCGCCTCGTCGATCAGCGTCGTCGGCCCCTTCGCGGCGGCCGCGATCTTCTCCCAGAGCTCCAGGAGTGTCGCGTAATCGGCCGACTTGAAGACGTCGGTGCTAAAGGTGACGGTTGGCGGGCCGGCGATCGTGACCCGGTGTGGGTCGCCGTTGTCGCCGGCCTGGACCTGGATGGTATAGCCGTTGACCGTCGCCGCCGCCGCGACGATCGCTTCGCCGATTTCGGGGTGCCCCACGCCGCGCTTGGTTCCTCGGAACTTCGTCCGGAGCAGCTCGCTCAGGATCGGCCCGGGGACCCCGCGCTTGACGAGCTTGCCGAAGAGGGCCCGGTACTCGGAGCCCGCGCGGAGGATCTCGAGGAGCGGCGCGCCCGTGAGCGGCGTCTTCGTCCCGGCGACCTTCACCTTCGCGGTTTCGACCCACGCGGTGAGGAAGAAGTCCTCGAACTCCCGCTCGGACATGAGGTACTTTTCCACCTTGCCCCGCTTCACCTTGAACAGCGGCGGCTGGGCGATGAAGAGGTGGCCCGCCTCGATGACCGGCGTCATGTGGCGGAAGAAGAACGTGAGCAGCAGCGTCCGGATGTGGGCGCCGTCCACGTCCGCGTCGGTCATGAGGATGATCTTGTGGTAGCGGAGCTTCGCGAGGTCGAACTCCTCCGTGCCGATGCCGGTACCCATCGCCGAGATGAGCAGCCGGATCTCGTTGTGGGAGAGCACCTTGTCGTAGCGCGCCTTCTCCGAGTTGATGATCTTCCCGCGGAGCGGAAGCACGGCCTGCGTCCGGCGGTCGCGCCCCTGCTTGGCCGAGCCTCCCGCCGAGTCGCCTTCCACCAGGAAGAGCTCCCGAAACTGGGGCTCGCGCTCCGAGCAGTCGGCGAGCTTCGCCGCGAGCCCCTCGTCGTCCACGCCCTTCTTCCGCGTCAGCTCGCGCGCCTTGCGCGCCGCCTCACGGGCCTGCGCCGCGCGCACGCACTTGTCGACGATCTTGCGCGCGGTCGTCGGGTCCTCCTCGAAGGCTTCGGCGAGCTTGTCGTTCACGATCTGCTGGACGAGCCCTTTGATGTCGCTGTTGCCGAGCTTCGCCTTCGTCTGACCCTCGAACTGCGGCTCCGGCAGCCGCACCGACACCACGGCGGTGAGCCCCTCCTTCACGTCGTCGCCGGTGATCCCGCCCTTGAAGTTCTTGAGGAACCCGTTGGCCTGCGCGTAGTTCGAGATCGTGCCCGTCACCGCCGCGCGGAACCCGGTGAGGTGCGTCCCGCCCTCGCGCGTGTTGATGTTGTTCGCGAACGAGAACACGCTCTCCTGGTACCCGTCGTTGTACTGCAGCGCGACCTCGATCTCGATGTCGCCCTTCTTCCCCTCGAAGAACAGCACCTTCGGGTGGATCGGCGTCTTGTTCTGGTTGAGGTGCTTGACGAACTCGACGATGCCGCCCCTGTAGAAGAAGGTGTGGCTCCGTCCGTCGCGCTCGTCCTCGATGACGATCTTGAGGCCCCGGTTGAGGAACGCCAGCTCGCGCAAGCGGTTCGAGAGCGTGTCGAAGGAGAACGTCGTCTCCTCGAAGATCGTGGCGTCGGGCTTGAAGCGGATGATCGTCCCGGTCTTCTTCGTGGTGCCGGTCGCGGTGAGCGGCGCCTTCGGCACGCCGCGCTCGTAGCGCTGCGTCCACTCCTTGCCCTCGCGCCGGATCTCGACCTCGAGCCACTCGCTGAGCGCGTTGACGACCGAGATGCCGACGCCGTGGAGGCCGCCCGACACCTTGTACGCGGAGTGCTCGAACTTGCCGCCCGAATGCAGCACCGTCAGGACGACCTCTGCCGCGGACTTGCCGCTCTCCTTGTGGATGTCGACCGGGATCCCGCGCCCGTTGTCGCCCACGGAGCACGAGCCGTCTCCGTGCAGGACGACCTTGATGTGGTCGCAGACGCCGGCCAGCGCCTCGTCCACGGAGTTGTCGACGGCCTCGTAGACGAGGTGGTGGAGCCCGTACGCGCTCGTGTCCCCGACGTACATCGCGGGGCGCTTGCGGACGGCCTCGAGCCCCTCGAGGACCTTGATGTCGCTCGCCGTGTAGGTCTCGGCGTTCATGCGCTGGCGACCCCGCCTGCGTTCACGGAGAAGACGGCGGCGCCCTTCACCGTCAGCGGCTCCGGTGCCGTGAGGAAGACCTGCTCGGCGGCGGCGAGCTCGCGTACGATCTGCTCGCGGGCGGCCGGGTCGAGCTCGGAGAGCGCGTCGTCGAGCAGGAGGACCGGCGTCGTCCCCGCCGCGTCCGTGACCGGCAGCATCTCGGCCAGGCGCAGTGCCAGCGCGACGAGCCGCTGTTGGCCGCGGGATCCGTAGGCGCGGGCGTCGACGCCGTCGATCTCGATCGCGAGGTCGTCCCGGTGCGGCCCAACCAGGGTCTGTCCTCGGCGGACCTCTTCGCGCTGCGCCCGCTCGAGCGCCGCCAGGAGCGCCGCCGCGTCCGAGGCCTCCCCGAGCGCAGTCTGGTAGCGGATCTCGACCTTGGCGCCCGTCGCGCACAGCGCTCCGTAGACCCGGGCAAGCTCGGTCTGCAGCGCAGCCACGGCCCGCCGGCGGCGATTGACGAGCTCCATGCCCACGGTTGCGAACTGCGCGTCCCAGGGCTCAAGCCGCGCGCGCGTGGCCGCGTCTCCCGATCGGCCCTGGAGGAGCCGGTTCCGCCGGGCGAGGAGTTGGCGAAACTGGATGAGCGACGAGCGATGCATCGGATAGAGACGACCCGCGACCCCATCGATGAAGCTGCGCCGCGCGCTCGGGGCGCCATTCACGATCTCCAGATCTTGCCAGCCGAACGCGATCGCCCGCGCCCACTCGACGGGCTCGCCCCCCAACTGCCAGCGACCGTCGTCGAGCCGCTCGACCGTCCGCCGGACCGCCCGGCGCGTCGGGGAGGTCCCGTCGGCACGGACGAGGTCGCCCGTGAGCGAAGCTGCCGGGGAGCCCCAGCGCGGGATTTCCGCAATCCGCGGCGTCCGGAACGACCGTCCGGTCACGAGCAGACCAAGGGCCTCGAGGAGGTTCGTTTTCCCTTGGCCGTTAGGGCCGCTGAGGACGTTCAGGCGGGGTCCAGGAGCCAGCGAGAGGGTGCGGTAATTACGGAAATCAGCGGCTTCCACAAATCCGATCTGCACCCTCGTAAACTCCTATTTTAAAAGGCTAAAATGCCTTCTAGATCCGCATAGGCATTATAACACAGCAGTATCCCTCATCCTCGACGCTTTTAATCACGCCGGGGCTCAAGGAATCCTTCAACTCGAGGACGATCTGGTCCCGCTCCACCGCCGCGACTGCGTCCAGGAGGTAGCGTGAGTTGAACCCGATCACGAGCTCTTCGCCGCTGTACGCGACCTCTAGCCCCTCCTCCGCCTCCCCCAGATCCTGGCTCGACGCCGTGAGCCGCAGCGAGGCGGGAGCCAGCGAGAGCTTGACGGGCTTATTCCGCTCTTCGGCCATGACCGCCACGCGTCGCACCGCCGCCGCGAACGCCGGGCGGGAGACGACGAGCCGGCCCGGGTGCGCCTTTGGGACGACCGCCTCGTAATTCGGAAATTGCCCCTCGATCAGACGCGCAGTCATCACGAAGTTCGGCATCTGGAGCACAAACTGATTCTCCGTGATCGCAACCTGAACATCCTCGCCCGCGCCCAACACCCGCATGATCTCGATGACGGCCTTGCGGGGCACGATGCCGGTCATGCCCCCAACGCCTCGGCCCAGACTCCGCTTCGACACGGCGAGCCGATGGCCATCGGTCGCGATCATCTGGACGTCCTTCCCCTGCAGAACGAAGAGGATCCCATTGAGGGCGTAGCGCGTCTCGTCGTGGGAGATCGCGAAGCTCGTCTGGGCCAGCATCTCCCGAAGCGTCTTTCCCTCGAGGCTCACCCACGACGCCGGCGATGCCGGGACGACCGGCGGAAAGTCATCGGGCGCCAGGCCGACGAGCTTGTAGGTCGCCCCGGCACACCGGAGGCTCACGCTCACGTTGTCCGTCACTCGAAGGGCGACCGCGGCAGCCGGGAGTTCCTTGACGATCTCACCGAGCTTCCGGGCCGAGACCGTGATGGCCCCCTTCGACGCGACCTTCGCGGGGATCGTGACGCGCGCTCCGACCTCGAGGTCGGTCGCAGTCACCCGCACCGCCTCGCCGTCGGCCTCGAGAAGTACGTTCGCCAGAATCGGAAGCGTCTGGCGCGGCTCGACGATGTTCTGCACCATTTGCAGGCCCTTCACGAACGCGTCCCGGTCGATTACGACTTCCATGCAGTTCTCCGTCGTTGTTTAGGAAAGAACAACAACATCGTAGTCGTAGAAGCTCGTAGGCCGTGTGGATCGGGGGAGTCCGCGGGAAGTGGCACTCGCTTCGGGGATTTCTGCGCGCGGCCTCCGGGGATAAGTGTGTGGAGGTCGCGGGGAGAGGCGTGGATCACAGAGTGATGCCCTGGATAAGCCCGTCGATCGTCTTGCGTAGTTTGGGGTCTTCCTGGAGGAGTGTCTGCACCTTATCCACGGCGTGCAGGACCGTGGTGTGGTCCTTGCCGCCGAAGGCGCGCCCCACCTCCGAGAGCGACGCGTGGGTGAGCTGCCGCGCCAGGTACATGGCGATCTGCCGTGGAAAGGCAATGGCCTTCGTCCGAGTCTTTGCCTTGAGGTCGGAGAGGCGGATGCCGAAGAAGTCGCAGACCTTCCGCTGGATCTGGTCGATCGTGATGAGCTTCTCCTCCTCGCCCCAGAGCTCGCCGAGCACCTCCTGGGCGAGGTCCACCGACATCTCACGGCCCGTGAGGGCGCAGAAGGCGATCATGCGGGTCAGCGATCCCTCGAGCTCGCGGATGTTCGACTTGATGCGGCTCGCGATCAGATAGGCCACGTCGTCGGCCAGGCGGACGCGCTCGAGCGCCGCCTTCTTCTTGAGGATCGCGACGCGCGTCTCGAAGTCCGGCGGCTGGATGTCGGCGATGAGCCCCCACTCGAATCGCGAGCGGAGCCGCTCCTCGATCTCGGGGATCTCTTTGGGCGAGCAATCGCTCGAGACGATGATCTGCTTCCGCGACTCGTAGAGGTCGTTGAACGTGTGGAAGAACTCCTCCTGGGTCCGCTCCTTGCCCGAGATGAACTGGATGTCGTCGATCAGGAGGAGGTCGATCGTGCGATAGCGCGCGCGGAACTCGGCCGTGCGATCGTACCGGATCGCGTTGATCAGCTCGTTGGTGAACCGCTCGGAGGAGATGTAGACGACCGCCATGCCGGGGAAGAGGCGCACGCTCTGGTGGCCGACCGCGTGGAGCAGATGTGTCTTGCCGAGACCCACGCCGCCATAGATGAACAGCGGGTTGTACGCCCGCGACGGCAGCTCTGCCACCGCCTGACAGGCCGCTTGGGCGAACTGGTTCGAGGAGCCCACGACGAAGGTGTCAAACGTGTAGCGCGGGTTCAGGCCCTCCACCGTGCCCGCTCCGCCGCCGCGCGGCGACGTCACCGCGGGGGCGGACTCGGTCGTGGCGGCCTCGTCCACGACGACGGTCACGCGCGGATGTCCGCCCACGACTTCCTGCGCGGCGTGTTGCAGCGCGTCCAAGTGGTGCTGCGCCAACCAGTCGCGGGAAAACGGATTCGGCGCGCCGATTCGCAGGTGATCACCCTCGACGGCCAGGAGTCGGCACGGGCGGACCCAACTGTCGAAGACGGCGGGGGGCAATTTTCGAGATATTGACTCGAGGAGCTGGGCCCAAAGGCTATCCAACACAGGCGGAGACCTCACTTACGCACAGAGTTATCCACAGGTGTGGATAGCTCGGGCGCTTCAACCGATCCGGACATCTGCGCCGAGGCACGCGCGCATCGAGACAAACACCTCACACGGCGATCAGTCGCTCAGTGGATTGGCGGACTCTAGCACGCGCGCGAAGCAGGTAGCAAGAGGGATCGCGTGTTGACTCACTCATGAGCGATGTCTACACTGTGGCGGTTCGACGATCGCAGGGGGAGCATCGCTCGTGAAACGGACATTTCAGCCGAATGTGCGCCGACGGAAGAAAACCCATGGGTTCCGCGAGCGGATGAAGACCAAGGGCGGGCGGAAGGTGTTGAAACGCCGGCGGGCCAAGGGGCGCAAACGGCTGACCGTCTGACGGGACGCTTCCCTCGACACGAGCGGCTGACGACCGGCTCCGACTTTCAGGCGCTCTTCCAGCGGGGCAAACGCGTTGACCGGCCGTCCATGACCATCCTCTGGTGCGAGAGCGTCGACGCGCGCCGCGTGGGCTTCGCCGTGAGCCGCCAGGTCCGGCGCGCGGTGGCGAAGAACCGCGTGCGTCGGCGGCTGCGTGAGGCGTATCGGGCGACGCGCGCGGCCGCGCCCGCACGGGCGATGCTGGTGGTGATCGGGAAGCCGTCGGCGCTCAGCGAGCCGTTCGCGACGCTTGCCAACCAGCTGCGCGGCGCGCTCGCCGCGATCCCGGGAGCCCGCGCGTGACGCGCGCCGTGCTCGCCGCGCTCACCCTCTATCAGCGCTTCGTCTCACCGCTCTTGCCGCGGGCGTGCCGGTTCGCGCCGACGTGCTCGGAGTACGCGCGGCTCGCCGTCCTGGAGCACGGAGCGGCGTGCGGCGGCTGGCTCGCGCTCCGACGCGTGCTGCGGTGTCACCCATTCCATTCCGGAGGCTACGACCCGCCGCCGGTCCGCCAGCGGCGTGTCTGACGATGGAAAAGCGCGCGCTCATCGCCGCCGTCCTCATGGCAGCGCTCCTCGTGGTCTACCAGATGTTTTTCTTCCCGACGCCGCAGGAAGCGCCGGCGCCGCGGCCGGCCGCGCAGACGGCGACGCCCGCCACTCCCCCGCTCGCTCCTCCGACCCCCGCGACGTCCGCCGCACCGCGGCCGCCCGCGCCACGGCCCCTGCAGCGGCTCGCCACGGTGGAGACGCCGCGCTACAACGCCGTGGTGTCGAGCGAGGGCGGAAAGCTGCAGGAGTTCGTCCTGAAGTACCGAGGGGACAAGCCGATGGTGATCGTCGGCGACCTGGGACCGGCCGGGTTGCTGATCGCCGCCGATGCCAACCGCTCCCCCGACGTCGTCCCGATGACGTTGAGCTCCGAGCGGATCACGGTGGGCGCGGAACGTTCGACGGGGGATCTGGTCCTCACGGGCGAGCACGACGGACTCCACGTGCGTGAGCGTCTCACGTTCCATGCCGACGACTTCGCCGTCGACGTGTCCCTGCGGGTGGAGAACGCCACCCGCGCGCCACGCACGGTCACTCTCGCCCTGCCCTGGCTCACGCGCGAGGCGTGGCACGGGACGCCGGAGAAGTTCCAGGGCCAGCACCCGACGGAGGTCGTCTGGTCGTCGACCGGCCACGTCGAGCGCCTCGAAGATCTCACCGCCGTCGGTGAACAGGTCCTGGACGGCGAGTGGATCGCCCTGGGGAGCGTCTGGTACCTCGCCGCGCTCATCCCAGAGACGCAGGGCTTCAAGCTCGTGGCGACGAGCGCGGGGAAGCGGCCCGAGGTAAGGAACGGCGATAAGGCGCCCGCGGGCCGGGCGAGTATCGCGCTCCGGGCGACGCCGACGATCGCGCCGGGCCAGGCGTGGGAGGGGCGTGCGCGGCTCTACGTGGGACCGAAGGAGTACGAGCGGCTCCGGGCACACGGGCTCCAGGAGACGATCAACTTCGGCGGCTTCCCGATGCCGCGCCGCTGGGGCGGCCTTCCGATGGAATGGCTCGGCGTGCCGATTCTCCTGCTGATGAACTGGGTCTATAAGTACGTCGGCAACTACGGCGTCGCGATCATCCTCTTAACTGTGCTCACACGCGTGCTCTTCTACCCGCTGACGGTCAAGAGCATGCGGTCGATGAAGGCGATGCAGGCGCTGCAACCCCAAATCAACGCGCTCCGCAACAAGTACAAGAGCGACCCGCAGCGCCTGCAGAAGGAAACGCTCGAGCTCTACCGGAAATACAAGGTGAACCCGATGGGCGGGTGCCTGCCGATGGTCGCCCAGATCCCGATCTTCTACGGGCTCTACCTGGCGCTGTCCCTCTCGGTGGAACTGCAGAACGCGAAGTTCCTCTGCCTCGGACGGCTCTTCGGGGTCGACCTATGGATCTGCGACCTCGCGGCGCAGGACCCGACATACGTTTTACCGATCCTGATGGGCCTCACGATGTTCATCCAGCAGAAAATGTCGCCGACCTCGGGCGATCCCCGCCAGGCGAAGATGATGCTCGTCATGCCGTTCGTCTTCACGTTCATGTTCCTGAATCTGCCGTCGGGGCTCGTCCTGTACTGGACGGTGTCCAATGTTTTGCAAATCGCCCAGCAGTGGTTGATGAACCGTCCCGCGCGAGAGCGCGCTGGGCGCGAGGCCAAAGACGCCGGCCACGCCTGATCCGGCGCCCTCTGGCGCTGCCCACTCCGGTCCGTGATCGATCCGCGCGCGCGTTTGGCCGACGGAGCTCACGAAATACTCCACCGGCCGCTGACTCGTCTCGAGTTTACCAGATTAACCAAGTATCTGGATTTATTACTGAAATGGCAAAAATCACAACGGCTTGTCGGCTCAACGGAGCCGGGATGGATCGTCGAGAATCTGTTGCTCGACAGCCTGCTCTTCCTCCCGGTGCTCCCCTTCCCGCTCCGCACGCTGCTCGATCTCGGCTCGGGCGCGGGCCTTCCTGGGATCCCGCTCAAGATCGTCTTGAATGAGGTCCAGCTCGTTCTCGTCGAGTCGCGTAGGAAGCGCGTCTCGTTCCTCGCGAGCGTGATACGAGAGCTCGGGCTCGAGCATGCGCGCGTCGTCGGCCGACGGGTCGAGGACGCCATGGACGAGCTCGAGGGAGGGTTCGACGCCGTGGTCATGCGCTGCGCCGGCGACCCGGGGGATCTCCTGCCGATCGCCTCGCGGCTCGTCGTGAGACCAGGCGGCGTTGTCGTTGCCTCCGGTCCGCCGAAGCCTCGGCCGCTGCCGATCGGGGACTGGGTGACAGTCGACGCCGGCAAAGGACGGCCGGTCCGGAGGTTTGCGGTCTTCCGAAATTCTTGACCCGAATAGCGCCCTCCCTTGACAATGTTCGTCGTGGAACACTACGCGTGGGCACGTCATATGATTGGCAATGTTGTACGTGGAACGCGCCAATAGCTAGGATCCTCGCGGTTGTCAATCAGAAGGGCGGCGTTGGGAAGACGACCACCGCCGTCAACCTCGCAGCCGGCTTCGCTCTCGCCGAGCGCCCTACCCTCCTCGTGGACCTGGATCCCCAGGGCAACGCCACGACCGGGCTAGGACTTCAAAAGTCTGGGCTCTACCCGACCGTCTATCACGTCATCCTCGGAAACGAGCCCACCGAGAAGGCCGTTCGCGAGACCGCGCTGACGCAATTGAAGCTACTTCCGTCCGACATCGACCTCGTCGGCGCAGAGATCGAGCTGGTGTCCGTCGGCCAGCGGGAGTATCGCTTGAGAGTTGCGCTCGAGCCCGTGGCCGAGGCGTACGACTACGTGATCGTCGACTGCCCCCCGTCACTCGGGCTACTCACAATCAACGCGCTCGCGGCCGCCGATCGTGTCCTCGTGCCTCTGCAGTGCGAGTTCTACGCTCTTGAGGGCCTCACCCATTTGCTCAAGACCATCAAGCTCGTTCGCGAGCGCCTGAATCCGCGCCTCTCGGTCGAGGGCATCGTGCTCACGATGTTCGACGGCCGGACGAGCCTGGCGGTCCAGATTCGCGACGAGGTGCACCGCTATTTCCCGGGCGAGATCTTCGACACGGTAATCCCGCGTAACGTGCGGCTCTCTGAGGCCCCGAGCTACGGGAAGCCCGTGATGCTGCACGATCTGAGATCGAGCGGGTCGGTCGCATATCTGGAACTCACGGGGGAGGTGCTCAGACATGAATAGGCGAGGACTCGGCCGCGGCCTCGGCGCTCTCCTTTCGGCGACACCGGGGGCAGACGACGTCCTGATCGAGATCCCGGTTGACCAGGTCGAGGCAAACCCCGATCAGCCCAGGAAATCCTTTAGTTCTGAAGCCTTAGAGGAGCTGATCGCGTCGATCAGAGCGTCGGGCGTGATCCAGCCGGTCATCGTCCGGCGCCGAGGCGTCGGCTATCAGCTCATCGCTGGCGAACGCCGCTGGCGTGCCGCTCGACAGGCCGGACTCGAGCGCATCCCGGCGATCGTCCGCGACGCGACCGATGCCGAAAGCCTCGAGCTTGCGCTCGTCGAGAACCTGCTCCGCGAAGACCTGAATCCGATCGATGAGGCCGAGGCCTACGAAAAGCTCCTCGGCCAGTTCGGCTGGACGCAGGAGGAGCTTGCCGGGCGCATCGGCCGGGACCGCAGCTCGATCGCGAACTCGCTCCGCCTGCTGCGACTACCAGAGGAGATCCAGGCGGATCTGCGCGGGGGGCGGCTCACGATGGGACATGCGCGGGCGTTGCTCGCGCTGACGAACCCGACGGACCAGCTCAGGCTGCGCGACGACATTCTCGCGCACGCGTGGTCTGTCAGGGCGACGGAGGACTCGATTCGCGCGCTCGAGGAGGCGGCCCGCCCGCGCGGCGCCGCGCCGCGGAAGGGGCGGCGGCGCTCCCCGGAGCTGGCCGCGCTCGAGGCCGGGCTCCAGCGGGCGCTGATGACGCGCGTGCGGATCGTCGGCACCGAGCGCAAGGGCAAGATCGAGGTCATCTACGCGACGGGGGAAGAGCTCGACCGGCTGACCGAGCTGCTCGGCGCGAGACACTGACTCGAAGAGCGTCTACACTCTGGGGCATGGCCGAGCGAATCGTCGTCGGGATGAGCGGGGGCGTCGACTCCTCCGTCGCGGCCGCGCTGCTCGTCGAGCAGGGCGACGAGGTCGTCGGAGTCACCATGCGCGTCTCGCCCTGGTCCGCGCCCGACGAGCCGACGAAGCGGTTCGGGAGCTGCTGCGGAACGGAGGCGGCGGACGATGCGCGGTCCGTCGCCCGCGCGCTCGGCGTCCCGTACTACGTCCTCAACATGGAGGGGGAGTTCGATCGCGCCGTCGTCGGTCCGTTCGCCGATGCGTACCGGCGGGGGGAGACGCCGGTTCCGTGCCTTCAGTGCAACAGCGATTTGAAATTCGGCTCGCTCCTACGGCGCGCCCGCGCCTGGGAGGCGGCGGCCGTCGCGACGGGCCACTATGCGCGCGTGACACGCGACGCGGCGACCGGACGGCACCTGCTCCTGCGCGCCAGGGACTCGCGGAAGGATCAAACCGACTTCCTCTGGACGCTGACGCAGGCGCAGCTCGAGGCGGCGCGCTTTCCCGTCGGCGAGCTGACGAAGGACGAGGTGCGGGGTCATGCGCGGCGCCTCGGGCTGGTGACGGCGGACAAGCCCGAGAGCCAGGAGATCTGCTTCGTCCCTGACGACGACTACCGCGGCTTCCTGCGCCGCCGTGAGCCCCGCGTGTTCCGCTCCGGCCCCATCGTCGACCTCGAGGGGAGGGTGCTCGGGATGCACGGCGGCGTCGCCGGCTACACCATCGGGCAGAAGAAGGGGCTCGGCCTCGCCGTGGGGCGATCCTTGTATGTCGTCGACCTCGATCCCGAGCGGGCCACCGTGGTGGTCGGCGGCGCGGGCGATCTCGAGCGCGACCGGCTCGTGGCGCGCTCGGTGAACTTCATCGCGTGCCCTCCGCCGAGCGCGCCGATGCGCGTCGAGGCGAAGATCCGCCACAGCCACGCGCCTGCGCCGGCGACGGTGCGCGTGGTCGACGCGGACAGGGCCGAAGTCGTGTTCGACGAGCCGCAGCGGGCGATCGCGCCGGGGCAGTCGGTGGTCTGGTACCGAGGCGAGTGCGTGATCGGCGGCGGCGTGATCGCGCGTTAGATCTTCCCATGCGCGATTGACATCGGGCGCGGTTCGCGTGATAGTTTTCACAAACCTTTCGCGAGCGGCACGAGACCTGGGAGAGCCTCCTTATGTATCAGCGTGGACGTGACTGGACGGGCGGGGTCGTGTGCGCCGTCGCCCTGGCCCTGGTCGGATGGGCGCTCCAGGGACCCGGCGCCGCCTGGGCGGCGGCCGAAGGCGGACACGAGGGCGGCCTGATCAGCCTCGACAGATCGCTGATCGTTCAGGTCGTCAACTTCGTCATCCTGCTCGTCATCCTGCAGCGACTCCTCTACAAGCCCTTCCTCGCGAAGATGCAGGAGCGGACCGGGGCCATCCAGAAGTCGCTCGAGGAGGCGCAAGCCGCGCGTGCCGAGGCCGCGCGTCAGCAAGAGGAGAACGAGGCGCGCTTGCGCGCCGCGTACGCCGAGGCGGCCGCGATCCGCGCTCAGGCCCTGAAGGAGGCGGCGGAGGAGCACAAGCGGCTCGTCGACGCGGCCCGCGCGGAGTCGCACCGGCTGATCGACGGCGCGCGGGCGCAGATGGAGGCGGACGTCCGGCGCGCGCGTGACGAGCTGCGGCGCGAGGTCGCAGAGCTCGCCACCGCGGTGGCCGAGAAGCTCGTGCGCAAGAGCCTGCGGGACGAGGATCACCGGCGCCTCCTGGCCGAGGCGATCGCAAGGGTCGGCGACTAGGTGGCCGTGGCGGAGGGCGTCGACCGCTCCTACGCGAAGGCGTTGTTCGCGCTCGCGCAGGAGCGCGGCCAGGCCGACGTGGTCGCGCGCGACCTCGACGTCGTGGCGGACCTGGTCGCCGGTGAGCCGGAGCTGCGCGCGTTCCTGAGCCGCCCGTGGATCACCGCGGCGATCAAGCGCAACGCGGCGGCCGAGGCCGCCGCGCGGCTCGAGGTGGTGCCCCTCACACGCGACTTCCTGGCGCTCGCCGCCGCGCACGGGCGCGCCGAGCGCCTGCCCGGCATCGCCGCCGCGTACCGCGAGCTCGTCGACGCCGCCGCGGGCCGCGTCCGGGCGCGTGTGCGGACGGCCACGCCGCTCGCCGATGGTGAGCGCGAGGCGCTGGCGGGCCGCTTGAGCCGGGTGCTCGGGGGCAAGCAGGTGATGCTCGAAGATGCCGTGGACCAGGCACTCCTCGGCGGGTTCGTCGCCGAGATCGGTAGCCTCCGGGTGGACGGAAGTCTGGACGGTCAGCTGGCGCGACTGCGCGAGCGGCTGGTGAGGGGACAGGGATGATCAAGGCCGGAGAGATCAGCGAGATTCTCAAGCGACAGCTGGCAGGCTACGAGGCGGAGGTTGACCTGCAGGAGGTCGGGCGCGTCATCGAGGTCGGCGACGGCATCGCCCGCATCTACGGGCTCGAGAAGGCGATGTCGGGTGAGCTGCTCCAGTTCCCCGGCGACGTCGTCGGGATGGTCCTCAACCTCGAGCAGGACCAGGTCGGCGCGGTGCTCCTCGGCGACGACAAGCTCATCAAGGAAGGCGACATCGTCAAGCGCACGAACCGGATCACCCAGGTGCCGGTCGGCGAGGCCCTGACGGGCCGCGTCGTCAACGCGCTCGGCCAGCCGGTGGACGGCAAGGGCCCGATCAACGCCAAGGAGTTCCGCCCGATCGAGCGGTACGCCCCGGGCGTCGTGGACCGCCGGTCGGTAAAGGACCCGCTCCAGACCGGGCTCAAGGCCATCGACTCGATGATCCCGATCGGGCGCGGCCAACGCGAGCTGATCATCGGCGACCGCGGGACCGGCAAGACCGCGATCGGCGTGGACACGATCCTCAACCAGCAGGGCCAAGACGTGTACTGCTTCTACGTCGCGATCGGGCAGAAGCGCTCGACCGTGGCGCAGGTGGTCAAGGTCCTCGAAGACGCGGGCGCCATGAAGTACACGACGGTCGTCGTGGCCTCGGCGTCCGAGCCGGCCCCCCTCCAGTACATCGCGCCGTACGCGGGCGTCACGATGGGGGAGTACTTCCGGGACGGGAAGCGCCACGCGCTCTGCATCTACGACGACCTCTCCAAGCACGCCGCGGCGTACCGGCAGCTCTCGCTGCTGCTCCGGCGGCCGCCCGGGCGCGAGGCGTATCCGGGAGACGTGTTCTACCTGCACTCGCGCCTGCTCGAGCGCGCGGCGAAGCTCAACGACGCGCTCGGCGGTGGCTCGCTGACCGCGCTGCCGATCATCGAGACCCAGCTCGGCGACGTGTCCGCGTACATCCCGACGAACGTCATCTCCATCACCGACGGGCAGATCTACCTCGAGTCGGACCTCTTCTACGGCGGCATCCGGCCCGCGGTCAACGTCGGCCTGTCGGTCTCGCGGGTGGGCGGCTCGGCGCAGATCAAGGCGATGCGCCAGGTGGCCGGCAAGCTGCGGCTCGACCTCGCTCAGTATCGTGAGCTGGCGGCCTTCGCGCAGTTCGGCAGCGACCTCGACAGGGCGACCCAGATGCAGCTCGCGCGCGGCCAGCGCATGGTCGAGATCCTGAAGCAGGGCCAGTACCGGCCGGTGCCCGTCGAGAAGCAGGTTGCCATCATCTTCGCGGGGACCCAGGGACTGCTCGACGACCTGCCGGTGGACGCGATCTCGGACTTCGAGACGCACTTCTACGGTTGGCTCGAGCGCAAGGGTCCCCGGATCCTCGCCGAGATCCGCGACAAGAAGGAGATCGCGGACACGCTGCGCGAGAGCCTCACGAAGGCCGTGAACGACGCGAAGGCGGAGTTCGTGGCCGCCAAGGGCATCAAGGCCGCGTAACGGGCCGGCGCGCATGGCGACCCTCCGTGACATCCGGCGGCGGATCCGGTCCGTCGAGTCCACGCAGAAGATCACGCGGGCGATGAAGCTGGTCGCCGCGGCGAAGCTCCGCCGGGCGCAGGAGCGGATTCTCGCCGCGCGGCCGTACGCCGGGAAGATGGCGGAGCTGCTCGGGAACCTCGTGTCGAGCGCCGGCGCCCACGACGAGGCGCCGCACCCGCTCCTGGTCCAACGCGCGGGACCGCGGCGTCAGGTCGTGATCATCACGGCGGACCGCGGGCTCGCGGGCGCGTTCAACTCGAACATCGTCCGCCGCGCGCGCGACTTCATCCGCCAGTCGAGCGCGCCGGACGTGACGCTCGTCGTCGTCGGCAGGAAGGGCCGCGACTTCTTCCGTCGCCGCGGCTTCACGATCAAGCGCGATATGCTCGGCTTCTGGGATCGGCTCGCCTACGGCCACGCGGCCGAGATCGCCGACTTCCTGATGCGGCAGTACCTGGACGCCGAGGTGGACGAGGTGCACCTGATCTACAACGAGTTTCGCTCGGTCGCCGTCCAGCGGCCGGTGCTGGAGCAGCTCTTGCCGATCCCGCGCGCCGAGGCGGGGGAGGGGCGCGCGACGACGGTGGACTATCTCTACGAGCCGTCACCGGAGGCGATCCTCGGCGACCTGCTGCCCCGCCACGTGCGGACCCAGGTCTTCCGTGCCCTCATGGAGTCCCTCGCGGGCGAGTACGGCGCGCGGATGACCGCGATGGAGGCGGCGACGAAGAACGCGAAGGAGATGATCGAGGTTCTCACCATCCAGTACAACAAGGCGCGCCAGGAGAAGATCACCAAGGAGCTGCTCGACATCGTCGGCGGCGCCGAAGCCCTCAAGCAAGGAGCCGAGGCATGAACGTCGGGAAGATCGTCCAGGTCATCGGGCCCGTGGTGGACGTCGAGTTCGAGCCGGGAAAGCTGCCCGGGATTTACAACGCGCTCGAGGTGCAGGGCGTCGAGATGAAGGACATCTTCTCCTACTCGCAGCGGCTCGTGCTGGAGGTGGCGCAGCACGTGGGCGAGAGCCAGGTGCGGACAATCGCGATGGCCTCGACCGACGGCCTCACGCGCGGCATGAGCGTCCAGGACACGGGCGGCCCGATCTCGATCCCGGTGGGCCGTGAGACGCTGGGCCGCATCCTGAACGTCATCGGCGAGCCCGTGGACAAGGGCCCCGCGATCCACTCGAAGAAGACCTATCCGATCCACCGCCCGGCGCCGGCCTTCGAAGAGCAATCCACGAATGTCGAGATGTTCGAGACGGGGATCAAGGTGGTCGACCTCCTCGAGCCCTACACCAAGGGCGGCAAGACCGGCCTCTTCGGTGGCGCCGGGGTAGGCAAGACCATCCTGATCATGGAGCTCATCAACAACATCGCCAAGCAGCACGGCGGCATCTCCGTCTTCGCCGGTGTGGGCGAGCGGACGCGAGAGGGCAACGACCTCTATCACGACTTCAAGGAGTCCGGCGTGCTCGGCAAGACCGCGCTGATCTTCGGCCAGATGACCGAGCCGCCCGGCTCACGCCTGCGCGTGGGGCTGACGGGGCTGACCGCCGCCGAGTACTTCCGCGACGAGGAAGGGCAGGACGTGCTGCTCTTCATCGACAACATCTTCAGATTTACTCAGGCGGGCTCCGAGGTGTCGGCGCTCCTCGGCCGCATGCCGTCGGCAGTCGGCTACCAGCCGACGCTCGCGACCGAGATGGGCGCGCTCCAGGAGCGGATCACGTCCACGAAGAAGGGCTCGATCACCTCGGTGCAGGCCATCTACGTTCCCGCCGACGACATCACCGACCCGGCGCCGGCGACCGCGTTCGCCCACCTCGACGCGACGACCGTCTTGAGCCGACCGCTCACCGAGTTGGGCATCTACCCGGCCGTGGACCCGCTCACCTCGACCTCACGAATCCTCGACGCCGCGATCCTTGGCCAGGAGCACTATCAGACGGCCCGCGCGGTCCAGTCTATCCTCCAGCGGTACAAGGACCTCCAGGACATCATCGCCATCCTCGGGATGGAGGAGCTGTCCGACGAGGACAAGCTGATCGTCGCCCGGGCCCGCAAGATCCAGCGGTTTCTCTCGCAGCCGATGTTCGTCGCGGAGGCGTTCACGGGCACGCCGGGACGGTACGTCAAGCTCGCTGACACGATCAAGAGCTTCAAGGAGGTCGTCGAGGGCAAGCACGACGACCTGCCCGAGCAGGCCTTTTACATGGTCGGCGACGTCGGCGAGGTGATCGACAAGGCCAAGAAGCTCCGCGAGGCGGCGTAGTGGCCGAGCGGCTGACGCTCGAGCTCGCGACGCCGACGCGACTCGTTGTCGCCGAGACCGCCGACGAGGTCGTGGTCCCCGGGATCGAGGGATACTTCGGCGTCCTGCCGGGCCATGCCGCGTTCCTTACGACGCTCGGGACCGGTGAGATCATGTACCGCGCCGGGCGCGACGAGCACTACCTCGCCGTGTCGGGTGGCTTCGCGGAGGTCAGGAACGACAAGGTCATCATTCTCGCCGACACGGCCGAGCGGCCCGAGGAGATCGACCGCGGACGCGCCGAGCGCGCGCGCGAGCGGGCGGAGCGCCGCCTCTCGGGACGAGGCGTCGAGGAGGCGGTCGACTACGCTCGGGCGACGGCGGCGCTCGCCCGCGCGATGATCCGCCTCCAGACCGCCACCAGGGGGCGCTGACCCCGGGCGAGCTCCACCGTTCTCCTGAGGGGCCAGACCCACACCCAGGCCGGTTGCCCAGCGGCGAGGGCACTCCGCCTCCTCCGCTGAGCAGCCTGGCGGACCCGCGTTCGCTAACTCCGCGCCTCCCGAGCCACAGCCCGTTGGCATCGCGCTTGCGCCTGACGGGGCGCGATGCCAACGATCCTGATCGCCGACGACGAGGCCAGCATCGTCGAGCTCGTGCGGGTGACGCTCGAGGACGAGCGGATCCAGGTCGTGGAGGCGCTCGACGGCGAGACGGCCCTCGCTCTCGCCGAGACCCACCGGCCCGACTTGGTCCTCCTCGACGTGAACCTGCCCGACATGAGCGGTCTGGAGGTCTGCGCCCAGCTCCGGCGCGACCCGCGCTTGGCCTCGATGAAGATCGTGATGCTGACGGCGGCGGCGCAGGCCGACGACGTCACGCGAGGGCTGGCCGCCGGCGCGGATCACTATCTGACGAAGCCCTTCTCGCCGGTGAGACTGCTCGGGCTGATCGAGACGCTCCTCCCGTGCACCATCGTATGGCAGCGCGGCTAGTGCCCGTCGCGTTTCCGTCCGGCGACGACCTGACGGCGGCCTACCGCCGGCTCAGCGCCGCCTACCAGCAGGCCCTTTGCTACGCCGAGGACGTCAAGCGGCTGTACCAGCAGCTGCAGCGCGCGATCTATCAGTCGCTGCTCGGACTGGCAAACGCGCTCGAAGCGAAGGACGCGTACACGCGGGGCCACTCCGAGCGCGTCGGCGCCGCGAGTCGGAGCGTCGCGGTCGCGCTCGGTCTCCCGCCGCACGAGGCCGGGATCGTCGGCCAGGCCGGGCTCCTGCACGACATCGGGAAGATCGGCGTGCCCGAGGCGGTGCTGCGCAAGCGCGGCGAGCTCGACGACACAGAGTGGGCGCTGATGCGGAAGCACCCGCTCATCGGCGCCCAGATCGTCTCGCCGTTCGAGTTCTTCGCCGCCGGCGCGCTCACGATCCGTCACCACCACGAGCGCCTCGACGGCAGCGGCTATCCCGACGGCCTCGCGGGCGAGGCGATCCCGGTCGGCGCGCGCATCGTCGCGGTGGCCGATGTCTACGACGCGCTCACCTCGGATCGCCCGTACCGCGCAGCGCTGCCTCGCGAAGCCGCGCTCGAGTACCTGGCGAGGCAGGCCGGCCGGACGCTCGACGGGCGCGTGGTGGCGGTCTTTGTCGAGCTGGCGGGCGCGCGCCCGTCGGCGGACCTACATGTGGGCGCTCGACCGGCCCTGGCGGCCCGGCACCCGGCCACTCCTCGCTGACACGCCGACGCGGCTGCTCGTGGCGCTCGCGGGCGCGGTCGCAGCGGGGCTGCTGCTCGCGGACCGGATACCGCTCCCGCCAGGAGCGCTGCGGGTGGTCGGCGTCGCCGCCGGCCAGGGCGCCCTGCTCGCGACCGCGCTCGCGTGGGCCGGCTGTCGCACGAGGTCCGGTGTCGTCGCGATCGTCGTCCTCGTGGCGGCCGCCGTGGCCACCACGCTCGACCCCGCGGGCGCGCTTGGCTATCTCCTCGTGCCTCTGTGGGTCGCGTGGCTCGCGCGGTCCGGTCGCCTCGCGGCGCTCGGCCTCGCGGGCGCGGTCCCGGGCCGAGCGGTCCTCGCCGCCGTCCTGCTCGGCGCGTTTCTCGGCGGACACCTCCTCGTGTCGGCCTCGCTCACGCTCGGTGTGCGCCTGAGGGCCGGTCGCGGAGGGCTCGTCCTCGCCGCCCTGGCCTACGACGTCGGGGCGAACGTGCTGGCCGCGGAGTGCTTCTTCCGCGGCGCGCTGTTCAACCGCGCCCAGCGCCGCTGGTCCTTCGCCACGGGCCTTCTCCTCGCGACGGCGGCATACGTGGTGCGCTATCTCCTCGACCCGCTCCTCCCGAAGAGCGTCGAGTGGATCGTCGGCGCGGCGTTCTACCTGACGCTCCTGAGCGCGGGGAACTGCTGGCTCTTCTGGTGGTCGGGGAGTCTCGTCCCCGGTGGCGTCGCCGCACTCCTCTTCTTCGCGGCGTACCGGCTCCTCGGGACCGGCGCGTGACGCGCGCGCTCGCCGCCGCCGCGGCGCTGACCCTGGCCGTCGTCACGACGCTGATCGTGCAGGCCGGCGGCGACCCCGCCTCGGCGCTCCGTCACGTGTATCTGCTGCCGGTCGTCGCGCTGGCGCTCGCGTTCGGCGGGCTCGGCGGCGCGCTGAGCGCCGGCGCGACGCTCGTCCTCTACGCCTCCGTCGTGCTTCCCGCGATCGAGCGCTCGGGGCTCACGCCGGAGACGATCGAAGGGCTCGTGACGTTCGCGCTCGTCGCCGGCGTCGGCGCCCTCGGCGGTACGCTCACGACACGCGCGCGCCGGCAGCGGGCGCGGTACGAGACCATTCTGGCGGTCCAGCGGGCGCTGGCGGGCGTGACGCTGCTCGAGGCTGCGCTTCGCTCGGTGCGCGCCGTGCTCATCGATCGCCTGGGCGCGGCCGACGTCGGGCTGGTCGTGCGCGACGGCGAGCGGGAAGTGGTGGCGGCTGCCGAGCGCGTGGTGGCCGGCTCCGTCGCCGACCGCGTGCTCACCGGTGGGGCAGCGGTGTTCGTGCCCGACACGGGTGACGGCAGCCGACCGCGCCGCGTGTTCGCCACGCCGCTCGTCGTGGCCGGGCAGCCGATCGGCGTCCTCGCCGTCGAGCGGGTCGGCGAGCTCGGCGGCGAGGAGCGCGCGGCGGTCGAGGCGCTCGGCGCCCACGTCGCGGTCGCGCTGGAGAACGCGCGGCTCACGTCGCGCGCGCGGCGGTTCGCCGACGAGCTCGAACGGCAGGTCGCGAACGCCACGCGCCATCTCGAGGAGCTGGACCGGGCGAAGTCCGTCTTTGTCGCCGTCGCGTCGCACGAGCTCCGGACGCCGCTCACGGCGCTCCAGGGATTCAGCGAGATTCTCGCCGCGCGCTCGCTCGCGCCCGAAGAGGTCCGGCGGATGGCCGGGATCATGGGCGCCGAGGCGGCGCGCCTCGGGCGGATCGTGAGCGACCTGCTCGATCTCTCACGCCTCGAGCGTGGCCTCGCGCCGACGCTCCACCGCACGCCGGTCGCGGTGGAAGCGGCGCTCGCCGCGACGGCCAATCTGTTCCGCCGCGGCGCCGTGGACACGCTCGTCGTGGACTGCGCGTCGGCGCTGCCCCCGGTGGACGCCGACCCGGACGCGCTCGAGCGCATCCTGGCCAACCTCGTCTCGAACGCCGTGAAGTACTCGCCGCCCGACAGCGAGGTGCGGCTCTGCGCCCGCCGCGCGGGCGCGATGGTCGAGATCGAGGTGCTGGACCGTGGCGCGGGGATTCCGGACGAGGCGCGCGAGCGCATCTTCGAGCCGTACTATCGGGCGCCCGACGTCGGCACCGTGCGCGGTACGGGGCTCGGGCTCGCCGTCGTCAAGGCGCTCGTCGACGCGCACGGCGGCACGATCCGTGTCGAGAGCGCCGTCGGCGCCGGCACGCGCGTGACCTTCTCCCTGCCGGCCGTTTCTTGACTCCCCGCGTCGCGGCCGTGTAGGCTCAAGCGGTATGCCGCGGCGGGACGAGATCGCAGCGCGAATGGCCGACGCCATCGTCAAACGTCTGACCGTGCGGAAGGTCGTCGAGGTCAAGGACGAGGCCGCCGCGCGGACCGCGGTCCGGCACGTCCTCGTCGACAGCATCGCCGCCGAGGAGAAGCTCGACGCCGACGCGCGCCAGCTCTTGCTCGAGCACGCCAAGCAGATCAAAGACTCCGCCGCCGATTACCGGCAGCTCCTCGCGAAGGTCAAGGAGAAGCTCGCCCGCGAGCGGGGGTTCATCCTCTGATGCGCATGAGCCGCGAGCGCATCTTTCATCTCGCCGACCTCATCGTGAAGGAGCTCGGCGCCACGCCGGGCGTGCACATCAAGGCTCCGGACGATCTGCGCCCCGAGGTGATCCGCGCGCTCACGGACGAATCGAAGCTCGAGGAATCGATCGACGGCGAGGTGCGGAAGATCCTCGGATCCTATTCTCGCCCGATGCCCGAGGGAAGCCGCGAGTGGGAGGTGCTCTACCAGAAGACGCGCGAGGAAGTCTTTCGGAAAAGGTTTCGCCTGTGATGCGTCTGGTCGTTGGCATCACGGGCGCGACCGGCGCGATCTACGGGATCCGGCTCCTCGAGGCGCTGCGGGGCCACGCGGACGTCCAGACCCATCTGGTCGTCTCCGTCCCAGGCAAGCGGACGATCGTCGAGGAGACCGCGTACGCGGCGAAGGACGTCGAGGCGCTCGCGGCGCACCACTACGACAACAAGGACATCGGTGCCTCGATCGCCTCGGGCTCCTTCCGCACCGCGGGCATGGTGATCGCGCCCTGCTCGATCAAGACGGCCGGGGCGATCGCCTCGTGCCACAGCGACTCGCTCATCGCGCGGGCGGCGGACGTGACGCTCAAGGAGGGCCGCCCGCTGATCCTGCTCGTGCGTGAGACGCCGCTGCACCTCGGCCACCTCAAGTGCATGGTCGCGCTCGCGGAGATGGGCGCGGTGATCCTGCCGCCGATGCCGGCCTTTTACGCTCGCCCGAAGGACATCGACGACGTCGTGAACCATACCATCGCGCGTGTGCTCGACCGGCTCGGCCTGCCACAGACGCTCGTCGCCGAGTGGCGGGGCACGAACCGTCCGGGCCAGGGCGAGCCCGGTGCCTGACCTCTCCGTCGTCATCCCCGTCTACAACGAGGAGGAGAACCTCCCGCTGCTGTGGGAGGAGCTTCGGGGTGTGCTCGAGGGGCTCGGGCTCGTGGTCGAGGTGATCTTCGTCGACGACGGCAGCCGTGACGGCAGCCCGGAGATCGTTCGCGGCCTCCGCGAGGCCGACCCGCGGGTCCGCCTGGTGCGGCTGAAGTCGCACGCGGGGGAGACCGCGGCGACCGACGCCGGGCTCAAGGCGGCGCTCGGCAGATGGGTCGTCGTGATGGACGCGGACCTCCAGAACGACCCCGCGGATATCCCGAAGCTCCTCGGGTACCTCGACCGGTGGGACGCCGCGACGGGTTGGCGGCAGGAGCGCGCCCACGGCGACGACTGGCGCCGCCGCGTCGCCTCGCGCATCGCCAACCGCGTGCGCAACCGGCTCAGCGACGAGACGATCCAGGACAGCGGGTGCACGTTCCGGGCGTTCCGTCGCGAGTGCCTGCGCGACCTCGTGCTCTACCGGGGGCTCCACCGGTTCATCCCGACGCTTCTCACGCTCCGGGGCTACCGCGTGATCGAGGTGCCGGTGAACCACCGTCCCCGGCGCTTCGGACGGTCGAAGTACGGGGTGTGGGACCGCGCGTTCGTCGCCTTCGCCGACCTGCTGGCGATCCGCTGGATGAAGTCGCGCCTGCTCCGTTACGAAGTCGCCGAGAGCCTGGGCGGCGACCTCGGCCACGAGTGACCGCGCGATGAACGTCCTCCTCGTCGGCCTGGGACGCTGGGGCGAGAAGCACCTGCGCGTGCTCCGAGAGCTCGGCGCGACGGTCTGGGTGGCCGACGTGGCGCCGGCGCGGCTCGAGTGGGCCCAGAAGCAGGGCGTGGAGTCACGGCGGGCCGTCCGGGACTACCGCACGGCGCTCGCCTCTGTGGACGCCGTGGACATCGTGACTCCTGCCGACAGCCACCGCGCGATCGCGGGCGAGTGCCTCGCCGCCGGGCGCCACTGCTTCATCGAGAAGCCGTTCACGACGACGGTCGCGGAGGCGTACGAGCTCGAGGCGGCGACGCGGGCGGCGGGGCGCGTAGTCCAGGTGGGGCACGTCTTCCGCTTCCATCCCGTGACCGTGACGCTCCGCGAGGCGCTCGGCGCAGGACGGATCGGACCCGTGCGGTACGCCACAGGCCGCTTCGCCGGCTTCAAGCGGCCACGGACCGACGTCGGCGTGACGCACACCGACGCGATCCACTACTTCGACCTGTTCGCCTACCTCTTCGATCGCCCGGCGACGAGCGTGGCGGCGCTCCAGCGGGACTATCTCGGGCGCGGCCTGGACGACCTGTCGGTCACGATCGTGCACTACGGTGAGATCCCGACCGTGGTCGAGGCGAACTACTTCGTCCCGGGCACGCACCGCGAGTGCGTGATCGTCGGCGAGCGCGGCAGCCTCGTCGCCGACTACGGGAGCGCGACGGTCACGCTCCACCTGGGCGAGTTCAGGAGATCGGGCGCGGCCTGGGAGGCGGTGGACACGGGGAAGGAGGATCTGCCGGTCCACGGTGAGGAGCCGCTCCGGCGCGAGCTCGCCGCGTTCCTCGACGCGTGCGCGGGCGGGACGCCGAGTCCCGTCGACGCGAGCGCTGGCGTGCAGGCGCTCGTCGTCGTCGAGGCCGCCGCGCGGGCGGCCGCGCTCGGCCGTACCGTCACGCTCTGACCGGGCGTGAAGAGGGCTGCTTTCGGAACGCGGCCTCTTGGACTACCATCGGCAGGCGGGAGGTGGCGCGATGAGACAGCGGAACACCCTCCAGACGCGGACGCTGACTCTCCTTGGGGGGCTCGTGGTCGGGCTCACCCTCTTCGGGGCGGTGCCGTCGGCGCGGGCCGCGGACCTGCAACCGGGCTCGTGGACGTTCGGGGGAGGCCTTGGATTCCTGGGGGACACCCCCGACGGCACGGCGTTCGCCATGAACTTCTACGCCGACGCGTTCATCGCGCGCAACGTGTCGCTCGGCCCGCTGCTGCAGCTCGGGTTCACCGGTGATATGGCTCAGATCGGCGTGTCCGGCCAGGTGAAGTACTGGATCGACATCCCCGGCACCGCGAATCGCCTGAAGGTCGTCCCGGAAGCCGGCATCGGCTTCGTGCACACGGGCTTCCGCAACGATGACACCTCCTGGCTCATCGTGCTCGGTGCCGGCGCCGACTACAGACTGAACAACCAGATGAGCGTGACCGGCACGCTCCTCCTCAACTTCACCAATCTCGACACCGACCGCGCCACCGGCGCCGACGTCATGCCGGGGTTCACGGTCGGCGTGCGGTTCTGACGGGTCCTGCTCGGGATCAGGAGGTGCTCGCGGTCATCACGGCGTAGTTGGTGCCGAAGCGGGGACTCGAACCCCGACACCCTTGCGGGCACTAGACCCTGAATCTAGCGCGTCTGCCAATTCCGCCACTTCGGCGCACGCGGCGTCAGTCATAATACCGTCCGACGATGGCAAGTCAAGCCAGCGCCCGTGCGAGCGACCGCACCGTCGCCACCAACCGGCGAGCGCGGCACGAGTACGAGATCCTCGAGACCGCCGAGGCGGGCCTCGTGCTGCGCGGCACCGAGGTGAAAGCGCTCCGCGCCGGGCAGGTGACCTTCAAGGATTCCTACGCGACGGTCCGCAACGAGGAGGCGTGGCTCGTCGGGTGCCACATCAGCCAGTACAGCCACGGCAGCGACGCCAACCACGACCCGGAGCGCGACCGAAAGCTCCTCCTGCACCGGCGCGAGATCACCCGGCTCGTCGGCAAGATCGCGGAGCGGGGTTTGACCCTCGTCCCCCTTCGTCTATACTTTAAGGACGGTCGCGCGAAGGTGGAGCTCGGCCTGGCGCGCGGTCGCAAACTTCACGACAAGCGGGCGGCCATTCGGGAGCGCGAAGTCCGGCGCGAGATGGACAAGGCCGCGCGAGCCGGCCGTCGGGGCCAATGGTGAGCCCTGCGGTTCCGAGAGGAGGGGGCGACAGGTTTCGACGGGGATCAGTGAGGCTCAGGCTGCGTCTCGAGGTTTCTCTCCCCTCGTTAAATAGAGAGAACGGTATAGCTGCCGACACTCAGCTAGCTCTGGCGGCCTAACACCCGTCAGCGCCCGCCGGATCGGGCCATCAGGATTCGGGAACGGGCGTCATACTCTGGTGGCTGGCCCCGAACCTGGCCTCAGGGCAGGGGCGAGACCAGTGAGGCTGGTTCTGCGGCGATCCTGCCGACCGGAGTGCCGCGGAACGAGACGCCGTAGAGTAGATCGGCTATCGACGTAGACGCCTGCGGCTGAGGGTTTCCGGACGTGGGTTCGATTCCCACCGCCTCCACCAACTCACGTACGCGTTAAGGATGGACACGGCCGGGATATCCGCAGTGCTGTTCGACTTCGGCGGAACGCTCGACGCCGACGGGCTCGCCTGGAAGGAGCGCGTGTACCGGCTCTTCCGGGACGAGGGCGTCGCGGTCGAGCGGGAACGCTTCGACCCCCTGTTCCATGCGGCCGACGACGCGCTCGTCGGGACGATCCCGCCGACGACCTCCTTCGACGCGACGGTGGCGCGTCTCGTCGCCGCCGTGGCGGAGGCCCTCGGGCTCGCCGATCGGGGGATGGCCGCGCGCGTCGCCCGGCGCTTCGTCGACGACGCGCTCGGGCACCTCGGCGACAACGCGCCCTTGCTCGCGCGCCTCGCGCGCCGGGCCCGCCTCGGGATCGTGTCCAACTTCTACGGCAACCTCGCGCGCGTGTGCGAGGACGCGAGGATCCGCCCGCTCTTCAGCGTCCTCGTCGACTCGGCTCAGGTCGGCTGCGCGAAGCCGGAGCCCCGCATCTTTCTCCACGCGCTCGAGGCGCTCGGGCTCGGGCCCGCCGACGCGACGTTCGTCGGCGACTCGCTCCTGCGCGACATGGCCGGGGCGCGGGCGGTCGGGATGCGCCACATCTGGCTGGTCGGCGCGGCGGCCCCGGCCGGGGATCCCTGCTGCCGGGGCGACCGGGTGATCCACTCGCTGAAGGACGTGGAGGGGCTCCTGTGAGACACCCTGTGTCAACCATCTCCGAGGCGAGGGTAGCCTAGTGAGCGGGCCGCCCCTCCTCGGCGGCATCATCGCGGCCGGCGAGGGCAGCCGGCTCCGCGCGGCGGGCTTCGCGGTGCCGAAGCCGATGGTGCCCATCGCGGGCGTGCCGTTGATCGAGTCGGTGATGGGGAACTTCCGCGCCGCCGGCGTCAGGTCGCTCGTCGTGATCGTCAACGAAGCGGAGCGCTCGGTCGTGGAGTGGGCGCGCGCCCGCTTCACCGACCTCGACGTCGAGTTCATCGTGAAGACGACGCCGTCGTCGCTCGCGAGCTTTCGCGAGGTCACGGCCCGGCGGCCCGGAGGCCGGATGCTGGTCTCGACGGTGGACGCGTGGTGCCGCCAGACCGACTTCGCGCGCTTCGTCGAGGCGGCGTCGCGGCGGCCCGCGGCGGCGACCGTGCTCGCCGTGACGCCGCTCGTCGCCGACGAGAAGCCGGTGCGCGTCCAGGTGGACGCCGGCGGCCGCGTCCTCCGTCTGGGCGGGGCGTCGGGCGACATCGTGACCGCCGGGATGTACCTCGTGTCGGAGCGCGTGCGGACCCTGGTCCCGCCGCCGGGGCTCGGACGGCTCCGCGAGTTCCTGGCCTGGCTCTGCCAGGCAGGGGAGCCGCTCTACGCGGAGGTCATCGAGACCGTCGTGGACGTGGACCGGGCCGACGACGTTGCGATCGCCGAAGCGCTCGCCTTGGCGGGCCGGGTATCATAGGTCCTTTGAGGAGGGACGCGTGGAGCACTCGTCTTGCTGGGGCATCTTCAGGGAAGTCACGCACTCACCGGGACGGGAGTCGGACGACACCGAGATCCTGCGTCTGACGGGCAAGCAGCTGGAAGCCCGAGGGCTCCAGGTGATTCTCAAGACCCCGGACGAGGTCAACGGCGTGGACGACGTCCCGCCCCGCTTCGTTTTCCTCATGTGCGAGCGGGTCGAGGCGCTCGGGAGGCTCCGCGCGCTCGAGACCCGTGGGGTGCCGCACGTGAACACCCCGCTGGCCGTCCTCAATACCTATCGTGAGCGGATGATCGAGGTGTTCGCCGAGGCGAACGTGCCCTTCATCGAGAGCCGCGTCGTGTCCACGCGGGACCGGCGCGTCGAGACCGCGGCGCCCGTGTGGGTGAAGCGCGCCGACGTCCACAACACCCAGGACGGCGACGTCGTCTTCGCGCCCACGGCCGACGCCCTGCGCGCGGCGCTCGCGGGCCTCGCCGCGCGGGGGATCGCGCGCGCGGTCCTCCAGCCGGACGTGCGGGGCGATCTCGTCAAGTTCTACGGTGTCGGCGTCGGCGCTGGCGCGAACGGCGCGCCGCCGTGGTTTCGCTGGTTCTATCACAAGGAGCAGCGCCTGGCCGGCCACTCGTTCGACAAGGCGCGCCTCGCGCGCCTCGTGCGCAGCGCGGCCGCGGCGCTCGGCCTGGAGGTGTACGGGGGGGACGCGATCATCTCGCCCGCGGGCGCGCCCGTGCTGCTGGACGTGAACGCCTGGCCGAGCTTCGCGCTCTACCGCGACGAGGCGGCGGCGCGCATCGCGTCCCACCTGGCGCTCCGGTTCCTGGACCCCGGCCTGCTGTGAAATGAATAGTGCCATGAGGGACGGAGCCAGGTCGCACCGTGTCTCAGGCCACCCACGGAGTCTTCCGGGCGCGCGGCCCCCTCGCTGGAATGGAGAGTGATGTGAGGGACGGAGCCAGGTCGCACCGTGTCTCAGGCCACCCACGGAGTCTTCCGGGCGCGCGGCCCCCGCTACCATGACCGAGCGGCGGGAGGTCGGTCCGCGGTCGCAGCGCATCGTGGCCCAGGAGCGGCGGCACGTCGCGCCGGGGAGCCAGTCCTTTGCCCTCATGGCCGGGCTGGCGATGGCCCGCGGCACGGGCTCGACCCTCATCGACGAGGACGGCAACGAGTACATCGACTTCATCGCCGGGATCGGGGTCGGGAGCGTCGGCCACTGCCATCCGCACTACGTCGAGGCCCTCAAGCGGCAGGTCGAGCGGCTGACCTTCGGGAGCTTCACCACCGAGACACGGGCCAAGTTCCTCGAGCTGCTCGCCTCGGTCACGCCGGACGGCCTCACGCGCATCCAGATGTTCTCCGGCGGCGCGGAGGCCGTCGAGGCGGCCCTGCGGCTCAGCCGTGCCGCCACCGGCAAGGCGGAGGTCGTCGGGTTTTGGGGCGGGTTCCACGGCAAGACCGCCGGCGTGCTCCCCCTCCTCGGGAGCGAGTTCAAGCACCACCTGGGACCCTTCACGCCGGGCCGGTACCTGTCGCCGTACGCCGACTGCTACCGCTGCCCGCTCAAGCTCCGCTATCCGGACTGTGGGATCGCGTGCGCCGAGTTCCTCCGCGAGGTCATCCGCTACCAGACCGCCGGCGAGGTCGGCGCGATCATCGTCGAGCCCGTCCAGGGCACGGCCGGCAACGTGGTGCCGCCCGAGGGGTTCCTTCGCGCGATCCAGGCGATCGCGCGCGAGCACGGGGCGCTCCTGATCGCCGACGAGATGCTGACGGGATTCGGCCGGACCGGTACCATGTGGGGCTCGGAGCACGACGGCGTGGTTCCGGACATCATGACCGTCGGCAAGGGCATGGGCGGGGGATTTCCGCTCTCCGGCGTGATCGCCACGGACGCGATCGCTGCCAGCAAGCCCTGGTCCAACCCGAGTGCCAGCTCCTCGAGCTATGGCGGCAACCCGCTCGCCTCGGCGGCGGGGCTCGCCGCGCTCGAGATCATCCTCAAAGAGGACCTCGTCACCCACGCCGAGCGCGTCGGCAAGGTCATGCTCACCCGTCTCGAGGCGTTGAAGGAGAAGTACCGGTGCGTGGGCGAGGTGCGCGGCCGCGGGCTGATGCTCGGCATCGAGCTCGTCCGCGACCGGACGACGAAGGAACCGCTCCCGAAGACCGTCACCCAGACGCTCTACCAGGAGTGCCTGCGGCGCGGCCTGGTCGCGATGACGTACTCGCCCTCGATCCGCATCAACCCGCCGCTCGTGATCCGCGAAGAGCAGGCACTGGCCGGGCTCGCGATCCTCGACGAGGCGCTCGGCTCCGCCGTCCGCGAGCACGGGCTCCAGTAGGATGCTGCGCGGCGCGATCATCGGGTTCGGCAACATCGCCATCCAGGGGCACGTGCCCGCCTGGCGCCGCCGGCACGACGTCGAGATCGTCGCCGGGACGGACGCGCGCCCGGCGCAGCGCGCTGCGCTCGCGACACACATGCCCGGTGCGCGATGGTACGACTCCTCCGACGCGCTCCTGGCCGACGCCGGCCTGGACTTCGTGGACATCGCGACGCCGCCGTCGAGTCACGCGCCGCTGATCCGTGGCGCGCTCGCGCGGCGCCTCCACGTGCTCTGCGAGAAGCCGTTGGTCCACTCCCTCGACGAGCTCGGTGCGCTGCGGGCCCTGGCGGAGGAGCACGGACGCGTGCTCCACACGGTCCACAACTGGCATCACGCCCCGATCGTCCGGCGCACGGCCACGCTCGTGCGCGAGGGGGCGATCGGCCAGGTGACGCGGGTCGACTGGCACACGCTTCGTACCCGCCCGGCGGTCGCGGGCGGCGGCGACGGGGAGAACTGGCGGCTCGATCCGCAGATCGCTGGCGGCGGCGTCCTGGCCGATCACGGCTGGCACGTCTTCTACGTCGTCCAGCGCTGGATCGGGGAGGCTCCGCGGTCGGTGAGCGCGCACCTCGAGACGCGGCGGCACACGCGCTGGGCCGTGGAGGACACGGCGACCGTACGGCTCACCTACGCGCACGCGACGGCCGAGATCCTCCTGACGTGGGCCGCCGACGAGCGGCGCAACTGGGCCGCGGTGACGGGCACCGGCGGCACGATCGAGCTCCAGGACGACACGCTCGTGGTCACCCGCGCCGGCGACGGCACGCGCCGCTGGCTCTGCCCGCCGGCGTTGTCCGGCGGCGGGTACCATCCGGACTGGTTCGACGCGGTGGCGGACCAGTTCCTCGCCGAGGTCGCCGGCCAGGCGCCGCGCGGCGCCAACCTCGACGAGGCGTCGCTCTGCGTCGCGCTGGAGAGCTCGGCGCGCGCGTCGAGCCTCGCGGGTGGCCGCGGCGTCGCGCTCAGCGAGGTGTCGGGCTGACGAACGGGCTGCTCCTCGTCATTCCACCCGAGCCGGGCGTGGCCGAGCGCGTCCCGCCGGGGACGGTCGTGGCCGGCCTGCCCCTGCTGCGAAGGATCGTCCTGGCGGGCGCGCGCGCGGGCTTTGTGGACATCCGTGTGCACAAGGCGCTCGCCGGCGCCGAGGACCTGATCGCGGGCACGCGCGCGGCCACGCTCACCGCCGACGAGCCGGACACGCCGCGCGCGTCGCGTCGCATCGTGATCGTGCCGGCGAACATCGTCCCCCAGCCGCGCTGGCTCCGGTCGCTGCTCGAGGCGGAGCTCGACCGGGAGGCGATCTACGTCGATCCGTCGCTGACCGCGGTGATCGAGACCGCGGACGCGGCCGGCATCCTCGCGGCCGCGTCCCGCTGCCGGGGCGCTGGCGAGTTGCTCGCCGAGCTCCGCGGCGCCCGGACGCAGCTCGCGGGCACCTTCGAGCTGACGGGCCGGTTCACCTTGACGGCCCGCGGCGACGTGCGGCGCGCGGAAGCCTGGCTCCTGCGTGGGCTCATCAAGCAGCGCGAGGGCTTCATGTCGCGGCATTTCGAGCGGCGAATCTCGCTCGCGCTGACACGGCGGCTCGTCACCACGCGCATCACGCCCGACGCGATGACGCTGGTGAGCGTCGCCGTCGGGCTCGTGGGGGGCGCGTTCTTCCTGTCGGCGTTACCGGCGTACCAGCTCGCCGGGGCGCTCCTCTTCCTGGCCCACTCGATCCTCGACGGCTGCGACGGCGAGCTGGCGCGACTCAAGCTCGTCGAGTCGCGCCGCGGTGCCATCCTCGACTTCTGGGGCGACAACCTCGTGCACGCTGCGGTGTTCGGGTGCATCGCCGTCGGGTGGACGCTCGCCACCGGGGCGGTGTGGCCGCTCGCCCTCGGCGCCGTGACGATCGTGAGCGGGCTCGGGTCCGCGGCGTGCGTCTTCCGCCGGACCATGCTCGACGTCGTGCCGGGCGTCGGCGCTTCGATGACGGATCGCCTCACCGAGGCCTTTGCCCACCGGGACTTCATCTACCTGGTGGTCGTGCTGTCGGCCGTCGGCCGGGCCGACGTCTTCCTGGTCCTCGCCTCCATCGGCACGCCGATCTTCCTGCTGCTCCTGTTGTGGGCCGGCGCCGCGCGCCGCCAGGCCTGAGGCGTCGTGGCCGGCCTCGCCGACGTCGTGCTCCGCGGCCTGGCGCTGTGCGGCCAGGCGGTGGCCGTCGGCGGCGTCCTGTTCGCGCTGCTGGTCCTGCGGCCCGCGGTGCGCGCGCGGCCGCAGCTCCTGCCGCTGCTCGGCCGGAGCCTCGCATTCACCGCGGCGGGCGCGGCGGTCGTGAGCGTGGCGCAGCTCTTCTCGCTCGCCGTCGGTCTGGGCTCGCTGGCCCGCGATGACGGCTGGCCGGTTCGTGACCTCCTCGCCACGAGCTACGTCCGGGCGGCCGCCGTCCGCGTCCTCGCAAGCGTCGGGCTCATCGTGGGCGCTCTCCGCCTCCGCCGCGCGGCGGGCACCGGGCGTGGCTGGCGCGCACTGCTCGGGGTGGCGCTGGCGCTCGCCGCGAGCGCGTCGTGGACGAGTCACGCGGCGGCGCGGCTCGGGTCGCGCGGTCTTCTGCTGGCGCTCGATGGTCTCCACCAGGTCGGGGCGGCGGCGTGGATCGGCGGCCTCGCGCATCTCGTCGTGACGGGGCTCGGGCGGAGCGAGCGCGCGTGGCCGGCGCTGTTGCTCAAGCGCTTCTCGGCGCTCGCGCTCACGTCCGTCGCGACCCTCGTCGCCGCGGGGCTCGCGCTCACGCTCGCCTTCGTCGGTGGGCTCGGCGCGTTCCTCGGCACGGCGTACGGCATCATGGTGCTCACCAAGGTGGCGATCCTCGCCGCCCTCCTCACCCTGGGCGCGATGAACTTCTTCGCGGTGCGCCGGCTCCCGGCCGCGGGCGATGTCGGCTCCGCGCGGCTCCGGCGGCTCGTCGAGGTCGAGTTTGGCCTCGGCCTCACGACCCTCTTCATCGCGGCGTCGCTGACCTCGCTGCCGCCGGCGGTCGACGTCGTCGCCGACCGCGCGACGCTTACCGAAGTCGTCGCGCGACTCACGCCCCGGTGGCCCACGCTCTCGTCGCCGGCGATCGACGAGCTGCCGGTGGACGACCGCGACGCCCCGAGGACCGCCGCGGACCGCGCGTGGTCCGAGTTCAACCACAACGTCGCCGGGCTGTTCGTGCTCGCCATGGGGCTCCTCGCGATCCTCCACGCGGCCGGCCGCGCGCGCTGGGCGCGCCACTGGCCGCTGATCTTCCTCGGGCTCGCCGTTTTTCTCATGATCCGCGACGACCCCGGCGCCTGGCCCCTCGGGCCCCTGGGGTTCTGGGAGAGCTGGGCGTATCCCGCCGTGTTCCAGCACCGCGTGTTCGTCCTGCTGGTCATCGTGTTTGCGGCCTTCGAGTGGATGGTCCGCGCGGGTCGCGTGAGCTCCCGGCGGGCGGCGCTCGTCTTCCCGCTCCTCTGCGCGGTCGGCGGCGGCCTCCTCCTGACGCACTCGCACGCGAGCCTGGGCCTCAAGGAGGAGTTCCTGACGGAGGTGACCCACGCGCCCCTGGGCCTGCTCGGGATGCTCGTCGGCTGGGCCCGCTGGCTCGAGCTCCGACTGCCGTCGGCCGAGGCGCGGATTCCCCGGTGGCTCTGGTCGGGCGCGCTCGCGGCGGTCGGCATCCTGCTGATCCTCTACCGGGAGAGCTGACCTGCGCCACGTCCGCGTGGCCCTGCTCGTGCTCGGCGTGGGCCTGCTCGCCGTCCTCGTGGCGACGAACGACCCGGCGGCAATCCTCGCCTCGATCGTCCAGCTCTCCTGGCGCCTCGCGATCGTGGTCTGCTTCCCGGCGGTCCTCGTCATGGTGTTCGACACGCTCGGCTGGCGGTTCGCGTTCCTCCGCGAGGGCGTCGCCTTCCGCACCCTCCTCGGGGTCCGGCTCGCGGGTGAGGCCTTCAACCTCGCGACGCCGACCGCGGCGCTCGGCGGCGAGGCCGTCAAGGCGTGGCTCCTCCGCGGCCGGGTCCCGCTCGACGCGAGCGTGCCCTCCGTGATTGTCGCGAAGACCACGATCACGATCGCGCAGGGCCTCTTCCTGCTGCTCGGCATCGCGCTGGCCTGGACCAGCGCCCTGCCGGGGTCTCCTCTGCTCTACGGGATGCTCTGGCTCCTCGCGCTCGAGACGGTCGCGCTCGCGGGCTTCGTCCTGGCGCAGACGCGCGGCATGCTCACGTGGGGCGGGCGGCTCGTCGCTCAGCTCGGGGTCGAGCATGGGCATGCCGAGGCGCTCGGGCGCATCGACGACGTGCTCGCGCGTTTCTACCAGACCGCTCCCTGGCGGGCCGTCCTCTCGATCGCCTTCCATCTGGTCGCGTGGCTGCTTGGCTCGCTCGAGGCCTGGCTGATCTTGAAGTTCCTGGGCGTCCCCATCTCGCTGACGACGGCCACCGTGATCGAGTCGTTCGGCACCGCGATCCGCTTCGCCACGTTCCTGATCCCGGCGAGCCTCGGCGCCCTCGAGGGCGGCTATGTGGTCACGTTCGCCGCGCTCGGCCTCGGATCGACGACGGCAGTCTCGTTCAGCCTGGTGCGCCGGGTGCGCGAGGCCGTATGGGTGGGCCTCGGCCTGCTCGTCTTCGCGCTGGCGCGCCCCGCGGCCCGGCCGCTCGCGGATTCGCCTTCGGCGAGGCGAATTTAAAGCGCGCTGGCCGGCGCCGCGCGTTGCTAGAATTAGCCTCGCCGTGAGCCAGATGCGTCTCGCCGTCGCCTTCCTGGCGCTCCTGCTCATCTCGGTGGGAGCGGCGGGCGCCACGCTGCCCAGGGTGACCCACGACGGCCGGCCCTACGTCGAGCTCAGGCGGCTCGCGGAATCCCTGGACCGCGCCGGGTTCGAGGCGCGCCCGACGAGCATGCGGGCGCGGCTCAGGTTCCCGGGCCACGTCGTGACGTTCACCCGCAACTGGTCCCAGATCCTCGTGAACGAGACGCCGGTCGTGCTCGACGCGCCCGTCCGGGTGAGGCGCGGGGTGTGGCTGGTGCCCGAGTCGTTCGTGGGCCGGGTGCTCCCGCGGCTCACCGCCGGCGTGACCGTCGCCGCCGCTCCGGCGGCGCCCAGGGCGCCCGCGCCGGAGGTCGCCCTCGAGGAGCTCCGGTTCCGCTCCTACCCGTCGTTCACCCGCATCGTCGTCGAGACCTCCGGCCCCCTCGCGTACCGTGTCGAGGCGCAGGGCGCGAAGGAGGCGCGGATCCGGCTGATCGGCCTCGCCGCGGGGACGCAGGTCGAGGAGATCCGCGACGGCTTCGTGGGCGAGGTGCGCGTCGAGCGCGCGGGCGGGGACGCCCTCCTGCGCGTCGTCTTCGAGGGCGTGGCGGGCACCGCGCGCGCGAGCACGCTCGCGGACCCGCATCGCCTCGTCCTCGATTTCACGCGTCCGACCGAGACCGAGCCGCAGCAGGAGGAGGTGACTCCGCTCCGCACGCTCGTGCTCGACGCGGGCCACGGCGGCCACGACTCCGGCGCGGTGGGGCCGACCGGCCTCCTGGAGAAGGAGCTCGTGCTCGACGTCACCCGGCGCGCCGCGAAGCTCGCCGAGGAGCGGCTCGGTGTCAAGGTGCTCCTCACGCGCGACGCCGACGCCTTCGTCGCCCTGCGGGACCGCACGAGCTTCGCGAACCGCGCCCGCGCCGACCTGTTCGTGTCGATCCATGCGAACGCGCACCGCCAGGCCATGACCGACGGCGTCGAGACCTACTTCCTCTCGTCCGAGGCGACCGACAGCGAGGCGCGGCAGGTCGCGGCGCAGGAAAACGGCGTCGTCCAGCTCGAGAGCCCCGCGGGGCGCGGCGGGGCCACGAAGGACATCGTGAAGACGATCCTCTGGGATCTCGCCCAGTCCGAGTTCCAGACGGAGTCCTCGCGGCTGGCCGAGATCGTCCACGACTCTATGACGCAGTCGCTCCGCATCGGCAACCGGGGCGTCAAGCAGGCGGCGTTTTACGTCCTGGGCGGCGCGGCGATGCCCGCCATCCTGATCGAGGTCGGTTTCGTCACGAACCCGAAGGAGGAGCGCCGGCTGAAAGATGCGCGTCACCGGGACGAGATCGCGCGAGCCATCGTCGCCGGCCTCGCCGAGTACAAGCGCAACTGGGACCAGCGCGTCCGCGCCGCCGGCGAGCCCGCGCTGACGAAGGCGCGGTAAGCGCCGTGCCCCGCCCCGACGGCCGCGCGCCCGACCAGCTCCGCCCCGTCACCGTCACCCGGGACTTCCTGCTCCACCCCGAGGGCTCGGTGCTGGTCGAGTTCGGCGCGACCAAGGTGATCTGCACGGCGTCGCTCGAGGACAAGGTGCCGCCCTTCATGAAGGGGCAGGGCCAGGGCTGGGTCACGGCGGAGTACGCGATGCTGCCGCGCTCGACCAACACGCGCACGCCCCGCGAGAACCGCGGTCCGAGCGGCCGGTCGCAGGAGATCCAGCGGCTCGTCGGCCGGGCCCTGCGCGCCGTCATCGACCGCGCCAAGCTCGGCGAGCGCACGGTGTGGGTGGACTGCGACGTGATCCAGGCGGACGGCGGCACGCGCACCGCGGCGATCACCGGCGGCTTCGTCGCGGTGGCCGACGCGATCGCGAAGATCCCGGGGCAGGAGCCATCGGCGGCGATCCGCGACCACGTCGCCGCGATCAGCGTCGGCGTCGTCCAGGGCCAGGCGTTGCTCGACCTCTGCTACGCCGAGGACTCGAGTGCCGAGGTGGACATGAACGTCGTCATGACCGGCGGCGGCGAGTTCGTGGAGGTGCAGGGCACGGCCGAGCAGGTGCCCTTCGGCCGCGCGCGGCTGGACGCGCTCCTCGCCATCGCGGAGGGCGGCATCCGCCGTCTCGTTCGCCTGCAGCGCCGCGCCCTCGACGCGCGTGCCGAGCGCGTCTTCACCCTCTAGGCCGCGGCTCGTCCTCGCGACGCTGAACCGGGCCAAGGCGCGCGAGCTCGCCGGGCTCCTCGGCGACACCCCCTACGAGCTCCACGCGCTCGCCGAGCTGCCGGGCGCGGCGCTTCCCGAGGAGACGGGCGACACCTACCGCGCCAACGCGCTCCTGAAGGCGCGCGCCGCCGCGCGGCTCACCGGGGCGTGCGCGCTCGCCGACGATTCCGGCATCGAGGTGGCGGCGCTCGGGGGCGCGCCCGGCGTGCACTCGGCGCGGTTCGGCGGCCCCGGACTCGACGATGCGGCCCGGTGCGCCCTTCTCCTCGACGCGCTCCGCGGCGTCCCGCCCGAGGCGCGGGCGGCGCGCTTCCGCTGTGTCGTCGCCCTCGTGGATCCGGAGGGCCGGGAGCACATGGCCGAGGGGTTCGTCGACGGCGTGATCACCGACGCGCCGCGCGGGACGAACGGCTTCGGCTACGATCCGCTCTTCCTCTACCCGCCGCTCGGTCGCACCTTCGCGGAGCTCTCGCCCGAGGAGAAGGCGCGCGTGGACCACCGCGGGCGGGCGGTGCGGGCGGCCCGACACTTTCTGACCGGGTGATATACTTTTCTTCCCGGCGCATTGAGTGTTGCGGGGTGTGGCGCAGCCTGGTAGCGCACCTGCTTTGGGAGCAGGGGGCCGGAGGTTCAAATCCTCTCACCCCGACCACCTTTACAACCCCTGCCGCGCCGCCGTTGTGCGGGTTCGTCTTCTCACGCACGCCTGGCCGGGCCGGAAGACGCGCGCGCGGTTCCTTCTAACGGGATGAGGGGCGGCCCGCTGTCGTCGTCCACCGTGCCGACGATCAAGGATCACTCCAATGTTGGGATTGTTGGTGAGGGTTCACGTTGAATCTGCGTAGAGCCGCTGACTACGATGTGAAACGATGTGGAGAAGCCGTGGTGTCGCCGAGTCCTAGCGTCTCCTTCAGTTCAGGCTTTGATTTCCTGCCGAGGCCAGGACCAGGATCTGTGACCGATTCATGCCCGCTCTTCTCTCCGGATCAGCGAACAGGGTTGCGGAAACGCGCTCGTGAACTCCTCGTTCGCCCAGTCCCGCCCTCGAAAGTACGTGTGCGTGATGTCGCGATCATCCCCGGGCGCGTACGTCATCACTACCAGGGGCGGCAGCAACACCGCCCCGGAGTGGAGATCGAGCAGGGTGTACGCTCCACGCCGCTCATCATTCCACACCAAGTGGACAATCGCGGACTCTTCGCCGCAGATCTGCAGGAGCCGCCTGCCATCCGGAGCCCGCGTCGGGATCTCCGCGTCGCCTACTGCCAGAAGGAGGACCAATAGTGCCATCATGAGTGATACCCGCCTCGTCCCATAGCGAGTGGTGGCGCATAATCAATGCCAGTTGCGGGAGTCCCGTGGAATCATAGGTTTGTGGTCGGTCGGCCACGGTGGGCTCCCCTTGCTCGGACAGAACGTTCCCGGCGAAATGGACAAAACGCACCTTTCGTGAAGCGGATGATCAAGAGTTTCTGGAACGCCCCCGCTGCAGCACATCGAAGAGTGGATCAGTCGTGTTGGCTGGGCGTTGCTACCTGGCTGACGCTTTGGGAGCAGGGGGCCGGAGGTTTGAATCCTCTCACCCCGACCACCTTTACTGCCGCGCCAAGCCCGCCGCCGTGCTCGATTTGTGCGCCTCCATGAGCAGTCGTGGGACCCCCGCTCATCCCTCGCATATCGGTAGGTAAAGGTAGTCAGAGCCAACGCTCCAGTCTTCCCGAAGGTCAGCAAGCTCGACGCTCGGACAGGGCTCGCTCGAGGCGGTGCGAGCGCTCGGCCTGCCCGTCGCCCTGGCGGCGATGGCCGTGTTGGCGAGTCACCGACTGATTGGATGGCCCGTATCACGTAAACCCCAGCGGCCTTCTCTGCTAGACTCCCCGGCAGTTGTCCTCGACGGAGGTGCTTATGCCGCTGCTCAGGCTCGCGGTCACTCTCCCGATTGGCCTCGCTCTTGCGACGCTAGCTGCGGAGGCGCAGCAGGCGGGAAAAATCCGCGGTGGAGCCTTGCTGCGCTGGCCGCAGGATTGGGGAGTTCCGGCACCAGTCAGCGTCTCGACGCCCATCCCTCTGTCGGAGTGGCGCGCCTGACGCTTACCGCATCGACGCCACGGACCTGCTGCGAATCTCGGTGTGGAAGAACGAGGCGACGAGCCGGACAGTCCCCGTCAGGCCCGACGGCAAAATCTCGCTCCCGCTCATCAACGACGTGCAGGCCGCCGGGCTTACTGCGCTCGAACTTCAGGATGTCCTGTCCGAGAAGATCAGGGAGTACATGCCGAGCCCAGAGGTGTCCGTCCTCGTGTGTGATAATCGCTTCGCAAAATGACCGGCCCGCGACCGGTGACCGATCGTCTCGGGCCGTTTGCTTCTGGTCACTCTGGAAGCGGCTCGCCTCCACGCACACTCGCACTCGCTCGCTGCGCCCCGCTCGTGGCTAAACTCATGGCGTGGCATGGGCGCCGTCGAGCGCGGGATGGCGCATCAGGGCTACGATCTCCAACTCACTCGCTACTACGAGCGAGGCTGGCGGGCGACGTTCTACACGAGTCGCAAGGAGCATTCCCCGACGAGCGCGACCGGCACAGCATGGGAGCGGACGCCGTGGCGAGCCGTGCAGGGTGCGGCGTGGGAATGTCTCACGAAGGAGGAGTGAATGAGCCCCATCGAAGCGAAGCTAGTCGAAGCCTGGCGGGCGCCCTGACGCTGCTCGTGCCGCTCTGTCTGCTCACCTCGGCAGCGACGGCCTACGCCGAGTGCTCGTGGGTGGTGTGGGTCAATGAATGGTTTGACGCGAGCCTGGACCGCGCTCCGTCCGACGTTCAGGCCTTTGCAACGCGGTCCGATTGTCTCGCCGCAATGGAACAGACGGCACAGACGTTCAAGGGAATCATGGGCAGCGAGGCAGGGATAGGCCTGGATACCCGAAGCGGAAGCGGATCGTTGTACGTCGTTGGGAAAGGCCATTCCGTAACAATCCGCTGCGTCCCCGACACCGTGGACCCGCTTGGGGCGAAGGGGCGATGAATGACGAATCCACCCCGCTTCTGGCACCCTGGCATCGCGGCGCTGCTGCTCGTAGGGATGCTGTCGAGCGCGTGCGCTGCGCTCGGGCCGAAGATCGAAGGCACGATTGGAGCGATCAGATGGCATGTCACGGATCTCGACCAGAGTGATCCGCGCGGGCAGTATCCCTTTACGCTCGTGCTGACCGAGACGCAGGGTGTTGGTATGCAGATCGCGCGGATCGACTGGGCCGTACACCAGCCGGGCGTAGGCCCTGCATGGGGGACCTTAAGCTGTGAGAAGACGATGGTCCAGAGCAGTCCAGCGGTCAATCCTGCGTACGTGTCGCGTGCGAAGTGTGCCCCGGACTGGAGAGCCTGGCGGCTCCCCGCGAACGGTGAGCTTCGTCTGCCGTTCACCTCTGGGATCTTCTGCCCACACCCTCCCTACTGTGTTGGGGGTCCGCCCTCGGTCATTCCACTCTGGCGGGTGACACTGACAGGCACTGACGATCGTAACCAGCCGGTGCGCGCCGTCATCGACATTGCGCTTCCGGGTCGGTGACACCGTAGAACCCGCGCGGGCCGAAGGGGAAGTGAAGTGGGGCGCGGCCAGGTTTATTGAGACCCCCGCTGGAATACATACTCCTCCGACTCAAGAGGCTTCACCTTGAGAATTGTTGCGTTCACACGGACGAGATAGGGCCTACCGCCAGCCACGCCCAACCGCCACAAACCGCACGCGCACGGCCGGGCCTCTGCCGACATTGACTGCTTACACTACGCCAGGTCTCGCGCGCATGGTCCGCACTTGGACGGCCTGGCGGGGGAGAACCGGAGCAAGACCAGGGTTGTCGGGCAGGAGCCCGCAGCTTGGCGAGGGGACACGGAGCCCCCTCCTGACAGTGGGCCTTTTCTTTCGGGGGAGGAGTCAGCGCGATGCTGAATGAGATGTCCGTCGAGCCTACTGCAGCGCGAGCACGGCGGCGCGTAGCTCCGCGATCTGCACCGCCCGCACGGAGGTCTGGCCCGCCGTCAGCTCGGGATCGCTGTAGGTCGGCGGCGTGCGTGCCGCCGCCTCGTACGCCTGAGTCAACGCCGTCCGCATCTCCGCCAGATGGATCGCCCGGAGCGGAGTCACCCCGGGAACGAGCACCGGATCGGCCCACGCGAACGCCGGCAGCGAGCGTCGGGTGCGCTCGCGGTCGATCGCCAGCCTCAGGTCGGTCACGTGCACGGCCTTGACGAGGGTGGCGCCGGCGGCGAGCGGGTCGTCGGCGAATGCGCCTGGGAAGGCCGTCACGAACGTCGCGGTGACCGACCGGGCGGCGGTCATCGGCACGGTGCAGAGCGCCGTCGTCCCGGCACACGCGCCGCTCCAGCCGGAGAACGTCGCGGCGGCCGCCGTCAGGGCGGTCAGCGTGACCGTCGTGCCGGGGACGAACGCGGCCGCGCATGTCGCGCCGCAGCCGATCCCAGCCGGATTGCTGCTGATGCTGCCCGGGCCCACGGTCGAGACTGACAGCACGAAGCCCTGGAGGGCGAAGGTCGCCGTCACCGTTGTGTCGGCGCCGAGCGTAACGGCGCAAGTGCCGCTGCCGGAGCAGCCGCCGCCGCTCCAGCCGCCGAAGCTCG